>JAEEGG010016238.1_pt1 | contig 15484 bp, 16 predicted proteins | sample 9134161 | NCBI WGS metagenome assembly JAEEGG01 (sample SAMN16246543, study PRJNA631951) | gut metagenome | biome: gut microbiome; feature: rumen; material: CR-attached | host: Bos | place: Iran: Karaj | collected 2018-10
GATCTATAACATTGCCTTCCTGACTTCAGGGACGTTGTTAGGTGTTTTTTACTGTCTCAGAGGGATTCTGCTGAAACTGGAGTTTCGAAAGGATGAGATCTTTTTCTGGGACGGGCTGGTAGATGTCAGACATATCAGATATGTCGATATAATAAAGATTGAATACAATCCTGAGATCAGAATCAGGTTTTATATGAGAGATGCAAGAAAGACCGAGTTCTCGATCCCCAATGTCTTCACAAAAGAGGATACGATGGAGATCCTGGACACGATCAAGAAGAAAAGAAAGAAAATAGAGATCGATTTCATTGAAAGGGAGAAGGCGATCGATACTTCCAAACGGATCGTCAGAAGCAGACCGATCCGGAAGAAGGAGGAGAACAAATGAGTGATATCTTTGTTATAAAGGGTCATGCCGATAATTGGAAAGAAGCCCTGAAAACGACCGGGACAAAGCTGTTTGAAGAAGGCTGCGTCGTGGAAGAATTCTGGGAAAAGTGTGCAGAGCGGGAAGCAGAATATCCGACTGGCCTGACTGACACATGCCCGGTAGCGATTCCCCATGCTTCCAATGATTATGTGCTGAAACAGGCGATCTGTGCCTTGAGGCTGGATGAACCGGTCTTTTTCCGTTCGATGGCCGACTGGGATCAGGATATCGAAGTGCGTTATGTCTTGAATCTGGCTCTGCTGGATGACAGCGAACATATCAAAATCGTTACCAGAGTGATCAGAAGCTTAAAGGATCCTCAGTTCCTGAAGAAGATGGATGACTGCGATGAAGAAGAACTGAAGTCCCTTTTAAATGATTATTTCCTGACGGAAAAACTGGATGATTGAGGTTGCTTCAGATAAGGAAAGAGACTGCTGACCATACCGGCGATTTCTGACTGTGGTATCCTGATGCGATAAGCCTTGTTGGCGTGTTCCAAACCTTGGGAGAAAGCGGCGATCAATTCGTGGTTTTCTGAAATGTATTTATAGAGCTTCCTGTTCTGCAGGGGCTCGTTTTTTATGACTCTTTCCAGCATGCGGATGCCGTTTTCGTAGTAGATTATGCCGATCTGACGGTTATAGTTGAGATCGAGTTTCGATAAGGTGGTCATCAGGCACTGCTTCAGAATGGCGATCGCTTTGGGGACATCGATGAAACGGACCGTGTCCTGAAGATTTTCGGTGATCCTCGAGCAAAGATATTCGCTGTCCGTGTCAGGATCATCGTTTTCTTCCGATCGATCATAAACGTTGTATCTGCCGTTGCAGGCGGCTTCAAAGAGCTTGTCAAGAGAAAGAGGGGAGACCGATGCGCATCGGATCCCTGTTTCGTTTTCGATGTATTCGGCAAGGGAAGTCAGCGGAGCTCTGTCGGCTAAAACAACGATTCCCGGCCCTTCATTGATCTCGGCAGCCTTCTCGATAGCCTTTTTCATGAAGGCGGAAAAATCGCTGTCATCTTCAAGATTCAAAGCAGCGATCGGGACATCGCTTCCGCTGTTTCTGATGACGTATTCGCTCATTTCCGAAGCCACATGTCTGCCATGGGCACATACCAGGATGGCGGTGCGGCGCTGACCGAGATGTTTGCTGAGGTATGCCAGATAAAGGGTTATGAAATCCGTTTCGTTTTCATCCACTGTGACATTCAGCTGCCTGCGGATCTTTTCGGTGATCTTGGCGGAAAGTTCCCGTTCATGCGGATAAGAGTTTTCCGGAAGCTCCGTTTCATATTTCTTCGGCTCTTTCAGGTATTCGCTGAGTTGCAGATAGAGGCCATAGAGCAGCTGGGGATCTTGCTGAAGGGGCAGGAAGTCCGGATCATTGAAGAGCACATTGTCAACGATGACTTTGATGGCGGTGCTGACATGAGAAACGATTTCTTGAAGTGAGGATGGATTCCGTTTCCGGACGCTATCAATGATTTCCTCGACGGTTTTTTCATTGACGGCCTTTCCGTTGTCAAGGCTTTGACCGATGATATCTTTCAGAACGCGGATCGATCTGTTCGAGTGGCTGCGGAAGCGGTCGAATTCATCGCTGTGGCCATTGGTGTCGTAAAGGATGCCGTCTTCGTTGAGAAAACGGAAATACTGCGGCAATTCGGATACTGCCTGTGCGTTGATTTTTTCGGGATCAAGGACTTCTTTGGGCAGGTGGGCGATGTTGACGCTGATCGGAGCGCTTCCGTTCGTTCCGGCGGCGTAGGCTCTGGAGCAGGCGTCACGGATCTCGTTTTCCATTTTTGTTATGTTTTCCGTATAGATCTTATATCCGTAGCACGCGATGGCATCCCTGCTGACAAGGAGAGGCTTTCTGATGTTGCGTGCTTCTCTGGCAAAACAGTCCATGATCATGATCAGTTTTTCATAGATCCCCCGCTCATCGATATCCGGCAGGGCGATATTGGTCGTGATGTAATGGGTGTAGGGGAGCAGCTTTTCATCTGATAGCGGCAGCGCCGAGATCAGGATCATCATGAATTTGACCGGGATCTGGAAATTGGAATTGATTCTGGTGAAATAGCCCTTATTCAGAAGCGAAAGCAAAAGGTCAGCCGTCGATTGAGGCAGATAGTCGATATTCTGCAGGAGCAGAAACCCGTTGGTGCACATCTCCAGGATCCCTTTGGAAGAGCGGCTGCGGTCATATTCGTCCTGATAACCGAACAGTTTCCTTTCAAACTGAGAAACGTCGGCGTTTGCTCTGCGGCAATCGATATCATAATACGGACATTTTTTGCTTCGGATATTGTTCCGGATCGCATATTCGACCATGCTGTCAGCCAGTGTGGATTTTTCCGTTCCGCTGTTTCCGGTGATCAGTGTATGAAGCCCATAGGGAGGATAGGAGATGGCGGCAATCGCTTTTTCTATGACGGAAGACAGGGAACCGCCTGCGCCGATCATATTGGAAAGATCCAGTCTGCTGTCATAAGGAGATTTATAAGTATTGACCGAATTGACATAGTCGCTCAGACAGTTCTCTTTGGGAATGAAAGAAGGGACATAGGCATCAGGAAAAGCGTTTGCGACTGTTTCCGAATCCAGATAGAAAACAGGCCGTCCGGCGATCTTGATCAGATAGCCGTTCTTCCAAAGCTGATTGAGTTCTCTGGAAACGTTGGCTCTGTCGATCTTCAGGTCAAAGGATATTCCTTCGGCATCGATCCCGTTGTCATCGATGTTTCCCGAGGTGATGATCTTTTCTGAATGGTTTCTGATGTATTCTTGTATCTTTTCTCTCCTGCTGATCATTTTTTCTCCTCAAATTAGTGTCGATTATCTCCACTTATTTGGACTGATTCGTTTGAATTGTGTAGATTTAATTATTTACTGTGTATATTTATGTCTATATTATTACACAGATTTGTGAGTATTGATCGATTTCAGGCGCTTTTATCGACGTTTTTCGCCTTTCGGAATCGGATTTGTGTCAGGAAATGTCGCAGATTCACAAAGAGAAATACGGATGTTATAAATAAACTGAAGGCGGGGGAATTTCAGCTAAATCTATCTGGTGGACCGGAATCACAACTCTGCCCATGAGCGCAGCTGTTTCATTTAGATCGTTGGTGAATGGACAGTTCATAAATCTTGTATGCGTATGATAAAGAAGAAGGAAAGGTATGATCAAGGGTATAATATTTGATTTTGACGGCGTGATCAGCGACAGCGAAGTGCTGTATGTCGAATCGCTGGTGGCGTATCTGAAAACGATCGGCATAGATTGCGCTTTTGATGAGGTACAGTATGTGATCGGCCAGAATATGAACGATATCGCTTCCTGTCTGATCAGGCAGTTCGATCTGAAACTGCCCGCGGAAAAAGTGATTCGCGATTCGCTGGATGTCTATCAGAGCATGTTTTCTGTTAAGAACATGGAGCCGATGGAAGGCCTGAAGGAATTCCTTGAGCGTTGCAGGAAAAAGGGCATCCGGATGATGGTCGCTTCTTCTTCGGATTATTCCTATCTTTACGATGCTTTGGATCATTTCGGGATCAGGGATTATTTCGAGACGGTCATTTCCGGAGCCGATTTCGTTCACAGCAAGCCGGATCCTTCGATCTATAATACATCGGCGCAAAGGCTGGGCATCGACAAGAAGGATCTGATGATCATTGAGGATTCGCTCAATGGCATCAAAGCCGGAATCGCATCCGGCATATATACGGTCGCTTTCAAGGGTTCCAAGATCGTACAGGACACATCATTGGCGGATAAGGAAGTTTATTCCTTTAGCGAAATAGAATTATAAAAAGGAGGAAATCAATTATGTGGATGAAAGAAGTATTTGGAACAGACAAGCCGGTCATCGGTATGCTGCATTTAATGGCGCTGCCTACCGATCCCAAGTATGATCCCAAAGGCGGTATCGATGCCGTAGTGGAAAGAGCGAGAGAGGATCTGCATGCCTTGCAGGATGGCGGTATCGACGGAGTGCTGTTCTGCAACGAGTTCTCTATTCCGTACGTAGAGAATGTCAGAGTCGTTACCATCGCCAGCATGGCCAGAATCATCGGTCAGCTGAAGGACGAGATCAGAGTTCCTTTCGGTGTCGATGTGGCTATGGACCCCTACAAGGTGTTTGACCTGGCTTCAGCCGTAGGTGCCGACTTTGTCAGAGAGACTTTCTTCGGAGCCTATGCCGGAGACTATGGCATCAATACTTATCCTCAGGGAGAGATCGAAAGACACAGAGTGGATGTCGGCTGCAAAGACGTCTATACGCTGGCGACGCTGGTTCCCGAGGGAGCAAGACAGGTTTCTGAACGACCGATCGAAGATGTCGCAAAATCTGTGACCTTCTCCATTGCTCCGGGAGCTCTTCTTGTCTTCGGCAACAACGCAGGAGCCGAGATCGACACATCCAACATCACCAGAGCCAAAGCGGCTACCGATACGCCGGTCTTTGCGTCCAACGGCGTCAGAGCGGATACCGTAGCCGATATGCTGAAGATCTCAGACGGCTGTGTCGTAGGTACCTGGATGAAGTATGATGGCAAGTTCTACAACAAAACGGACGTCAACAGAGTGAAACAGCTTATGGATGCAGCCAAAGCGTTTAGAGGAGATCTGTAAAAATGTGGATGAAGGATCTGTTTGGCACAGATAAACCGGTCATCGGCATGATGCATCTGATGGCTATGCCTACCGATCCGAAATATGACAAGGATGCAGGGCTGGACAAGGTCGTTGAAAGAGCCCGGCACGATCTTCGTGCGTTGCAGGTGGGAGGGATCGACGGCGTTTTGTTTACCAACGAGTTCTCGATCCCTTATACCGATAACGTCAGGCCGGTCACTGTCGCCTGCATGGCCGGGATCATCGGCCAGCTGATGGACGAAATCAGAGTCCCTTACGGCGTCAACATCGCCGTCGATCCATACAAGGCTTTCGATCTGGCCTGCGCCGTCGATGCGCAATTCATCAGAGGAACTTTCTTTGGAGCTTACGCTTCCGATGACGGAATTTCTTCGGTGAATATGGGAGAGATGATGAGACACAAGGCAGAACTGCACCTGGATGACCTGAAGCTTCTGGCAACCATCGTTCCCGAAGGGGCGAAGCAGATTGCCGAGCGTCCGATCGAAGACGTCGTAAAGAGCGTCGATTTTGCGATGGCTCCCGATGCGATGCTGGTATTCGGACTGACGGCAGGAAGGCCGATCGATGATTCACTCATCTCCAGGGCAAAGAAGGTGACGGACACACCGGTCTTTGCGTCAAACGGAGTGAAGTCTTCGACAGTCGAAAGGACCTTGAGCATCGCTGACGGCTGTGTAGTGGGGACATCCCTGAAATACAACGGCTCCTTCTATGATGCGGTGGACAGGGATAGAGTAAAAGAACTTATGGATAACGCGAAGCGTTTCCGAGGTGATCTGTGATGCTGGTATCGCCATCGATCGCCTCCGCTGATGTCCTGCGTGTAGCAGATGAAGTCGGATTCATTGACAGATATTTCGACAATATCCATATCGACATCGAAGACGGTGTTGCCGTGGGCGGCATTTCTTTCGGCATGAAGATGGCCAAGGGTATTTGTCGTATTTCAACAAGCAAGGAAAAGACGATGCATCTGGAGGTGCTCAATCCTCTGGACTATCTGGAGGATGCCGTTGCATGCAACTGCGACGTGACATTCATTCAGGTGTCGCATCTTTCCGAGCCTCTGGAAATCATAAGAAAGTTCAAGGAAGCAGGAGTAAAGACCGGAGTCAATCTCTGCGATGAGGATCTGCTTCGTCCGGAGCTGGATGAACTGATTGCGGAGACCGATAACATCCTGGTCAATACGACGGCCCATTGGGATCCGGAGCAGAACTACATGCCGGAAATGGAGGACTTCGCTCTGAAGCTGGCAGAAGACAGAAACAAGAAGATCTGGATCGATGGCTGCGTCACTTATGATACTTTTACGAGGCTGAAGGATTCAAAAATATACTGCGCCGTGATCGGAAGAGGTATATTTAATAATGAAGAGCTGGCGGTACAGCAGTACTGCCGACAGAAATGAGGTGTAAATATGTTGGATAGAGGTTTTACAACAGAAACGATCGAAGAGCTTGTGGAAGCCTGCAGGAAGGATCCTGATTTTGAGGTCGATCATTGGGAATACAATGAAAAGGCCAAGGCTTTATGGATCTATAACGCTAAGAACCAGCAGACCGTCATCATGCTGAAAGTCAACGAGGACGGCTTCATGGTCAAGAGCGTCTGGTAAGGAGGTACGGATATGGATTTTTTCGCTGATACGAGCAACTGGCTGAAAGAGATGTTTCATGTCGAGAAGCCGGTCATTGCCATGTGTCATCTTCTCCCGCTGCCGGGAGACCCCTATTACGATGAAGAAAAGGGTATGGAGGCGGTCGTGGAAAGAGCTCTCAAAGATGTCAAGGCGCTGCAGGATGGCGGAGTCGACGGCATCATGTTTTCTAACGAGTACTCTCTTCCTTATCTGACCAAAATGGAACCTATCACTCTGGCTGCCATGGCATATGTCATAGGAAGAGTCAAGGAAGAAGTGAAGATTCCTTATGGCGTGAACTGCCTGTGGGATCCGATCTCCTCACTGGATGTCGCCAAGGCCGTAGGAGGGCAGTTCATCAGGGAAATCATTTCAGGAGTATATGCTTCCGACTTCGGCATCTGGAATACCAATTCCGGCGAGACCGCAAGACACAGACACAGAATCGGTGCCGATCATATCAAGATGTTATACAATATCGTGCCGGAAGCCGCCGTCTATCTGGCAGACAGGGATATCGCCCAGATCGCCAAGACGACGGAGTTCAACTGCAAGCCCGATGCGATCTGCGTATCCGGGTTAACGGCAGGTTCAGAGACCGATACTCAAGTGCTGACCAAGGTCAAGAAGGCTACTGTAAAGACTCCGATCTTCTGCAACACCGGCTGCAACAAGGACAATATTGTAAGGCAGCTCTCTGCTTCTGACGGTGCGGTCTGCGCCACTACCTTTAAGGTGGACGGCAAGTTCGAGAATGTCGTTGACTATAACAGAGTCAAGGAATTCATGGATATCGTCAAGGAGTACAGGAAGAGCTTGTGATCTTCTGACAAACGACAGGAAAGACTGCCTTTGACACAGTCTTTCCTGTTCTTTTCTTTTTATCATGGGATATTTACTGGTCATTGTTTCTTCACTGATGTTTGGCATCCTGCCGTCCTTTCAGAATATGGCGATCCTCAACGGCGCCTCAGCCAAAAAGGTTCTGCTGGTATGCTCCGGCGTCTGCCTGGCAGGCAGTTTTTTCCTGTGTCTCATAAAAAAGACAGACCTGAAGATCACGTTGAGGGAATTCATCTGTTATCTGTTGTCGGGGACTTTCGGGCTGTTTGCCACAGATCTTTGTCTCAATCTCGCTTATACGCAGATGCCGGTCGGTCTGGTCACGATGATCCATTTTACTTATCCGACTCTTGTGTGTCTTGGCTCGGTTTTTCTTTTTCATGAACGTTTCAGCAGAAAGAAGCTTCTAGCCATCGTTTTATCGGTCTCCGGGCTGATCCTTCTGGGCGATCCCGAAGCTTCCTACAGTTTCATCGGCGTGATCTATGCGCTGATTTCGGCGTTCGCTTACGCGTTCAACCTGACGATGGTCGACCGCAGTCCGATCAGGCATCATGAAACCCTGAAAAAGAATCTGTATATTTTTGCGATTTCATCAGCGATGTCTTTCCTGATCAATCTTAAAGAGCTTCAGACGATGAACTATCCTGCGGATCAGATGGTCTGGCTGATCCTGGCAGGAGCGATGCTGATGATAGGAAGCTTCTGTCTGACGAAAGGAATTTCTCTGCTGGGAAGTTCGAATGCAGCGTTTATATCGACGCTTGAGCCGATCACCTCGCTTCTGGTCAGCACGTTGCTTTATCATTACGACTTGAAAATCAGAAGCATTGCGGGATGCTTCCTGATCATTCTTTCGCTTTTTCCGGTCATCAGGCAGGAGTGACCGGGCGGCAACGACCATCCAAATGAAAAACCCTTAAATAAGGGCTTTTTTGATGGCTTTGAATCTGCTTGAGTCAAAAGCCGAGTGTTATAAATCCGCGGCTGCTACTTTTTGATTCTTATGTATATGATAACCGGCTGTTCTTCAGGCAGGATCGTCCCGTTATCATCGATCGGATTTGCGTCTTTTGCCATCTGATGAATGTATTCCAAACCTTCGGTCACTTTTCCAAAAGCCGCATAATTGCCGTCCAGATGCGGTGCGCTGTTTACCATGATAAAGAATTGTGAAGATGCGCTGTCGGGGTTTTTGGCTCTGGCCATCGAAATCACGCCGTCTTCGTGTTTTAAGTCGTTTTCAAATCCGTTGCTGGAGAACTCGCCTTTGATCGTTTCGCCGGAGCCGCCCGTGCCATTGCCGCTTGGATCTCCGCCTTGAACCATGAAACCGTCGATGATTCTGTGGAATGTCAGCCCGTCATAAAAACCGCTTTCTGCCAGTTTCACAAAATTGGCTACGGTTTCAGGCGCTATGTCTTCATATAATTCAATCGTAACTTCGCCGTAATTCTCTATTTCCATTACCGCTAGAATCGTGTTGCTTGGACCATCTTGATCATCTTTTGTGGCGTTGCTGGAACATGCCGCCAGCAGTATCGAAATCATCAAACCAGCTATCAGCTTCTTCATCGTTATTCACCTCTGTTTATACTGGATTATTATATCATTCTCATGACTGTCGGCTGTTTTGGACCGTTTCTTAGAACAAACAGTAATCGCTGAACCGGCAGAACGGCATTTCAAGTCGACCGATCAGAACGGATAATTGTTATAATAATGCAAAGATTAACAACATGTATTGTATAATTATTTCTAGAAAGTGATATCGATTGAAATGGAAATTTTATCTCTTGATCACATTTTAACGGGAGTAAAAGCCGAGAGCTGGCAGCAGGCGGTAGAAGCTGCCGGGCAGATCCTTGTGGAAAAGGGCAGCATCACTTCCCAATACATCGAGAATATGATCCAGGCCGTCTATGACATGGGCCCTTACATGGTGCTGATGCCTCATTTTGCGTTGGCTCATGCGGCTCCGTGTCCGGCTGTTTTGCGTGACGACATGTCACTGGTCATCCTGGAGGAACCGGTCGTTTTCGGAAGCCCGAACGATCCGGTCAAGGTGATCCTGTGTCTGGCTTGCGTAGACAAGGAAAGTCACATGAATTCTCTGACAAGAGTGGCCGAGGCATTGATGGATGAGACGGTTTTCGATGCCTTGATGAAAGCTTCGACAGCCGAAGAAGCCTATGAGGCACTCAACAGTTTCAATCAGTAGTCTTAATTCAGTCAAAGACTGTTAAGAATAAGCGGCAAAGGGGGGATAGATATGGAAGAATTAACGATCCAGGCAGTATGCGGCTTTGGCTGCGGATCATCTCTGCTTCTTCGTATGAAGATCGATAAGGTCTTGAAAGAAGAGGGAATTACTGCCAGAACATTCTGCGGCGACGTAGCAACAGCAGCCGCAACGCCATGCGACGTGATCTTCTGCTCGGAAGAGATCGCGGACCGTCTGGTCGACAGAGCCAAGGTCCCGGTGATCACCGTCGTCAATTTCAATAACCCTGAGGAAGTAAAAGAAAAAGTCATGGGTTATATTCAGTCACTGGAAGACAAAAATTAATATTTCTTTTTGAAAGGAGAATAATCAATGAATCCGGTACTAGACTTTATTATCAACCAGATCTTTGGACAGGGCGCTATCTTTATTTCTCTTATCGCTCTTGTAGGTCTGGTCCTTCAGAAGAAGAGCATATCTGAGGTTATCAGAGGAACGTTCATGACCGCGATCGGCTACTTCGTCCTGACACAGGGCAGCAGCATGATCCAGGGCGCCGTTGTCGATGTCGGCGCGGCATTCAGCACCATCATGAATTCTCCGGCACCTGGTGATTCCGTAGATATCGGCGGACAGTATGGAACCCAGATCGGCCTTGTCATGCTGATCGGCTTCTTCATCAACCTGCTGGTTGCGCGTTTCACCAAGTTCAAGACAGTGTTCCTTACCGGACACATGCTTTACTGGTTCCCGTTCGTATTCGTGGCTGCCGGTGTCGATGCCGGAATGAAAGGCGCAGGCCTTGTCATTTTCGCCGGTATCTTTACCGCCATCTACATGGTCGTAGCTCCGAACCTGATGCGTCCGCTGGTCAAGAAGGTCACCGGTGATGACAGCTTCTCGCTGGCTCACCCGACGACTCCGCTGTCGCTGATTGCTGCCGGTGTTGCCAAACTCGTTGGCGATCCGTCGCACAGCACCGAGGATATCAAGTTCCCGAAAGCTTTGAATTTCTGCCGTGAAGTCTCCATTATCTGCTCTATCGTCATTTTCCTGACGTACGTAGTAATGGCAGCTCTGTTAGGCGGAAACGCTGATGCCGTCCTGTTCAACGGCACTGCTCCGTTCGTCTATTTCTTCAATAAGACGATGACTTTCGGCGCAGGCGTAACGGTAATGCTGTTAGGTGTCCGTATGCTTATTGCTGAGATCGTTCCTGCTTTCACAGGTTTCTCAGAGAAGCTGGTTCCGGGTGCGATTCCTGCACTCGACTGCCCGACGCTGTTCCCTTACGGTCCTAACGCGAACGTATTAGGATTCCTGTGCTCGCTGGTCGGCAGCATCGTTGCCATCCTCATCTTCAACCCGATGGGAATTTACCCGGGCATCGTTGTTCCGTTGGCCTTCACCTGCTTCTTTGAAGCCGGTACTGCCGCCATCGTTGCGAATGCATACGGCGGCGTCAGAGGCTGCGTCATCGCTTCCTTCATTAATGGTATCGTGATGGTCCTGCTGGTAGGCTTCGGCGGCTACTTCTTCTCCAATACGATCCAGAACTGGATGCTGGTGTTTGGCGGAAACGACTTCGATCTGTGGGGCATCATTGCCGGCTTATTCGCCAAGCTCTTTGCTTAGCATACAGCCCCTGCTGCTTAATACGTAAACAGGTAGTGTAAACTGTTGCGCGGGCCTAAAGAAAGACCCGAAAACGAAACAAAAGGAAGAGTTTCAAGTGAAGCTCTTCCTTTTCGTTTGCTGAAGATCGGATGAAAAAACGAAATCATTGAGATACGAATATCACCAGGCATATCAAGAGATACTTTCTTTGGTTGATTCATTTGGAAACAGCGATTGCTGTTCCAAGTATGCAAATTCCACAATACAGCATGTTTCTATAAGGTCATACTGTTTAGGAGTCTTTTGTTTGAGGAAACATATTTCGTTATAATGGTGCTGTTGAGGAAGCGCATTTATGAGTCTGAAATGTGAAGAAGTATTTTTTGAAAACTATGGCCAGCAGCCGGAAGGCATAACGTTCAGCCCCTACCGGATCTGTCCGATCGGTGCGCACAGCGATCATAACCTAGGCAAGATCACCGGCCTGGCGATCGATCAGGGCATCCATCTGGCTTATCGGACAAAGAGGAACGGCGTTGTCGAAATGAGATCCTTGCAGTTTCCGAAACGGGCGCAATGGTTCATCAGAGAGACAGGCGACAAGACCGGAGACTGGGCAGACTATCTCAGAGGGGCGACTTGGGCTTTGAACAAAGTCTATCCTTTGAATGTGGGGCTTTGCGGCGTGATCGAAGGATCTTTGCCGATCGGCGGTCTTTCTTCATCGGCGGCAGTCATCCTGGCGTTCCTTGTCGCTTTATGCAAAGTCAACAAGATCCGTTTAACCGATCAGGAACTGATCGATATCGCTTTCGATGCGGAAAAGAATTATGTAGGCATGAATATCGGAACGCTCGACCAGAGCTGCGAAGTCCTGTCCAGAAAGGATCATCTGCTTTATCTTGACTGCAAGGACAACAGCTACGAGCTGATCGCAGCGCCTGCCGCGATGAAGCCATACCGGATCGCGATCTTTTTCAGCGGACTTGAACATTCTCTTGCCGCTTCCAGATACAATATGCGGGTCGATGAACTGAGAGCCGGAGTCTATGCCCTGCAGGCGTTTTCAGGAATGGATTACGGCAAATTCCAAGAAGCCAATGCCAGAGATGTCGATTATGAGATCTATCTCAGATACAAAGACAAACTGCCTGAGAACTGGCGGAAACGGTGCGAACACTGGTACAGTGAATTCCGGCGGGTAGAGAAAGGAGCCGAAGCCTGGCGAAGGGGCGATATCGAAGAATATGGCAGACTCAGTTTTGAAAGCGGCTGGTCTTCGATCCATAACTGGGAATCAGGAGCGCCGGAACAGATCAGGCTTTATGAAATCATGAAAGAGACGGATGGCATCTATGGCGGACGTTTTTCAGGAGCCGGGTTCAAAGGCTGCTGTATGGCTTTGATCGATCAGGAAAAGACAGGAGTGATTGCTGAAAAAGTCGAGCGGAGCTATCTTGATTCTTTTCCGGAAATGAAAGGAAAATACAGTTTTCATCTGTGCGAGTCTGCGGACGGGATCGGAGCAGATCTATGAAGTGTCTGATCCTGGCGGCAGGTTATGCGACAAGGCTTTATCCTTTGACGGAGAATTATCCGAAACCTTTGTTGAAGATCAAAGGGAAAGCCATCCTGGACTGGCTGATCGAAGATATCCGATCATCCGGTAAAGTGGAACGATTTATGGTCGTTACGAATCATCGTTTTGCGGAGATTTTTCAGGAGTGGGCAAAAGACAGAAACGATATCGATATCATCGACGACTTTACCGCAAGCAACGAGACCAGGCTGGGAGCCGTTCGGGATATCCAATATGCGATAGAACAGGCAGGAATCGATGACGACCTTCTGGTGATTGCCGGGGACAATCTGCTGGATTTCAGCCTGTGCCGTTTTATCGATTATGCGCAAGCGAAAGATACAAGCTGTACGATGCGTTACCGCGAGACAGCGAAAGAGAAACTGCAACGTGCAGGAGTGAGTGTCGTGGATGCGGACGAGAGACTGCTGGAACTGGAAGAAAAACCGGCAGAACCAAAATCGGAATGGTGTACGCCGCCTTTCTACTTCTACAAAGCGGAGGATGTCAGAAAGATCGGGATGGCGATCGATGAGGGTTGCGGGACAGATGCGCCTGGTTCGCTGGTTGCCTGGATGTGCAAAAACAGCGTCATCCATTCGATGGAAATGCCCGGAAAGCGATACGATATCGGCAATCTGGAAAGCTATCGGGACGCACAGGAAAACTATCAGGGGATCCGGAACTGAGTCGAAATCTATAAAAAACAGAGCTCTCGGAAGAGAGCTTTTGTATGGGACGACAGAAAAGAGACATCGGTCAATCTTCCAACGATGAAATCATCTTCAGCAGTTCCATGTAATAATCCTTGACGGGATTGACATGAAACAGGCCGCCTTGCAGAGACATGTGGTCGCCTTCGTAGGTGGCAAATACATTCCAGGTCCCTTTCCGGATATCGTTTTGATCGAACGCCTTGCTTGGAGCGCCAAGCGGAGCCTTGGCAGAAAAGGTATTGACAAGTCCGTCATTCTCCAACCAGTCGCGGCCGACAGGGAAGCCGTTTTGTGTCTTGCCCTGATAGACGCCCATGATACGGGATGTCTTCAGGTAGATGGGTTCGGTTCTGCTTTCAATAGGTATATGACAGTCGTCATCAACCTTTCTTGTGCTGCAACAAGGCTGCGAGAAGTAATAGACGTGTTTCAGGGTACGGATCCCTTCATTCATCTTCAGGGCGTTGTCGATATGCATATCGAAGGCCGCGTTATCGGTCGAGCGTTCGATCCGGTCTTTCGGGCCGCTCGCCCCCGACATCAGCCTCGCAAAGAATTTTTCTTTTAAACTGATCTTTACCGAAGAAGGATCGAAATCCGGATCTTCGTATAGATCGTATGCTGTCGTGCCATTCATCGGGGAAGCGATCGTGACGATGGAAAACAGGCGTTTTCCTTTGTTTCCTTGAAAGAAATCGGATCCTTCTTCCTCGATCCCATCGCTTAGGATCTGGGAGAAAAGACGGATGGTAGCTCCGCCGAAAGAGTGACCGATCAGGACCAGCCTGCTGTCATCGTCGAAACGATCGATCAGCGGCGTGCCGCTGAAGTCTCTGCCAAACCTGGGATGAGCGTGAAGAGCGCTGTGTCTGATTCCGTAGTCGGTCACGGTTCCCGACAGCTGGGCGTACAGTTCGCATGCCCGGTCATAGGCGCTGCCGTAAGGCGAAACAGAAGCGCTGCAGGCATCGTATCCCGCTTCTTTCAGCTGTCCGATCAGGTCGCCGTTACGCATGCCCCAGTAGGGCATCTGTTTGTTACGCTTATCGTAGGAACCCCAGCCCGATAGGCCGTGGACGAACACGAATTTCAAATTTTTCATAGATTCATTATAAATGCTTTGATTCAGTGGGACCGCCGACATGCTCATGGCTTTTGGAATGCAAGCATTATCTGATTTTTCGCTAAGATCGTACCGTTTCTGATTTCAGGCCTTCATGACGTAGAATAGTATTGTATCGTATCGAAAAGCAGACATCTGGAGATTCCAGGCAGAGTAGCTTTCCTTTGGAACAGGTATCGCATAGGAGAAACAGGAAATGGAGAATTATCGTTTTATTGAACTTGTGGAAAAAGAAAAAGGTTTTGAATTCTATCAGGCCTTTCGTGATGAGACAGATTGGGTCATGGGAGGCAAGGGCGACACCTGCTGGTTTACGGTCTTAAAGGATCAGTCCGTCAAAGAAACCTGCATCGGAACTCTAAAAGATGGTGTTTGGACCGATCGCATGATCAAAGGAAAAGGCAAAAACAGAAGCGTAAAGGAGATGCCGGCAGGAAGCACCATTGCACGCATCGAAGAAAGAGCCTATTTCATGCAGGAGGCGGAATGGGTCAGTGACAGAAAACCCAGACTCATCGAAGATGCGCATCCGCATTATCACTATGTGTATGGCATGGGCGATAAGGCCTTGGATGTCTCGGAAGCCTACGGCGTCAGTATCGCCTACTCGGTTCTGAATGATCCTGCTGCCGGTTTT
>JAEEGG010016243.1_pt1 | contig 15482 bp, 13 predicted proteins | sample 9134161 | NCBI WGS metagenome assembly JAEEGG01 (sample SAMN16246543, study PRJNA631951) | gut metagenome | biome: gut microbiome; feature: rumen; material: CR-attached | host: Bos | place: Iran: Karaj | collected 2018-10
AGACGCGGAAGTACCTTTTCAACAACGCCGTCACAAAGGCAATGGGCTTCCTGGCAAAGATCGGCTGCACCGAGCCGGACTGCTACGAGGTCGAACACAAAAGAGGAGACATTTTCCTGCTTTGCAGCGACGGGCTGTCGGCCGCGGTTGATCCGGTCGAGCTCTACTCGGTGATCTCCGACAATTCGGGAAAGCGTATGGACAGAATGTGCGAAGCGCTCGTCTATACCGCACTCGGTTGCGGAAGCGAGGACGACATTACGGTCGCGGCGGTAAAAATGTAAGATTGCAGGCGAAACCTTAACAAGGACGCCGCAGGGTGAAGTTTTATGGATATAATCAACGAAGGAACCATACTCAACGACAGGTACGAAGTCGGCCGGCTGATCGGAGCGGGCGGCATGTCTGTTGTTTACGAGGCGAAGGATATCGTTCTCGGTATCGACGTGGCGCTGAAGGTTCTGAAAAGCGATTTTTCGAGGGACGCGGAGCAGGTCGAGCGGCTTCAGAGAGAGGCGTCGAACGTCAGCAACCTCCACCATCCGAATATAGTCAAGGTTTACGGGCTGGGCCACTACGAGGGCTGCCACTACATCGCCATGGAGAAGATCGACGGCGTGACGCTGGACGATCTTATCGCGCAGGGCGGAGCGCTTGAATGGCGCGACTGCGTGGACATTATCAGGCAGGTGCTGGCGGCTCTTTGCTATACGCACTCCCACGGAGTGATCCACAAGGACATCAAGCCGCAGAACATTCTTGTCGACGAGAAAAAGCACGTCACGCTGACCGACTTCGGCATCGCGGAGACGAGTGCGAACACGAATACGATCGTTGCGGCCGACGGCGCGTGCTCGGTCTATTATATGTCGCCGGAGCAGGCGAGAAACGGAACGGTCGATGTCAGGAGCGACATCTACTCGCTCGGAATCACGTTCTATGAAATGCTGGTGGGCGCCGTGCCGTTCGACGGAAGCACGAACTACGCCATCGCGATGAAGCACACGAACAACAACGTGATTCCCGCGTGCGTGGTGGACGAGTCGGTTCCGAGAGCGATCAGCGACGTGGTCGTCGTGGCGACGATGCGCGAGGTGAACAAGCGCTTCCAGACCGCGGAGGACATGCTCCAGGCGCTGAACATTGCCGTAAAGGACCCGGATCAGATTCTCGTGCCGGCGCAGTACATGGTCGACAACGGTATCATTTCCGAGGACAGCGCGCTCGCGAAGGCGGAAAACGCGCACAAACGCGTCAAAAAGGACCCGAACAAGGCCGAAAATCAGGCAAAAGCCGCAGCAGCCGCAAAAACCGCCAAAACCGGCACCGGCAACGGCAACGGTAAAAACGACGGCGGCGAGCGGACCGTGAAGGAGAAAAAGGACAAGACCGCGAAGGTTTCAAGCTCCGGCTCCGGCGACGTTTCAGCCTACGAGGAAAACCCCGAAGAAGAGGAAGAGGACAACCGCGGCAGAAAGCGCGGAAGGGCCGGCGCGGTGGTGCTGACCGCGTTCGTGTACGTTATCGCAATCTTCGCGGCCGCGGGAATCATCTGGTTCCTGATCAACTACTACAAGGACAACAAGCCCCAGAACAACGCGGGCGAAATCGAAAAGACCTATATCGTTCAGAACTACGAGGGCTACCCGGCGTCGGATATCGTCAAGATGCTCTCCGACAACGGTATCGCGTGCAAGATCGTCAGGGTCGAGTCGGACATCTATCCGTCGGGCTACGTTCTCACTCAGAACATTACCGAGGGTACCGAGCTGACGAAGGGCGACACGATCACGCTTAACGTCATTCTTGAAAAAGACTCGGAAATTCTCACCGACTACACGGGAAGGTCCTCCAGGATCGCCCGCGGCGCACTCGAAAATCTCGGACTGAACGTCGAAGAGGTCGAGGTGCCCGGCACCCAGGGAACCGGAACCGTTCTGAAAATGAAGCCTTCCGCGGGCGAAACTGTCAAAAAAGGCGACACTGTGACGCTTTACGTAAGCATGGGGAACGTCGGCGACTACGTCGTGGTGCCGAATCTCGTAGGGACGGCGGACCAGCCGATGACCTATTCCGAGGCGTATCAGATGGTCGTGAACTCCGGTCTGAAGGTCGGCGGAATGTACCCGAACCCGGGCGAGGACATCTCGATCTATTTTGCGACACCGACGCCCACGCCTACGCCGACACCGGAGCCCACCGAGGAGCCAACGGACACGCCGGAGCCGACGGAAGAGTCCACGAAGAAACCCGCAGGGGATACCGAGGAGCCGACCGAAACCGGGGAACCGACCGGGACGCCCACCGAGACGCCGACAGAAGTTCCGACCGACACGCCTGAGCCGACCGACACGCCCACGCCCACTCCGACCGCGACGCCGAACCCGTACAAGGCGGAGATGTACGTTGTGGCGCAGTACCCGCCTGCAGGCACCGAGGTCTACCGTGGATCCGAAGTTTTCCTCTATTTTTACGACAAAGCTGAACTCGACAGAGTTTCTGTTCCGGTCACTGTAACGCTCGAATGTCCGTACGACAGGCTCTCGCGGGGCGCCGTTGCGCTGGTGAAGGTCGATTTCGTGCTCCAGAACGGCGACAAGCTGATGACCTCGTTCAGCAACGTTCGCGAGGAGGAATTCCCGCTCGAGATTCCCGTTCCGTTCAACTGGGGCGAGACCGAGACGAAAATGTACATCTACCTGAACGACGTCAGGAACGTTTACGAAATGCGCATTGTGAACAGGACGAAGGAGCAGATGGTTCCGACGCCGGTTCCGACAGAGGAGCCCACGCCGACGCCTTCACCGACTCCCACGCCTTCCGCGACGCCGAAGGGGTCTAATCCGTAAAAGTCGATCCGGGTTTATACCGTGAATTTTCATGCGTTTTGAGGAGATAATTAAAGCTTGAACGGAAAGATTGTCAAGGGAATAGGCGGGCTCTACTGCGTCGCCACGCCGGCGGGGGACATTTACGCGAAGCCGCGCGGCATTTTCCGGAAAAACGCGGTCAAACCGATGATCGGCGACAACGTGATCCTCTCGAAGGACGGCGGCGAGACGTCTGACTACGTGATTTCCGATATTCTGCCGCGAAAGAATTCCCTCGTGCGCCCCGCGGTCGCGAACGTCGACTGTGCGCTCTTCATTATCGCCGCCGCGAACCCCAAGCCGGATCTGCTGCTTCTCGACAAGCTGATGGCGGTCTCGGTGTCCAAGGGCATCGGAACGATGCTCGTCATCAACAAGGCGGACCGTGACGGAGAGGCGGCCGAGGATATCAAAAATCAGTACAAAAACTGCGTCGACTTCGGCGTTTTCGCGGTGTCGATGACAGGTGAAAGGTCCGCGGAAGAGGCGGAAACGGTCAAGAATGCGCTTCCCGAAGGCGTCACGGTGCTGTCGGGTCAGTCCGGCGTCGGCAAGTCGACGCTCACGAACCGGCTTCTGTCAAAAGAGGCGATGACCACAGGCGAGCTCACGAAAAAGATCGAACGCGGCAAACACACGACCCGCCACTCGGAGATGTTCGAGATCGGGAACGGACGGTTTCTGATCGACTCACCGGGGTTCAGCCTTTTCGACGCGATGGATTTCGAGAGCAGGGAACTGTCCGGCTTCTATCCGGAGATGAGGCGCGAAAACGCGGCGTGCAGGTTCCAGGACTGCAGCCACACGGGCGAGCCGGGGTGCTTCGTCGAGGGGCTTTTAAGTGACGGCGAGATGTCCGCGGGAAGGTACGAGCGGTATCTGAAAATCTACGCGGAGCTCAAGGAGCGGGACAGAAACAAATACAAGTAGTAAGCGCCTATAACGGTCTATTAATAAGAAGTGCGTTAAGGAGTGCGTTAAGACATCAGCGGAGGATAATATGAACTTTGTCGCAGCGTCAATGCTTTCATGCGATTTTTCGGAGCTGGGATATGAGATCTACCGTGCCGTGCAGGCCGGTTCCGACTATATCCATCTCGACGTAATGGACGGCGCGTTCGTGCCCAACATTACGTTCGGGGCGCCTGTTATAAAGTGCGTCTCCGCCTCGAGAAGGGCGCCGTTCGACGTTCACCTGATGATCGAACATCCGGAACGCTACGTGGAGGATTTCAGAAACGCCGGCGCGGACATCATTACGGTCCACGCGGAGGCGACCAACCACCTCGACAGGCTGCTCCACCAGATCAAGGCGACCGGCGCGAAGGCGGGCGTGGCGATCAATCCGGGAACGCCGCTGACCGCGGTCGAAGAGGTGCTTCCGGTTGCGGATTTGCTTCTTTTGATGACCGTGAACCCGGGCTTCGGCGGGCAGAGTTACATCGACAGTGTGACGGATAAGATTAGGAGAGCCGCCGACGTCAGGAGGCGGCGCGGGCTGGAATTCCTTATTGAGGTGGACGGCGGCATCAACGCCGAAACCGGGAGGAAGGCGGCCGGAGCGGGAGCGGACATTCTTGTCGCGGGGTCGTACCTTTTCCGCAGCGAAGACCTCGGAATCGCCGTGAATTCTCTGAAATTCTGACGTGCTTCAAGAAATACAGAATCATTTTTAACTAAAGACAAAACCGGCTTTCGTAGGCTGAAATTCACGAATGCCGGCCGGATTGCGAAACGGAGCAGGACAATGATTATTAAAACAAGCATTGCCGATATAAATACTAAAATCGATACGGACTGCAAAAAACTCATCCGCACCACGGACGCGTTCAGGTACGATTTCAGGTGCGAGCCCGACATTACCGTCAAGATCACGGACCTCGAGCTCAAGACTTTCTGCCAGAAATACACCGGTTACAGCCAGGAAAACGCGAAATTCAGGCTCTCGGCGGAGCGCTTTTTCGAGTGCATGTCCGAGTTTGACGGGTTCGCGCTGAAAGGCACAACGCTGAAGATCGGTTCGAACGCGTACGTTGTTACGGCCGAGTCGGAAGGGGAACGCGACGAGTACATTGAGGAGATCACCGCGAGCGGGCAGGCGAAGGTCATTGACGACTCCTACGCGCTGATCAGAAACGAGTACGGGAGGTTCTTTATCTATTCGACGCCGTGGTCGAGGCAGAAGACCCAGAGCACCAAGACCCCGCTGGCCGGCATCTGCATTCTCACCGAAACGGGAAACTCCGAAATCGCTGACAGGAAGGCGGTTCTTGACGGCCTGGTACCGGCGATGCCTGTTCCCGAGAGGGCGGACACGTTCGGCGCGGCGCTGTCTATGCTTGAAAAGCTGAGTAAGGCAGTGAGGATTATGATTCTGCCGGCGGACGACCCGGAGTCGTTCAACGACATTCTGTCGGGAAGGCTGTCGCGGAGCCGGGTGCGGGACCACGTCGCGCCTGAGCAGCCCGTGAAAGAGATTCCTGAAAAACAGCCGGAAATGATGGAAAAACAGCCGGAAAAGATGGAAAAACAGCCGGAAAACGCGGAAAATCCTGCAAACGAACCCCTTGCGGACAACACCGAACCTGCTGCGGAAGTACCGGTTGAAGAAGCGCCGGCGGAAGAACCTTCTTCAGTCGAAGACCCGGAAAACAACGAAAACGATACGCAAGCGGAGGAATGACATTCCCGGCGAGGCGTGAACTTAAAGAACAGAGGCAGCAATGGCATTTGACGGAATCGCGGCAAGATGCGCGGCGTGGGAAATTGCCGGCATCGCCGTCGGCGGTAAGGTTACGAGAATTTTCCAGCCTGAACGCGACGAAATAGATTTAATAATGCGTAAAAACGCGGACAACTTCCGGATCAAGATCTCGGCCGGTTCGCAGAATTCGCGCATAGGAATATCAGGCGTGTCCAAGGAGAATCCGATGAACGCGCCGGTTTTTTGTATGATTTTGAGGAAGCACCTGACCGGCGCGCTGCTTAAAACCGTTACGCAGGTCGAGTGCGACAGAATCCTGAGGCTTGGTTTTGAGACCTACACCGAGATGGGCGACCTGACCGAAAAGACACTCGTATGCGAGATCATGGGCCGCTACAGCAACATCGTTCTGCTCAACCAAAGCGGGGTCATCATCGACGCGATCAGGCACGTGGACTCGAGAACGAGCTCCTACAGGGAGGTTCTGCCGGCGAGAATTTACGCGCCGCCTCCGCCGCAAAACAGGCTGCTGCCGCAGGACGGCGGCGCTCTCGAAAAGTTTGTCGAGCTAATGAAGGCGCCGGAAAACGCGGATTTAGCCGCAGGAAAGCTTCTTTTGAACGGTTTTTCGGGCTTCAGCAAGCCGCTCTCTGAGGGAATTCTGAGAAGGGCGGGGGTCGAGTCCGACATAAAGGTGGCGCACCTTCTTGAGAACGGACCGCTTTTCGAGGCGTTTATAAACTCATTGGCGGAAGTGCTGGAGTGCATTTCCGAAAACCGCTATTCGCCGGTCATCGCGGCGGACGAGGACGGGACGTTCACGGATTTTTACGCGCTCGAGGTCGAAGCCAAACCGGGGTGCCGCGTGATTCCGTTCGGGACGGTCAGCGCCTGCATGGACAGATTTTTCGCGGGGCGTGACGAGGCCCAGCATCGCAAGAACGTTACGGCCGAGCTTTCGAAGGCGGTCTCCGCGGCAGTCGAACGGACCGAAAAGAAGCTGAAAATCTACCGGGAGGACATCGAAAGTGCCGCCGACAGCGAAGAGTACAGGATAAAGGGCGAGATTCTTGCCGCCAACCTCTACCGCTTGAAGGGCGGGGAAAAGTTCCTTGACGCCGAAAACTATTTCGAGGAGGACTGCCCGGAGATCAGGATCGACCTCGACAGCCACCTTTCGCCGGCGAAAAACCTTCAGAATTATTTCCGCACTTACAGGCGGAAAAAGAGCAAAACCGGGAACGCTTCCGCCAACGCTGCGGCGGCCGAGGCGGACCTCGAGTACCTGGCGAGCGTCGGATACGCGATTGAGAACTGCCCGGACGCGATGGCTGCGGCCGAGATCAGAGAGGAGCTCGAGAACGGCGGATTCCTGAAGAAACGCTCCGCATCCTTTAAAAAGAGGCCTCCTTCGGTAAAAAAGGACGGTTGGCTTGCGCTTTCGACCCGTTCGGGAATGACCGTGCTGGTCGGCCGCAACAACACCCAGAACGACGTTCTGACCCACAAAATCGCGGCCCCCGACGACATCTGGTTCCACGTCAAGAATTCCCCCGGCTCGCACGTCATTCTAAGGGCGTCCGAAAACGCGGGGAAGGTGACAGCCGCCGACGTCGAGGAGGCGGCGAAAACTGCGGCGAAATTCAGCAGCCTCAAGGACGCGGGTTTTGCCGAGGTCGACTACACCAGGGTCAAACACGTGAAAAAGCCGCACGGCTCCAAGCCGGGAAAAGCGGTCTACGTCAACTACAAAACGGTCGCGGTGAGGAACTACGCCGGCAGCGACGAATAGGATTAACGAACACTTCCTGATAAATAACTGAAAGAGCATCCGCACGCGAAAACACCGGCGCGGATGTTCTTTTTTATTGATGAAAAGGCCGATAAGTGGTATCATATACACGGAACGAATTCATTTTGGAGGTTTTAATATGTTAAATAGCTGCTTTGACCGGTTTGGTGTGATGATCGACAATTCCCGCGACGCGGTGATGAACGTTGAGTCCGTCAAAAAGTACGTGCGGATTCTTGAAAAACTCGGTTGCGATTTCCTGATGCTCTACACGGAGGAGACCTACGAGGTCGACGGTGAACCGTATTTCGGCCACCACAGGGGGCGCTTCTCAAAAGCGGAGCTGAGGGAACTGGACGCTTACGCAAACGCGCACCACGTCGAACTGCTTCCGTGCATCCAGACGCTTGCCCACTTCAACGCGCTGATGCGCTGGCCGGTTTACGGCAGGCTGGCGGACATGGGCGACATTCTGTGCGCCGGAGACGAGAACGTTTACGCGCTTATCGACCGCATTTTCGCCACGCTCGACAGCTGCTTTACGGCCAGAACCGTCAACATAGGCATGGACGAGGCGGAATATATCGGCATGGGCAGATATTTTCGCGAACACGGACCCTGCAACAGGATGGACATTCTTGTCGAGCACTTGAGGCGGGTCGCGGAGATCGCGGCGAAGTACGGGTTCGAGCTGGTGATGTGGGGCGACATGTTCTACAAGCTGACCGGGCAGGCGGAGGACAAGGCGGCGTTCGATAAGGCGCTCGCGGGCAAAATTCCGCCGAACGTGCGCCTGATCTACTGGGACTACTATTCCACCGACAAGAGCCACTACGACGCGCGGATCGAGAACTACAAGCGCCTTCAGGACGACATCTGGTTCGCGGGCGGCCTTTGGAACTGGACCGGATTCACGCCTCACAACAGCTATTCTTTCAAAACCACCGAGGCGGCCGTCAAATCCTGCGTCGAGCACGGCGTCAGGAACGCGTTTATGACTGTCTGGGGCGACAACGGCGGCGAGTCTTCGCGATACGCGGTGCTTCCGGCGCTCTACACGGCGGTGATGTTCGCGCGCGGCGTTTTTGACTTCGAAGAGATCAAGAAGGGCTTTGAGGAGATGTTCGGAATCGCGTTCGACGATTTCAACCTGCTCGAGCTTCCCGGCACGCCTTCGGTCGAGGGCATTTCCAACGCCGAAAAGTACCTTCTCTACAACGACCCGCTCCTCGGGAACATGGACTCGCTTATTAAGGGCGACGAAGGTGAACGCTACGCCGCCGCCGGCGAAAAACTCGCGAAATTCAGCGGAAACGAGGAATTCGGGCCTGTTTTCGAGTCGATGTCGAAGCTCTGCGCCGCGCTTGAAATCAAGAGCGACCTGGGTGTGAGGACCCGCGAGCTCTACCTGACCGGCGACAAATCCGGCCTGATGCAGCTGCTGGGGACCTACCGCGAAGCGATCAGGCGCGTTCGTGAATTCCACGAGGCCTTCGAGAAGCAGTGGATGTGGGAGAACAAGCCCCACGGATTCGACGTTCACGACATCAGGCTCGGCGGCTTGCTGATGCGGCTGGAACACGCGGCGAAACGGATCGAACGCTACGTTAACGGTGAGATCGACAGGATCGCGGAGCTGGAGGAGCCTGTGCTGGATCCGTTCTGCGACCCGAACCACGGGAAGGTGCACGTGTGCTACAACTCGTGGGGGCAGATCGCTACTTGTAATGTTCTCTGAGAAATTCGAGAATAAGAAATGAGACTAACTATTAAATGTCAAGCGGTTTTTTGAGAAATTCCGCAAAGCAATACGTACATTGAAAATTGCATGACAAAACAGAGCATCCCGACGGGTGCTCACCGGAAAAGTATCGGTAACGTTCAGGCCGCCCTGTAGTTTTCGTTGGTCAGTTGCATTCTGTAGATAAGCCTGACCAGTTTCTTGCAGGCGTGAGATATCGCAACGTAGTAGTGCTTGCCTTCGGCCCGTTTTTTAGCAAGATAAGCCTTGAAGGTCGGGTCCCAGGTACAGACAAACCTCGTGGCATTGAACAAAGCGTATCGCAGGTATCGGGACCCACGCTTCTCCATGTGCGAATGAGACGAGGTCATCTGGCCCGACTGGTATGTTGACGGTGATAATCCCGCATAGGCGAGGATTTTATCCGGACTGTCGAATCGGGAAAAGTCACCGATTTCCGCAAGGATCATTGCTCCCATCCGGGTCTTCAATCCGGGGATGGTGGTGATCGGGGAGTTCATCTTTTCCATTATGGCGTTAATGGCTGCTTCAATCTCGTCAATCTCGGAATCGAGTATGCGGATTAAGGCAATGGTATGCTTCAGCTCCAGTGATTTTGCAGGTTGAACAGTAGCAATCGAAGAAGATGCCGCATCCCTGATCTGAATGGCCACATCTTTGCCGTAATGGCCCTTGGAGGCATCCTCAACAAGATGCTTCAACCTAGTCAGGTGAGCGGAGGCCACGAAAGATGCTCCCGGGAATTCGGACAGCAGGGCATAGACCGTGTTCATATGGAGTGACGGCACCAGTTTTTTCAACTCAGGGAAGAGAATGCTGACCAGTCTGGAGACAGACGTTTTCAGCTTGGCGCGCTCCTGAACCTTCTCGAACCGGTATCTTGTTAGTGACTTTAGTTCTTCATTGTGATATGATATGTTCGAGTAGGGCTTGAGTGTTCTATCAGTCAACAACATCATAGCAATCGAAGAAGCGTCGACTCGATCCGTTTTCGTCTTTCTAAGGCTCTGACCTTTTCTGTAAAGATTTGTATGCAACGGGTTGATAACATAGCAGGGGAAGCCGTTATCAAGGAGCGTTCGCAGTAGATTGAGATGGTAGTGACCGGTAGCCTCAAGTCCTACTTTCACTTCTGACACATTTCCCGTCAATGAACCGATCTTCTCAAACAGCTCATTGAAGCCCTGCCTGTCATTCCGGAATGTGAAAGGTGAGAAATGAATCTCACCGTCCGAACCGAGGATGCAACAGTCGTGCTTGTCCTGGGCAACATCAATGCCAACGTAGATCATGTTAAGATCCTCCTAAAAAGTATTTGATGCTGTTAAGACCCACAGAGCTCCTTGCCGGTTGTAACCTCGTTCTACATAAACCGTCATGCGGTATCTAACTGATTAACAATGTGACAAAGAGGCTGTGGTTGGAGCCTCATTTAAACCGTCCATGCGGTAGGAATACGAACCAACCCACAGCATCTTTAACAGCATACCCGAAAAGTACGGATGAGTAAAGAACGGGTATGACCATATAATACGAGGAATAAGAAATAAGGAATGAATTCCTGAACATTTCACAGTTCACATATAATTTAGAGGTGCATTTTGATCGTTAAGCAGTACATAAAAGAATTCGAAAGCTTCGGGCTCGGGATGTTCGTGCACTTCGGGCTGTATTCGCTGATCGGCCACGGCGAGTGGGTCAAGTTTCTGGAGAGGATTCCCGACGCGGATTACGACCGGCTTGCGGAGGAGTTCGACCCCGGGAAGGACTGGGCGGCGGAGCTCGTTAAATGCGCGAAAGATGCGGGCTGCGGCTACATTACGCTCACCGCGCGCCACCACGACGGCTTTTCGCTTTACGACACGAAGGGGCTGAACACGTACGACGCGCCGCATTCGAGGTGCGGAAGGGACCTGGTGAAGGAATTCACGGACGCCTGCAGGGAGCAGGGAATCGTTCCTTTTTTCTACCACACGCTGCTCGACTGGCATGAAAAAACGTACCGCGAAGACTTCCCGGAGTACCTGAAGTACCTTCGCGCGAGCGTGGAGCTGCTTTGCAGAAATTACGGAAAAATAGGCGGAATCTGGTTCGACGGCATGTGGGACAAACCCGCCGCGGACTGGCAGGAGGACGCGCTCTACGGCATGATCAGGAAATATCAGCCGGACGCGATGATCATCAACAACACCGGCCTTGACGCCAGGGGCGCGCTCGGGCATCCGGAGATTGACAGCGTGACGTTCGAGAGAGGGAATCCGAAGCCGATCAACCTGGAGAATTCGCCGAAGTACATCGCCTCGGAAATGTGCGAGGTCATGAACGACTGCTGGGGGTTCGGGGCGGACGACCTTAACTACAAGGCGCCGGCGAGAATTATCGAGGAGATGGTTCTGTGCAGGCGGACGCGCGCGAACTTTCTCCTGAACACGGGGCCGAAGCCGGACGGCAGCCTGAGGACGGTGGACCGGGGCGTTTTCGAGCTTACCGGAATCTGGATGAGGAAGTTCGGAGAGTATTTCCGGCACGCGGAGCCGACAACTGAGATGAAGGTGACGGACCGCGAAAAGGACTTCGTGCTGAAGCGGAAAAACGGGAAATACTGCCTGTTTCAGTTCGGGCTGCCGACGGTGGCGGACCCGAACGTGTCGGAGCGCGTTTCGGCGGATCTTGACGTCAAAATTGAATCGGAGCTGAAGCCGTTGAAGGCGACGGCGGTCGACACGGGAGACGAGCTCAGGATCACGGAAGAGGCGGGTGGCTTCACGGTGCACGGGATTCCCTTCGCGTTCGGCAGGAATCTGGTCGTGCGGGTGATCGAAATCGAGACGGAAACCGCGGCGGACTGAGAAGATAAAAAGCTGATTTATATAAACCGGAGGAAGAAAATGGAGAATACTGAGAAAAAAAGAGCGGAGATCGTCGCAATCGGCGAGGTTCTCATTGATTTCACGAGTGAAAAAACTGACGCGGCAGGGTATCCGACGCTTAAAGCGCATCCGGGCGGAGCGCCGGCGAATTTCCTGGCGGCGGCACAGGCGGCGGGAAGGCAGACGGCTTTCATCGGAAAGGTGGGAGACGACGCGTTCGGAAGGCTGCTGCTGGGCACGCTGCGCGAGAAGAACATCGACGTTTCGGGAGTGACCGTTACTGAGGACGCGTTCACGACGCTCGCTTTTGTGACCCTCGACCGGCACGGCGACAGGGAGTTTTCGTTCGCGAGGAAGCCGGGGGCGGACAGCCTTCTCAACACGAAGGAGGTGCCGCGGGAACTCATCAAAAACGCGGATATTCTTCACTACGGGTCGCTCCTGATGACGACGAAGACGGGCGCGAAGTCGACGTTCCTGGCGCGGAAAGTCGCGGCGGCGAACGGTGTTATCGTGTCCTACGATCCGAACTACAGGGCGCCGCTCTGGGACAGCGAAGCGCACGCGGTGGAGATGATGCGGGAAGGATTTGAAGGAGTCAACCTGGTCAAGATCTCGACCGAAGAGGCGGAGCTGATTTTCGGCGTCGGCGGAAGGGCGGCCGCGAAGGCGATTGCGGAGCTGATTCCGTCGGTAAGGCTGGTGGCGGTAACATTGGGAGGCGATGGCGCGGTGCTGAGAAGCGGCGAAAACGAGGAGTTTATTCCCGCCCCCAAGGTGAACGTGCTTGACACGACCGGCGCGGGCGACATCTGCGGCGGTTCGATAGCGGCGGGACTTCTCGGGCTTAACGGGTTCGACAGGAAGGCGTTCGTCTCAGGAAGAAAGCCGCTTACGGCGGAGGAACTCGATAAGATCGGCAGATACGCGGTCACGGCGGCAAGCCTTTCGACAGAAAAGCACGGCGGCATCGAGAGCGTTCCTTCACCGGAGGAGGTTCGTTCGAGGCTTTAAACAGCTAAAAATAGGGTATAAAAAGGTCCCGGGCCCCCTCGTCAAAATTTCCAAAAAAAGGAAGAGGGGGCCCGGGGCCGTTCCTGTTATATAAAATCAATTATCTGTACGAGCCCGGCGGCAGGATCCTGTCGAAAAGCTTCTTGATGAAATCCTTGTCGGCCATCAGTTTCTTGCCGATGAAGTAGCCGGCGTAGACGCAGGCAAGAATGATGACGGTCTTGATGATTCCGAGCGTCACGAGCAGTATTCCGGTGAGCAGCCCCACGGCCGCGCCGTTTATGCAGTAGTGATATTTCCTGTAGAATTTGTAAATTTTCCGAAGCATATTATCAGTCTCCCTGCTGGTAGACGCCCTCGACGTTGACGCTGACGCTGTTCACTTTGATGTCGGTGGAGTTTTCGATGGAGTCCTTCACGCGCTCCTGGATGCCTGCGCTGAGTTCGGGAATGTTCACGTCGGTGTAGACCTGGAGCCTCAGAGAAATCTTCAGTTCGTCGCGGGAAAACGCCGCGCGCGCCTTCGCGTCCTTCACGCCCTGGAAGCGCTTTGCCATCGCCAGCGCAATATTCTCGATCGAAACCGCCGAGATGTTGATCGAGCCGTTCTGGTTGGTGCGGGTCACGTACTTGGACGAGCCCTTGCCGCGGATGCCTCCGGTCAAAATCGCGATGTTGATGAGCAGGAACACCAGCCCGACGACGAAAACGATTACGTCGTAGGCGTTCGACTGGTAGAGGTTGATCTGGGCGCGCTCGAGAACGAGTGCCATCAGCTTTTTCTCGCCGAAGGGCGAAATCATTATGAGCGCCGAAAGAAGCATTGAAATAAACGCGTAAATCGCGACGCTGACTCTGAAAAATGTGTTCATAAATTCCTCCGGTCAAAGGGCGGGCTGCGCCGTCGTAATAAAAGGGAAGGGGCTGAAATGCGGGTCAGAGCAAGGCCCGTTAAAATTCAGGCTTTTTTCGCCTTCTGCGTGAAGTCGACGCCGGAAACGTGAATGTTCACCGACTCGACGACGGCGCCGGTCATGTTTTCGACTTCCTTCTTCACGTTTTCCTGAACGTTCCACGCGATGTCGGAAATCTTTTTCCCGTATTTTACAATAATATATAGGTCGAGAATGACGCGGCCTTCGTTCATCTTGACGGCAACGCCTTTCGTGGGGTTCCGGACGCCCAGCGATTCGACTATGTCGCCGGCCATGTTGGAACTCATCGAAGCGACTGAATCGGTTGCGAGCGCAGCCTGGGCAGCCACAATGGCGACCACTTCATCCGTAATGATCGTGTCTTTCGCGTCGGCGGCCGCGGTCTCCGGCTGGTTGTTCTGATATGAGGGCTTGCTGTTTTCGTCGTCGAAAACCGAGATTCTGAAATCGTTGATACCCAAAGCCTTTAACCTCCTCCGCCGGCTGCCGCAAGGTAATTCCCGCCGCATCCGATAATTGTCCATTTAATATTACCACTAATAAGGCGGGCGTGTCAATAGCGGCGAGGGGCGGGAAAGAGCGTGAACGCCCGGTACGGTTTATTATTTGATTCGCCATCCCGGATTGTTACAAATTGTCACAACCTGTCACAAGTTGCGCGCGCGTCTTTACACTGCCGCGGCGTTGTGCTACAATCTAAAATGCGTTATTATGCGAGTTTGGAAGGGAAGTGACGCGATGCCCGGAGACGGTCCGATTATCAAACAGAATACAGTCAGCGGATTTCGCGGCATTTCCGACCTTGCCAACATCAGCCTTTCGTACGAGGGAACGGTCATCGACGGCGAGCGGTTCGTTGAGGAAAAGCTCTACTACGAGAACATGCGCATCACGGGGCACGCGGTCTTCCGCAGCTTTGTGGACGTGGACAGGCTTTCGGTTGAAGGGTCGGCGGAGTTTCTCGACACGCTGACCTGCGACGAGATGACCGGCTACGGGAACGTGGTTCTGCGCAAGAATCTGATTTGCGGCTCGGCCTCATTCCTCGGCTATGCGGAGGTGTACGGAGACGTTCACGCGGAAACGGTGAGCATCGCCCAGCAGATGAAAGCTTACGGCCGGATGGAAACGGTCAATCTGAAGGTCGGCGGCAGACTGACGCTGAGCGGGAAGCTGACCGCGGACACCGTTATGGTCAAGGGAAGCATGTCGGTCCGCTCTATAATAAGGGCAATCGACGTCGAATACCTCGCCAACGGAGTCGCCAACAAGGCGGTCGAGATCAAGGCGGAGACCGTAACGGTCGACAGCGCGGTCCCTAATCCCTCCGATTTTGCGCTGATCTGCGACACGGTAGAATGCGACACGGCGATCCTCTCGTACACGAAGGCGGACCACGTTTTCTGCGAGGAGTGCCGGATCGGCCCGGGCTCCGTGATACGGCTGCTCGAGTGCCACGGCGAACCTAAAATCGACGCCGGCGCCTCGGTGGGGAAAATACTGAGGTTCTGACGGCAAATTCTGCGCCGGAGATT
>JAEEGG010016244.1_pt1 | contig 15480 bp, 8 predicted proteins | sample 9134161 | NCBI WGS metagenome assembly JAEEGG01 (sample SAMN16246543, study PRJNA631951) | gut metagenome | biome: gut microbiome; feature: rumen; material: CR-attached | host: Bos | place: Iran: Karaj | collected 2018-10
TAAATCATTAAATGATTTATCAATAGATGGCAGCAATGGCTTTTACGCTGTCATGATTGAAACAGGTGAAGGCCAGGCCATGGTAGGTTTTCGTGGAAGTGAGAGCTTTGAAACATGGCAGACAGAAGAAGATTGGTTTATTGCTGATGTTGGATTGTTGAATTCCACTGAAACAAAGGAACAGCAAGCAGCACGTGAATATATGGCATATTTTCAGAATACTTATGGAAGTGAGTATACTGAATGGTATACTACTGGGCACTCCTTAGGTGGAAATCTTGCTGAACATGCTGCAATCACTGCGCCGGAAGACATGAATATCGTCCATAGCTGGAGTTTGGACGGTCCTGGTGTTTCAAATGAATATCTCGATTACTGGTCAAATGAAATAGCTTTTAGATTAGATGTTTTAACACATTATCAGTGGAGCTGGGTTGGGGGATTGTTGAACAGATTTGAAATTGACGAATTTGATCAATATATAGAAACAGAAGATTATGATGATAATTTCACACTGGATTATGATAACCGCTGGATCAAATTGAAATTTGATGAAAATGGCAACTATAGTGGATGTGAAATAGGAATTGATGAGGCGCATTATCTTTCAAGCTTTTTCTTTAGACATGATACTTGCTTTGCATATCTGGATGAGAATGGATATTTTATTCCTGGAGAGTATGATTCTGCCAAAGAAACGATGGATTGGCTTGGTAATATAAGTAGAAACTGGGATTCAAACGATTCTTTATGGGCTAGAGTGATTGATTTATCAGTAATATCTTTATTGACAAGAGATTTTTATATTATGAATCTAATTGAATACGGAAAAGAGGATGCTGATAGAATCTTAGATGATTGGATAAGATTTGGCGCAGAAACATCTGGAGATGATGCCATATACGGCTATGACGGAGAGGACAGGCTCTACGGAGACGAGGGCAACGATAAGGTATACGGCGGCAACGGAAATGATATAATAACCAGAGGTGTCGGAGAAGATTACCTTGAGGGAAATGCCGGAAACGATACGTACATCTTCAGCCTCGGGGACGGAAAGGATACCGTGTTCGACCAGGAAGGCGGATCAGGCGGACGAGAGGACCGCATAGTGTTCGGAGAGGGCATAAGCCGCGAAGATATTAGGGTAAACAGATCTGGCAATGACCTCATCATCGATTACTCTGAGGAAGACAGGGTGACAGTAGCGAACGCGTACCATGGGTGGTACTCAGATGGAAGCAGCCGTGTTGAATTTATTGAACTCAATGATTCTTCCGTTCACGGTATAAACTATGATACATTATCATTAGATCTTATCAGTGAAGCAATAGAGCAGGAATCAGATTCTACTGAAGGTGAATTAGTGGATGATATCAAAGATGCAGAAAAGGATGTTACTGATCTGATTGAGGAGCAAGATGAATCATATTCCTCAGTAAATGATGAATCTGATATTTTGGATTCTGATGAAGTTGTTTCAGCCCTGATTTCTGTTGTTGATGATATTTCACTTGAAATGACAGATGATGTGGATGATAATATCGATTATAGTTTATTGACAATATTGTAAATCTCGCAGTTCAGGATATGGCTGAAAGCATTATTGATGGTACAATCGATTCAGAGGTTGTTATAGAAGAATTGTCCACAAATGATTATAAGCAGTTATGGATTGCTGAGTAAAAAATAGAAAGGACGTCAGTAAGACGGAAAAGAGAACATGAGTGAGATTCAGCTTAAGTACGGATGTAACCCCAATCAGAAGCCTTCAAGGATATTCATGGAGGATGGCAGCGACCTTCCTGTTACCGTATTGAACGGTAAGCCCGGATATATCAACTTCCTTGATGCATTCAACGGATGGCAGCTTGTTAAGGAGTTAAAGCAGGCTACGGGACTTCCCGCAGCAACCTCTTTCAAGCATGTATCACCTGCAGGTGCTGCAGTAGGCAGACCTCTTTCCGATACACTTGCCAAGATCTACTGGGTTGACGACCTCGGCGAACTCACTCCCCTTGCAAGTGCCTACGCAAGAGCAAGAGGCGCAGACAGAATGAGTTCCTTCGGTGACTTCATCGCACTTTCCGATGTATGTGATGTATGTACCGCCAAGCTCATCAAGCGTGAGGTTTCGGACGGTGTCATTGCTCCCGGATACGATCCCGAGGCTCTTGAGATGCTTAAGAGCAAGAAGAGCGGCAACTATGCCATCATCCAGATCGATGAGTCCTACAAGCCTGCAGAGCTTGAGAAGAAGCAGGTATACGGCATCACCTTCGAGCAGGGAAGAAACGAGCTCGATGTCAATGAGGTTCTTCCAGGAAATGTGGTGACCAGGAACAAGAACATTCCCGACGATGCTCTTATGGATATGAAGATATCCCTTATCGTTCTTAAGTATACACAGTCCAATTCCGTATGCTATGTCAAGGACGGACAGGCTATCGGAATCGGAGCAGGACAGCAGTCAAGGATCCACTGCACCAGACTTGCGGGAAGCAAGGCTGACAACTGGTATCTCCGTCAGAGCCCTCAGGTCCTCGGACTCAAGTTCCTCGATACCATCAAGCGTCCCGACCGTGACAATGCCATCGACCTTTACATCGGCGATGAATATGAAGATGTCCTTGCAGACGGAGTATGGGAGAATATCTTCGCTGAGAAGCCCCCTGTTTTCACAAGAGAAGAGAAGAAGGCATGGCTTGCAGGAAATACCGATGTTATATGCGGATCTGATGCATTCTTCCCCTTCGCTGACAATGTTGAGAGAGCATTCAAGAGCGGCGTAAAGTATATCGCACAGCCCGGCGGATCCAAGAAGGATGATGTTGTTATAGAGGCTTGCGACAATCATGATATCGTAATGTGCTTCACCGGCATCAGACTTTTCCATCATTAATCTTTACAACCGTCCGCGTAGGGAACGGTCCTTACGCGGGCAGATATTATCAGGAGTTTTGACATGGCAGACACGGAGATCAAGGCAGCAAATAACGAAGAGAGTGAGAAGCGTTCGAGGCATTTCATCGAGCAGGAGATCGATAACGATCTTGCAACCGGAAGGTTCGATCATGTTCAGACCAGATTTCCTCCCGAGCCTAACGGATATCTTCACATAGGACATGCCAAGAGCATAATCCTCAATTCCGGTATGGCAAGTGAGTACGGCGGCAAGTTCAATCTCAGATTTGATGACACCAATCCCACCAAGGAGAAGACAGAGTTCGTTGAATCCATCAAGGCAGATGTGCTCTGGCTCGGAGCTGATTTTGAGGACAGACTTTTCTATGCATCCGATTATTTTGATCAGATGTATGAAGGCGCAATAAAGCTCATCAAAAAGGGCAAGGCTTATGTTTCGGATCTTACTGCAGATGAAGTAAGAGAGTACCGCGGCACCTTCGAACAGCCCGGCAGGGACGATCCCGGAAGGGAGAGATCCATAGAAGAGAATCTGCAGCTCTTCGAGGAGATGAAGGAAGGCAGGTATGCGGACGGCGAGAAAACCTTAAGAGCAAGGATCGATATGGCATCTCCCAATATCAATATGAGAGATCCCGTAATATACCGTGTCGCACATATGACTCATCACAGGACAGGTGACAAGTGGTGCATCTATCCCATGTATGACTACGCACATCCCATTGAGGATGCCATAGAGGGTATCACCCATTCACTCTGCACCCTGGAGTTCGAGGATCACAGACCTCTTTATGACTGGGTTGTGAAGGAGCTTGAGTATCCCATGCCTCCCAGACAGATAGAGTTTGCCAAGATGTATCTTACCAATGTTGTTACCGGTAAGAGATACATCAAGAGACTTGTTGAGAACGGAACGGTGGACGGATGGGATGATCCCAGACTTGTCTCCATTGCAGCTCTCAGGAGAAGAGGCTTTACACCTTCATCCATCAGGAAATTCGTCGAGATGTGCGGTATTTCCAAGTCACAGGCTTCTGCGGATTATGCAGCGCTTGAGTATTGCATCAGAGAGGATCTTAAGCCTGTGGCTCCCAGATATATGGCTATCCTCGATCCCATAAAGCTGGTCATCGACAATTATCCCGAAGGTCAGACCGAGGAACTTACAGCTTCCAACAATCCCGAGAATGAAGCTCTCGGATCCAGGAAGATTCCCTTCGGAAGAGAGCTCTACATCGAAAGAGACGACTTTATGGAAGAGCCTCCCAAGAAGTATTTCAGACTTTTCCCCGGCAACGAGGTAAGGCTTATGAACGCTTATTATGTTACTGCGGTATCCTGCGAGAAGGATGCTGACGGTAATGTTACGGTTGTTCACTGTACCTACGATCCCGAGACCAGAGGCGGAGATTCCGCGGACGGAAGAAAAGTTAAGGGAACCATACACTGGGTATATGCGAAAACAGCGATAAACGCCGAAGCAAGGCTCTACGAGAACCTTGTAGATGAAGAAAAGGGAGTATATGATGAGGAGGGCAATATCAACCTCAATCCTAATTCCCTCAAGGTATGCAGCGATGTTAAGCTCGAGCCCGCATTTGCAGGAAGCAAGGCATATGACAGGTTCCAGTTCGTAAGGAACGGATTCTTCGCAGTCGACTGCAAGGATTCCACTGACGATCACCTTGTGTTCAACCGTATTGTAGGACTTAAGAGCTCATTTACCCTTCCCGTATCTAAGTGATGGGATATTCGGATTTAGGTTTTAGAATTTAACCTGGAGGTTTTTATGGCTGGTCTGTTATCGGGACTTGAAAGCCTGGGTTTGGGAAATCTCGAGAATGTCGGGATTTACGATAAGGAAAAAAAGGAAGAGAAGGTCAGGGAAAAAGCAAAGGTACGCAAGGAGCCTGTTTTTTCCGAGACGGATTTTATCTATGACAAGACATTCAGATGTCCTGCCTGCGAGTCCTCCTTCACATCCAAGATAATGAAGACCGGAAAGGCCAAGCTTATCAGGACGGATTTTGATCTGAGACCTGTTTATGAAGGCTTTGCCGCCGAGAAGTATGATGTTCTGCTTTGCCCCAAATGCGGTTATGCGGCCCTCGGAAGATACTTTTCCTTTCTGCTTCCCGCACAGGCCAAGCTTATAAGGGAGAAGATCACCAGCAATATAGTTCTTACCAAGTATGAAGATCCGACATATTCATTCGAACAGGCGCTTGAGCGGTATAAGATAGCACTGGCGTGCTCTGTGGTGAAGCGCAGCAAGTCTAGCGAGAAGGCCTATGTGTGTCTCAGGATGGCATGGCTTCTCCGCAGCTACAGGGAACATCTGGAAACTCAGGACGGTGATAATGAAGAGCTTATTGAGAGTCTTCAGTCCCAGGAGGAAGAGTACGAGGAGAATGCTTACCGCGGGTTCCTGGATGCAAGAGGAACAGAGGATCCTCCCATTGCGGGAATGGATTCCACCACACTTGATTACCTGCTGGCACAGCTTGCCTTTTCCCTTGAGGATTATCCGACCTGCAGCAGACTGGTAGCCGGAATACTTAATTCCTCAGCCGGCAATCCAAGGCTGAAGGACAAGATAAGAACGCTCAAGGATCAGTTATCAGAGATCAGAAACTCCGAAGATAAAACGGAGTAAATAAAAGGGACAGCCTTTCGGCTGTCCCTTTTAAGTAGTAGTTATTTATTATGTGGCTTACAGCATTTATTGCTTACTTCTCAACTTCTTCGGAGGTTCCCTCGGCGTTATCGGTGTCGTCGAAGAACTCCTCTACGGTCTTTCCTGCCTCATCAGCTGCGTCTGCAACTGCTTCGGTAACATCCTTGGCTGTCTCTGAAAGGGGAGTGAAATCGGCTTCATCCTCTTCATCGTCTTCTTCATCCTCGAATTCCTCAAAGAGGTCATCAAGATCGTCGGATGAGGACTGGAACTTATCCTTTACCTTGGTGTATGCATCCTTGGCACTCTTGGACACCTTGGAAGCCGTAGTCTTGGCTGACTCGGTGAATTTCTTGGCTGCTTCGGATATATCGTCCAGGGAGGTGTATGAGCGCTTGGGAGCTTCGGTTTCCTCGCCGCCTTCATCAAGAACGATGGACTCTTCTTCCTTCTTCTGATAATAGTAATAGGCTGCCGCAGCGGCTACTGTACAGAGAGCTGCAGTGCCAAAGAGAAACTTTCCAAACTTTTTGCTCATGTAAAAGCTCCTTTCAGCAATGAATATTCCGCTTTTTAGGGCGTAGATTCATTCTAATATAAAAGCCGGGGTTTTGAAAGTGAAAAAAACGTCCTTAAAATTGGTAAATATTTCATGAGGTTGAAAGCAGGCCCTGAAATGACCGGGAAGCCCCTTTGAAGGGATTCGGAGGAGAAATACTGCACCGGATGCTCTGCGGCGGAAATGGGGCAAATATGCGCGCCAGAGAGATAAAACTCTCAAAACGCCCTCCGATAGGGAGCGAAAAAGTACTGAAAGCAGCAGAGTGTCAGTTAAATATCACTAGTAATTAAAAACTGGGATACAGATGGTGAAAATCTGACGGAAGAGTTATATATGCTGTGTTCTGTATACAGAAATCTGCATAGTATAAAGATGCAGATGAATTCGATGTCAGTGATTGTGGATAACTTTTTCCTGTATTTATGCTGGATAATCCGATATATCCACAGACGTCTGTGTCATAAAGTGAGATTTTGATTAGCAACTAAGCGTTATTTATTGCAGGATAACAGATGTTTGCAATAGAAGATTGCATTTTTTATACAATCTTATGTAGCCTGACATAAGTGTCGGAAAGCTATGGTTTTAATGTGAGCGGAGCAGGTATTAGATTGATCCGGGAATAAAAACGCCCCGCCGGATCGATATCCCTGCGGGGCGTAATGTCATATGAACGATGTGGGCGGGACTCAGCTCTTGAAGAATATTCCAAGGAAATTCCTTCCGATGCTTGATCCGATGTTGCCGCCAAGGGTCTTTCCGAACTTTCCTCCAATGGCACCGCCGACGGTCTTGCCGACTTCGCGGCCTACGGTTCCTGATGCAGTCTTCGCAACGCTCTGTGCAGCCTTTCTGCTCTTGTAGCTCATGGAGTTCTTATCTTCCTTCTTGGGCTTTTCGGCAGCGGGTGCCTCGGCTGTTACAGGTGCCTCACCCTCTGTGAGGGTCTGGTTTCTCTGAAGGAATTCGTATGCTGAATCCCTGTCAAAGTAGTCGTTGTATCTGGTAAAGAGCATTCCGGACTTAACTTCGCTGTCTCTGGTGCTGTCATCGATGGGACCCATGAGAGACTGGGGAGGAAGGATGGAGGTCTTCTCAACTGTGGTTGGAACTCCCTTTTCATCGAGTACGGATACCAGCGCTTCGCCTGTTCCCAGTGAAAGGAGAGTATCGTAGGTATCGAACTCAGGATTTTCCCTGAAGGACATGGCAGCTGCCTTGGCAGCCTTCTGTTCGGCGGGGGTATATGCATGAAGGGCATGCTCGATCTTATTGCCAAGCTGTGCAAGAACCGCATCGGGAATATCCCTGGGATTCTGGGTTACGAAGTAGATGCCTACTCCCTTTGAGCGGATCAGTTTGACAACCTGCTCTATCCTTGAGATGAGAACCTTGGGAGCGTCGTCGAAGAGCATGTGGGCTTCATCAAAGAAAAAGACCATCTTGGGCTTCTCGGGATCTCCGACTTCAGGGAGTGTCTCAAAGAGCTCGCTCATCATCCAGAGAAGGAAGGTTGCATACATCTTGGGGCTGTTTATGAGCTTCTGGCAATCGAGAACCTGTATGGTTCCCTTGCCGGAATTCTGAAGGAACCAGTCGGAGATGGAGAGTGCGGGTTCTCCGAAGAACATGTCCGCACCTTCTGCCTCGAGAGCAACGATGGATCTGATTATGGCATTGGCGCTCTGCTTGGCAACATTGCCGTACTGTGAAGCATATTCCTTATTGTTCTCTGCGACATAATTGACCATGGACTTAAGATCCTTGGTATCGATCAGGAGCATCTCATTGTCGTCAGCTATCTTGAAGACTATGGAAAGAACATCGGTCTGGGTATCTGTGAGTCCGAGTATCCTGGAAAGGAGCATGGGACCCATCTCAGATACGGTCGTTCTCAGGAACATTCCCTTTTCGCCATACAGATCCCAGAAGTTGGTGGGGTATGAGTCATAGGTAAATCCAGCCTCCTCAAGACCGAATCTGGCGATCCTCTTCTGCATATCCTCGGTGTCTTTGCCGGGCATGCAGAATCCTGCAAGGTCCCCTTTTACGTCAGCAAGGAAGACGGGAACTCCCATATCCGAGAATGATTCCGCAAGGACTTTGAGGGTAATGGTCTTGCCGGTTCCCGTGGCACCGCAGATCATTCCGTGACGGTTTGCCATCTTTGGATAGATGCATATTTTCCTGTCACCGCTCTTGCCGATAAAAATGTTACCGCTCTGTTTGTCGTACATGTAAAACCCTCCCTGCAAATTTTTTTATATCTGTCATGGATACTATATCAAAATTGTGTTGTTGGGGCATTTATATTTCCTGTTGCCATACCCCGGAGAAGGATGAGGCTGTTTATGCTATGGAATTGCCGGTATAAAGGGTGTAGTACCTTCCCTTCATTTCGATCAGCTGATCGTGGGTTCCCTTCTCAACGATCCTTCCCTGTTCCATTACCATTATACAGTCTGCGTTTCTGACTGTGGAGAGTCTGTGTGCGATCACGAAGGATGTCCTTCCGTGCATCAGCTTGTCCATTCCTTCCTGAACGATACGCTCGGTTCTCGTATCGATGGAGCTTGTTGCTTCGTCAAGGATAAGTACCGGAGGATCTGCTATGGCAGCTCTTGCTATTGCAAGAAGCTGGCGCTGACCCTGTGAAAGGCTGGCGCCGTTTCCTGTCAGCATCGTATTGTAGCCGTCGGGAAGCTTGGTAATGAATTCATCCGCGTTTGCAAGCTTTGCTGCGGCAATGACCTCATCATCCGTTGCCCCCAGTTTTCCGAAGCGGATATTGTCTGCGATGGTGCCTGTGAACAGACAGGTTTCCTGAAGTACCATTCCCAGAGACCTTCTCAGGTCGTCCTTCCTGATCTTGTTGACGTTGATACCGTCGTATCTGATCTTGCCGTCCTGAATGTCATAGAAGCGGTTTATAAGGTTGGTTATGGTTGTCTTTCCTGCGCCGGTGGATCCTACAAAGGCTATCTTCTGTCCGGGCTTTGCCTCCAGCTTGATGTCGTGGAGCACCATCTTTTCATCCGTATATCCGAAGTCCACACCATCGAATACCACATTTCCTTCAAGGGGCTTGTAGTCGGTGGTATCAGTATCCTTGTGATAATGCTTCCAGGCCCATACGCCGGTTCTTTCAAGGGTCTCCTCAAGCTTTTCTCCGGAACCTTTTTTAACATTTACAAGTGTGACATATCCTTCATCCACCTCGGGAGTCTCGTCCATGAGACCGAATATTCTCTCGGCACCTGCCATGGCAACGATGATGGAATTGAACTGCTGCGCCACCTGGGAGATGGGCATGTTGAAGCTCTTATTGAGGCTGAGGAATGATGCCACGGAGCCTACAGAGACATTTCCGCTGAGAGCAAGAGCGCCTCCTGTAATGGCACAGAGCACATAGCTTAAGTTGCCGAGCTGTGCATTGATGGGCCCAAGAGCATTGGCGTAGGTGTTGGCCTTTTTGGCTGCATCGAAGAGTTCGTCATTGAGTTCGTTGAATTTCCTGATGCCGGATTCTTCGTGGCAGAAGACCTTGATAACCTTCTGACCTGTGATCATCTCTTCTATATAACCGTTGACGGTACCCAGCTGTTTCTGCTGTCTGACGAAATGCTTTCCGCTGTTCTTGGCGGCATATCCTGTACATCCCAGCATTACTCCAACCATTATTATGGTGACAAGGGTCATCCAGGGGCTGAGGACTATCATGGAAATAAGCACTGATACGATGGTTATGGCAGAGTTGAAGCACTGCGGCATACTCATTGAGATCATCTGTCTCATAGTATCAATATCATTGGTGTAGATTGACATGATATCGCCGTGTGCATGAGTATCGAAATACTTGATGGGCAGCTTCTCCATCTTCTCAAAAAGGTCATTACGCATGGACTCCATGGTGCCCTGGGTTATCCTGATGAGAAGTCTTGCCTGGATAAAGCTTGCAACAATACCTATCGCGTAGAAAACGGCAACTCTTGCGATAGCGTGTGCGAGAGGCTCGTAATTGGGCAGGGCATCCTCGTTAAGGAGGAAAGGCGTAATGTACTTATCGATCAGTTCTCTCATGAAGAGTGTTCCCTGAAGAGAACAGAGAACCGACGTGATTATACACACTATCACTATTGCATAGTGGGGAGCATAATCCTTCATTACATAACCCATTATGCGCCTGAACATTTTACCCGGATCCTTGGCCTTGGGCATTGGTCTTCCGAGCATATTTCCTCTTGGTCCCGGCATTTAGTCCACCTCCGTTTCGTCAAAGTCACCGGAGCCACCGGTCTGGGACTCATATACCTCGCGGTATATCTCATTATTTTTCAGAAGCTCATCATGCGTGCCGATCCCGTTGACATGTCCGTTATCGAGGACAATGATCCTGTCGGCATCCTGTATGCTGGAGATCCTCTGTGCGATGATGAATTTGGTGACACCGGGGATCATGGTCCTGAAGGCTTCCCTGATCTTGGCATCGGTTGCCGTATCTACTGCGGATGTTGAATCGTCGAGTATGAGGATCCTGGGTGATTTCAGAAGAGCTCTTGCGATGCACAGACGCTGTTTCTGTCCGCCTGAAACATTGCTTCCGCCCTGTTCGATGCGGGTATTATATCCATCCGGCATCCTGCTTATGAATTCATCGGCACATGCCATCTTACAGGCGTTGATACATTCTTCTTCGGTGGCATCTTCCTTGCCCCAGCGCAGGTTATCGAGAATGGTTCCGGAGAAGAGCTGGTTCTTCTGAAGGACTACCGACACCGCATTTCTGAGAACTTCGAGATCATATTCCTTTACGTTAACTCCTCCGACGCTCACGCTGCCTTCCGTGACGTCATAGAGTCTGCTTATCAGGCTGACGAGAGTGGATTTTGAAGAGCCTGTTGCACCCATGATACCTATGGTCTCGCCCGACTTTATCTCAAGATTGATGTTCTCGAGCACCGGTTTTCCGCCCTTATCGTAATTATATGCAAAAGCTGCATTTTTAAAGCTGACCGATCCGTCCTTTACCTCGGTTATGGGATTCTCCGGATTCTTCAGATCCGATTCCTCATTAAGGACTTCCACGATCCTCTCCGCACTTGCGGCACTCATGGTGATCATGACGAATATCATGGACAGCATCATAAGGCTCATGAGGATGTTCATGCAGTATGCAAGAAGGCTCATGAGTTCGCCTGTGGTAAGGTCTCCGACACTTATCATCTTCGCACCGATCCAGCTTATGGTAAGGATGCAGGTATATACCGTAAGTGTCATGACAGGACCGTTCAGAACAACCTTGCCCTCGGCCTTGCAGAAGATCTGATAGATCGCCTGTGATGCCTTTTTGAACCTGGATATCTGTTCATCCTCACGGACATATGCCTTTACCACGCGGATGGCGGTTACATTTTCCTGAACGGATTCGTTCAGTTCATCATACTTCGGAAAAGCCTGCCTGAATATCTTGGTGGCGCTGAGCATGATGCATACCAGGAAGATCGCAAGTATGAACACTGCGATGAGGTAGATCCTTGCGATACGTGCATTGATGTAGAATGCCATGAACATTGCCGCGATAAGGCTGGCAGGTGCACGCATGGCCATTCTGAGTATCATCTGGTATGAGTTCTGGATATTGGTGACATCGGTTGTGAGTCTTGTTATGAGACTGGATGTTGAGAATTTATCTATATTGGAGAATGAGAAGGTCTGGATGTTCTCATACATGGACTTTCTTAAGTTCCTGGCAAGACCGGTGGAGGCTACGGCTCCGAACTTTCCGCCGAGTATGCCGCCTATGAATCCCACAATTGCGGCCAGCACCATGAACAGGCCGGTCTTCAGTATGTGGTTCATATTACCTGCATATACACCGTAATCGATTATGGATGCCATGAGATAGGGGACAACCATTTCCATGGCTACCTCCAGTATCATGCAAAGGGGCGTTATCAGGGAAGGAAGAGTGTATTCCTTAACCTCTGAGAGAATTCTTCTGACCATATAAGTACATTCCTTTACTCACAAACAGTTTAACTACTTTATTATAAAATATGAGACGTTCAAGTCAACTAAAGTATACCCGAATATGGTAAAATATTCATATGATTTCTTTAATAATGTCAGGCAAAGCGGATATAAAACGGTCCCTTGCCAAGCATGATGATCCCGGAGGCGCATATGTCATATATTGAGAAAGCAGATCTGTGGAAAGAAAGACTTGAGAAGAACGATCCTTTGTATGCGGAGTTGACGGCTGTTTCGGACGATGCCGAACTGGAGGACAGATTCTATAAGGACCTGTCATTCGGCACTGCGGGTCTCCGCGGTAAGGTTGGTGTCGGTACTAACCGCATGAACCGTTTTACCGTTGGGCGCGCCGCACAGGGTATAGCGGATTATATCCGTAAGCAGGGAAGCGAAGCCTGTAAAAAGGGTGTTGTCATAGCACATGATCCGAGACATTTTTCTGCGGAATTCTCCAGACTTACCGCCCTCATTCTTGCGGCTAACGGGATAAGGGCATATACATTCCCGGACCTTCGTCCCACTCCGGAGCTTGCCTTCATGATAAGGCATCTTGGCTGTATATCCGGTATCAATATAACGGCATCCCACAACCCCAGGGAATATAACGGCTTCAAGGCTTACTGGGAGGACGGCTGTCAGGTAAGCTCATCTGTTGCCGACGGGATGACAGAGTGCATTGAGGCGGTGGATTATTTCACCGGTATAAAGGGCCTTATGCCACTGGATGCTTCACTTAACGAAGCCTATGAACAGGCTGTCTCCGAGGATCTTGTAATCGTTCTTTCCGATGCGTATGACAGAAAGTATCTTGACCGTATAAAGAGCCTAGCAATACATAAGGGTAATGAGCTTGACCTTGCGATCCCCATAGTCTATACACCCCTTAACGGAGCAGGAAGCATTCCCTTTATGACTGTCATGAGAGACAGGGGATTTACCAGTGTTTCGATAGTTGATGAGCAGAAGGACCCTGATCCTGACTTTACAACAGTCGGTTATCCCAATCCCGAAGACCCCAGGGCTTTTAAGATGTCCGAGGAGCTGGGAAAGAAGACCGGTGCGGAGCTCCTTATGGCTACGGATCCCGATGCGGACAGATTCGCCATTGAGATCCTCATGGACAACGGAGAATATCTGCCCCTTAACGGGAATCAGACGGGCTATATCCTTGTGGGTTATATCTTAGACGGAATGAAGGATGCGGGAACACTTCCCGAAAACGGTGCAATGGTAAAATCCATAGTAACATCCACCATGTCTTCCGTAATGGCGGAAAAATACGGGGTTAAGATGTATGAATCCCTTACGGGATTTAAGAATATCTGCGGTCTTATTCCTTTCCTTGAAAGCCGTAATGAAAAGTATCTCTTCGGATATGAAGAGTCCGTTGGATATGCGGCATGCCCCGATATAAGGGATAAGGACGGAATAAGTGCAGGAATGCTGGTTGCGGAAGCCGCAGCTTATTATGAGAAAAAAGAAGGAAAATCTCTCTGGCAGGTACTTCAGGATCTGTATAAAAAGTACGGATTCTATGCGGAGGATGAACCTAATCTGGTACTTGAAGGAATCGAGGGTTCCGAGCGCATCGGCAGGATGATGGAGCACATAAGAAATTGTCCTCCCGAAGAATTTGCCGGAATTAAGGTTAAGAAGGTCATTGATTATAAGGACGGATATGAAGATATAAACTTCCCTTATAACAAGACCCCGAAGACCAACGCTCTCAGATTCTTCCTTGAAGGGGAAGACACCTGGTTTGCGATAAGACCTTCGGGAACCGAGCCTAAGATTAAGTTTTATTTCTACACAAGACAGGCGACCCGTGAGGAGGCCCTGTCCGTAAACGTCAAGATCAAAGCTTCCGTAATGGAGATCATAGAAGCTGTAAAATAATGGCACGAGGCCTGCTCCTGATTTCCGCGACAGGACCCCAGGAAATCAGGAGCAGGCCTCACTTTCATATTTAAAGATTGCCCATCAGGAAATCTTTGAGAAGTCCTACGGTTTCCCTGATCATATTATTGGGAAGGTACAACATCACAGAATCTGCGGGTATACCGGTAACATCGGTGTATCCGCATTTTTTTGCAATGGCGAGAGCCCTGAAGATGTGGAAGTTGCTGGATACTATGCCGACTCTGCTGCCTGACAGATCTTCGTAAAGCTGCGATGAAAACTGCAGGTTCTCGGAAGTGTTGGTGGACTGATCCTCCATAAGGATCCTGCTTTCATCTATTCCGCGGCCTATGAGGTAGTCCTTCATGACGGATGCTTCGCTTGCAGGTTCGTTGCTGCCCTGACCGCCGGATACGATTATTACGGTTTCGGGATTTTCAACAGCATATTCATATGCTCTGTCCAGTCTCATTCTGGTAACGACCGCAGGGCCGGAAGGCTTAACCTGGGATCCCAGAACTATGATGTAATCAAGGTTTGCAGCAGGGTTATTGCGAAATCCCGTTATGACCATGCACTGGGTTACGATCACGAATATAACTCCCAGAGAAACCAGACCTCCTGCGATGATCTTAATAGCCATGGGAAGCTTTGCTATGATTCCGCTTCTGAACAGGAATGCCAGTATCATGAGGCAGGCGCCTCCCGCATACCATACGCAGAAGAATTTGGAACCGGAATTGGCGAGCATTATGGTAATACCGTAGAGAACGCACAGGATTCCGGTAAGGATTAGGATTACAGGAAGGATGAGCATTTTCTTCTTACCCGCGTTTTCTGTTTTTGCTTTATTCATACGCTTTAAGCATATGAGCAGATATACGAGTGAAATGGCGGAACTGATACCCCAGGACATGGGATATGAGGTCATAAGGACTTTCATGGTTCTGAAAGACTTGAATGCAGTAAAGATCCAGAGGATTCTGATGCCGCATACGCCAAAGACGCTGATTATCATGGGGCCTGTTGCATTGCCCATTCCTCTCAAGGCTCCGTGACACACTTCTATAAGTATGAATGAGAAGTAGAAGACAACGAAGAACTTGAGCATGTAGGTTGCGATTTCAAGTACCACGGGGTCCTTGGTAAAGAATTTAAGTACGAAGGGTCCGATGGTCAAAAGGCCGCAGACTATAAGCGTGGTAACAAGCAGGTGATAGAAGAAGCCGTAAACCATGCTCTTCTTGACTCTCTCCATATTTCCCTTGCCGTAGTTTTGAGCAACAAAGGTGGATATGGATATTCCCAGGGAGTTGCTGACCATCCAGAAGATCTGGTCTGCTTTTCCCGTAGCAACCCATGCAGCTACCGTATCCGTTCCGAA
>JAEEGG010016245.1_pt1 | contig 15480 bp, 9 predicted proteins | sample 9134161 | NCBI WGS metagenome assembly JAEEGG01 (sample SAMN16246543, study PRJNA631951) | gut metagenome | biome: gut microbiome; feature: rumen; material: CR-attached | host: Bos | place: Iran: Karaj | collected 2018-10
CTTCGGTACCGCTAAAAATCACGTCCTGCATCTTGCTCATACGCAAGGATGCAGCCTTCTGTTCACCCAGAACCCAGCGGATAGCATCGGTAATGTTCGACTTACCGCACCCGTTCGGACCCACCACGGCGGTGAGACCCTTTGTCGGGAAGTTGATTTCGGTCCTCTGGGCAAAGGACTTAAATCCAAAAATCTTTAACTTTGTAATCTGCACTGAAACTTAATTTAGTAAAGTAAACAGTAGTAAGTAGGCTGTAGACCGTGGTTTGTGATTAGGAAACTGTTATGGATCCCCTCCTGTTGGTCGAGGATGACGCAACTACTCACGTCATTCTGGAACGAACGTAGTGAGAGACGGAATCCAGGGCTTAATTTGACAGCAGATAGAGGAAAATTTACTTGAATTCGTAGTGAAGGAATCCGTCCTTGTCATCCGTAAAAATGACATATTCGCTACCGCCATCGAACCTTATTTCGTCAATGGGATAAGCCCCCGTCGTCGTTTTGATTTGAATTTGGAACAATCCCACCAAATCCTCTTCGTAAACGCGACTCTTTTCACCGGGAGCAATCGTATCTGTAACCCACTGCCAAGTCCGGGTTCCATCTTCCGAGATAACATCTATCCCGACAATCGTACGGCTCGACTGGTTTTCCACCTGAAGCCTAGTCGTCGAATCAACAAACCAATGCGAAAGGCAGCCCGAAAGCGCAAGACTGCACACCACCAGCGCCACCAATACAAACAAGTTCTTCATTTTCATTAGAAACCTCCTTCAGCGCTGCCCGAAGCCCCGTTTGAAGACGTCCCCGACTTTTCGTAGCGGATTCCCTTCGCTTCGAGAACTTTCGGTTCCTCGCCGTGCTTTTCGTTTAGAGGAGTCAATTCACTATGCTTGGGTGCAACAGAACGATCCAGTTCCTTGATAATGCTAGTTTCTAGCGGAGCACTCTGCGTTCCGCCTCGATTGAACAACAAGCCATCAATGGTCGCCAGGTTGAACTTGAATTCAATCAGCAACGTCCCCTTCGCACCAAAGAAGTTTTCGTAATCGTATGCGGCATTATACGCGATTCGAGCAAAGAGCAAATCGACAGCCCCACCCCAAAGCAAATCGTCAGAACCGTCATACAGACGCCTACGCAAGCAGGTCGCCTCGAAACCGATCATGCGAGACGGATCCGGATAAAACTTGAGGGCCGCACTATGAAACTCCGCATCCGGCAAATCATAAGCCACCTCGGCATAAAGTTGCTGGCCGTAAAGATTCTGCTCCCAGATCACCCGCATCGAATCGACGTCGTTTTCGGAATCGGTATTATACATCGTCAAAGAAACATTCGGTAAATACGTCAATATCCCCGACTTTCTTCCTCCATAAACAGCCCGGCTTTCCAAATCCAGCGAAAAACGGAACAGACGCCAATCGGTACGGAAGAAATTCGCCTGCGCACTCAGCTTACTCACGCGCAAATGAGCCCAGCTATAAAGTAGCGAATCGTCTTCATGCGGATAAACATGTCCAACATGTTCCATATTCTGATGTTGCATACCCGCTGCCAGAGTCCAGTCCAGATTAGAATCCGTAAACGAGAAACCCCAAGTCACCACGGAACGCTGTATCGAAAAGTCGCTATACTTCGGGAACAAGAAAAAATCCTCGTTATCCCAACCGGAGCGGTCAAACCAAAGTAGTGCACCCAATTGCTTTCCGCGAGCAACATCTCCGGCACCATATCCTGCAAAATGATGATTATACGCGTAGCCCTGATGTTCACCGTAAGGACTCTGCAAAGGAGTCTGCGAACGCATCGGCAAATAGTAGAAGCCCAAGTCGACAAAGCCACCGCGTCCCCCTCGCATAATATCGCGAATTTCAGTCAAATGACGGTCACGAGTAACAGCACCGTCTTTAGCTAAGGCAGAAGGCTCAATACCATCGGCAAAAGCAAATCCGACAAGCACAAGCAAAATCAAAAAGGACTTCAAAACAAACTGCATAGTGGAAATGTAGTAAAAAGTTGGTAGAGCTTAGTTGGCCCTTCGGCAGGCTCAGGGACCTTATTCTAAGCTCTAAATTCTAAACTCCATAGCATTTTTCGATTTGCTAGCTATAAATCTAGGCTATAACTCTTATTACTATATTTGACGGCATGAACGAACAGGAAAAGGCATTGATCAAGGCGTGGAGCAGCCATCCACGCGAATGGGAAAACAACACCTGGGTATACCCGGTCATTAGCCGCCGTGCAGGCGGTCTTTCGCTCGGCGTGAACTTAAACCCCGACCATCACTGTTCCTTTTCTTGCGCCTACTGCCAAAGCGGCCCGCAAGAAGGCCACAAGCGTATCCCCGTCGATATCGATGCCGTTGAACGCGAACTTCGAGACTTTCTCGACTCCTATAAATCCGGCGACTTTTTCAGGTGCAAGGCCTACGAAAACGTTCTCGAACAGAACAAGCTTTTAAAGGACATCTGCCTATCGGGCGACGGTGAATCGACAATCGTCAAGGAATTCCCCGAAGTCTGCCGCCGCATGCGTGAAATCCAAAAGGAATACGCCCCTAAACTCGGCGACTTTAAATTGCGGCTTATCACGAACGCAAGCCACATCGAAGCGGAAGCAGTCCAACAGGGACTTTCGCAACTGCTCGAAGGCAACGGAGAAATCTGGGCGAAACTCGACGCCGGTACCGAAGAATGGTTCAAGAAAATGAACCGTTCTCCCTTGCACCTCGAAAAGATTACAGATAACTTAGCGAATGCCATCAAGCGTTATCCGCTCTGCATCCAGACCATGCTCTGCAACTTGCAGGGCGAAATTCCAAGCGATGCAGAAATCGAGCGCTACATCGAAAAATTGTCCGCCATTTACACGGCAAATCCCGCAAACTTGGTCGAAATCCAGCTTTACACGGTTATCCGCGATCCCCTGCTCAAGGGTGTCGAAGCGCTCCCCAAGGAATTCCTCGAAAGCGTAAAAACAAAAATCACCAGCGTACTGCCGGTGAAAGTAAGATGTTTCTAAAGATTCTCGCCTTCGCGAGAATGACAATGCACTAAATCAATTCATCGGGCGGGAGATGATCCACGCTTTCCGGTTCCTGGTAGCAAGTTTCAGGCACCTGCACCTGCATCTGGAAATAGGCCTTGTGGGCAGCAATCACCTTTTCGCGGGCGAAAGCGGCGTCCTGCCATTCACCAATCTGCACATCCTTGCCTTCCAGTTCCTTGTAGTTCTGGAAGAAGTTACGTGTAATACGCAAGAACATCTGGTCCACATCGGTAATGTCCTTGATCGGGCGCGGATTGAAAACCGGAACACCCAGAACCTTGTAGTCCTTGCGGCCACCGTCAGTCATGTCGAGTGCACCAATTACGCGACAGGTGCAAACCGTACCCGTCTGCATCGAGGCGGGGCTATAAATCAGCATATCGATAGCGTCACCGTCATCGGCCTTGGTACTCGGAATAAAGCCATAAGTACAGGGATAACTCATCGAGCTAAGCAAGCAGCGGTCCAGACGGAACACATGCAGACGTTCATCATATTCATACTTGAGGTTGGTGTCCTTGCCGATTTCCACGACGCAATCCACTTCAAACGGGTACTTGCGACCAATCGGAAGATCCAGATAATTAATAGCCATTTATACTCCAAAGGCTCACCATTGAGCCCATTTCATTCTTTTTTATTACAATACGTCAAATTTAACATTTATTTACAAAATAGTCAAGAGATTTCATCACTAGATCCTTCGACTTTGCAATTTCATTGCTCCGCTCAGGATGACACAATAATTCTTCATTTTTCATTATTAAGTTATCTGCTGCGCCAACGTGATGACGTAACTTTATCAAAGAGTCCGAAATAGAACGCGGGTTCACCCCTATCTGGCCTATAACCCACTTCAAAGCGGATGCGGTCTAGTGCAGGAATCACCAGATGCAGGCCTCCATAGACAGCGCCCTCGTAATCGTCCCAGCCGGGCCGTCCGCTATTCCACAAGAGGCTTCCGTCAAAGCCTGCCACCAGTTGTACGCCATAGAAGAAGTTGACCCCCATGACACTGGCCGCGTGGCGTTCCATCAGCACAAAACGTTCCTCAAGCGTCAGCAAAACTTCGTGGACTCCTAGACGTACCGAATCGGCGCTGTCCTCTTTTCCGCCAAGCGCACTGCCGCCACGTCCGCGGAAAGTATTCGGGCCACCGTGATAGTAATAATCGTAGAATTTCACATCACCCGGACGGTAACGGGCAAGTGCAGTCGCTCCGGTCACAAACCGGCTTAAGGTCCAATAGGCGCGGGCATCCGTCAAAAGTTCCCAGTAATTTTCGCCGCCCATTCCCTCGCAGTTTTCGCCATCAGACACATCGCAACCGGAATCCTGATTGTTTCCTGCGCCTACATGAGTCAGCATATATTCGTAGTAGACGCCCTTACGGGTATCGAGCTTACTGTCGCGGAAATCGAACGCAAAGCCCAAGCCGAACTCAGGCAAGAAAGCGGCTTCCTTTAGCACACGACCGGCAACCGTTCCCAGAAGAGAAAGGTGCGGCAACATTTCGTAATCCAGGTCAAGGTCCACAAGCCAGCTATCATCCTGATAGCCATGGATGTCATCGTAGCTGTCGGTACGCAGGAACTCAAAATTCCAGCCAAGTGGAAAGCCGAACAGGTATGGCGAACTCACATAGAACGCGTACTCATTATTTTTGAGAAACGGATCCGTCGAAGTGCGATACTGCACCTCGGCACGGATATCTTCGCCAAGGACGTTGAGATTCGCGAGTGCAAGACCGATCATCAACCCGTCACGGTCAGTTTCCTTCCCTGCCGGAGACGGAATCCAGCGGAAAATTTCCTTGAAAGAATAGGTTACAGACGAGAGACGAGAGACGAAAGACGAAAGAGAGTCTTCGCGAGGCGAATCCGAAGAATTCAAATTGGCACTACATGACACCGTGATTTCGGTGAACAGGTCCAGGTCCTGCAGGCGGCGTTTTTCAGCCTCGAACTTTTCAGCGGAGAACGGCACCCCCACACGGTTCAACAGTTCGCGCTCTACCACGCGGGGTTTCGTATGTTCCAGCCCTTCAAACGAAATAGCAGAAATTAACGTACCTTCGGCGCAGCTCGACGGTGACGTGGAATTTCGCGGAACAACAGTCGAATCACCGAGTTCGGCAAATGCAATAGCCGTAAACGCAAGCAGGCTGAGGAATGTAGTTTTCAGGCAGGGCATTAACACAAATGTAGAATTAAAAAGATCCCTGCCGGAGTTTACCCGCACTCGATGCGGGGCGGAATGACAAAAATAGGGGGCGGTATTAATATTTCAGGCGTTTCCGGCGATTTTGAGGGTCAATCCGCTTCTGAATTGCCGTAAGCGCACGCGTCAACAACCATGCGATTACAAAATAGATGATCGCCGTTGTTACCAGCGGGAAAAACGCCTCGTATGTACGACTGCGAATAATGTCGGACGCCTTCGTCAAATCCTGAATGGCGATGTAGCCCACAATCGAAGTCATTTTCACAAGCGAAATGAATTCGCCCTGATACACCGGCAAGAAATGCCTTGCCGCCTGCGGGAAAACAATCTTGAAGAAGGCTCGGGGTTTCGTGTAACCTAGCGCAAGGGCTGTCTCCATCTGCCCCTTATCCACAGCCTCGATACCCGTACGCATCATCTCGGAAACATAAGCCCCGAAGTTCATGCCAAATCCAATGATGGCAACCCAGATTCCATCCAAACCGGTGCGGGCAAACACTACATAGAAAAGAATCATCAAAAGAACAACCGACGGTGTTCCCTGCAAAATACGAATATAGGTGATAGCAAAAGCATCAACAGCTTTGTTTTTAGAAAGTCTCATCAAGCAAATCAGGAATCCAAGAATGGTCCCAAACACCGCAGACAATACCGAAATAAAGATGGTAACGCCTATACCGTTTAAAACGAGTTTCCAGCGATCTTCACGAATAAAAGTTTTCTCAAAGCTAGACTTCAAGGATACCCACCAATTTTCTTCATCGGAGAAAACCTCTTCACTTGCGTCCGTACGCTTCGTAATGACAACGACACCACCATCATAATCAGGGGCCGAGAACAGAACGTTTTGCTTTCGTTCCTCGGTAATGGTAATCTCCCCCACGGCCAAATCGCTTGCTTCCGACACAAGCGAAGGCAATATGGATTCAAAATTCATATTCACAATTTCAAGCCCATATCCGTAAGCTTCACAAAAACGGACCACCCAGTCAATATCGTAACCGACAATAGCATTATCCTTGATGTAAACAAACGGCGCGTTTTCCGTATTTGTCGCCAAATGAAGCGTTCCATTGGTCGCATTCAATTTTGACATATCTATTTTCTTGACCGATTCATCGGAGCCAAACCAGACAGATTCCAAATCCGTCTTCAACCCCTGTTTTATGGACGACTGGACAAACTCGGTCATTTGTGTACATAACTTTTCGCCTTTTTCACTCTTTGAGAACGCAAAAGCATAATCGGCCTTTTCCAAAAGCTTATTTACAATTTCAATTCCCTTATGACTTTCTACCAAGAGCCTGGCGGTGGGTTCATCAACAAGCATGGCGTCCAACTTTCCAGCTTCAATAGACCGAACCATATCAGTATAGGTATTGAAAAAGAGGGCTTTCGCTTTCGGGAAAAATCCGTCCATCACTTTATTGAAGGCACTTCCTGTCCCCATACCAATCTTTACGCCATCGCGATTCAGATCTTCAATCATTTCTTCAGGATTTTTCGCAACCTGCTGCGCTTTCTTGCCATCGATGATTTGCACAGCCATCACGCATTCCGAAACATAGATGGCATTAGAGAGATAATTTTTCTCTTTAAACGCGGGAGTCGCACTCAGCGTTGCCGCCGCAAAATCGTACATTCCCGTTTCTATGCCGAGAATCACCGATTCAAATTCCACATTGTGAACTTCAAGACCATAGCCCATCTCTGCCGCAAATCGAGCCATCAATTCCATTTCGTACCCGACGATACGGCCATCCTTAATGTACTCAAAAGGCGGGGTCGTGGCATTTGTCGCCATCTTGAGCGTTGGTTTGCCCTCTTTTGCCTTCGGGAAATCCACCGTTTTCCTGTTTTCATCGTTACCCAGCCAAAGATTGTCTATCGAATCCAAAAGCCCTGCAGCACGATACTTTTCGATAAAGACATTCATCTCGTCGCGAAGTTTACGCCCCTTTTCGTTCTTCGGAAAAACAGCCACAATGTCCATCGGTTCAAAACCGGCATGGATATAGCCAAGATTCGGATTCTCGATTGCCGCATAACGAATGATCGGTTCGTCGTTGATAAAACCGTCCAGCTTACCATTTGCCACCAGGTAGGCCATGTCGGGCGTAGACTTGTAATAGTCGATTTTTGCCTTGGGGAGAAGTCGACGTGTCTCTTTATCTACAAATACAAATCCGGTCTGCATACCGAGAACAAGCCTTTCATTCTTGTTCATGTCGGCAATAGAATTATACTTGAGCGTTCTGTTTCTAAACTGAGGCGGAACATCTTTCAACATCAAATTGGAATCTACCGTTTCTTCCAATGATTCCAAATTTGAAGACGGTTCCGAATCTGTATCGCGAACCATCCACGTGTTCACCAAACGGCTAATGGGCTTGGAAAACTTGATTTTTTCTTTTCGCTCTTCCGTTACATTCAGATTGGCTACAATAATATCGATATCTCCGCATGCAGCGGCCGCAATAATTCCACTATAGTCATAAACCTTAAATTCAACGGACGCCTGCATCCAAAGAGCAAACCGATGAGACAGTTCAATATCAAAACCATTCAGCACATTATCCTTGTAATAGCTGTAAGGCGGAACAATTCCTGTAGTTCCAACTTTTAAACGTACCTTCGGATTTTGGACTTTGGGAATGTCGGGAATCGATTTCTGTTTCAAGGCAAGCCAACGATGTCGCATGTCTTTTAAAACGCCGTTTTCTTCCAGAGAATCAATAAAACGGTTCAGCTTATATTCAAGGCTATCGATTTTGGACACCGGAGAAATGCCTATGGAAACATCGACGGTATCACCAAGATTTTCATCCAGAAGTCGAACACCCTTTAAACCATTTTCCATGGCCATCTGCATTTGCAGTCTTTCAAAAGCAAAGGCATCTATTTTTCCATGTTTCAAAGCCTCGTAAGCAGTGACATTGTCGTTAAAAGATTTCAACTTGGCATTCGGTAAAACAATCGGCAACATTGTTGCAGCAGAATGGCCTTCGCTGTACCCCACCCAAATGTCTGCGGAATTCAGATCTTTGGCGCTGTTGATTTGCGCTTTTTCTTTACGGCATCCTGCAAAAAGCGAAAGTAAGCAAATTAAGAGAACATCTATTACAAGTTGATTGAAAAATTTGACGCCGAACATTTCCGCCTCCTACTTCACCAGAATTCGAATTTGAGTTTTACCGTCTAAATTTCTGATATCATAGCTTTCGGTGGCAAGCTCTATTAGCTTCTTCGAAATTTTATCGCAGCGATCCAACGGATTTTCAAACGCCACTTTGCTCTCTATCAAGATTTCAGCCCGTTGATTTTCACTGGAATATTCAACTGTCAATTCCAGTTCCGCACCCGGCGAAAGCTGCGGCATCAAAGCCTGCGATAAAAGTTCCTCAATGACAAAATTGATGTTTCTGACCAAAGTCCGATCGATTTGATTCTTTTCGACAAAGACGATAAACCGATTCATGAGGCCCACAAAATCGACATCACCCTGCACGATTTTCTCTTCGAACACCTTGAGTCGGCGAATGAACTGTCGAGTACGTTCACGCATGGGATTTCCAAAAATCTGTTCCGGAGACCCATCTTCGTAAATGACGCCCTCGTCCATATAAAAGATTCGACTCGAAATGTCGCGGGCAAACTTCATTTCGTGCGTCACGATCAACATCGTAAGCCCCTGTTTCGAAAGGCTCCTGATAACGGAAAGCACCTCGCCTACCATCGTCGGGTCAAGAGCACTTGTCGGTTCATCGAACAGGACGATTTCAGGATCCATCGCCAGGGTGCGTGCAATGGCTGCACGCTGTTTTTGTCCGCCCGAAAGTTCACGGGGCAGGTTCAAAGCCTTATCGGCAAGCCCCACCCTATGCAAAAGTTGCATACTCTTATCGTAGGCCTCTTTCCTTGAACGATGCAAAAGGTCCACCTGAGCAATCATGATATTTTCGATAATTGTCAAGTGATCGAACAAGTTGAAATTCTGAAAGACCATGCCCATCTTGCGGCGAATCTTCGGAACGTTCGCCCCGGGCGCCGTGATGGACTGTCCATCAATCAGGATTTCGCCTTCCGTCGGCTTTTCAAGACGATTAAGGCAACGCAAGAAAGTCGATTTCCCCGTTCCCGAAGGGCCAATAATCGAAATCACCTCTCCGCGTTCAATTTCGGCATTGACATCCAAAAGTGGAGAGACATTAGGATACACCTTTTTCAGGTGGCGAATTGATATCATATTTCCTTCCTTCTTTTGGCTCAACCGAAACGGTCAAAATCACTTTTTCTTTTTGGACTTTCCCGTATTCTTTTTCTTGTCCTTCATTTCGACGCGGCGAGAACCTGCACGCAACCGCTCCCAGGGTGCAAAGGACATCGTCGGGAAAAGAAACGCGAAGAACCAGACGTTGAACACGGCAAAATAAAGCAACGCCCCCGGAATATTTGCCGTTACCGATGCATTTTCGGCAGAAGCCTCCCCAGCTTCCGCTGCCGACTCCGCGACATCGGCCGGCAAGTCAAACGCAATGGATGCAATCAGCAAAAGAGAACCGACCAAGACCGGCGTAAGCATCTGCTTGGCAGCCTTCACCAGGGAACCCGCCGGCGGAGCGCCAGCACCGAGGTGCTTTCCAGCCACCAACGACAAGGACATCGCCGATGCAAAGCCGAATGCGGAGAGCGTCGCCCACAAAAGCCACGAAGGTTCGATCATCTGCGGAATCGCAGCCATCAGTCCGCACAAGAAAAGCCAAGAGAGCACGAACGGGAAAAGTCCGCACGCCACAGAAAGTTTCGCAAACAAAATCAAGATAAGGGCGACAAGCGCAAAGACGCCAAACATCGGAAGAGGCATCGTCTCGCTACCACCGAGCAAATACAGGCCGCCCGCAGAAAGAGCCGCAGAAACAATCGCCGCCACACCGCCGCGAATACCGCCAAAGACAAAGAACATCACTACACCGGCAAGACTTGCAACGGTGATATAGCGAGCGGAGTCCCACACGCCCTGCACATTTTCAATCTCGGCAAGCCACATTCCAAACGCCTCGGAAGACGCCAGCGGCAAAGACACAATTTCTTGCCAATTGGTCGCCACAAAAGATACGGTCGCAATGACCATAGCGACGACGGCAATCAATCTAAACCGCATCATAAGCTCGAGCATCGTCTGTACCTTGCCCGGTTTTTCTCTCAAATCCATTTTTACCTCGATATCAGTAGTTTTTGTTTTTTAGTCCAAGTCTTTTTGCCGAAATTTCCAGAAGCGGACACTTCGCTACGTACAACGTAGTGATACAAGCCGTTAGCGAGCAGGCGACCATGATTGTCATGACCGTACCAGCGGGTCACCCCCGAAACCGCATTCTTGAGAACCCTTACCAACTTACCGTTCTGGTTGTAGATAAAGATATTCACCTTCGATTCCCTATCATCGGGAGTCAAGTCCTTGAAATAGAAAGTCGTTCCTTTCTTGCCCATCGGATTGGGGACATTGAACACATCGGCAAGCCCCGTTTCCATGTCATCCGTAATTTCGACATTCACCGTCTTGATGCTTTCGTTATCCAAGACGTCCAAGGCGCGAACCTTGAACACGTACATTCCGGGCGGATATTGTTCCGTACCGAAATTCATACGCAGCTTGGCCCGTTTAGAATTCTGTTCCAGGTAAGGCCACGGGTGGAAAGGTTCTTGCACTCCGACCAGTTCAAAAGTGATACCTTCGTCGGCCTGTTCCCTGTAGTCAAGCGCCGTAGAATCTTCTATCACCACCTGAAGACATGCGGGAGCCTGCAGGCGAATCGTCTCTCCGTCCGAAAAATCGGTCGCAGCACCTTCGGTATTGCAAGTCTGAATACGGATGGTGGGCGCAACGGTATCCTGCAGCGAGTCGGCATAGTCCGAAACACCTCCAATAACGAGATCGCGAATCCAAGAACGCCCAACCGTACTCACCTTCGACGAATAGGCCCAAGCACTAAATTCGGCATTCGTATCGCCAATCGAAATTTTTCGAGGAGTTACAAATTCCGTCATAAAACGTCCCGACTTGACCGGAATCTTTTCAGAATAAATCAGTCCACCGTCATAGAACACGTCTACCGTATCATCGTCCGAAAGTTGCAAGGACATCCGCTTTTCCCAACGCCCCTCGCGAAGCACTAGATCGATATACCCATCATCTAGGCCGTCAACGGTTCCCGACAGTTTCATCTTGTCCAAAGCCTTGATGGTATCGAGCGGAACATCCAAGGAAACCTTCAATTCGCTACTGGGCATCTTAATGACCGGCTCTCCCAGCAACACGTAGCGTTCGTTATTGAAACGCTGCCTGCTGTAATCTATACCGGCAGACCTTTTAGCATTCAGAAAAGCGTTTCCGATGGTTTCGCCATTTTCAAGCAAGGCATTCAAAAGAAGATTTTCGCCGAAACCTTCGTTGTACGAAGCAAAAGTTTCACGAGCAGCCCCCACCGAGGCGATAGACCCCTTAGCAGGCGCAAGCAGGAATTCTTCGGACAGAGAACGTCCATTGCCTTCGTCAAAGCGCCCCACCGTGCAAGAGAAAGACCCCAGAATGGTGTAACGACCTTGATTCGAGAGCTTGGAAATATAGCTAGGCTTTAAAAGACCTTCGCCCGCCCAATCCGTCTTGGAACCGTGTCCAAAATACGTCGTGAACAGGGCTCCCTGATTCAGGATATTGAGAAAGTCATCTGCAGCGTCCTTTTTCTGACCGGCGGCATCTTCCGTGTAGTCCAGCAGATAGATCTTTTTCATATTCCAACGGATGCCGATTAAAGACGAAAGGCTATCGATAAAGCGCGACACCGTTTCCTGGTATTCCGTATGCTTGGTATGGTCCTCGGCACCGTTGTTCTTGGCATCGTCAGCCGCAAGCAAAAGATTCGAACGCCAATCGGAATAATCCATTTTCCCGATTTTTTCATAATCCTTCGCCTTTTCGACATATTGCGCAAATTCCTTCGCCGATGTCACGGGGAGTCTCCCCACCGCCACGTCCAGGTCGTACGTACCGAAACGGCAGACTTCACCGGAATCGAGAATTGCAAAGAAATCCTCCGTTACGCCATCTTCCTTTTCAAACGGAGGAATAATCATCGGACTCAAATGACCGCTGAGGCCGCGGTAGTCAAAGTGCCCAGCCCCCACCAATAAGACATAGCGCAAATTGGGGCATACTGAATAGGCATACGCAATGTAGTTACGAATGGCTATAGGAGACATTCGACCGGCCGTATAGAGCTTGTAGATATCTTCAAGGGCGACAACCGACGTCGCAAAAGAAGCAACCGCGGAATCCCCGGAACGGAATGCAGCCAAGGACGCCGCAGGTCCCAAAAATTCAATCGGGGAAATAATCAAATACTCCATTTTGGTATTCGGCCGACTGATGTCCGTCAAAACGCCCGCCCCCCCGTAAGCGGGAATGCCCTCGATCTTAAGACTGTCACGGAAAACATTCGACCGTACCGCCAGGTAGCGGACATCCGTTTCTGCAGAAGCGCTATCCTTCGCGACATTGCCATTTGCCGTAAGGAATCCAACCGGACGCAAATTCACAAATTTCATCACCTGGGTTCCCGACGGAACGGGGACATTCACGATTCCTGAAATTTCACCCGGCAAGAGCCACTCCGCCGAATCCACCACAGGGTTCCATTGGTAGGCGACCGTGTAACCGTCGAAACGGTCGAACTGGAGTTCGTTCGGAAGCATCTGGAGCGTATAGCTGTTCCCCCGCTCCATCAAACCCGGATTGTCTACGCGGAAATTTCCCCCAGGTAAAAGAGCGGTTTCGCTCCGGTCAACCACCTGCCCGTTCACGTCCAGATTGAAACGGATTTCTTTCATGCGGGTTTCGTAACTTTCTCCCGACAAGAGCAGGTCTGGCATCTGGTCTTCGGCAACCACGGCTCCCCCCGCCCAAATGGAACGATGCGGGAAATAGGTTACCGCCACATACTGCGAGCCTCCAGAAACAAGCCCCGGAAGCGTAGAAGTTTCATTTGCACTCAGCCGCACCGTCGTCGTTTCGAAACGGCCATGCCACTGCCAGAACCATTCCTTTCCCGAAGCCTTTTCCCAGTCGAGCCCCTTTCCGAAATAGGTATCGATCAGCGAGAGATCCTTTTCGACACGCACATAGCGCATCCAGCGGACATCCTTCCCCTTTCCGGACGGAGACTGGACCTTGTTCGAAAGCCGAAGCCCCTTCCCCATTCCCTTAATTCCAAAGAGGAAATACTGATAGAACGAATAGGGGGAATACGAATGGAAATAGTCCATCCGCCCATTGATAAAGAAATTGTCTTCGCGGTCGCAGCGTTTCCAGAACGAGTTTCCATAGCCGACAAACACGAGAGTATCGCCCTTGTTGAACGTACCGTCCGGAGAACTACTTCCCGAAGAGTGGTCGCTATTCGGAGTATGGTCCCGAATTTCTATCGGGATTTCAAAAATCTGATTGGGATTGCGTTCCGCCTCGCCGGGCCCCTGGTCCGCCAACGTATCTGGAGACGCCCCATACAGGCAAATACGGTCAACTGGATGTCCATCCAGTTCAAACTGACGGTCATAGGTACTCAGCGCCTTGCTAATATCCTCAAAGGCAACCTTATACAGTCCGTCATCGCCCGAAGTCGCCATATTCCGGTCACCGATCTTGAAGCGGGCCAGAAACTCGACATCGGACGTCTGGTCGGTAGCGGCCTTGCGGAACGCCTTTTGCTGTTTTACGCGGGACACGCCAAAGCGGGAGGCCGCCCTCGGATTTTTGACTCGACCCAGCGCCCTTTTTCCGGGATTCACGCCCGAAGAAGAACCGTTGAAATGAACGTTCAACTTAAAGTCCTTGCGCAAAGCTACAGACGATCCGCGCTTGACATATAGCGGAACGCGAATTTCGGCCATCCACAGCCCATCGCGCAGGACGGGCGTAGATACATGGACCGATTCGAATTTGATACCCGACGTTCCGTCCGGCCCTATCTTACAGAGGGGCTTTCCCAGAGGAACCGTCTTTACGTCCGAAACAGACACCGTCGGCTTGTCCTTTGTCGGAAGCGCCACACGGTAATAGCGAAACGGCATCGCGTTACCGTCCAGATACGCCGCATTTTCAGGAACAAACTTTGCACCATGATCATCCAGGGAGTCGCAGGATTGCGCTTCAGATTGAATGACGACATCTTCCAGGATAAACTTCGACCGGGAATCTTCTAAAACTTTTGGACCCAAAGTCGAGGCAGAGACCGTCGACATACCCAAAAGAATCAACAGGACAAGGAAATATAAAGACTTCACACTGCTAAAATAGTAAATTGCAGGCGACAAGCCTTCATTTAAGGAAGGTTCAGCGGGCTCGATTTACCAGCTACCAGCTGATTTCCATTTCCCAATAGCCGTTTCCACTCGTACTCAGAACAATGGACTCGTTACGTTCTGTTTTCGCCTTGAAAAGAATCCACATCGAAGGGACACGACCACTCGTCAGAATCGCTTCCAGTTCATCGCGTTTCATCATAAACTTAGAGTTCCATTCAGGCATATACCAGTGCCAAGGTTGCCAGTTAAAGACACCTCGCGTCGACTGCACAAAAGCCCTTAACATAAGAGAATATTCATACTTGAAATAGTCCTCGTAATCCCGCAAGATCGTGCGCTTTTCGGCAATGGACTTGGTCGCATACCCAGGTTCAATACGCAAGGGTTGCTCATCTTTTTTGGTGTACGAAAAACGCATCCCGTTTTTCAGAAGCACAATCTTGAGATTACCCTTATCGCGGTGGACATATTCTGTTTCCGAGATCTGCCTATAATCGCGGAAAACGACCTCGGGACTTAGCACCGGATTTACCTTCAAGGGAACTACTTTTGCGTCAAATTTAGACACTTCGTAAAAAAGGATGACTTCACCTGCGCCCTTGGGCAAAAGAACGGCGACGAGCGGCTTTGTGCGTTCTACAATCACCCACACCATTTCAGGCTTGTTCGCGCTCTTGAGCATCGGATCCAGAATTCCCATCAGCGACGGGTCCTTGACGCCGTTCACGTCCCATTCCATCCAGGAGCCGGTCCCCCCCACGGAATCGAGCGTCGAAAACAGGCGGTCTCCGCTAAAAGGCGACTTGGATTCCACCGCCCCAAGCAGTTTTGCCGAACCGG
>JAEEGG010016246.1_pt1 | contig 15480 bp, 13 predicted proteins | sample 9134161 | NCBI WGS metagenome assembly JAEEGG01 (sample SAMN16246543, study PRJNA631951) | gut metagenome | biome: gut microbiome; feature: rumen; material: CR-attached | host: Bos | place: Iran: Karaj | collected 2018-10
CATAACGGGCTCTGCCTCCATAGAGGAGATTCGAAAAGCAGTAGAAAAGGCAGGATTTGTTTTTAAAGGATGATTTTACAACATTTCTTCAGCATACAACAATAGAATCTTGTTACGATAACTATTACCTTTTGCTATTTTTTAGCAAATCTTTTCCATAAATTGCTTGTTGAATCTATATTTTTGATTATCTTTGCAAAATTAAACAAGTTCGTTTTGCTAATATGGCGGTACTCGGAAATCTCAACTGTTATAGACTGCAAACGGGCGGAAAATAAATGAAAGATTACTTAAAAAACATTAATTTATGAAAAGGTTATTTTTTATTCTTCTGTCAATGACCATATTGGCACCGGCTATCGCACAAAACAACAGTCACATGACATTCAAAGGTATTCCCATAAACGGGAACCTTAGTGATTTTACTGCACAAATGAAACAAAAAGGATTTACACACCTTGCAACGCAAGATGGAATCGCCGCTTTTACGGGAGAATTCGCTGCCTATAAGGAATGTACTATAGCTGCAGTAAGTTCCAAAAGCACAAATATAGTAAGTAAAGTGGCTGTGATATTCCCAAAATGTGACACATGGTCAAAACTTTATGGAAATTATAGTCAATTGAAAGAAATGCTTACACAAAAATACGGGGAACCGATAGAATGTGTTGAAATGTTTGATACCAATTACGAACCTCGTGACGATATTTCAAAAATGTTGGAAATTGAATTAGATAGATGTAAATATATTACTACATGGAGAACAGAAAAAGGCGACATTGAATTAAGTATTAACCATAGTGATTATTCATCTAATGTGTTACTATCCTATTGGGACAAAATCAACACAGAAAAGGTGACTAACTCGGCTATGGATGATTTATAGACGATTTCATGGAAAACAAAGAAAAATTGTTTAAATTATCCTTATGCCAAAGATGACAATGGCAAACCTATTTCTATAACTGAAATAAAAAAAGAAACGAGGCACAACTCTCACTATTATTGTTATGGATGTGAGGCAGAACTATTTCCTGTACTTGGAAATATAAGAGAACATCATTTCCGACACGAAAAAGGAAGTAATTGTGACCCTGATAAATACTTACATGAATTTGCCAAAGCAACAATAAAGAAGAGATTTGATGAAAATGAGCAATTCATCGTAAAATACAATGCCCACCATAAATGTAAGAAAATTGAGGATTGTAATCTTTTCAAACAATATCATTGGTCAGAATGCGAATGGGATGGCTTTAATTCAATAGATTTAAAACAATATTATGATACATGTACGCCTGAGAAAGGATATTATCAAGACTTGCCTAATGGAAAAAAGAAATATATTGCTGATTTGATATTATCAAATAGTCAAAAACCTAAATCCCCTCCAACGAGTCTTGAATTGTGGGTAACTCACGAATGTACAGAAGATAAAAAAAAGAACGGAGGTCGAATCATAGAAATCAAAATCAATTGCGAGGAAGATGCAAATCGACCGATCATTGAAAATAATGATAAATATCTCCCTATACATTTTTATAACTTCAAAAATCCTATTGAAATAAAACCAAATAGAAAATTCAAACATATAAAGTTATTACCTAGTTTTAAAGGATACGTTGTTGTGACAGACGAAACACTTTGCTCGGAAGGACTGTTATTTGATTCCAAAGCAAAACATGAAATTATTCTTTCGACAACGAATTTGAATGTTCGCGATTTGAAATTACTATATGCCATAAAATGCAATGAAAAAGGGATAACTTCTCCTTATTTTCCAATTTGCGAAAATGGATGGATTGATCAGAAAAAAATATATAGTTGTCGACAACTATATAATACTTTTAATCCGTTCAAATGTCCTTGCAATAAATTTAAGTATAGCAAACAAAAAGGTGAGGAAATAAAGGAACAATTTAAAAACATTCAAATTTGGGAATCGAAAAATAAATAGATAACTACATTACCCCTTTTCCATTATTTTTTCATAAATTGCTTGTACTAGCAAAAAAAATACCACCTGTTTATCAAGGTGGTATTTTAGATGTTTGTATAATATTATCTTAATTATAGACCTTGCTATCAAGCATAAAAAAGGTGATGTGAGAAGATTATTCTCCGCTTTTGCTATTGGCGACAACGCCCAATTTTGCCAAGATGGCATCGTTTATATCGAATTTGCTGTCAGCATATACAATCGTCAAATCACCGGCTTTGTCAAACACAAAAGCATAAGCTCTTTCTCTTGCATATTCTTCAATAGCGGTAAAAACTCTATCTTGAATAGGTTTGATCAATTCTTCGCGTTTTTTGTACAAATCGCCGTCTGTGCCGAAACGTTTCTTTTGCAATTCTTTTGCTGCTGTTTCTGCGGCAATAATTTCTTCCTGACGTTTGATTTTGGCATCTTCCGGCAACAAAACACTCTCTTGTTGATACTTTCTATACATGGCGTCAATTTCTTTGAATTTTGCTTCAATTTCGTTTTGCCAGTTGATACTCAACCTATTCAATTCTGCTTGTGCCTCCACGTAACTAGGCATATTGCCTAAAATGTATTCTGAATCGATGTAAGCATACTTTTGTGAAAACAATCCTAACGACAAACCCATTAACAAGGGTAACAATAACAACTTTTTCATAACTCTATGTTTTTATATTTTCTAATCTATTGACTGTCCTATTGAAAAATGGAATTGTGACTTATTGGCGTCTTTGTTGCCCGGCACGTCGTCAAATCCATAACCCCAATCCAAACCAAGCAAACCAAACATCGGCAAATAAACTCTCACGCCCACACCGGCAGAACGATACATTTTAAACGGCTGGTACGAACGCACCGACTCCCAAGAGTTACCGGCTTCCAAAAATCCTAAAATATAAATGGTTGCAGAAGGATTCAAGGTAATCGGATAACGCAATTCCAATGTAAAACGCTGATAAATAGAAGCACCGGCTTCCGGTGACAAAGATTCATCGCTATAACCTCTCATGGCAACAATTTCTCTGGCATCCCACATATAACTTGATGTCATGCCGCTTCCGCCCATATAAAATCTTTCAAATGGCACTATACCGACTTTTTTGTTGTAGGCACCTAAGAAACCGAATTTGGCTCTGGCCATTATCACTAAATTTTCCACCACATTGACATATTGCGTATAATGGAATTTCCATTTATGGAATTCCAATAATTTATACTTCTCTTGGTTGGTCATGTCGGAATAATCTTTGTGATTCAGCAAAGAATATGGCGGTGTAAATTGAGCTGTGAACAACATGTCGGAACCCGTACGAGGATAGATAGGGGCATCCATGGAGTTTCTTCCCAATGAAAATGTATAACTAATCTCATGACAACGACCTGTATCCAAAATAAAATATGGATAATTGTTGACATTGTAGCATAGATACGAGAAAGAATTGCTCATATAGAAATAGTCATCCGGCAATTTCAAACGATTGGAAAGGCCTATGGTGACTTGGGTTACATTCATGCTATAATAATTGGCAGAAGTCTTAGGCGTATTATAACTGGCATTTCTACTATGTGATACACTAAAATTCAAAGATATCGGTTTCTTGCCGCCCACCCATGGCTCTGTGAAAGAAAAGGCATAATATTGTGCATAGTTGGAATAAACCTGCAATTTGAACGAAACCCGCTGTCCGTCACCGCTTGGAATAGGCGTCCAAGCATCTTTTTTGAACATTTTTCTGGTGGAGAAATTATTGAAAGTAATTCCTGCAGAACCATAGAAAAGCTTTGCTCCCCAACCTACTGACAATTCAAATTGGTCGCTATTGGCTTCTTCCACTACATATTCTAAATCAACAGTTCCCGTTTTTTCGTCTGCTTTGGGTATTACATTCATCTTTTCTTGATTGAAATATCCCAACTGCAACAATTGACGTTGCGAACGAATTATATCCGAACGGCTGAATACGGAACCGGGCACTGTTGTCAACTCCCTCAAAATCACATTGTCGGAAGTTCTGGTATTGCCGGAAACCGTCACCTTGTTGATGGTAGCTTGGTTGCCTTCCCGAACACGAATTTCAATATCTACCGAATCGTCTTCTATGGCAACTTCTATCGGCAAGGCATAAAAGAACAAATAGCCATCGTCTAAATAAAGAGAGCTTACATCTTCATTGTCAGGACTTCCGTTCAAATTTTTCTCCAACAATGCCGTATTATATACGTCACCTTTGTTAATACCTAATATTTTTCCCAACAAGTCTGACGAATATTTGGTATTTCCCACCCATGAGATATTTCTGAAATAATACCTTTGTCCTTCTTCCACTTCTATATCAATATTCATCTCCCTATTGCCTAAAATATAAGAAGTATCGGATTTAATATATGCATCTCTATATCCCAATTCATTCATTTTGGCCACCAAAGCCAATTTGTCGTCTTCGTATTTTTGCTGATCAAATTTAGAAGCTTTAAAACGGAAACGAACCCTGTCGGCAAAATACATCTTTGTCAATTGCAACAAATCCTTCCCTTTGTATTTTTCATGCGAACGGAAAAAATCAACGATAGCCGTGTCGAATTTTTCACAGGGTTGGAACATGAATTTTGTCTTCGTCTCTTTCATGGCGGCACGCAATACTGATGGTTCTATCTCCTTGGTACCATATACATTTATCGTGCCAACTTTCACTTTTTTGCCTTTGTCAACATTGATGGTCAACACGACAAAATTCGGATTCAACGAATCGGTTGTTTCTGTAATTTCGGTAGTGGCATAATAAAAACCTTTTTCTTTGTAATAGTCAGTAATCACATTATTGACCACTGTCTTCAAGTTTTCGTTAACAACACGACCTTGTGTCATGCTGATTTTTTTCTCAAATTCTTCTATATCAGTTTTCTTTACGCCTTTATAGACAAACGAACTCAAACGGGGCATTTCCTCCAAATAGATGTCCAGAAAAATGGTCTTTCCCTCTATTTTGGTGGCGGTAATAGCAATATTATCTCTATACAAGCCCAAATCTGACAAACGTTGGATGGTTTTTCTAATCTTATCACCGGGTATCTTTATTTTGTCGCCAACGGCAAAACTCAAACTTCGCAAATCACATTTTCCCGTTCCGCTGAAAGTAACTCCGCCAATTGTATATTCTTCCGGAGACATATAGTTGAGTGACAATTTGGTGCCATCGCCCAGAACCACTTGAGCATGCACCTGCCCAAGGCTGACCGACAGCAACACAATCACCGAAACTATAAACCACTTACGCATTCTCTTTCTCTTTAACGTTGATTTTGCCTTTTTATTTGATTTGTTCGCTTGTTTTACCGAATCGTCTTTCTCGATTTTGATAGTTTTCCACCGCTAAAAACAATTTCTCTTTGGTAAAATCCGGCCAATAACAATCGGTGAAATACAATTCCGAATAGGCAATCTGCCACAATAAATAATTGCTGATTCTATATTCTCCGCTTGTCCTGATCAACAAATCGGGGTCGGGAATGTTTTTTGTCTGCAGATAATTGGAAAACAATTGTTCGTCAATGCTTTCCAAAGCAATTTTTCCGTCTTTTACATCTTTGGCAATTTGCTTGGCCGCATCAACTATCTCCCAACGGGAGCCATAACTAATAGCCACCTGAAAATGCAGTGTGGTATTATGTTTTGTTTTTTCTTCTACTTCTTGGATGGCTTCACGACAATAATTATCTAACATTGACAAATTGCCTATTGCATGAAAGCAAACACCATATTTTTGCAATGTCGGCAGTTCCTCTTTGCAGGTATGGACAAATAATTGCATCAGCCCTAACACCTCATCTTGTGAACGATTCCAATTTTCAATGGAGAAAGCATAAACTGTCAAATATTGCACGCCCAACATAATAGAACCCTCCATCACTTCTCGCAAAGCATGGGCTCCTTGCTGATGTCCGGCTAAACGCTGCTGTCCATGTTCCTTTGCCCAACGACCATTGCCATCCATAATCACGGCAATGTGTTGCGGAATAGGCTGTTGTTTGATTTCTTGCAATGTCAACATCTTAGATATATTATCTCTTCTTCGATGTTCCTTTATAACGTCCTGTTCTTAATGGTGCTGAACAATCGTTCTTTAAATCGGTAAGTTTAAAAGTGAAATTCAATGTCAAAAACGAATACCAATCTTTGGCACTGCTGGTTCCTCTTGCTGAACCTGCCTTATGATAGTCCGGCACTACTTCACCTTCTTCATTGGTGGTAGTTACGGCTGTTCTATCTGCCAAATCGGCTATCAATTGCGAACGATATTCAATGAACAAATCTCTATCTACATAATTACCGCTTACATCGTCTATGTAGTCGGTAAAAGTTTTTCTAAATCCCCATTCCAAACCTATGGAATAATATTGTAAAAAGTTGAAACGCATGCCTAAACCGAATGGAATGGCAAAATTGGTCAACGAATAGCGTTTTTGATCGTAAACATTACCTTCTTTGTCGGTAATATTCAATTCTTGACCTTCAGTTCCCAAAGCCTGCAAATCGTACCATTTGCCATTGAATTCTGCTTGCGGATTGAACGAAAATGCTGCCACACCTAAAAACAAATACGGGCTGAAATAGCATTTTCCTTTTTCGTTGTACAATTTCAAAAAATTCAATTCTATTTGTGCTGACAACTCCGACAAATTGGAACGAAAACTCAAATTTCTTTCATAATTGCCATGGTCGGCATCACTGGCGTATAATGAACCAAACAAAGCTGTTGCTTTGACCGCCCAACGCGGAGAAATATTGTATCTATACATGATTCCTCCTGCTGCCCTTGACCCCTTAAAAACACCTTTCGGGTTCAAATCTCCCATGTAGAAAGAAACACCTCCACATGCTCCTATTTCTGAAGATTGTGCCTTTGCTACTGAAAGACCTGCGAATAGTACAAACATCAAAAAAACAAATCGTTTCATCGCTATTTCTTTTATTTTTTCTACTTTATGTTTCTTAATTTTCACTTTTTTTATGCTCCTAAAATGTCAAAAAAATCATTCTAGAACATTAAAATGCAAAAATAGTAAAAAAAATCTAATAAAGTTCGGTTTGACATTAATTTTTTATATAAAAAAAAGAGTGGCGATGAAAATCGCCACTCTTTATCGTTATTTATCTTTCTACACTACTACTATTTGAATGAGTTTCTCAATGGTTGTTTCTTACCTGAAATTACATAACAAATACCTAATTGAACAGTGAAATAAGCATCTCTTTTCAAAGCATTTCCTCTAATCTGTCCGGGAGTTAAAGTTGCATCCAATCTTGTTCCGTCAGCAAAATATTTTGCCATTTCTGCTTGATCGGCATCGCCGGTTTCTTGAAGAACATGATCGTATATTGATTCCGGAGAGAAATAAGTTGTGCTTACTTCGTCCAAATAGTCAGTAGAAGTTAATCTCATACTAGCTTCTGCTTTGATAGCCAAAGACGGCAATATCAAACGTTTGATACCCAAACCTAACACACCAACACCTTGAATCATTGAAGGAGCTTTACGAGTACTGATAATTCCTTGACCTTCTGTATTCAATTTACGCAAAGAATACCATTCTCCGTCGGTATATTTGCCTTTGCAATCATACCAAAGACCACCGGCTCCGAGGATCAAATACATAGAAAATGGAACTTTAGATCTTACCACTCTTGACTTAAAGTTGTTTTTGTTATTGAAAGCACCACTACGGAATGATGATACTGTTTGTTTCAAGAAATAAAATTCAACACCTGCATACAATTCCACAACATCTGTAATACGACTCACCTGACGAGCGTTTCTTGCTTCGTTTTCTGTGTAGTTGTCACAAGAGTTCATTCTGGTATAAGTTGCATCCAATTTGAACGCAAATGCCACTGCTTGTCCTTTATCTTTACTATAAGTGTAACCTAAAGTGTAAACCGGTGCCATTGCTTGATAGTCAAAATCCTTTAAACCATAAGTTCCCGTACCCGGACTTCCACCCAAATCACCTAATAATGTTGACCAGCCCATTGATGCTGATAATGTATGTTGGGCACCTACCCACTTTTGTGCAGAAACTGTACCTATAGTTACAACCAACAAAACTAATATAAAATATCTCTTCATTATTATTAAAATATATTGAATTTTTGATACAAATACTTTTATTTTTGAAAATGCGAAATTACAATTTTATTTTCATATAAACCATCTTATTTGAAAATATTTTTTTTTAAATTTTTAAAAACATAAAATATTGTATTTCTACTCGTTACATATCTATCAATTGAGCTTCCAAATCAAAACAATCGGCTTTTTGGACTATACAACGACAAAAATCGCCTATTCGGACTGCTCTTTTTGGCACTTTTATAGTAACTAAGTTGTCAACTTCAGGAGAATCGTATTGCGTTCGACCTATAAAATTTTTTCCTTTTTTTTCATCTACCAACACTTCTATTGTTTGCCCTATCTTTGCTCGATTTTTTGCCAAGGAAATGTCTTGTTGTATCAACATCAACTCTTCACAACGGCGTTGTTTTTCCATCTTGCCGACATTATCTTTTAACTTATATGCCGGCGTATTTTCTTCGTGAGAGTAAGTAAATACACCCAATCGGTCAAAATACCCCTTGCTGACAAATGCCTTCAATTCGTTGAACATTTTTTTTGTTTCCCCCGGAAATCCGACTATTAAAGAAGTCCGCAAAGCCACATCAGGCACTTTTGCTTTTATTAGGTCCAACAAAGCAATGATTTCTTCACCGGTAATTTTTCTATTCATCGCTTGCAAGATTTGATTATTGATATGTTGAACGGGAATATCCAGATAATGACAGATATTGTCATATTTTTTCATCAAATCCAACAATCCCAACTGAAAAGAATTCGGATAGGTATAATGCATTCTAATCCATTTTATTCCGGAAACTTGTGCCAATGTCTCCACCAATTTTTCTATGTGATATTTGCCGTCAAAATCCCAGCCATAATTGGTTAAATCTTGTGCTACCAAGAGCAACTCTTTTGTACCTTTTGCCGCCAAGATTTCTGCTTCTTTTTTCAGCTCCTCTATCGGTTTTGACAGTTGCCTGCCGCGTATTTTAGGAATGGCACAAAAAGCACATTGATGTGAGCAACCTTCAGAAATTTTTAAATATGCATAATGTTTTGGAGTGGAAACACATCTATATATTAGTTCATCTTGCCGGCATTTTACATTTAAAAATGTCAAAATATCCTGCAAGGCATTTCCCGGGAAGAAAGCATCCACTTCTGGAATCATCTCTTGCAATTCCTTTTGATAGCGTGCCGACAGACAGCCACATACTATCAGTATATTGATTTTCCCTTGGTTTTTCCATTCTACGCATTCAAAAATTTTTTCTATGGATTCGTTTTTTGCATCTAATATAAATCCACAAGTATTGATAATAGTAATAGCCAAGGGCTTCGGACTTTCAAAAACGACTTCATAGCCGCCTTGTTTCAATTGATGGGCTAGTTGCTCCGTATCAACTAAATTTTTCGAACATCCCATAGTAATCATATTCACTTGGGATAGGGATAAATTTTGTTTTTTGTTGACGGACATGTTGATATTATTTGCTGCCGACTATCACTTTCACTTCTTGCCCGTTGTTGTATTTCACTTTGCGTATAACCTTACCTTGGGCATCATAACTGGTCCAAACACCTGTTTTGTCCAGCATTTTATAACATCCTGCATCTTGTTTTTTGCCATTGGCTTGATAAGCCACCCATTTGCCATTGGGAATATCTTCAGAATATGATTGCTGACGGAGTTTACATCCTTTTTCATCATAAAAAATCCATTTGCCGGTTTTCTTGTTTACCTGATATTTTCCCGTTGACAACAAACGACCATATTCACTATATGTGGACCATTTGCCTATCTTTTCATCTTTTTGGAATGAACCCGATTCTTTCAATTTGCCATTGTGCCAATACATTTTATGTTTGCCGTTACGAAGGTTTTTTTCATATTCTGTCTGGTACTTCAATAATCCTGACGAAAACCAGCCCTGCCATTGTCCGCACATTTTGCTATGGCAGAAATAGCCTTCATCTTGCTTTCTGCCGGTGGGATAATAATCCGTCCAAAGACCTTCCTGCAAATCGTTTTCAAAATTGCCTTCTCTCTGCTTGCGACCGTTTTCATACCAGGCCTGCCATTTGCCATCGCGTTTTCCTTCTTTAAAACTACCTTCTTTCCATTTTTCACCGGTTTCATAATAATAGGTCCAAATGCCGTCTTGCAAACCTTTGACAAAATTGCCTTCGCTTCCCAAGGCTCCATTTTCAGTATAAAAATACCATTTACCTTCTTGCTGACCTGCATGTAGCTGGCCTGTCATATCCATTTTGCCATTCTCATACCACCAAGTGGCATTGCCTTCCAATTCTCCATCTTTGTAAAAACCGACAAACATGGGACGACCGTTTCTATAATATTCTTTGCAGGTATCTTGCAATATATCTGCCACATAGAAACACTTTCTAAACAAGCTCCCGTCATTATAATAAAACTGCCAAATACCATCTTTTTCTTCATCTTTCATGTAGCCTACAGATTCCTTCTTGCCATTTTCAAACCATGATTGAAACAGACCTGTCGGCATTTGATATTCAGAATGCAATTCTCCTGTCTTGTACCATTCTTTCCATACACCTACTTTCTTTCCATTTTCGTAGTTTCCTTGCATGGCCACCTTTCCATTGCTAAAATAATAAATCCAGTTTCCTGTTTCTTTACCATCTTTGAACTGACCTTCGGTTTTTTTCTTGCCGTTTTCCCAATAAGTAGTTCCGTCTTGAGCAATTACTGCCAACGACATGCACAAAATAACTGATATTGCAACTAACTTCTTCATGTTTAATCTTCTTCTTTAAAATATAATTGATAATAATATAAGTCCTTATCTCTATCGTAATCGCGACGAATGAGATCACGTTTGCCGTGAATATATACATGAAAATTTTTATCCAACTTTATCACGCTTTTAAACACTTTTACTTGTTTTTTAACAGCTGCTTCTGATATTTGAAAATCATCTGCCAAGTGATAGCCGATCGATCGTTCGCAATCCTGTTTATATTGCTTAAATTTTTCGGCAACTTCTTCTTTTTCAATCACACTTTCCATATATTCATTGACAGAAAAATCTTCCCTTTCTTTGAAAAATTGTGTAGATCTATTCAATAAATCAGCCTGTTGATCTTTGGTGATGACATAATTTTCAGGCAAATGCTTCCGCACAAAATCGTTGCATAAGTTAATAGTTTGTTGTGTTTGAAAAAAATTATCTTCTTTTGGATAAAGATGCAGATACTCATCTATCCAATAGTTTCCATTATCACCTTTACCATGATCGAATGCAGCCACTGTACAACCTTTGGTTCTATCTACATCCAACACCAAACATCCTTTATCTATTTTGCTCACACCGACACCTTGTTTTGCTTGCAAATGTAATTGTCCATCACTACTTGTAATGTCAAAATAGACTTCTTTTTTCTCCGATTTAAAAATTCCTACTGCATCAACGAAAGCACCTTCATAGAAACAATTTTTGAATTTCACTACATAAAATTCCCCCATTGGAATCACCTCGCTGGTGCATTTGGCATACAAGGAACGCAACAATATCACCGATTGTGAATACAAAGACTCATCATTATCCATGATAGATGTTATCATTTGACAAACAGCATTTTGAGAACTTTCTTCCGTTTTAAAATGATAATATCCCTCCTCTTTGAATGACGATAGAAAAAATTCTTTTAAATATTCATTCGTCACTTCATCTACCTGCAACAATTGCGGACACTCCACAATACCGCCTTCAGGGTTGGTCTGGCTGCCTACGCGATGCATGGCAACTGCCACTATTTCTGTTTCTTCATTCAAAAACATATTCTACTTATTTCAAAAATGGATGCCTACATTCTTTTGCCTCGTTGGAAATATCCATAGTACGTATTTTGTAAACAACGTCTATACTTGGTCGTGCCTGTTCCAATCCAAAACCGTTTCCGTTTAATATATGCTGATAACTAAGTGTATGCAAATCGGTAAAACCATTTGTAAATTCCAACTCTTCACCTTCTATTTTAATAGAACGATAGGTAGATTGGCCTTTTTCTTTCACCCATTGTGGCAGATAGCAACTATCAACACTCAAAAACCAACGAACTCTTGCCTTTTGCAATTCCATATAGCCGGCAACCACATGCGAATCTCTGTGATGTACGACTATTTGTTTCATCTCGCCAAAAATATTCAGCAACATATCGAAAAAATGAATGCCTATATTGGTTGCCAAACCACCGGACTTGGCTATATCTCCTTTCCATGAATATTGAAACCATTTTCCTCTGGAGGTGATATAGGTTAAGTCAATATCGTACACTTTGCCGGATTTATCCGCATCAATTCTGTCTTTCAAAGCCATTATCGTCGGCTGATAACGCATTTGAAGGATATTGTATATTTTATGCCCTGTTTCTTTTTCCAATGCCGCCAAGGCATCTACATTCCAAGGATTTAATACCAAGGGCTTTTCGCATATTGCATCTGCCCCGTTCAATAGAGCAATTCTTATGTGGGCATCGTGTAAATAGTTGGGCGTGCAAATACTGAAAAAATCTAATTTTTCATCTTGACCATGTTGCACTTTATATACATAACGCTCAAATCGTTCCGGCTCGGTAAAAAAATCCGCATTAGGAAAATAAGTGTCAATAATTCCTACACTGTCATTTCTATCTAATGCCACCAACAAATTGTTGCCGGTTTCTTTTATAGCACGTAAATGTCTTGGAGCAATATAACCTCCTAATCCTACTAAAGCAAAATTCTTCATTGTATTTTTGAAACTTTATTGTTCTCTAATTGATATTTTTCTCCACTTTCACTACAAACGGCTATGCCATCTTCGTTGAAATGCAGTTTTTGTCCATATTCACTCATCCAACCGACTTGTCGGGAAGGATTTCCTACCACCAAAGCATAATCCGGCACTGTTTTGGTGACAACTGCACCCGCACCGATAAATGCATATTTTCCTATATCGTGTCCACAGACAATTGTAGCATTAGCACCAATAGTGGCACCTTTGCCGACATGAGTTTTCTTATATTGATTTTTCCTACTGATAGCACTACGAGGATTGATAACATTGGTAAATACCATCGAGGGACCCAAAAAAACATCATCGTCACAAATAACACCTGTGTATATAGACACATTGTTTTGCACTTTGACATTGTTTCCCAACACCACATCGGGAGATACTACCACATTTTGACCAATATTACAATTTTCCCCTATCACACAATGGGACATAATATGTGAAAAATGCCATATCTTTGTACCTTCTCCTATCCGGCAATCTTCGTCTATTATTGCTGTTTCATGTGCTTGATACATACTTTTTATTTTTTGGCAAAAGTAGCATTTTTTTACTTATATTTTTTATTTTACAACTATAATCTTTAACCAATTTTTGTGGAAAATTTCCACTTGCAAGATATGCCTTCTATATCTACACATTTTCATAGTTACAATACATTGATAATTCAATAAAAAAACTTATTGTAGAATTATAATCATTGTCTCATAAAAAAATTATACCTTTGCATTTTTATTTTAAATAGTATTGACAATTGCAAGACAAACATGAATGCATGTTGTCGGAGCAAAATAATTGACACAATGGAAACAGAAAAAAAATATGGCAAAAACCGCAGAAGTGATGCGTTTGCCAACCAAGGAAAAGAAAAGAAAACAGTTAGTAACAAAAAAAGATCTACTCTCAACGAAAAATTGTCGAACGGCAACAATGACCACAAACGAGCAGCAAGAAAATCTTTCTTTACAAGTAAACAAACAACATCGGAAAGAGGTGCTTCTCGCAGTCGCAAACCCTCGTCATACCACTTTGAAGAAAACGAACATTTTGGTGATAGAAGAGATAGTAGAACACGCAAAAGAGAAGAAAAAGGTTTTGCTAAGAAACGCAAAGATAGAAACAACGGACAAGATTCCGAAATTATTCGTGAAATCATCCACAAACGCCATCAAGAAGGTCGATTCTCGGAAAGAAAACCCAAAGTATTGACATTAGCATGGAATGATGAGCACGATTTGATACGTTTGAACAAATACATTTCCAATAGTGGCATATGTTCAAGACGTGAAGCCGACGACCTTATTACCGCCGGTGCCATTATGGTAAACGGAAAAGTAGTAACCGAATTGGGTACGAAGGTTTCCCCTACCGATGAAGTAAGATATGAAGACAAAATTCTCCAAAGAGAAAAACCTGTCTATCTTTTACTCAATAAACCTAAAGACTATATTACCACCACCGAAGACGAAAGAGACCGCAATAGTGTGATGATGTTGGTAAAGGATGCATGCCCCGAAAGAATCTACCCTGTCGGCCGATTGGATAGAAACACCACCGGTTTGTTGCTATTCACCAATGATGGTGAAATGACGAAAAAATTGACCCATCCTAAATTTGAAATCAAAAAAATCTATCAAGTAGAACTTGACAGAAATATGGAACTCAAAGATTTTCAAACTCTCTCCGAAGGCATTGAACTCTACGATGGTTTTATCAAACCCGATGAATTAGCATACGTTGACGGACAGAAAAACATATTGGGCATCACTTTGCATTCCGGCAAAAATCGAATTGTCAGACGTATGTTTGGAAGTTTGGGATATGAAGTAGAAAAGTTAGACCGTGTTTACTATGCCGGCTTAACAAAAAAAGATTTGCCGAGAGGTCATTATAGATTTCTCACACAAGCAGAAATCAACATGTTGAAAATGAGTTTATAATGCAACATTTTGTAAAATATCACGGTGCTGGCAACGACTTTGTTATGATAGATAACAGAGATGGTCAATTTTGTAAGGATGTGGCCTACGTGCATGCACTTTGTCATAGACGAACCGGCATTGGCGCAGACGGACTTATCACCATTGAACAAAGCCATGAAAACGGCATTGACTTCGTCATGCACTATTTCAATTCCGATGGAAAGGAAGGCAGCATGTGCGGCAACGGAGGTCGCTGTGCAGTCGCTTTTGCCAAGGAATTGAATATCATCGGTCAGTCAACCACTTTTAAAGGAATTGACGGCATACACCAAGCTGAAATTCTTTCACACAATGGTCTTGAAACTATCGTCAAACTACAAATGACCGATGTTTTGGACATAAAGGCCTTTGAAGACGGATATTTTCTCAACACAGGTTCACCGCATTTTGTAAAATTTGTCTCTAACGTTCAACAATTTCCGGTATATGAAGAAGGCAAACTACTTCGCTATGACGCCCGCTTCACGGGAGGTACCAATGTAGATTTTGTAGAAACTTTTGCTGACTACATTTTTGTTCGTACATTTGAACGCGGTGTAGAAGACGAAACTCTTTCTTGTGGCACAGGTGTTACTGCT
>JAEEGG010016247.1_pt1 | contig 15478 bp, 6 predicted proteins | sample 9134161 | NCBI WGS metagenome assembly JAEEGG01 (sample SAMN16246543, study PRJNA631951) | gut metagenome | biome: gut microbiome; feature: rumen; material: CR-attached | host: Bos | place: Iran: Karaj | collected 2018-10
GTAACAGTAAGTTGACCAAACTTCAGGAAGCCATCGACGAATTGCTTTCTGCAACGAGTGTTCCAGAAGAAGAGCTGGAGGCGGTGCCATTTGCTGAAATGACATTCTCTTTCCAAGGTTCAAAGGAGCCGTTGACCGTTAAAGACCTTATTGACATGACATTGTCACGACTTGACCGGGAAATCAGGACACCCATTCCCATGTTGAAGCGTGAAGAATGGCAGAAGGAACGCAATGCCAGGGCTAAAGATATTGTAACCACCCTTCAGAGCCAGTTACTCAGCGTGTCGAAACTGCACAAGAAGAAAATCAACGATGTCGGCAAGAAGATGTATCTCGATGTCAAACAGAAGATAGCCTTAGCTGTTGAGACGGACAAGGAAAATATGGCTTTGAGACAACGTGTCTCGGAGCTTGATGAAAAAGCTGTAGCCCACGAGAAAAGTAGAGCAGATGCCGCAGAACAGAAAGCCCAGGAGCAGACTATGAGAGGCAATCGTGAAGAGAAGAGAGCCAATGAAGCGGAAAGCCGTCTTTCTGATATAGAGCGTTTCATCCGTATGTCAGGTGCATCAGAGGCTTACGAGCATTGGAACTTTCTCCATGATGTTGTCAAGAAAGCGGCTCAGGCCCTGGCTGATTGGGCTCATAGTACAGCATCTATCTTCAATCATGACGATGAACGCACGATTGGCCAGGGCATCATTGCCCAATGCCAGCTTAACGGTCTCAATCCTTACCAAGAGTCTGATCGCATGAAGGCTGCAAGCGGTATCGCTGACATGGCAGGCTCCATTGTTGGCAGTATCGGAAGATTCCAATGGGACATCGCTGTAACACGTATAGGCCAGCTCGCATCAGAAATGAGACTCTCAACAGGTGGCCAGTCTGTTGGCGGCAGTAATGGCAATGCTGATGAGCTGACAAATTGGGATGGTACCAAGAAACGGGGATTAGGAAAATAGAAGATGAAGAATCATAAAAAATAATAAAAAAAAATGCATAATCGGCAATTACTATATGTATTTGCCGATTTTTTTATATCTTTGCGTCAAACATCAATACATTTGCCCAATGACAAAGGATATTAATCGGATTAAGGTTGTTCTTGTAGAAAAGAAGAAAACAGGGAAATGGCTTGCTGAGCAAATAGGCAAAGACCCTGCAACTGTTTCAAAGTGGTGTACAAATACATCACAGCCAGATTTGCGTACCCTAATAGAGATTGCAAGTTGCTTGCAAGTGGATATTAAAGAACTGATAAATTCTACGAAAGAAGTATGACCCAGAATAGTTTCATAACAAATAAAGATAAACTTTTGTCTGATATCATCAACGGCATTCTTCCAAAGAGTCAGTCTTTGGATGTGCTTGTTGGGTATTTCTATTTCTCTGGATATAAACTCATTTCCGAGAAGTTGATTGACAAACATGTTCGCATCCTTGTCGGGCTTGATATAGACACGCGTATTACGAAATACATCCGTGAGATAGATATATTAGCCGACTATAACAAGTCCCGCAGTCAGCTTAAAGACGACTACTACAACCATTTCGTTAAACTGTTTAACGAAACTGATTTCCTTGATAGTCAACCTAAACTGGAGTCATTTAAACTGTTCTATAATAAGATAAAGGCTGGAACTCTGGAAATCAGAAAGACTGATGAGCCATGTCATGCAAAAATGTATATCTTCGATTATCGCGATGAGATAAATGAAGGTGGTGAGGATCCAGGTTCAGTAATCACTGGCTCCAGTAATCTGTCATACGAAGGATTAGCAGGACGAGTAGAGATTAATGCCCGTTTTAACGACAAAAACTCATATATTGATGCTAAGGCTATTTTCGAGGAGCTTTGGGAAAAGTCAATAGTCATTGCAGACAAAGAGCATATTGACGAATTCGACACCAAGGTTATTGATCGTATCTGGTACGAAAAGCTTTATAGCCCCTATAAACTATATCTCCGTGTACTCAAAGAATATTTCTCTATTCCTACGACAGATAACCTTCTTTCCCCATATGACATCACAGATGGTAAGTTCTCTAATCTGAAATACCAGACAGACGCTGTCCAGATGGCCATCAATGCTATCAAGAATCATAATGGTGTGATTGTGGCAGATGTGGTGGGACTTGGTAAAAGTATCATTGCTTCGACAGTTGCCAGGAACCTTAGGCTGAGGGCACTTGTAGTCTGTCCTCCTCACTTGGAAGAGCAATGGCAAAACTATCGTGATGACTTCGGCTTCACGGCTTCCATCTATACAACAGGTAAGTTGGAAGAGGCCTTGAAGTATTACGAGCGGATTGTGAAAGCCGATGAACAGTACCTGATTATTGTCGACGAGGCACATCGTTATCGCAATGAATACACAATAGACTATACTATTTTGCATCAACTTTGCTCTGGTAACAAGGTGATGCTACTGACTGCTACCCCCTTCAACAACAGACCAGATGACATCTATGCCATGCTAAAGTTGTTCCAGATTCCAACTAAATCGACTCTGAAGACAGTAGATAATCTGGGTGCGAAGTTTAAGGATTTAATTGTTACATACAAACAACTCCAGAAAGACCAAAGAGAAGGAAAGATAACAGACGCAGAAGTCTCAAAAGAGGCCGGTAGAATAGCCAATGAGATACGCTCTATCATCAGTCCACTGGTTATCCGTCGCTCTCGCATAGATTTGAAGGAAATCCCAGAATATGCGGAAGACCTGAAACAGCAGAATATCCAATTGGTTATTCCCAATGATCCTGTAGAGTTGGATTATGACCTGAGTAGTCTGAAAGACTTGTATCTTGAGACGCTTGATCGTATCAGTGAAGATGACAACCACACGAAAACGGATGGCAAATACCGCTTTAAGGCAGCTCGATATTCACCTGTTTTATATCTGAAAGAAGAACTCAAAGAAGAACTGTCAAAACTGTTGGAGGAAAAGACAGGTGTTGAACTGAACCTATTGTTTGGACGACAGGCTAACGTCGCCAAATTCATGCGTCGATTATTGGTTCGTCGTTTTGAAAGTTCTGAATATGCATTCCGCATGTCCTTGGAGTATATGATCAACAGTTCCAATCAAATTCTAAAATGGATAGAGAACAAGAAAAAAATGCCAGTCTATAAGAAAGGTAATCTGCCTGATGTAGATGATTTCTATAAGACAGACGATGACGGTAATGAGTTGATTACTGAAACCTACGAGAAGTATGAGCAACGCGGTTTCTTTGAAATCGACATGAAGTACATCAAAGACTCGTTCGTTGAAGATATCAAGGCAGATATGGCTTTACTCTGTGAAATTCAAAGGAAGTGGTTTGGAAAAGAAGGAGAAATAAAGACTGATCCAAAACTGGAATCCTTCAAGACAATTCTGAAGAGCCAGTTGGACCATGAGCCCAAACGCAAGATTATTGTCTTTACGGAGTTTGCTGATACGGCAGACTATCTTGGAAAGGAATTGCAGAATTACGGATTACCTGTTTTCAAATACACATCCGCAGATGCTTCTCAAGGTAACAAAGGAATAATCAACGCCAACTTCAATGCTGGAGAGAAAAAAGAATATCAAAAGGATGACTATAAGATCTTGGTTGCTACAGATGCTATTTCTGAAGGTTACAATCTTCATCGGGCAGGAACAGTCATCAACTACGACATTCCCTATAATCCTACTCGCATCATCCAGCGTATAGGCCGTATTAATCGTATCAACAAAAAAGTGTTTGACGAGTTATACATATACAACTACTTTCCAACAGATGTAGGCGAGTCAGAAACCAGAACCAAGGAAATATCCACCCTAAAGATGGCCATGATTCATGCCATTATGGGTGAGGATACCAAGGTATTAACGAAAGATGAAGAAATTCAATCCTATTTCTTGGAACAGTATCGTAAAGAAATGGCTAAGAGTGAAGAGGTTTCTTGGGATGTCAAATACCAGAAGCTATTAAATGCTGCTAAAGGAACAGAAGTATTTGAGGAAGCAATGCAGTTGCCCCATCGGGCCAGAACAGGACGGTCTATAGAGAAACCAAGAAGTGGTGTGCTCATGTTTGGCAAGAAGGGAAACGATTTCGTTTTCAAGTTAGGTAATAGTGAAGGGCTGGTCATCCAATTGACAGCAGAAGAAGCGATTGGTCTTTTTGAGGCAGAAATGTCTGAAAAGCCTGCTACGCTCTCAGAATCTTTCGAGCCTGCCTATCAAGTTACCAAATCTCATCTGTTTAGCAGTGATGTACAAGACAAGAATGAAAAAGCCAGACTTGAAGCCATGCAGAAAGTTAAGGTCATGCTGAATCGCAAAGCGTTGCCAACGGACTATCTGAAAGATCTGATGAAGGTGATTCAAAACGATGGACTTTCTGGCTATGAACTACGTTTCATTAATAAACTAAAGCCTGTTGACTACAATAAGTTGCCAGACCAGATAGATGAGTACTATATCAATCGCATCATCGAAACATATAACCATGTAGATGATGGTGAGGAATCAATCATATTAGCAGAAGAATTAAAATAAACAAGCGATATGGAGTTTAACAAAGCATATAATCGTGATGAATTTCTCTCTTTCCTAAGAGTCAACTTCATGCCAGAAGACTTCAAGCAGGAGATATCTAATGTTGAGAATCCTGTTCAGTTCCAGTACACTCAGAAAGTGACTCGTTTAGGAGAATGTGAATCATTAGGCTTGGTAGTCTATGAAGTTCGCCATTCATCCAAGCACGATGCTCGTGTAGGCTTAACAAAAGAGGCCTTCCGCCTGTTGGCAGACGAGTTTTGTGAGCGTGCTTTGGTGTTTTTCGTGCCAGAGGACGACAATAGTAACTATCGCTTCTCATTGATAGAGATTACACTCGACCAGTCAGAAACCTCTTCACGTGTCAGCCGTCGTTACTCCAATCCTCACCGCTATTCCTATTATCTGGGTAAAGGCATCGCCTATTATACACCCAACAAATATCTGAACGAGTATGGTCGTGTTGTCAGTGTGGAGGATTTGCGTAATCGATTCTCTGTGGATGTGCTTACCAAGGCCTTCTATCAGGAACTCAGCGACTGGTATGCTTGGGCTATTATGGTAGTGCGTTTCCCCAATGACCTGAAAACATTGGAGGATAATCAGAAATACAATTCTGAGGCGATGATCCGCTTAATCACCCGACTCATCTTTGTCTGGTTCTTGAAGCAGCGTCATTTGGTGCCAGATGAATTCTTCGATGAACAGTTTATAGCCGATGAACTGATCCAAGGATTTACCCCTCATGCAGAAACCACCCTGTTTGGTAAAGCATACGATAGCAAATATTATAAAGGTGTGCTGCAAAATCTGTTCTTCGCCATGTTGAACAGTCCTATTACGCCAGAGGGCAAAGATACTATTTCGGAGCGACGTTTCCGCAATGGTCGTGGCGATTATGACAACAACAAGTTAATGCGCCATGAAGACCTGTTTATCAATCCTGCCAAGTTTGTTGAACTTGCCAATAAATATGTCCCCTTTCTGAATGGTGGACTTTTCGATTGTTTGGACGATAAGGACAAAGGTATTTATATCGATGCTTTTACAGACCGGAAGGTTATCAGCGATCAACTGGTTATTCCTGATTTTCTGTTCTTTGGCGATGAGGTTGGTAAGAATATCGACCTTTCAGAATGGTATGGCGACAAGAAGAAAAAGAAGGTTAGCGCACGTGGCATCATTGACATTTTGAAACGTTATAACTTCACGGTAGAAGAAAACACTCCTTTTGACCAAGAAGTATCGCTTGACCCTGAGTTGTTGGGCAAAGTGTTTGAGAATCTATTGGCAGCATATAACCCAGAAACCCAAACTACAGCTCGCAAGCAGACAGGCTCATTCTATACTCCTCGTGAGATAGTTCAATATATGGTGGACGAGAGTCTTATTGCTCATCTAAAACGGACTGTCAGTGAAGATTTGGAATCTGAATATCGGAAACTCGTTCAATATACTGATGAAGAACCTTTGTTGACGGACGAGCAGAAGCGGAAAATCATGCAATCGCTCTACGACTGCAAGGTTCTTGATCCTGCTTGTGGCTCTGGTGCATTCCCTATGGGAATGCTTCAACAGATGGTTCATATTCTGAACCGTATTGATCCCAATAATGAGCAGTGGAAAGAAATGATGCTTAATAATGCTATCAGTGAGACGTCTGAAGCATATCATAACGCAACAGATGAAGAACGTGCAGAGACTGTGGCTGATATTGAGCGTAGTTTCAACGAGAGCATTAATCGCCCCGACTATGCCCGTAAACTCTACTTAATAGAAAACTGTATATATGGTGTAGATATCCAGCCCATTGCCATTCAGATTAGTAAACTCCGTTTCTTTATCTCCTTGGTGGTTGACCAGAAAACAAACAACAATCCTATAGATAACTTTGGCATCCGACCATTACCAAACCTTGAAGCAAAGTTCGTGGCAGCTAATACATTAATAGGCATTGATAAGAAAGCTTCAGATCTCTTTACTTCAGAGACTGTTATCCAAAAAGAAGCAGAAATGAAAGATGCCAAGCATCGTATTTTCGGGGCAAAAACAGTTAAAACAAAACGTAAATATAAGGAACGTGTCACAGAATTGCGGGACGAACTTGCTAAGATGCTTGAAGATATTGGAGCAGTTGGTAATGAAGAAGCAAAGCAATTGGCTTCTTGGGATATGTTTGATCAAAACGCTACATCATCTTTTTATGACTCCGAATGGATGTTTAACGTAAATAAAGGATTCGATATTGTAATAGGGAATCCACCATATGGAGTTATAAATAAAAAGCAGAACAAAGGGGAACCTGTAACGGTTCCTACACAAGTATTCAGGAAGTATAAGGAACTAGCAAAATCTAAACCCGCTCAAGGGGGGATGCTTAATATATTTAGGCTATTTGTCGTACAAAGCTATTACCTGTTGAAACGAGGAGGGGTCTTCTCTGAAATTTTCCCATTGGCCTTTGCTTGTGATGTTAGTGCATATAAACTAAGAGAATTTGTTCAAAAAGAATGTTCGATTATTTCACTTGAGGCTTTCCCAGAAAGAGACAATCCTAAGAAACGTGTATTTGAAAATGCCAAGATATCTGTCTGTATATTGACGATGTTAGCAAAAGCTAATAAGGATTGTGAGTTTGATATAAGAATTAATTCAGATAGATTTGTTGATTATAATATTTACCCTGGTCAATTATCATATAACGATATAAAAAGGATGGACGGTCGCTATTTGACCATTCCTTTATCATCGCACAAAGATTTATGTATAATTCGAAATGTGTTTGTTAAGTCACGAAAGTTTAGTGACTTTGGGAAATGTAATACAGGTGAGATTGATATGACTTTTTGTAAGGGTGCTTTTACGAAGGATCCAAATGATATTAAGATGATTCGAGGTGCCAATCTTGATAGATATATTGTTAAAGAGACAATGAGTCAAGGTGAAACTTTCTTTTTGAATCAAAAAAAGCTGAATTCTATCAAAGATGTAAGCGATTCTCTATTCTCTGAATCACGCATCGTCATGCAAGGTATTACAGGAGTAAATGAAAAAGTCCGCCTTAAAATGATGATATCCCATAATTCATATTGTGCTAATTCGGTGAATTATTGTTCTTTCAAAAAAGAATCAAATCTATTTTTATATTTGGGGCTATTCAATAGCAAACTTCTAAATTATATTTTTAAGCAGTTTAGTACAAATAGCAATGTCAATGGATATGAGGTTGATAACCTCCCAATTGTCTCGCCGATTCCTGAAAAAATCGGTACAATTGCTTCTTCAATTGTTGAAGCAAAAGCTCTAGATGAGAAAGCTGACACGAAGTTGCTTGAATCAAAAATAGATCTTCTTGTTTATCATCTCTATGGCCTAAACTACGATGAAGTCCTTATCGTTGATCCAGAGACTCCAATTACACGAGAAGAGTATGAGACAGAATGAGGGTGACATAGTAGAGTTGATGCGTAGAAGACCGCATTTGTTTATTTTAGGAGCAGGAGCAACTAAAGCTACTATTCCTAATGGAGACAAATATGGCCGTCAGAGTCCTGTGATGGAGAACTTTTTGCGGGAAATTGGAATAGAGTCCCTATTGAATGGAGTAAAACTGAGAACAAAAAGCCATAACATAGAGGCAATATATTCGGAATTGGTTACTAAACCAGAATATACTGATATAGTAACTAAAATCGAAGAAGGCATTGTTACTCATTATCGACAGATGCAGATACCTGATGCACCAACACTATATGATTATCTTATACTGTCTTTGCGCAAAAAAGACTGTATCGCAACATTTAACTGGGATCCCCTACTAATTCAAGCGTATAATAGGGTGAACAAGATAACACATGATTTGCCAGAGATGCTCTTTTTGCATAGTTCTGTCGCGGTTGGTATATGTGAAGATTGTAGGCATTATGAACCTTACCGTAACAAATATTGTTCTTTATGTGGTGAACCACTAATTTCTCCAAGATTACTGTACCCAGTTGAAAACAAGGATTATTCACAAAATATCTACATTCAAGACGCATGGAACACCTTGCAAAACTATTTAGAGACTGCTTGCATTGTTACAATTTGGGGATATAGTGCTCCAAAGAGTGACAAAGAAGCAAAAAAGATAATGCTAAAGGCATTCTCTTCAGACTATCGGCCACTTGATCAGATAGAAGTGATAGATATAGCAGATGAAGATAAATTATATGAAACATGGCAACCGTTTGCAAAAGATACAAATTATCACCTAAACATACACAAATCATTGATGGACACTTATATTGGAGAATTCCCAAGAAGAAGTGTTGAAGGGTATGTTAAGCGTAATATTGAAGGCTGGTGGGGTGGCTCTACTTTCGTAATGAAAGAGTGTAACACTTTCGAAGAACTGGCAAAACTTGTAGAACCACTACTAGTAAATGAATCACGAAAAGATTATAATGTAATATAGCTTATGTCACGACTTGGAGATTTATACAAAGCAATGGAAACATTGCGGAAAGAAGGTCTATCGTTAAATGAAGATTTGGAGAGGCAAGTAAGCGAACTGGAAGAAGATATCATCAAGAAAGAGATTCTTCCTGTAGTCACTGAAACTATTGAGCCAGCATTAAAACAGGTTCAACGAGACTTGGTTTTAGTAGTTGATTATCACCCAGGAATGCCTATTAGCGTTGCATTATCTCGTAAGACAAATATCACCAAATTGATAGATGCCAAGAAGTTAGAAGCCGACCCAGAAGTTGAGCATAAAGAATGCGGCCCTCGCAAAAATCGTACATCGAAAATTGCGCCAAAAACTGGACTGTGCGTATATCGAAAAGATGGTACAATCTTACAAGAGCATGATGCGGCAACCACATTTACATCTGCTATTATTGAAGCTGGATTGGTAAAGGTAAGAGAACTTGGTTTAAAATTTTGTCGTGTAAACCTAGTTTCCACTACCAAAGACAAGAAATACGGTAAAGCTCAACGCGAGGCTGCACCTGGTCTCTATGTCCTTACCCATAGTAGCACAAAAGACAAAAAGAAGATGTTAGATAAAATCAACACAGCCCTCAAAATTGGCTGGAAAGTTGAGATAGTCAAATAAGAATTGTAGCATTTCTCTTTAGATTAAAATTAGGAGAGTTAATTTATCAATTGAAGAAGGGAAAAAATTATTATGAAAATAAAAAAATTGTATATTGAAGCTTTCCGAGGTATACCAAAAAGCCTCGAGTTAGATTTCTCAAATAGAAATGGAGATGCCGTCTCTTCCATAATTTATGGAGATAATGGAACAGGAAAATCATCAATTGTTGATGCCATTGAGTATAATTTACAAGCACGTATAGAACGCGATGAAAAGATAAAGAACAGCCGAAGGCCATCAGCAATTTCAAAATGCCATACAAAATCTGTCCCTGCCAAGACAAAAGTTGAATTGGATAATGGCGAAATTGTGGAAAGAGGCATTGACGTTATTGTAAAAGAAGATAAAGTCTTATATAGAGCAACTAACAAGGACATGAACGATCACTTTTCATATGTACCAATTGCCTTGAGACGGAATGACATTATGACTTACAATATTTTGTCAGGAATAGAACGACAAATATTGATTTTCAAATTTATATATCATGTACCAGATAATATTGAGAATGATTCTGAACTGTTATTAGAAATAGACCCGGAAATAGAAGATCTTCAAGAAGAATGTATTAGAATTAAAAGACGTAGAGATGAGTTGAAACAAATATTAGGGAATAAAATAGGAGTTGCCCCATCTAGGTTTTCTATTAATGATAAAGAAGCAATAAATCTATGTATTAAAAGAAATATTGTTATTAGAAATGGTAATCCTCGACAGAAAACTCAAGGAAGGAAGATGGTCTCTCAAGAGGAATATGATGAGATAGTTAAAATATCCAATGCGTTAGTAGAAAGGCTTTTGGAAATAAAGATGATAAAGGGCCAAATAAAGAAACTAACCGATACTTCTTCTATTAAATCCAATAAGCGACTTAAGCAAAATATGGAGTTCCTAACAGAAGCAAGTTTATATCTTACAGAGGCATTCCTATCAATTTCTTCTGTTGATTACGTTAATGAAATACATTTGTCATTTGGAAAGAAAACGGATACTTCATTAGAAATTTTAGTTAAGTTAAAGAATGGCTTAACTGCAACTCCAAGTTCCATCTTTAGTGAGGCAAATTACGATTTACTTATATTATTGCTATATATTTCCATCATAAGAGTTGGTGCAAATAGGGGACAAGCAAAAGTATTTATACTCGATGATGTCCTCCAAAGTGTTGACACACAAATACGAGCCAAATTTGTGAGTTACATTCTGTCTGAATTAAAAGATTGGCAAATAATTATTACCGCTCATGATAGACTTTGGCTAAATCAGTTACGATATTTGTTTGCAAATAATGGTCATGAATTTAAAGAACTACAAATAACGAATTGGAGTTTTGACCAAGGACCAGTTGTCGTTTCTCAATCAGTAAAAATGTATGATGATTTTTTGGAGATTGCCATAAAATCAGGTAATACAACATTAATGGCAACAACTGCAGGCTTGATGTTGGAAAAAATATGCCAAAATCTGAGTATTGAATTAAGAATAGACATAAAAAGAGTCAGAGATGATAAATATACAATAGGAGATTTGTGGCCAGGAATAAGAAAACAATTGAAAAAATCAAAAGAATTGGAGACTCTTGTTGAGTCCATAAATAACTCATTATATATTAGGAATCTCTTGGCGTGTCATTATAATGAATGGGCTATTGCTTTGAGTGATCAAGAAATAAGAGAATTTGCTTATAACGTTCAAAAATTGTATGAGAAATCTTTTTGCCAGAAATGCTTAAGTTGGATATCTTCTCAAAATTCTTCTCAAAACACATATGCTCAGTGCAAATGTCACTATGTTTCAGTATCTAAAAGTACTTAGTTTATTAGACAAAAGGCTATTTACGCACAACAATCTACAGGAAATGATTAAGCATGACTTGTATTAAAAGGATTGTTGCAGTATCTTTAATATTTGTAATTACAACAAAGTATGAATAACGATACATATTTCAAACCGAAGAGAGTCACAAATCTGAATGACCGTCTTGATGAAGATGGGGTTTTGTGTATTCGCGGTTTATTAAAGCATACTCAAGCCATAGCACATAAAGTTGAAAGTCACGATAAAACACCCAATGTCGATGGTAGTATTGAGCTTGTTGATGACGAGGACCGTCCTGTTGGAGAATTGACAGTCCAAGCGAAGACATATAAATCAAAATATCTGGGGCAGAATAAAGCTGACGTTCCTGCCTATTTCGTTGCATATGCGTCAAGGATGCGAAATAAAGTTTGTGTATTCTTCTCTGTTGATGCAAATGCGAATAAAATCTATTGGAAGTATATTTCTGATGACTATATTAGAGAATTCCAAAAGAGGGGAGATAATGCTATCCATGGGTATCAATTTACAAAAGACGAGATATTATCAAATGAAAACGTACATGAAACGATAAATCGATGGAAACAAATCTTTAATGATAAAATTGCTTTTCTCTTAAAGGAGAAGAAGAGCGCAGAAGAGATAATGTCAGAAAGTCATTCTGCATTTTATCGGATTAATTCCAATTTCCACGACTTGAAGGATTCCTTTATTGACAGAAAGGAGATTGGCATACTTTACAACTGGGTAAAAAATGAGCTTTCTGAAAAAGATTCTCGTATAAAGTTGCTCGTTGGCAATGCTGGAGTTGGGAAAAGTGTCATTATAAAAAAGGTAATTCAAAGATTAGAATCGGATGGTATTAAATGTTTCGCAATCAAAGCAGACAAACTTCAAACACCAGTAGGGTTTACAAGTAATGAGCATTTAGAACAATTGAGGAATACGTTTTCAAGTCTGATACAAGAAAAAAGGGCTGTACTCATTATAGACCAGATTGATGCTCTGTCAAAATATATCAATAGCGACAGGAATAAAATAGAAAACATCACGACGCTGATCAAATTCTTTTCTAATGACGAGAATTTGAGAAACGTGAGGATTATCGTATCCTGCCGTTCTTTTGATTTGGAGTTTGACCCCAAATTGAGTATATTGGGGCATGAGCCTCAAATTAAACTTGGATTGTTGGAAAAGGAAGATGTTGAAAAGGTGCTTGATAGGCTGAAAGTCGGTCTATATAAAGAACTGGATGAGAAAACAATATCTGTATTGCAAACGCCTCAGCATTTAAATCTGTTCTGCAGAGTATATAGGAAAAACGAGAGGAAAGACTACTGCTCGATAACTGATCTGTATGATGAGTTGTGGCTTCAAGTAATAGGTTTGGCAGAAGCAAAAATCAACAAAGGTATTGCAGAAAAGATTCTCTATAATTTGGCGCTGAAGATTTATAGAGATGAAGAACTGACGCCTCAATGGAATTATGACACATCCGAATTGAAAGAAGCTAATTATCTGATTAGCGAAGGTATAATTGAGAAAACAGATAATAGGGCAACATTCTTTCATCAAAGTATGTATGACTATGTCTTTGCTCGTTATTATACAAAGGAGAAACGTTCACTGATTCAGGATATATTAGCAGAAAAGAAACATCAAGGTCTGTTTGTTCGTACTACGGTGAATTTCGTGTTGGATTATGAGAGTGCCAAAAACATCAAGCAATATAAAGAAGACGTCAAGACCATCCTGTTTTCTGGTGAGGTCAGGACTCATATTCAGCTTATGCTTTTGTGGACAATGGCTAATAGGATTGACATTCTGCCTTTTGAAAAGAAATGTATCAAAGACCTGTATGTGCAGAACAAATTATTATTCTTTTCATTTATTAGACGGACATACAAAAAGGAATGGTATCAGATAATTACACCACTCATAGATAAAAACATAAAAACCATGAAGGTTGGTGATATGGTCTATGAGAATGTCTATGGCTACTTGTGGAATCATGTCCAAACGAGTACAGAGGGAGTCTTTAAACTTGTGGATAGTATTAAAGATGAAGAAACAAGAAAGATCATAGCTCAAAATGTGTTACGTGCTACTTCCGATTATTCATTGGATATTGTTACGAAATGGTACAAAGTCTTATGTAATACCCTCTATAAGAAGGCACATTTTTTAGAAAAGGCACTGCCGAGTAATCCCCAATTCGTGCTGGATAATATCTCTGAATTAATAGATTATATTCTAAACCCACAAAAAAAAGAAAACCATCATGAAGAACGAGTGGTGGAAACAATATTAGAGGAGATTTACACTCCTCTAATGGAAAAGTACCCCGAAGTGTTTTATCCAATTCTACGTGATAGAATACTTTATGCTATAAATGCAAATAGGACACCTTCGTGGAGAGATAGGATTGACTATAACAATGTGTTTCCCCTAATGATGGATCAGCATCATCATGCATATGCTCTGCATGAATGGTTCGGAGAGATGTTGAAGAGACAAGTTCAGCATCAAACTTCTAATGCTATTGCAGACATAAAAAATCTGTTGAATCAAAATGAAGCCAGTTGTTATGGCTTTGCTTTTAAAGCCATGAAGGAAGCGCCCACCTTGTTTACTGATGATATCATTGCTATTCTTAAAGATACAAAGTTGGTAGATGACTTGCTTTCATATAGTGATGTGACTTATCATTTTTTAGAGATGTTAAGAGCATGGTTCCCGTTAGTTGATAGTGATACATTGACTTTGTGTCAGGAACTTATATACGACTTTAAGTCGGATTCTGATATGCAACCAGATAAGAAAAGATCATATACAGGGGCATATTATCCACATTTAGGTTATGAGCAAAGGAAATTGATTTGGGCGATTCCAGAGAATCTGAGGAATAGTAAAATAGAACGTAAAAAACAAGAATTAGATAGAAGATTCAAGTATGAATGGAAAAACGAGAAACCGGATCATGATGTTACAGCAGCTTTCGTATGTGGTGGACTGATGTCTGCAGAGCAATACAAAACAGTATCATGCGAGGATTGGCGGAAATCTTTTTATGGCATCAAGGATTTTGCAAAAGGAAAGTATCGCCATTTTGACGAAAGAGTTCATGCTGACGCATTTAAACAATGTGTCAGCGAACGTTCCAATTTCTTTGAGAAGTTTGTTTTTCAGATATTTGAAGAAGAGCATATCCCTGCTATTTATAAATTGTCAGGTCTTGATGGCTTGACAATGGCAAATTATCCAAAAGATCAATTGTTACCCCTTCTTTGGAAAAGTATGGACATGTTTGATAAGTTGTCTAAAGGAGGTTATGGATACAGGCTTTTTGAGGTCATTGATAACTTCACAAGTATAGAAGGAGAACATATAGATAGAATTGAGGAGTTTCTAAAAAGAATCATTCTTTCTGAATATAACTCGAAATATGATGCGAGTATTGAAGACCAATTTGATAAATCCATTTCAAACGACACATTGAATGTTGGTGTCAACAGCACCCAGGGGCATGCCATTCAATCATTCACAAAAATCGGGAAGCTCTCGCAGAGGAAAAAGAAGGTTTATGATTTCTTTCTAAAATCACATAATGTGCTTTCTGTTGAACATCAATTAGTTACTATGCTTTACCTGCAAAGAGAATGCTATGACAATGAACTATATAATAAGGTTGTGTTTAGATATGTGAATAAACCAGTTACCGATTATCTGTTTTTGAATGCGGACAGAATGCATTGGTTTTGGTGTAATGATCCTGAACAGATACTTCCATACTTCAGAATGATACTTTCCAAGAGACGAGCAAAACCAATTTTAGTTCAGATTATGTTTTTTGGAATGCAATATGAGAAGTCGAAAGAAATATCCAAAGAAATGTTCGAGGATCTTCTTTCCCAGAATGAAGAAGAGGTAATAAGAAAGATTATTCCATTAGCATACCAGCATTTGTCTGATGAGACTT
>JAEEGG010016249.1_pt1 | contig 15477 bp, 5 predicted proteins | sample 9134161 | NCBI WGS metagenome assembly JAEEGG01 (sample SAMN16246543, study PRJNA631951) | gut metagenome | biome: gut microbiome; feature: rumen; material: CR-attached | host: Bos | place: Iran: Karaj | collected 2018-10
GGGTGGCCGATTTCGAGTTTATAACCAGTAGAGATAAATTCCGGACAGTCCCAGAAGGATGCTGTCGGTTCGATGGTGGAGCAATAGACGAAGGCCGCAATGGCAAAGGCCAGCCAACCTAAGATATTGTCCACAAGTCTGAATTGTTTCATTGTCGTTGTTTATGAATTATCCTGCAAAGGTACTATTTTTACGTTGAACATTGAACATTGAACATTGAACATTATTGTTTTTTAACCAATAAGCATGTTGGCGCCATAGACCAGCAACACATAACGCAGGAACTTTCCCAGCGCGATACTGGTCAGCGAAATCGGGATGTTGGCCCTCATGAGTCCCAACACAATGGTAATGGCAGAACCCAGAATAGGCACAAAGGCAAAGAACCCCATCCAAGCACCCCGTCCACCCATGAAACGTGTCGCCTTGTCGAGGTCTTTCTGCTTGACATGCAGGTATTTCTCTATCCACTCCAGCTTGCCCATGCGTCCTACGAAATAGTTGAACATTCCGCCTGCCACATTGCCGATGGTACCATAGACGATGAGCAGCCAGGGGTCGAGACCGGCAGCCAAGAGCCCTGTCATAACGGCCTCGCTGGAGAACGGGAAGAAAGACCCCGCCACGAAGGCCGTCAGGAGCATGCCCCAATATCCGTAACTAATTAGCAAAGAGATGATTACATCCATAGATTAAATCCAGTCATGATAAGGACAACAGCCACGATAGCGAAAAAGGCCATATTGGTCCATCGCGTACGCGTCAGTGCCAGAAAATGGCCTATCAGCGGAGCAGTGTTGATCACCATCATACGTATCAGATGGTCATAATGCTGGGGTTGGAGCACCAGGAAAAGCGCTGTTGCCAGATCTGTCCAGATAAAGATGCCATAAATCAGGCGGATGCGAATCTTGTCGTCGTGGTACTTACGAATATAATGTACGATGCCGATGACAGCAAACAGCATGACAACTGCCAGGGATATTATCTGAGGGACTGTCAGCAGAGAAAAGTCCAGCGGTCTTGCAAAGTCGCCCAATGCCATGAAATGGTTGAAAACGAAGGTGAAATCCTGTTGCCAAGCCCACCAGCAACAGCCAAACCAGTAAGGTGTCAGCAGTCCCAGTATCGAGGCAACCCAGGTACGCCACGAGAGACACTGCAACAGGAAAGCCATCAACAGCCATATCAGCGGCACAAAGAACAATATATGGACAAAGGTCAGGGATGCCAAGCCGATGAGCAGGAAAGCGTAGTAGGACGGTTTTGCCGCCTGTTTATCCTGGTAACCAGCAAACAGCGACACCATGGAACCAATAACCAATGGGGCCGTGATGGCACCGGATATGGACGGAAACAGGAAACACAGCATACACGACATGGCGAGGAACGTGCAACTCACCATACGTGAGTAAATGCGGATGAGCGCATTGATGTTGTTCAGTTCCACCATCAGCAAAGCTGCAAGGGCAAAACAGCCGAACTGCAGCCACCAACCGCCCTGAACAAGACCTGCCAACAACCACACAACCACAACATAGACAATGGTCGTCGGCAGTGCCAGCCTGCTTTCTGCAACCTTATTTTGTGTAAACTTCCTCACCTCTTACCTCTTACCTCTAACCTCTCACCTCTTACAGGTCCGCTCCTATGTCGCGACGGAAATATTTGTCCGTAAACTGAATCTTCTGAGCCTCTTCAAAAGACTTCTGCAGGGCTTCGGCCTTGTCCTTGCCATACGACGAAACAGCTATCACACGTCCACCATTGGTCACCACCTGTCCGTCCTTCATCGCAGTACCTGCGTGGAAGACGATGCTGCCGTCCACCTGTTCGATACCCGTGATGGGATAGCCCTTCTTGTAGGCCTGCGGATAACCGCCCGATACCAACATCACACAGACTGCCGCACGCTCGTCGAATGCAATGGCGCGCTGGTCGAGGTTTCCCTCAGCCACACCCTCAAACAGGTCTACGATGTCGCTCTTCAGGCGCAGCATCACGCTCTCGGTCTCCGGATCACCCATACGACAATTGTATTCAATGACGTAAGGCTCAGGGTTACCAGTTGGCGTGTTTGTCCTGTTAATCAGCCCAAAGAAGATAAATCCCTTATAGTCGATGCCGTCAGCAGCCAAGCCCTCTACGGTAGGACGGATGATGCGATCTTCCACCTTCTGCATCCATTCCTTCGTGGCAAAGGGAACGGGCGAAACACTGCCCATACCGCCTGTATTCAAACCGGTATCGTGCTCACCGATACGCTTGTAGTCCTTGGCTTCTGGCAGAATCTTGTAGTGGGAACCATCAGTCAGCACAAAGACGCTGCACTCGATACCGCTCATGAATTCCTCGATAACCACTCGGCTGGAGGCATTGCCAAACATACCACCCAACATCTCCTTCAGTTCCTTCTTAGCCTCATCGAGCGTGGGAAGAATCAACACGCCCTTACCGGCACAGAGACCGTCGGCCTTCAACACGTAGGGTGCTTCTAGTGTCTCCAAGAAGGCCAAACCTTCTTGCACGTGTTCACCGTCAAAGGTCTGGTAACGGGCGGTGGGGATGTTATGGCGCTGCATGAAAGCTTTGGCAAAATCCTTCGAGCCTTCCAACACGGCACCGGCCTTCGAGGGACCGATGACGGGGATGTTCTTGGTACGCTCGTCGGCCTTCATATCGTCGTAGATACCCTTCACCAACGGATCCTCAGGACCTACAACCACCATATCTATCTGCTTCTCCGTGCAAAACTGCTTCACAGCCTCGAAGTCGTCAGCCTTCATGGCTACATTCTCCGTCGGAGCGGAGTGTGGCGTTGCGAATTCTCCACAATTGCTGGTTCCGGCATTGCCAGGGGCAATAAACAGTTTCTCACACTTCTCACTCTGGGCAATCTTCCAAGCCAAAGCATGCTCGCGACCGCCACTACCTAATAATAATATCTTCATCTTTTTACGTCTTTTTTTCTAACTGCGTGCAAAGTTACAAATAAACGAGCAAAATGCAAAAGAAAAAAACTACAAATTGCCTCAACCGACAAAACGTCAGTCCGATGTGCCGTTTTGTCGGTTTCTTCCCGTTCGGCACATTCTTTGTCCGCCTAAGGGCAGTAAAAACAAATAAAATCAGGAGGACAAAACTATGACATTAGACAAGTTTACCATCAAAGCTCAGGAGGCCGTACAGCAGGCAGTGAATACCGCGCAACTGAACGGCCAGCAGGTCATCGAACCTGTACACATACTGAAAGGAATCATGGAGAAGGCGAAGGACGTCACAACCTTCATCTTCCAGAAACTCGGTGTCAACGCCCAGCAGGTTGAGATGCTCACAGATCAGGAAATCAAGCACTTGCCACGCGTACAGGGCGGACAGCCGTATCTCTCAAACGAAAGTAATAATGTACTCGTACGTGCACAGGAACTGTCGCAGAAGTGGGGCGACGAATTCGTCGCGTGTGAACCTGTGTTGCAGGCGCTTCTCACCGTCAACTCCACCGCCTCGCGCATCATGAAGGATGCTGGGTGTACGGAGAAGGAGATGCAACAGGCCATCCAGGAGCTGCGCCAAGGGCAGAAGGTGCAGAGCCAGTCGGCCGACGACAACTACCAGTCGTTGGAGAAGTATGCCAAGAACCTCGTCGACCTTGCCCGTCAGGGTAAACTCGACCCCGTCATCGGCCGTGACGATGAGATCCGTCGCCTGCTCCAGATTCTCTCGCGCCGTACAAAGAACAACCCCATTCTGATTGGTGAACCGGGTACGGGTAAGACGGCCATCGTCGAGGGTCTCGCAGGACGTATCGTACGTGGCGACGTGCCTGAGAACCTGAAGGACAAGCAGGTCTATTCCCTCGATATGGGTGCACTCGTTGCTGGTGCGAAATATAAGGGTGAGTTCGAGGAGCGTCTGAAGAGCGTCATCAACGAGGTGACGAAGGCCGAAGGCCGCATCATTCTCTTCATCGACGAGATCCACACCCTCGTGGGTGCCGGTGGCGGTGAGGGTGCCATGGATGCTGCCAACATCCTGAAGCCGGCCCTCGCCCGTGGTGAACTGCGTGCCATCGGTGCCACCACGCTCAACGAATATCAGAAGTACTTCGAGAAGGACAAGGCCCTCGAGCGCCGTTTCCAGACGGTCATGGTCGATGAACCGGATGAGCTCTCGGCCATCTCCATCCTGCGTGGTCTGAAGGAGCGTTACGAGAACCACCACAAGGTGCGTATCCAGGATGACGCCTGTATCGCCGCCGTCCAGCTCTCCGAGCGTTACATCTCCGAGCGTTTCCTGCCCGATAAGGCCATCGACCTGATGGACGAGGCTGCCGCCAAGCTCCGTATGGAGCGCGACTCCGTACCCGAGGAACTCGACGAGATCACCCGTCGTCTCGCCCAGCTCGAAATCGAGCGCGAGAGCATCAAGCGCGAGATTGTGGGAAGCGGTTCTCCCGCTTCCGATAAGCTCGCCCAACTCGACAAGGACATTGCCGAACTCCGCGAACAGGAGACCCAGTTCCGCGCCAAATGGGAGGGCGAGCGCCAGCTCATCAACCGCATCCAGCAGGACAAGCAGGAGATGGAGAACCTCAAACTCGAGGCCGAACGTGCCGAACGCGAGGGCGACTACGGCCGCGTAGCGGAAATCCGCTATTCCAAGCTCAAGGCCCTCGAGGACGACATCGCCGCCATCCAGCGCCAACTGGATAGCGCGTCCGGCGATTCCGTCGGCGGAAGAATGGTTCGCGAGGAAGTCACTGCCGACGACATCGCAGAAGTCGTCTCCCGCTGGACGGGCATCCCCGTGACGAAGATGATGCAGAGCGAACGCGAGAAACTGCTCCACCTCGAAGATGAACTGCACCGTCGTGTCATCGGTCAGGACGAGGCCATCACCGCCGTCTCTGATGCCGTACGCCGCTCGCGTGCCGGCTTGCAGGACCCGAAGCGTCCTATCGCCTCGTTCATCTTCCTCGGCACCACGGGTGTCGGTAAGACCGAACTCGCCAAGACGCTGGCCGACTACCTCTTCAACGACGAGACCATGATGACGCGTATCGATATGTCGGAATATCAGGAGAAGTACAGTGTCTCCCGTCTCATTGGTGCCCCTCCGGGCTATGTAGGCTACGATGAGGGTGGTCAGCTCACCGAGGCCGTACGCCGCAAGCCCTACTCCGTCGTGCTCTTCGACGAGATCGAGAAGGCCCATCCCGACGTCTTCAACATCCTCTTGCAGGTGCTCGACGACGGTCGTCTGACAGACAACAAAGGCCGTACCGCCAACTTCAAGAACACCATCATCATCATGACGTCGAATGCCACGCGCGAACAGCTGCGAGCCAACATGCGTCCGGAGTTCCTCAACCGTATCGACGAGATCATCACCTTCACACCGCTCACGAAGGAACAGATTGCCGACGTCGTACGTCTGCAGATGAAGCGCGTGACCGACATGCTCGAACCGCAGGGCATCCGTCTGGAATACACGCCGCAGGCCATCGCCTTCCTGGCAGAGGAGGGTTACGACCCCGACTTCGGTGCCCGTCCTGTCAAGCGTGCCATCCAGCAGTTCGTGCTCAACGACCTCTCCAAAAAACTCCTTGCCGATGAAATCGATCGCGACAAGCCCATCATCATCGACGACTTCGGCAACGGCCTCGTATTCCGGAATTAATGGAATTCATCAACAAATAAAAATCGGACTCACCGTTTGGTGGGCCCGATTTCTTTTATTCTGCATCTTCCTGTCCCGTATCATCGTCCTTATCGACATTCATCGAATCGTCCGCTTCCACCGTGACGGGAACATACGCACTGACAAAACTCGTGCCGTCCTCGGAGAATACCAGTGCAAAGGCATAGTCGCCGCCAACTACAAAGTCGTCACTCGGCTGCACGGTCAGTGTCAGCACACCCGCATCATTGTCACCAGAAGCCTGTGTGACAGTCAGTGACGGTGTTGCGGTGAACGCCTTACTCTCGAACGACAACTGTGTCCGATGGTCAGCCAATTCTGTTGCCAGCCGTTTCGGTTCCACACGGTACCGCAGCGTGACGGGGTCAGTACCACAGAGGTGGATGTCTGAGCCCGATTCCGGGACATACACCAGCGACTGCAATTGTCGCACGATGGTGTTCATACTGTTCTCGATGGAGTCGAGACGTTGTCTCTCGCGGTCAATTTCGCCGGAGTTATCATCCTTGCCACATGCCACCATAAGCAGCACGAGCAGGAATACAGGAATGACGGATTTACGGATATTCGGAATCATTTGATGACAATTTTTTTGTTGTTATGAATATAAACACCCTTCTCAGTAGGACGTCCGTCCAGACGACGGCCACCCAAGTCGTACCACTCGTCGAGGTCACTATCTGCGGTACTTCCGTCAGCGACGACGATATCAAGTGCCGTAGGTGGAGCATACTGCGGTGTTGCCGGCAGATGCAGTACGGCACGGCAGGCCGGTACACGTGCCGCCTCACCCTCTTGACGGATGTTACGGAACTGGTTGTCCTTCAGCACATAGTATTCACCCGCATCATAGTGCGTCGGCTCAATGACCGGTTCCAACAGATTCTCCGGACCATAGTCCTTGCTGTCGTACGTACGCACGGGGGTACCACTTATCATCCGTCGTGCACTGGCCACGAGGTTGTAGGGCGTCTGACCCTGACCTGCCATCAACACGCCATTATTCGACTTGATGAGTCCCTGTCCGCCAACGTTCAGTTCGGCATCCGTCAGCTGGACTATCGTCACCGTTGTGTTGCCACGTTCATGAACAATAAAGACCTTTACGCCCTCTGGCACGCAGACATCGACGCCACACGAGAAGGTCCAGTAACGGTTCTGCGGTTTGACCGTCGTCATCACCTTACCCGCCACGAAGTTGTCGGCCAGTGAAGGCATCAGGGCATAGTCGTCAAGCATGTCCAGCGGTGTATGTACGTTGGTGTTGGCCGGTACGGCACCCTCCTCGATGTTCAACGGCTCATCCGTTTCCGGCAGCCACAGGTCAGTGAGGTTCTTCACACCCGCAAAGGCATCTTTCGTGATACCCGTCACGCGGTATGTATTACCGTCGACGGTCACCGTTGCCGGGATGGTGATACCCAACGGTTTCGACTGATCGGCCTCAGGCACGTTGATACCCGTCACATTGAATCCGCCGTCGCCTTCACCGTCGTTACCCAGTGTCAGAGTCACATCCTCCGTATCCGGGTCGTCACCTTCCGGTTTCACGTCGATATTGATGTCCGACGGCACAATGACGTATGTCTGCGTCACCGTTCCGGTATAGTTGTTCTGTCCCGTCACGACGACCTCATACGTTCCTGGTTCCGTACCACCCTCGTTGATCACGGTATAGTCGGCCTCGGTCATGATGTCACCGTCACTCACGGTCACCTCCGGTTTCTGCGTGTGACCATTGGCCGTGAATATCGTCTGGTCGAGCGTCACCATATCCACCGTCAGCTCACGTGCAACGATATTGAACGTCGTCGACGCCTCACCGGTATAGTTACCCTGTCCCGTCACGGTGACCGTCACCGTACCGACATTGACGTTCGGTGTCATGGTCACGCTATAGCAGTTCGTAGGCACTACCATGTTACCCACCAGCACCTCACGGACGCCAGGAGTCTTCGGAGTACCGTCATACACATAGCTCTGCAACTGGTACAACACCACTTGCGCACCGTTCAGCGAGGCCGAACCGATGGTGTATGTCTTCGTCACCGTTCCGACGTAGTTGTTACGTCCCGTCACAGTCACCGTGTACATACCTTCATTCACCCCTCCGTCGTTCGTTACGCCGTAGTCGTTCACCGTCATGGCGTCGCCGTCACTGACGGTCACTTGAGGATGCTGCAACAGTCCGTTATATGTAAAGTGGTCGTCACTCAGCACCACCATGTCGTCCGTCAGTTCCTTCGGCGTGATGAGGAACGTCTTGCTCTGCGTACCCTCATACGGTCCCTGACCGCGCACGGTGACCATTGCCGTACCGACATTGATATTGTTCAGGTATGCCACCGTATAGTGTTCACCGGGTGTCAGCGTGAGGTCGCCGTCGCGCACCACCACGTCGGGCTGCTGTTCACTGCCGTCGTACACCACCAGCTCCGTACTGAGCACCACCTCGAAGACGCCAACCTCTCTGGTCTTGATGGTGAAGGTCTTGGTGACCTCACCGGTATAGTTGCCGTTACCCGTCACCTTGACCTGGTAAGTTCCTGTCTCAATGCCGCCTTCGTTCACCAATGCATAGTCCGTCGTCGCGGTCAGTGTGGTCGCACCGTCGCGCACCGTTACCTCCGGACGCTGCACCGAACCATTGTAGTAATACATGTCATTACTCAGCGTCACCATGTCGGCCGTAATAGTCTTCTGTACCACCTGGAAGGTCACCACGCACGAGTCCTTGAAGTCGTTCTGTCCGGTCACGGTGACTGTCCCCTCGCCCACCTTCGTGTTCTCGCCGTACGTCACCGTATAGCCTGTCGACGGCACGTTGATACCAGCAGCAATGACCTCACGGACGGTAGGCCGTTTCGGTGTACCGTCGTAGGCATAGCTCTGCAACTCGTTCAGCGTGACGGTAGCTCCTATCAGACTCAGTTCGTCAATAATGAACGTCTTGTCCACCTGTCCTGTGTAGTTACCCTGTCCGTCGACAATGACGTGGAATGTTCCCACGTGCGTGCCGCCACCGTTCGTCACCACATAGTCCGATGCCTTCATGCGTGCACCGTCACTCACGGTGACCTCCGGACGCTGCAACAGGCCGTTATAGGTGAATTCCGTTGCCGACAGCGTCACCATCTCGGCCGTCAGCGGACGTGGGGTTATCTGGAATGTCACCGTCTTCGTACCGGCATAGTTGCCCTTACCCGTCACGGTGACCGTCGCCGTACCCACATTCACGTTCTCACTATAGCTGACGGTGAAGTTTTCATTCGACAGTGTCGTACTGCCGTCGGTAATGGTCACAGCCGGTTCCTTGGCCGTTCCGTCATACACGTAGCTCGACTGTGCCAGTGCGATGTTGAATTTAGCCGCACCGCGTGTGACGATGCTGTACGTACGCTGGGCCGAACCACTATAGTTACTCGTTGTCGTAGCACTGACGGTAACGGTATAGTCACCCACTTCCGTGCCACCGTCATTCGTCACGGTATAGTCAGCCGTACGGATGATATTCGTCTCGCCCACCATGTCGCTCACGGTGACGGTGGGTTTCTGCACGCTGCCGTTATACGTAAATGTCTCGCTGCTCAGTGCTATCATGCCGGCCGTGATTGGGCGGCGCGTGATGTTGAATGTCGTCTGCGTCGAACCGGTGAAGTTACCCTGGCCGCTCAGCGTCACCATTGCCGTACCGACATTCACGTTGTTCACATAGCTGTCAACACGGTAACCCGTGGTCGGCACCACAACACTGTTGCTGCCCGTACCGACAATGATCTCACGGATGCCGGGCTTCTGCTCCTGACCGTTATATTCGTCGCTCTGGCGCTGGTACAGCGTCACTGCCGCACCCTCGATACTCAGCGGATTGATGGCATAGGTCTTCGTCACCGTACCGGCATAGTTGCCGCGACCGATGACCTTCACCTCGATACTCGGACTGACGTTGATCGAACCGTTGTTCACCACCGTATAGTCGTTGTCGGTGATGATGGCCACGCCGTCCACCACGTCCGTCACCGTCACTTCCGGTCGCTGGGCAATGGCGTTATACGTGAAGCTCGTCTCCGACAGTGCCACCATGTCGTCCGTCAGTTGCCGTTGTGTGATGGCAAATGTCCTTGTGACGTTACCCGAATAGGCTCCGATACCCGTCACCGTCACCGTTGCCAGACCCACATTGCGGTTGTTGCTGTAACTGACGGTGTAATGCGTGTTCTCCACTAGCGTCATGGCAGGCGTCGTGCTGTTGTCCACCACCGTCACTGCCGGACGCTGTTCCTGACCGTTATACGTCGTCGAACTGATGGTGCTCACGGTGAATACCGACGAGCCCTGGGCGATGATGTTATACGCCCTCGACGCATTACCCGTATAGTTGCCCTTACCCGTGATATATACATAATAGGTACCTACGGGCGTGCCACCGTCGTTCGTCAGCGTATAGTCCACACCTTCCTTCAGCGTCGTGCCGCCGTCCTTCACCGTCACCTCGGGTTTGATATTCTCACCCGTACAAATCAGGTTCTCCGCATTCAGCAGTATCATGCTGCTTGTCACGGTCTTCGGGGTGACGGTATAGCTCTTCGTCGTCGAACCGGTATAGTTACCCTGTCCCGTCACCGTGATGGTCTTCACACCCTGGTTCGTAATGTCGTCGGGGTAGCTCACGCTGTAGCCCGAGGGCGGTACCGACAGTGCTCCCACGGTCACCTCGCGCACAGTAGGCCGTTTCGGCGTTCCGTCGTACACGTAGCTCGCCAGCTCATTCAATGTCACCGCCGCATCGTCCAGCGTCAGCACCCCGATGACGTACGTCTTCGTTATCTCACCAGTGTAGTTACCCAGTCCCTTGACGGTAATGGTCTTCACACCTTGACTGATCATATCCGTAGGATAAATAACGGTATACTGCGCGTCGCGAGTCAGTTGGATGCCGAGGTCGGTATCCGTCACGCTCACCGACGGACGCTGCTCGTTGCCGCTATACATAAACGACGTTGCCGACAGCGTCACCATGCCGTCTGTCAGTGGCTTCGGGGTAATCTGGAATGTCACCGTCTTCGTGCCGGCATAGTTGCCCTTACCCGTCACGGTGACCGTCGCCGTACCCACATTCACGTTATTCGTATAGGCCACGGTATAGTCCGTACCCAGCGTCAGTTCCGTCGTCGTACCGGCCTGCTTCACGGTGACGGCAGGTGTCTGTGCCGAACCGGTATAGACAAATGTTCCCGTCAGCTCGTCCACGGTGAATCCCGCTGAGCCCTGTGCCACAATGCTATACTGTTTCTTCGCCGTACCCTTGTAGTTGCCCTGTCCCGTGATGGTCACCTCGTAGGTGCCTACCTTCGTACCACCCGGGTTCGCCACCGTATAGTCGGTGGTCAGTGCCAGCGTCTTCGTGCCGTCCTTCACGGTCACCTCCGGCATCTGCAGCCCACCGGTATATTCCAGGTTCTCGCTGCTCAGGTAGATCATGTCGCTCGTCACGTCCTTCCGTTCGATGTTGAACGTCGTCGTGTTGCCGTCTTTGAAGTTGCTGGAAGCCTTGGCGGTCACCGTCACCGTAGCCGTACCGACATTGACATTACTGCTGTACGCCACGTCGTAGGCCGTGGCAGGAACCACCAGCTCACCCACCTTCACCAACTGTACCGCAGGCGTCTTCGCCGTGCCGTCATACACGTAGCTCGACAGTGTTGCCAGCGTAATCGTCGCCGTCGACATACTCAGCTGGGTAATCGTAAACGTCTTGTCTATCGTACCCGTATAGTTGTTCTGTCCGGTAATGACGACGTGCCAGGTGCCGACATCTGCCCCACCCTCGTTCGTCACCACATAGTCGTTGCTCGTGATGAGCGACTGACCGGCAGCATTCTTGTCCGTCATCACGGGTGTGGGCTTCTGCACGCTACCGTTATACACGAAGCTGTTCGTCGACAGCGTCAGCATATCTGCCGCCAGTGGCTTCGGCTTAATCTTAAATGTCTGACTCTTCACGAAGGTGTAGCCGTTCTTACCCGTCACCGTCACCACTGCCGTACCGGCATTGATGTTGTTCAGGTAAGCCACGTCGTAGTAGTTTGCTGCCAGCTGCGTGTCACCTTCCTTCACAACAGGCACAGGCGTCAGCGCCTCACCCGTATAAGTCTGGTCGTCAATGGCGTCAACGGTAAATCCACTGGCGTCGTTCGCCACAATGGCATACGACTTCGAGGCCGTACCCGTGTAGTTGCCCTTACCGGTAATCGTCACGCTATACGTGCCGATTCCGATACCACCCTCGTTCGTCAGTGTGTAGTCGGTATCCAACGTCATCGGCAGCGTTCCGTTCTTCACCGTCACCGTCGCGGGCTTGTGCAGCGTTCCGTCGTAGTTGAACGTCGTCTCACTGATGGCAATCATGTCGCTGTTCACCGTCTTCGGCGTAATCGTGAAGGTTGTCGAGGCCGTTCCCGAACAGTTACCCTTACCCGTCACCGTCACCATAGCCTCACCGACATTGACGTTGTTGCTGTAGCTCACGGTATAGTTGTCGGCAGGAATCACCGTCGAACCGAGCTTCACCTCACTGACGCCCGGCTTCTTCTCGTTGCCGTCGTAGGTATAGTCGCTCAGGCTATACAACACCACCGATGCACCTGTCAGACTCTGACCGCCAATGCTATACGACGTACCCGAGGTTCGCACATCCTTATAGTTTCCGATACCCGTTACCGTGACCGTATAAGTACCCTGTGCCACACCACCGTCGTTCACCAGCGTATAGTCCGTATTCAGTACCAGCGTCTTGCTCGTTCCGTCCTTCACCGTCACAGAAGGTTTCTGCGTCGTACCGGTATAGTTGAAAATCGTCGGCGACAGCGTCACACTGATATCCTCGTGGTTCATCGACTTCGGAACGATGTTGAAGTTAACGCTCTTCGTTCCACTATAGCCGTTGATACCTGTCACCGTTACCACCGCCGTACCGGCATTGATATTATTGGACCATCCCACCGTATAGTCTGTTCCCTTTGTCAGAGCTCTGTTATTGTTATCGGTTACCGAGGGCTCGGGTTTGATTTCTGCTCCGGTGTATTCTTGAGCGGCAATAGCTGCTACTGTGAATCCTGCAGCCTGATTACCGATAATGCTATATTGCTTCTCAGCCGTTCCCTTATAGTTACCCTTGCCGGTCAGCGTCACCACATAGGTTCCTACCGTAGCATGGTCGGGATTCAGAAGTGTATAGTCATCCGATGTGATGATATTGGTCGTACCCACCATATCCTGAATCGTCACAGTGGGATGCTGATCCAGACCGGTATAAACCAGATTCTCGTTGGCAAGGACTATCATACTACTGGTTACTGCCTTCTGCTCGATGGTATAGCTAAGCTCCTTCTCACCGGCATAGTTGCCTGTACCCTTGATCTTAAAGCTCTTGCCACCTTGGTTTGTGTAATCGGCAGTAGACGTAAACTCAGTCGTGTAGTCGGTTCCTGCCGTCAGTTTATGACCATCTACAATGACGGATGTCACTGTTGGTTTCTGCACGCTACCGTTAAATACGATACTTTCGTACGATAAGGCAACCTCAGCTCCAGCCACACTCTTCAATCCAACGGTATAGGTTGGTTCAAGTGTACCGGAATAATTACCGATACCTGTAATGACTACTTTCTTGGTTCCCTGACTGGTTAGGTTGTCTACATCCGTGGTTTCTGTGTTTTTATAGTCTAAGGTATAGTCCTCACCCAGTTTCAAGTCCTTATTGATTGTTGCCAAAGCATCATGAACGATGACTGTTGTTGGTTTCTTCGGTGTACCGTCATAGGTAAAGCTCGAAGGTGTTAATGTGGTTGTGATGTCATCATTAATAAGTGAACGCTTGACAATAGTGAACGTCTTGGTCTGCGTGCCGCTATAGTTGCCTATACCCGTTACCGTCACCGTAGCGGTACCGGCATTGATGTTGTTGCTGTATTCTGCCGTATAGTCAGTGTCAAGTTCCAAAGCAGGAGTTGTAGTACCAGCCTTATATACAGTCAATGCGGGTGTTAAGGCGGTACCAGTATAGGTCTGTTCAGGAATATCTACTACGGTAAATCCCGTAGCACCTGCTCCTACGATACTATACTGCTTCGAGGCAGAGCCCTTATAATTGCCTTTACCAACGATTTGAACTTCGTAGTTTCCTACATCAGTATGGCTCGGATTCGTCAGTGTATAGTCATTCTCAGTAATGATATTGGTTGTACCAATGTAATCCTCTATCGTTACCGTCGGTGCCTGGGCAGCGCCTGTATAGGTCAGGTTCTCGTTGGCAATCTTAATCATATTGCTGGTGACCTCCTTTTGTGCAATGGTGTAGCTCACCGACTTGGAATCCGTATAGTTACCCGTACCCGTCACCGTAACCGTCTTCGTACCTTGATTGGTATAATCAGAACCTGGCCAACTGATGGTATAGTCAGTCGTTGCTGTCAGTTGGTGTCCGTTTGCATACACCGTCTGCACGCTGGGCTTCTGTTCACTGCCATTGAACACAATACTGATATAAGATAAGTTAATCTCACCGCTTGCAATGGATAGTGGATTGATGGCATATGTCTGACTGCCCGAGCCCGAGTAGTTACCTGTCGTCGTTGCCGTAACCGTTACAGTATAGTTTCCTGCATTGATATTACCTTCGTTGCTAATGGTGTAGTCATCAGCGGTCATGAGTGTACCGTCACTCACGGTGACTACTGGTTTCTTCAACGTTCCATCGTAGGTAAAGTAAGTACCGTCGGTTTCTACAGGAATACCCGACAGTGCTACCATCTCATTCGTCATCTCTTTCTGGGCAATGCTGAACGTCTTAGTCTGTATGAAATTATAGTTGACTATACCCGTTACAGTAACCGTAGCCGTTCCCGCATTGATGTTGTCACTGTAAGCTACCGTGTAGTCTGTTTCGCCAGTCAGCGTTGTAGGACTATCACCTGTTCCTTTTGTTACTGTTACAGTAGGAGTCTTTGGTGTACCATCGTATACGTAACCTCCCTCAGGTTCATCAGTCAGCGTGATAGTCACATCGTCATTGCCATCAATGGCATGAATGACGTAAGGCTTCGTAACCGAGCCGGTATAGTTGCCTTTACCTTGTATGGTTGCCACATACTCACCTGGAACCGTATGACCACTCGTCCATGTAATAGTATAGTCCTTGTCCTGAGTCAGCTCCTTACTTGTAAACGTACTGGGCAATGCTGTATCAGTCACCGTTGCCGTCGGTTCTTTCGGATTGCCGTCGTAAGTATAGATCGTAGTATTCAACACCACCATATCATCAGCCAATGGCTTGGGCGTTATAGTAAATGTCGTCGTTGCTATTGTGCCACCAAAGTTTGTGCCACCAGTTACTTTGACAGTAGGTTGTGTTGTTCCTACTGCAACATCAGTATTGTTCTGGTAGCTTACCGTGTATCCCGATGTGAAGACATAGCTTGGACCATTTGCCACAGGGGTTACCGTGATTTTCTGCACTGACGGTTTCTTCTCGCCACCATTATACATGGGGTCAGCCAATGGAATTAACGATATTTCCGCACCTACAATGCTAAGGGCTGTGATTTTATAGACAGGCATACCTGCATCGGTCGATTCCAAAGTTCCCGTGAAATTACCATCGCCTTCTATCTTATAATAACCATCTCCTACGTCAAAGATACCCTTGTTGGTAAGCTTGTAGTCCGTAACTTCAATAAGGTCTTTACCACTAGAGGTCACTTTGACAACACGCTTCTT
>JAEEGG010016252.1_pt1 | contig 15476 bp, 9 predicted proteins | sample 9134161 | NCBI WGS metagenome assembly JAEEGG01 (sample SAMN16246543, study PRJNA631951) | gut metagenome | biome: gut microbiome; feature: rumen; material: CR-attached | host: Bos | place: Iran: Karaj | collected 2018-10
TTGATCAGTCCCTGACCGGCACCGTCGGCGGGGTGAGCCTTACCCGCGAAGAGGAACATCACGGGATGCTCAGGATCGTTGACAATCTTGGCAAGACGGGCCTCGTTGGTGAACAGCAGGTGAGCACGCTTGTAGGTTGCGAAACGGCGACAGAAGCCGATGACCAATGCGTTGGGGTTCATGCTTTCCAGCAGGTTGACCACGCGCGAGGGGTCGCCCTGGTTCTTCAGCCAGGTCTCGCGGAACTGCTCCTTGATGTAGTCGAAGAGCTTCTTCTTCAGGGCCATGCGGGTAGTCCATACCTCCTCGTCGGGACAGTTGTAGATGCCATGCCAGATCTCCTCGTTCGACTGGTCGCTCATGTGCTTCTCGTCGAAGTACTTGGCATAGACTCGGCGCCACTCAGTAGCACACCAGGTGGGGAAGTGTACGCCGTTGGTGACGTAGCCCACGTGGTTCTCCTCGGGGAAGTAGCCGTTCCAGATGGGGGCAAACATCTTCTGCGACACCCATCCGTGGAGCATCGACACACCATTGACCTCCTGACAGGTGTTGCAGGCGAAGGTCGACATACAGAACTTCTCACCCTTGTCGTCGGGGTTCGTACGGCCCATGCCGATGAACTCGTCCCACGAGATGCCGAGTTTCTGGGGATAGCCGCCCATGTACTTGCCGAAGAGACCCTCGTCGAAGTAGTCGTGACCTGCGGGAACGGGGGTGTGGACAGTATAGAGGCTGCTGGCACGCACCAGTTCGAGAGCCTGGTTGAACGTCAGTCCGTCCTCCTGGATGTAGTCGCACAGACGCTGCAGGTTGCAGAGGGCAGCATGTCCCTCGTTGCAGTGGTAGATGTCCTTCTTGATGCCGAGCTTCTTCAGCAGCAGCATACCGCCGATACCCAGCAGTATTTCCTGCTTCAGACGGTTCTCCCAGTCGCCGCCATAGAGAGCGTGGGTGATGGGCTTGTCGAAGTCGGAGTTCATCTCGTTGTCGGTGTCCAGCAGGTACAGCTTCACACGACCGACGTTGACACGCCAGACATAGGCATGCACCTGGTAGTTGTTGTAAGGCACGGAGACGACCATGGGATTTCCGTCCTTGTCGAGCTGGCGCTCGATGGGCAGCGAACCGAAGTTCTGCGTCTCGTAGTTGGCTATCTGCTGTCCGTCCATCGACAGGCTCTGTGTGAAGTAGCCAAAACGATAGAGGAAACCAACGGCGCACATGTCGACGTTCGAGTCGGAAGCCTCCTTCACGTAGTCGCCGGCCAGCATGCCAAGACCGCCGCTGTAGATCTTCAGCGCGGAGTGGATGCCGTACTCCATGCAGAAGTAGGCCACTGAGGGGCGGCTGGAGTCGGGCTTGACATTCATGTACTTGTTGAACAGGGCATAGACATCGCTGATGCGCTTCATGAGCGCCTTATCCTTGACAATCTCTTCTTTGCGGGCAAAGCTCAGACGCTCAAGAAGCATCACGGGGTTGTGCTTCACGTCATGATAAAGCTCAGGGTTGAGGTCACGGAACAGGTCGCGTGCCTCGTAGTTCCATACCCACCACATGTTGTGGGCAATCTCGTCCAAACACTTCAGTTGCTCGGGAAGACTGGACTTCACGGTCAGTTCTTTCCACTGTGGAGCATTTGCATAATCAGCTTTAATTTTCATAATCTTATCCTAAATAATAATGATAATCCTATATTGTTACTTTATTCACGTTTCACATTCTCACTTGTTACCTCTCGCTTCGGCTTTGCGCAGCGCAATGTCGTAGGCCTCATGGTAATACTGGATAAACTCCGACCACAGGGCTTTCTTCGACAGCTCGTAGGCGTGCTTGCGACAGGCATCCACCTGCTTCTGCGTCATGTTGCTGAACTCGGCCACGGTGTCCTTGATGACGTCGGCCACCTCCGAGTAGTTGTAGTCAGTACGGTGGATGACCTTCACACCGTCCTCCAGCTCGCCGTACTTGCCGAACACGGAGTTGGCCCACAGGCCAAAGCCCGCCAGGTCGGTCGTGATGCACGGCACCTTGAAGGCCACAGCCTCCAACGGTGTATAACCCCACGGCTCGTAGTAGGAGGGATAGATGCAGAGGTCGTTGCCCAGCACGACGTCGTAGTAGGTCAGGTTCAGTATGCCGTCGTTGCCGTCCAGATAGCAGGGCAGGAAGATTACCTTCACGTTGTCCTCCTTGCGGTTGTGCATGTCGTAGAATTTCATCATGCCCAGCACGTTGTCGTGCGACATGTTGTGCAGCCAGTGGGTCAACTGCGGTACCTCCAGCGGGGTATTCCATTGACCGTTGACCATTGAACATTGACCATTTTTTGCATCCGCCTTCTTTGGCGCTGTCAAATGGTCAATGGCCAAACGCTCCTGCAAGTCCTTGCGGGGCTCGCCGACCCATCCGGGTACCTCGATGAATGCCAGCACCTTCTTCTTCAGGTCACGGTCGCGCAGCAGGCGGTTCATGGCCTCCACGAACACGTCGATACCCTTGTTGCGGAACTCATAGCGTCCAGACGTCGATACTATCAGCGTGTCGTCGTCCAGCTGTTCTCCAAGCAGCGCATTGGCCACGTTCAACAGACGGCGACGGGCTGCACGGCGCTTACGAGTGAAGACAGCAGCCTTGGGAACAAAGCTGTCGTCAAAACCGTTGGGCAGCACCACGTCGACGGGCTTGTCCAGCAGTTCCACACATTCCCTGGCCGTGATGTCGCTGACCGTCGTGAAGCAGTCCACATGGTGGGCCGTCTGCTTCTCTATCGAGTGCTTCGACTGCATGTTCAGCTCGTCGGCCATCTGGTCGCCGTTATAGGCGAACAGGTAGTCGTACAGCGGCTTCTGGTTGCCGGCTATACTGCGGCCGATGCTCGTGGCATGTGTGGTAAAGACGGTACCAATCTGCGGCAGCTTGTTGTTGACGTAGAGCGCACCAAGTCCGCACATCCACTCGTTGGCGTGATACACCACGCGCTTTCCCTGCAGCTCCTGGCAGTTGTAGAAACTCTCGACAACCAGGGCGGCGGCATACGAGAACATCGAGGCCTCGTCGTAGTCGCCATAGCCGTGCAGCGAGTCGACGCCGTAGTTCTCCCACAGCCAGCCGTATATCTCGTTCTTCTTTTCAAAATAGGGCGTAAAGTCTACTAATATGACTATCGGCTCACCAGGGACGGTCCATCGTCCCACACGAACCTTGATGCCCTGTTCCTTGGCTTCCCACTGCCACTGGGCAAAAAGCGACGGTTCCTCCCTGAAATAAGGACTTTCTTTTTCTTTCCAAACGTCAGGACCAATGAAAATGATGCGATCCTTCAATTCTTGCTGTAGCGTCTTTGCACGAGAGGAAAGCACGGTGTAGATACCGCCAACTTTGTTGCACACTTCCCAGCTCGACTCAAAGATATAATCAGGCTTTAAATAGTCTTTTACCATATTAATACGTATTACGGGCTGCAAAGTTACTTAAAAAAATCAAAAACTTGGCACGTTTTCATGGATATTTTCTACGAAAACGTTTATTAATTGATTTAGATTTAGTACCTTTGCCGCATGAAAAGACCGCAAATGACAAAACGTTTTACCTACGCCGCGCTGCTACTGCTCGCAGCCGCCAGTCTTTCCGCACAGAACGGCAAGCCATTCCACGCGTACTTATTTAACAATACATACGACGTCTACCTCCGCATCAACATGCACGACCAGAACGTCACCGTGCCAGGACAGGAACTCTATGGAGAACTGCCGGGCTATCTGGGCAAGAAGAACAACTCGTTCTGCTGGGTCATCACGTCGTGCGAGGTCAAGAGCGACCACGAGGCCGAGCTGCAGCTCATCAACGACTTCGGCAGCGAAGACCTCACGGCCACCCTCCTGCGGCGCAACGATTCCATCTACGTGCTACAGCAGGGCAAGGGCAGCACCATCAAAGTTCCCAACAAGGGCAAGTGGCAGAAACTGCCCAAGACGCTGGAGTTTAGGAAAAAATGATAAGGTGAAAAAATGAAAAGGAAAAAAAAGAGAATATGATCACATTTCCGATAGCAAAGATAAACTTAGGGCTGAACGTCGTCGAGAAACGCCCTGACGGCTACCACAACCTGCAGACCGTGTTCTACCCCGTACCCATCAGCGACGCCCTTGAGGTGACAGCGATGGACGAGGCGTTCCCCAGCGACGTCGACTGCGACCTGAAGGTCACCAACATCGCCATCGACGGCGATGAGCAGCGCAACCTCGTGGTGCGCGCCTACCAGCTGCTGAAGCACGACTTCCCCACCCTGCCACGCATCCACACCCACCTGTGGAAGGGCATTCCCACCCAGGCCGGTATGGGGGGCGGAAGCAGCGACTGCGCCTTCATGATCCGACTGCTCAACAACCTGTGTACACTCGGACTCAGCGACGAGCAGATGATGCAGTATGCCGCCAGACTCGGTGCCGACTGTGCCTTCTTCATCCTGTCGCGCCCCTGCTATGCCGAGGGCATCGGCGAACAGCTGCAGCCCGTCGGCCTCGACCTCAGCGGATGGCATATCGGCGTGGTACGGCCCGACATTCCCGTCCCCACCCGTGAGGCCTTCTCGCTGATACGCCCCCACTACCCTGCCGTCAACTGCCGCGACATCGTCATGCAGCCTGTAGAGACGTGGCGCGACTCGCTGGTCAACGACTTCGAGCAGAGCGTCTTCGCCATCCATCCCGAACTCGCTGCCATCAAGGCCAGGCTCTACGACATGGGAGCCACCTACGCGGCCATGTCAGGCTCGGGTAGCGCGCTGTTCGGCATCTTCCGCGAGCTGCCGTCCGATTTTTCCACCCGGTTCGAGGGTGTGTTCACCTTCTGCTCGCCTTTTTTCAAGGATTATGAAAATATTATAGCCAAAAAGTTTGGAGGTTTCAAAAAATTATAGTACCTTTGCAGCCGCAAAAGAGAAAAGGAAGGTTGGCAGAGTGATCGATCGCGCTGGACTCGAAATCCGGTATACCCTTTTCGGGTATCGGGGGTTTGAATCCCTCACCTTCCGCTTTTTACATAAAAGAGGGCTTAAATAGGCTCTCTTTTTGTTTTTACTCCTACTTATTATGTACGAATTTTGTACAGTCCTCTCCTTTATTCTGTACACTGTACATACAAAATCACCTCATTAACATCCTAAAAACAAAATTTAACTAAAGAGGTCTTCGTGTGGCCTCCAGGCCATATGAAGAACTTGTTGTACGGCTGTCGGGCATGAATCTATGGGGATTAACCTCGGTTTGACTCTTGGTTATGCGTCGTCAGGAAGGAAAGAAATCAGCGTAGCCGGTGACGAAAAAGCCGTCCGCGATAGTAATAAGAGGCTGCTGGTACAGCCGAATCGGTCTTTGAAACATTGATACAGTCACGTATGGACACTATGGTAGCCGTCCGCCATGAATCATACTTTGACGGACTGCGAGGTGAAGGTCTATAGGGATGGCGTGCGGACGTGGACAGACACAGGCGGTGCCCTCGCAGGCGCTATGGTCTCTATGACAATCATCCTGCACTTGCAGTGAGGGCAGACGCCTATCTCCCATCCCTGCTCCTGGCAGACCTCTGCGTAGGTCTTCTTCCTGCGCTCCTTGGGCAGCGGCGTACCTCCGAGCTGTTCCTGTACGTTTCGGAGCTTGTCTCGGTTGGATGGCGAAAGCAGGCCGTAATGCCGTATGCGGACGAAGGCGGGCGGCAGTATGTGTAGCGAGAAGAGGTGGAGGAAGTCCGCTGCACTCATGCGCATCGTCTTGTGGCAGCCGCCATGCCGATAGTCCTTGTAGTCGTAGGCGACCCTGCCCTCCTTGGCATCATAGTCGAGGATGCGCGAGTTGCTGATGGCAACGCGGTAGGCATACCTTCCGATGTACTCCAGCACCTGGTTCACTCCCTTGGCCGGAGGCCTGCTATAGACTACGAAAGGCACTTCGATGCACTGCTTGCGAATATCCTGCGGTATGGCCTCGCCGAGTTCCTTCAACCGAGAGGTCAGCAAGAACATGAGCTTTGCACGGAACATGGGGCTCAGGGCCTGCACGGGGAAGAGGAAGTCCCGGCCGTCTCTCCTGCATCCCTTCAGGTGGTGCCACACGCCGTCCTTGTCGATGCCTCCGCCTGTCACTATGCAGTGGATGTGCGGATGATAGTACAGGTTGCCGCCCCACGTGTGCAGGATGGCTGTCATGCCTCCCTGCAGCCCCTGACGCTCATAGAACGTGCGCAGGGTGCTCCACGCGGCGCGGAACATCGCGTCGTAGAAGAGAGCCTGGTGCGCCATGGCAATCTGCTGTAGGCAGTGGGGCACGGTGAACACCGTGTGGAAGTACTTCACACCCGGCATCACCTCATCCTTGCGCATCTCCACCCAAACGGCGCGCTCCTTGTTCTGGCACTTGGGGCAGTGGCGGTCACGGCAGCTGTTGTAGCTGACATGCACCTCTCCGCACTCAGGGCATACCTCTACATGGCCTCCCAGGTATCTGGTACGGCACCGGGACATCCTGCCAAAGGACTTGCGAACCTGCTCCACGACGGGGAAGCGGGACTGGAATTCCGCACCCCAGTCACGGACGATCTGCCCGACCTCATACTTGGTGCGGCTCATGAGAAGATGTGGTCTACGAGGTAGACGCACTGCCGCCTCTCAAGCCTTGCCACGTGCAGGTAGGCGACCGTAGTCTGCAGGGACTTGTGGCCGAGCCGACGCTGCACGGTCTGGATGTCCTCACCAGCCTCCAGCAAGTGAGTGGCATAGCTGTGGCGGAGTGCGTGCGTCGAGAGGGAAGTGTCAAGCCCGGCCTTCTGAAGCTGGTATTTCAGGCACTTGCGGATGTAGGCGTTGTCAATGGGAGTTTCCTTGTCGTCCTTCCTGAACACAAGCCCCGCCTCACCGAACGACCGCCAGTACACCCTGAGCACCTGCAGCGTCTTGGGCGAGATGGGTACGATCCTGTCCTTGCCGCCCTTGCCCCGGCGGACAAGCAGCTGGTGGCGGTAGAAGTTGATGTCATTCCACTGTAGCCGACATGCCTCGAAGGCACGCAGCCCGCAGTCGTAGATGACGGAGAACAGTGCCTTGGTGTACAGGTCGCAGGAGCGGAGCAGCTGCTGCACCTGCTCCACGGACAGCACCCTCGGCAGCCGCTTCTCCCTGCGTATTCTGGGCAGAGACAGACCTGCAAGGTCGGGACAGCCCATAGCATGCAGGTAGCTCCTCAAGCCGTAGATGAAGTGCTTGAACTGCGAAACGGCCGGCTGCGGCTGGCGCGAGAGCAGATACGACAGGTAGCCGTCAGCATCCTCCTGGGTGAACTCCTCGGGGAGCTTCCCGATGTGGGCCACCGCCTTGTACAACGCGTGACTGTAATCTACGATAGTACCGGACGCATGTCTGGTGATTTGCAACTTGCTCTGAAAGAGCGAAACTCTGTTGGCGAAGGATGGCACCTTGGCCAATGCAATGTCGGAGATCTTCTTCGGCATAAGTTAGTAAAGAAGGGGTGTTAACGGCTCAGCCCAACGCGGGAGGCCGTGCCCCTTTACCAACAATATACGAAAAAGTGAGAATGAACGGAAATAATAACAAACAAACCGCACGAGCCGCAAGGCTTCAGCTTTTACGCTACGGCGGAAATTAGTACAACTAAAATAAAAGCTTCAATTTTTTCTTACCTCTTACCACTCACCTCTTTAATAGGCAGGCTCTTCAGCTTCTCGCTGACGGCTCCTGGGCCGAGGCCGCTGTAGACGATGCGGCCCTTGGGTTCGAAGACGATGGTCTCGGGCAGTGCCTGGATGCCGTATGCCTTGGCTGCGTCGGAATCCCATTGCGGGTGGGCATCATCCTGGGGGTACGACAGGTGGATATACTTCAGGTCGCGGGCCTTGACATACTGCTTCCACCCCGAATTAGCACCGTCTAACGAGAAACCGATGAAGCGCACGTTGCGACCGGCGTACTGCTTGGCCAGCTGTTTCATGGTCTTGCAACTGCTGCGGGTCAGGTTTCGCCACGTAGACCAGAAGTTAAGCACCACGTAGTCGCCATGCCCGATGTAGTCGCTCAGCCTGTGCTTGTTGCCCTCCGTGTCGACACACTCGACGTCGTGGAACCGCTGGCCGGGCTGGCGCAACCGCAGACCTTCGTACCACTGCCAGACGGGCTGCAAGGCAATGTGGTCACTGTACGGCCGTCCCTTGACGAGGTATCGCGACAGGTCTTCAAGTGTCATCGTGCTATAGTTGTCTACCAGGTACCACGCGGGAATGATGTTGTCCTGATTCTCCTCAATGAACTGCATCTGCAGGTCGTAAGCCTGCCGTGACACGCGGCTGAAGCCCTCGGCATCCATGATTTCAAAGTTGTGGTTGAAGCCAAACTGGCAGACGTATTTCTTCAGTTCTGCACGTAGCGCATGCAGCCGGCGCTGGCACTCAGCAAAGCGCTCGTTCAGCGGCGACCCCTTGAGCGTCATCTCGTCGAGGTCGACGGTGGTGGAGATGCTGTCGGCAAAGAGGAGCATGCGATGGCCGCGGCTGTCGCTGACCTCTAATAGCTGGTCTTTCAGGAAGTCGGCCGTCAGCGAGAACTGGTTGTTCTTGACGATGTTCACGCTGTACTCGTAATGCTTGGGGTTGACGGGCGTAACGGTAACGGTGGCGTTTTTTGCAATGGGGCCATTAAGCTGTACCTCCACCACGCTGGGCTGCATGCGGGTGTCTATCTTGTAATTCATCTGCAGCAATCGCAAATCGTCGTTCTTGACAAAGGGGCCGGCATTTCCCGTCTGGTAAACAGCTGTGACGAAATAGCTTGGCTGCACCGACTTGGCCAGCTTGTCCTTGGCCTTGCTGATCATGCGCGCCCGCTCGCTCTTGGCCTCCGACTGGGGGAATACGGGTATGGTCTTTTTCACCTCCTCGTACTGTCTGGAGGTCAGTTTACCCTCGTAGCCCTCCATCAGGTTCTTCATCGTGTAGACGATGGCGTCGCAGTTCTGCTCGTTGCCGCTCTGCTGGTTCTGGTGATAGAGATTGCCGAGGTACTGCATCTGCGAGAGCAGAGTCTCAAACATGGCACGCTCGCTCTTGCTGATGGGGCGGCGCGTGTCCTTGTCCTTCGGTTCCCACGGATTGCCGGAGCGGAAAGGCTCCATCTGCCAGATGCCGCCATAGAGTTTGAACACCATGCCCTCGATGGTGAAGAATGGCTGTCCTGCGGTGTCGGTGAAATCCTCCGTACACCACTGTATGCCATAGCTGGTCAGCCCCGTACTGTCGCGGAAGTTCAGGATGCGGAAGTTGTGGTGGTCCTCCATATAGTAGTTGCCGACGATGCCACCAGCGTAGCTGTCCTTACGACTGTAGGCCAAATGAAAGAAAGGCGACTTGCCATCCTGCACGTCGTGGAAGTAGCTGGCGGCTGCACGGCTCACCTGCCGGCTGAAGGCGTCGAGCAGGGCCGTCAGGCTGGCTGGCGATGGCTGGTGGGTGGCCGGGGTGACGTACTTGAAGGTCCACTGCTGCTGGTTGTGGCTCCAGTGGGTGTCCAACGTCATGAATTCTTTGCTCTCAACGAAACGGGCTATGGCCTGGTCCATGGCCGTGATGCCGTCGGCGGGCTGTGCGCTGGCGCTGATGGTCAGGGCGAGCAGCAGGGTGAGGATGTAGAGTCGTTGTCTCATTGTTTTATGTCTTTTAGGGTTATTCCGTTTGTGCGGTGTTATACAGGGTGTCGGCTATGATGCCTTCGAGTACGAGTTGGTTGACCAGTCGCTGCAGGCGGTCGTCCACACGCATTAGGTGCTCGACGCGGGCCTCGTAGCAGCTGTCGCGGATGTCGGCCAGCTGAGCCTCAAGGCGGCTGATGTAGTAGTCGAGGCTGTCAGCGGTTGTGACGGCGGCGTGTTGTTCTACTAATTTTATGTCTGTTATCCTTTGAGCCACCTTCTCTGCTGGCAGCACCCGACTGTGAGCTGGAGGTTCAGAGGTGAGAGGTGAGGGGTGAGAGGGTTGAGGCATGGGCTGTGAGGCCTGTGAGACTTGTGGCGTGGGGTGCGTGTCACCCTGCGCCGTCGTCTGCATGCCGTCGTCAGTCATGGGCTGGCGTGTGTTAAGCACTATCAGCAACAGGATACTGGCTGCAACGGCCATGGCCGCCGTGATGTAGAGCCTGATACGCCGCGCTGGCTTGGCCGTCGGACGGCCGCTGTCGGGCAGTGCGTCCACGATGCGGTCCGTCAGCTCGTCGGGCAGTGCGTCCATGATGCGGTCCGTCAGCTCGTCAGGGTTGCTGATGGCGGGCTGCTGTTGTTGCAGCATGTCGATGATGTCGTCAATCTTCTTCATATCCTAAGTCTTTTAGTCGTTTACGTATCGTTTGGCGTGCCACGTAGAGGTTGCTCGTCAGTTGTCGGGCGTCGATGCCGCTGACCTGTTCGGCCTCCGCAGGCGACAGTCCCTCGAGTTGACAGAGTGTGAAGGCTAACCGTTGCTTCTCGCTCAGTCCGTCGGCCAGCAGTCTGACGATGGCCACCCACTCGCTGTTTTCCAGCTGCCGTTGGCTGTTGCTGTCTGATGCCAGGCTGCGGACCACGCTCTCGTCGGCAGGCTGCGCGACGAAGGGCTGCTCGCGTCGCATGTGGTCGAGACAAAGCCTTGCGGCTATCGTGTAGAGCCAAGTCTTGAACGACCGCTGTTCGTTGTAGTCGCCGAGGTGCTGCCACACTTTGATGAATGTCTCCTGCACCACGTCTTTTGCCTCCTCCTCGTCGGCCAGCATCTTCAGGGCCAGTGCGAACACCATGCGCTGGTAGGTCTGCACTATCCCCCTGAACGCAGCTTTGTCGCCGCGCTGGCATCGTGTGACTATCTCACTGTCGGTCTGCATCATTTTTTGTTCTCTGTTCTAATAAGTATACGACCAGAACGGGCAAAAGTCGAAAAGCCTGTGCAAAAAAAAGTAGCCACAAGGCTGTGGCTACCTATTATATATCATACGATATATTACCTAACAACCTTGCGTCTGACGATACCCTCGGCGGTGCGCTCTTCCAGGATGTACAGCCCTCGCGGTGCATCGACGAGGCTGCTGTAGGGCAGACGCTTGCCCGACAGGTCGTAGACATCGGTGACAGCCGGCGAGACAGGCTGGCGGGGCACGGTGATGCCCGTCGTATTGACCACGTTGATGCGCAGCGTGTCAGCGGATTTCACGGTGCTGCCGGCAAGGTCGGTCAGCTTCAGGGCGACGACGTACTGGCCTTCCTGATCTGGCGTACCCGTGATGGTGATGGTCTGTGCCTTGTAGTCATTGGTGCGCTTGAAGCCAGTAGGTAGCATGGACACCTTACGCGTGCCGTCGGGCAGGTAGCTGGCTGCGATGGAAGCACTCTTGACGTGCTTCAGGTTGACGGCTATCTGCATCTCCTCGCCCAAAGGTACGGTGAACTCGCGGGAGTCGTCGGCAAGGCGGGGAGCCATCTCCAAGGCCAGGTTGTAGCCAAGGTGCGGCGGTTGGTTGTAGGCCGTATTCTGCCAGCAGACGGCCATGCGGTACGTATGGTCGTGCATCAGCGTCGGCACGGGGTAGAAGTTCTCATAGTTCGTGGAGTAGACCCCCAGGTAGGTCTCGTCGTCGCCGACGCTGTAGAGTATCACTTCCTCACGCCAGTCGCCGAGGATGTCGGCACTGAGGTTGGGTGTGTTCTTCGAGCCGTTGCAGGTGCTGCCCGGTCCCAGGTTATAGTAGGTCACCAGACGGCTGAACGACTTGCCGGAGTCGTTGTACTTGTCGAGCTTGCTGCCGTCGAGCAGTGCGTCCTGGGGCATGCCGTCCCAATAGAGGCGGAAGTTCACCGAGCCGCTGGCCGTCGAGGCCACCTCGCCCGTTGCCGCGCTGCGCTGCTGTCTGTCGCCCGCAGAGCTGAACCACCAGTTCTTGTCGCTGCTGCTCAACTGTGCCGCCATGCCACGCCCGTTGTCAACGCCCTCTGGACCGCCCTTCTGCAGGATCTCGCCAGTATCTGCATCGTGCAAGTCCCACGCGTACGTACCTTTTTCTTCATGTACCTGGAACACCTGCAGGCCTTTCCGTCCTGCTATCATCTGTCCCACATGGATGGCATCGCCGTGGCCGAAGCCCGTGGCATAGCGCAGCGTGCCGTCGGCGTTGAGCGTAGCCGAGCCCCAGATGATTTCGTCGCGGCCGTCGCCGTCAACGTCGGCCACCGACATGTTGTGGTTGCCGTTGCTGAACATGGTACGGCTACCGCCGCCACTGGTTGAGGCCTTTGGCGTATAGCTCTTAGTGGTGGCCTTGCCGTCCTCGCCGAAGGTCATAACGCTGTACTTGTCGGCAGCGTCGGAGCGGTGCAGCCAACGGCTCTTCAACTCATGTCCGTCGAAGTCGACAGCCCACACATAGGCGTATGTATAGTAGCCACGGCAGAAGATACCGCTGGCGGGCTTGTCGAGTCCGTCCAGGCAGGCCGTCGCCGCCAGATAGCGTTCGCCACGGTTGCCGTAGCTGCCCTTGTCGTTCTTGCCGCTGCGTGTGTCCCAGTTGTAGGAACCTGCCGCCTCGCTCAATTCTGCCTTGGCATTGCGGTTGGGATAGTAGGCCACGGTGTGGATGGCCTCACCCGTCAGTCCACGGAAGACGGTGAGGTACTCGTGGCCGCTGTCGATGCGGCCGACACTCGTGACATGGCTCTTCGTATCGTCCACGGCCTTGATGGCAGCATTGGTGGCAGCCTGGCTCACGTAGCGGCCCTTGCCGTCCTTCGTGCCGGGAGCCGTCTTGCACATCAGCTCGGCACGGCCATCGCCGTCGTAGTCGTACACCTGGAACTGCGTGTAGTGGGCGCCGGCACGGATGTTACGTCCAAGGTCGATGCGCCACAGCATGGTACCGTCCAGCTTGTAGCAGTCGATGTAGACGTTGTCGGTAATGCCGCCTTGGGAATTGTCCTTGGCGGTCGATGGGTCCCATTTGACGAACAGCTCGTACTGGCCGTCGCCGTCGACATCGCCCACGGAGCAGTCGTTAGGCGAGTAGGTGCCACCCTGTGCGCCAGTGGCAGGACGGTTGAGAGGGAGCTTCAGCCACACCTTGTCCCACGCCTTGGCGACGAGCGATGTGTCCTGTGCCACGCCGTCGACCACGGTCACCACCTGGTACTCAGAACCCGCCGAGCCGCTGGTGTCCTTATAGTTGGTGAGGGTGAGTCCGCTCTTGACCTGCTTGCCGTTGCGCAGCAGATTGAAGGTCGTCCTGTCGGCATCGTCGGTGCCTAACAGTCGCCAGCTCACGAAAATACCGCTGCCCGACTGTGCGGGCAGTGCCACGACACCACGATCCAGTCGCTCCATCTGGCTGGTCGGTGTCACCTGTGCCTGTAAGGCAGCAGCTACTGGCAGCATGGCTGCCATCATGTAAAGTCGTACGTGTTTCATTATCAGTAGATTTAGTTTGTTTATCGTCTTGGACGGTGCAAAGGTAATCATATTTTTTTTATTGAGCAAGAATCGTTTCAAAAAGTTCAGCTGCATACACTAATAACCCGTTCATAACAGGGTGCAAAGTTAAAATATGACGATTCACCCGCCAAATATTTGGTGGTTTCAGGAAAAAGTCGTAACTTTACACGCTCTAAGCAGAACAAATCAAGAAACAACAACAATAAAACAAACTGAAACTACAATGAAAACAAGACTGAAACTGCTGCTGTTCATGCTGTTAGCATGCTGTAGCATGGACGCCCAGCAACTGGCTTTCCCAGGTGCTCAGGGCTGGGGACGTTTCGCAACCGGCGGACGAACGGGCAAGGTATACCACGTGACGAACCTGAACGACTCGGGCAGCGGCTCGCTGCGCGACGCTGTCAGCCAGCCGAACCGCATCGTGGTGTTTGACGTCAGCGGAGTTATCCGGCTGAACTCGCGCCTGGTGTTCAAAAACAACCTCTACGTGGCCGGACAGACGGCTCCTGGCGAGGGTATCACCGTCTACGGTGACGGCGTGTCGTTCTCGGCTGCCGACAACATCATCGTGCGCTACATGCGCTTCCGCATGGGTGCCGTAGGTACGAAGGACAAGGATGCCGGCGGCATAGCCAACGGCCAGAACATGATCTTCGACCACTGCTCCTTCTCGTGGGGACAGGACGAGAACTTCTCCATCAACTGGGACAACAAAGGCACAGCCCCGCAGGACATCACACTGATGAACAGCATCGTGGGCCAGGGCCTGATGACCCACTCGGCCGGCGGTTTGATGCAGGCCGACAATATCACCCTCTACCGCATCTTGCTGGTAGACAACTCTACCCGTAACTTCAAGGTGAAGGGTGTGAACCAGTATGCCAACAACCTGGTGTACAACTGGAAGAACGCCGCCTACAACATGGGGGGCGACTCCGAGGGCACTAGTTACGTGAATATCGAGAGCAATATGTTTATCAACGGCCCTGCCGTGGGTGGCGACGCCCTGACCGGCGGCAACGAGAAGTTCCATTTCTATGGTGCCGACAACTGGAAGGATGCCAACCGCGACGGCGTGTACAACCCCACCGAGTTTACCAAGGACGGCGGCGGCGACCGTCAGAGCCAGCCCTACGCCTATCCCGAGTTGGAGAAATGGGCCGCCCAGGACCTCGTAGAGAAACTGCTGCCCGATGTAGGCGCTTCGCTGCCCTACCGCGACATTGCCGACTGCTACATGGTCGACGAGGTGCTGTCGTTCGGTACGAAGGGCAAACTCATTACCAACGAGAACGAACTGCCCATCGGCGTGCCTACCTCGTGGACAATGTTTGCCGGTACTAAGCACACCGATACCGACAACGACGGCATGCCCGACGCATGGGAAGAGGCCAACGGCACCGACAAGACGAAGAACGACGCCATGACCATTGCCGACAACGGCTATGCCAATATCGAGAACTATATCAACAGCATCACCAAGGACGACCGCCAGTTCTTCCTGCGCGCCCCGATGCTGCTGGAACTCGCAGGAGCCACGACCAACAGCCTTACGCTCTCGTGGGCCGACTATAGTGACAACGAGGATGGTTTTATCGTGGAGATGAAGCAGAACGGCACCTTCGTGGAGATGGGCCGCACGCAATCTTCAACCTTCAACCTTCAATCTACAATCCTCCAGCCCGGCACGGCCTACGTAGTCCGCGTCTGTGCCTATCAGGGCGATGAGAAGTCGGCCTATACCCCCGAACTGACCGTGAAGACACGGCCCGAGCAGACCGACATCATAGACTGCGAGACCTTCGACGGCACCGGCGATGGCGAATGGCTCATCAACCCGACGACCGACGAGACCATCACCCTGAGTGAAGCCACGCCGAAGACCGCCGTGGTGGTACGCTCGGATGCCCACGTCACCATCGACGGCACGGGCTATATCAGCGGCTCGGCCTCGATGAACAAGGCGG
>JAEEGG010016253.1_pt1 | contig 15475 bp, 13 predicted proteins | sample 9134161 | NCBI WGS metagenome assembly JAEEGG01 (sample SAMN16246543, study PRJNA631951) | gut metagenome | biome: gut microbiome; feature: rumen; material: CR-attached | host: Bos | place: Iran: Karaj | collected 2018-10
GCTTGCTGTTATTACCGTTACTGTAATCAACGGAGAATTGGACGGATGGATAACAAAGCATAGAATTGACTATCGGATGGCAAGTTGATAGGAGCTTTTCAACCGTACAGGTCGAAAAGTTTTAGAAGGCCTTGTAAAATAGAGGGGGTAACAGACAGCAAAAAGCTCCATTGCCGAATATTCATGGGACGGGCATCTGGGCAATTCTAAACCGCTTAGCTCATCTTAAAACGAAGAATTAAGAACTAAGAGTTATGATTACTATGTTGCGGATTATTTCCGCTCTGAAGGTAATCATAACTCTTAACTCTTCCCATTTAACTACTTTTTCGTCCAGCCATAGTTCATATAACTCAGTTTCTTACCATCGGCAGAGATCCAGAACCCAACACCAGTGTTCGTCTTGGTATTTCCCGTCGATGAGGTCTTGTGCGTCTCGTCGAGTTTGCCATGTACTTCGCCGGCCTCTGCACCTGATTGTACTACAATCCACGATGTTATCTTATAGCTTCCGGTCTGCGTATAGCTCTTTGCATCCACCTTATAACTGCCGTTCTTACCGAAGGTGACAGTCATAGCACCATTATCCCATGTGCCCCAAAGCGCTTCATAGCCAACTTCCTGCGCAGCGGGTTTCTGCTTCACGGTGATGACGACTTCGACGGTGCGCGGTTCGCCGCCATTTTTTGCCATCTTTGTACCGGTCAGGGTGATGTGACCCGTCCGCGCGTAGTTGGTCTCGTTCTCCTCGGCCTTGATGATGACATTGCTGGCCTCCACGTTGGCAGTGGCTGTCAGCCAACTGGTAGCATCGCTTTCAGCGGTGAACGTGTCACAATTGGTCCAAATGCCGAGGTTTAAGATGTTCTCCGTTTCGTCAATTTCCTTCTCCAGTCCACCAGCCACAAGCAGTTCCAACGCTTCTTCGGCACTCTGCTTGGCAGTAAACGTCTGACTGACCTTTTGGCCGTCAGTCATTATCACTGTGATTGTAAAGTCTTGACTGCGATCTGCGCCGCTGGTGTTCTCCTGAGCCACAAGGGTGGCGGTCATTCCGCTGGCCACGCCGCCAAGCCAGTTCGAACTGTGCATGTCGATTTCATGGATGCGGACAATGCCCTCGCCTACGACGGTAATCGTCTTTTCACCGCCATCAGGGCCGAATTCGATCTTCTCTGGCGTGACATTGAACTGTGGGACGGGAGCCTTCGCGGCTTGATTAACGAGGATATCGGCAGAGGCTGTCTCGCCGTCAGTCAACGTCAGCACCACAGTCACTTTGCCTGAACGTGGCTCGTCGGCGGTGTTGGCTGTTGCCCAGATCTTCACGGTTTTACTCTCCACCTTCGTCTTGATCCAGGTGGCTGAAGGCTTCGCTTCAATCGACTTGACCATCTTCTCCAAATCTGCCGTGAAATAGCTACTCGTGACATTGACCGTCTTAACGTCACTCTCCTGTGATTCGGCCGACAGACGGTCTTTCAGCTCCACCTCCGTCATGCTCACTTCTATCGTAAGCTTCACAGGCGGTGCCTGCTGCACATAGACAATCAGCTGTTCCTTTTTGCCGGTTGCGGTGGCACCCTCGATAACAATGGTCGCCTCGCGGTTCTCCTCACCATTGTTCTCCTTTGCCGTCACCTTGAGCGTAAACTTGCCGTCCTTACCCTCCACCTTTCCGATGGAGCAGAACCCGTCAGGATTAGCCTCCTTCAGGACGTAGGCGCTGAGGGTCTCGAGCGAAGTGGTCAGTGTCAACGTCTGCGTGCCGCCCTTAGCGTCGAACACCATGGGCGAAGGCTTGGCCTTTATGCTCGGGCGTACCTGGCGGATTGTGAGCTTCTCCTCCTTCAGCACCTTCGTGCCCGTGCTGTCGCGACCGACGAACGTAATGGCGGCCTCGCGGCGGTCAGTGCTCTCCGGCAGCGCATCAACAGTGAGGCTCACGACACCCTCATCCTTCTCCCAACCGAGAGTTGTACTCAGCCAAGGCGCGTTTTGGGGCATTACCATTTCGCTGTTGAAAATGTTGGTCTGTACTTTAAGGTCACTGATAAAATTGCTATACTCGTCGACCTCGATGAGCTTCTTCGAAGCATCGGTTAGCACTTGGTTCCCGGGATCGATGTCTATTTTCGCCGGGCCGAGGGTGAAGTCGGCCTTCACGTTGGTCAGCATAGGTAAACCGTAGACCTTGAGCTGCGGAATGACTGTATAGTGGTGGTCGGGATCCAGATGGTCGAACGTCTTGTTGTAACTGCTGAAAATATCGGGCGATAAATAGTCGATATACCAGTAGTTTTCCACTTGACGTCCGTTCTCGTCGAAGATGGCAAAGCCTACAGTCTTTGAATTGAGCAGTCTTCGGCTAATGGGTGCTGAGACAGTACCACGATATAGAACCTTTTCGTCGGGCGTCCAAGTCACATCGCTGATGTTGGGCACGAAGCCCCAGAAACCTTTTTTGAAGACGGTGATTTCGGGCTTCAGGTTGATGATCTGCCATCGACCAATTTTGGCGTAGGCTTGAATGTTGCCGAAGAGTGAACGGGTGACGTCATTCTCACGGTTTAGTATGGTGTAAAGTTTGCCGGTCTCGCTGTAGGCCGTCTCAGCAACGGCATCCCAGGCTACGGCGGGTTGCTCTTCCAGTCTGAGTCCGCCCTCAGCGCGCAGGCCCGCTTCTGAATTCTCGAACTTCTTTAGTCCAACAGAGGCTTTAGCATAGAGACCTACGTTGAAGGTGGTGTTGGAGCTCCAACCGTTGTCCACTTCTTTGATGTTGTCATAGTTACTCGATGAACGTGCAAAGCCTAATTCCGGATCGGGCGTTTGCCATGCTTTCTGCTCATAGGTGTAGACGCTACGGTGGTGACCATAGCCCTCGTAGCCGAAGTTCTTGTTCGCGGAGCCCTGCAGTTCAAGGAATAGACCCCATGACAGTTCGACATTGAAGTCGCCCAATTTCTTTATGATGGCCTTTCCCCCCTCTTTTAGCGCGGCTTGTTTTATTCTCTTCACAGCCTCAGAGGCGATGGTGAACGGTAGGTCTAAGTGCCCGTTCAGAATGCCCGAGAAATTCAGCATGAGCGACTCCTGACCCTCCGTTCGGATATCTTGGTGATATCTGATGCCCTCGGCGGCGTCGGCATAGAGAAAGGCATTTATCCACACTTTCGGCTCGAAGTTCCACGTAGCCGTAGCAACACCGTCAAGAGAGATGGTGCCGGTCTGCTTCTTGTTCACTGCTATATCGCCCGACATGGTAAGGTTCATGTTACCCGTGAAGGCGGGCAGTTCGATGGGCTCGGCTGTCTGGTAGCTGATGTCGATCTCGTGCTGCCAGTAGTCATCGGCGCGACGCCCTACCTTCTGGCTCCTGACTTCTGCATCCTGACTCTTCTCGGTAGGAACGGCAGCTGCCTTCGCCACATAGCGGTCGTATATGTCGAGCAGCCCGACGTACTCTGTTGTGACGGTGGTTCCGTCAGCGGTCTTGTCCACATCAGTCACCTTTCCCGCGAAACCGTATGGCAGATACGCCACGCTGTCCTCAACTAACAGTTTGTCGCCTACCTTAGGTATCACAGCCACGGGCGCTGATGTCGAGAGACGGAACCATCTCGCGGAGTCGGAAGCTACAATGTACTCGGTCAGTTGCGGGGGCATCACAGTGACATCGGCCCGCACCTTATTCTCCGGTGTGACGAATGCGACGGAATCGATGGCCGACACGGGGATGCGATAGACGCTATCGGCAGTATGAATTTCTTGCACCACGTAGTCGTCATGTTCCTGTCCGAGCGTGTCGGTCTGACTATACTCGATATGGCGGATGTCTGCATAGAAGAATGCATTGAACTTGCCGTCATTACGGAAAATATAGAGTGCGTCCTGCACCTGTTGGGCGCTGACTTCCTGTACGGCAAATGTCGACAATAGTAATGTCAACATATATAATAAGGTGTGTCTTGTCTTCATCGCTTTGTAATCTTATAGGTGATGTTGTCGGCTTTTACAAGATACACTCCAGCGGGGAGCGATGAGAGGCTGAGGCGGTAGGTGCCTGCATGGCGCGCGGTCAGCTGCTGTACCAGCTTGCCATCAAAGGCATAGATATTTACGGTGGCATTTGCCTTCAGCTGGCTAATGACAAGCATGCCACCTTCCATAGATATCTCGGCAGGATCGATGGTCATTTCGTCGATGCCAGAAGCGTCTTTTCCTTCGTAGGTGAACCGAATCACGTCAGAGAGTTCGAAAGCGGCCGTCGTCTTATTTGAGGTAACTTTCAACTGAGTGCCTTCAAAGGTCACTTGAGGCTTATCTGCCAACACAAATTGGTGGATGCAGTTGTCCTTTGTCAGGATCAGGAGTGTATTCTGCTTGTCTGCTGCCTGCATCGTGGCAGGAGCCATCTGCATGCCTATTGGCAACACCCCAAAGAATGATAGAATAATCAGTAGTCTTTTCATTACTTTTTTAGTTAGTGATACAAATATTAAAATTTGGCACAAAGATACAAAAAATGCAAGCCAAATGACTTGCATATTTACAAAATCGACTCTTAATTGTAAATCCGTCAGTCGATTTGCTAATTTTGGACGGTGTCGTCAGCCTTTTGAGTCCTCCATTCATTGGGCGTGATGCCGGTTACGGCTTTGAAGGTGCGGAAAAACGAAGACTCGGTGGCGAAGCCCGACTCTGTATATACTGCCGACATTTTCTTGTTGGGATGTTGTGTGAGTAACCGCTTGGCCTGCTCTATACGATAGCTGTTGACGAACTGTGTGAAGGTTTGTCCGCTGGCGGACTTGATGCTATCGTTGATGTAAGTGCGGTTGGTGTGGAGCATGTTGGCAATATCCTGTACTTTCAGTTCACTGTTCAGGTAGGGTTTCTGCTCGTCCATCAACTGGCATAGGCGTTGCATAAGGTTGGAAACGGGAGCCTCTTGCAGTGGAACCTGAGGGGTATCGTTTTTAAGAAACTTGTGCTTTTTGTGATGTTTGTTGAATAATAAACTCACTATGCCAATAACCACCAATAGTGTTATGATTAACAATAACAAAATATGATGCAGTGTCTTTGTGCCTGCTTGCTGTCCAACCTGTTGACCTACAGGCAGTAGGAGGACAGTGGCATGTGGTGAGAAATTGTCGACGGTGGAGTCGGAATTGCACTCCATGCCACCGGTGAGCAACAGGTTGCCATCGGGCATCAATACAGGCCAGCCATAGACTGGGTGAGTGGTAGGCTCGGTGTAGAAAAGTGTCAGTCCAGCAGGGCTTTGGGTCATATCGATGGCAAGTACATACAGTCGTCCGTCATTGTCGCCAGTGCCATAGAGATAGGCACGTTGAGCCTGTTTGTCTATAATCAGATAATGCCTGTAATTGAAGTGCCTGCCTTTGCAGGTTGTTGGGATAGGACCGTTGGTAGGAAATAGTGAGAACTGGGTGTTGTCGATACGGCAGATGGCTAACTGTCCTTCCTTGTTTTCTACTGGGATGAGATAGGTATATGAATCTTGCTGTTCACCCATGATTAGATAGCTCCTGCTGTCGTTTTCCTCTAAACAGGAAAAAGGTTTCCACTCGTTGAACAACGGCACCATAAAAGGTTCGCCTTTCAGGCGGTCAACGATAATCGTGTCAAAAAGGTTAGCTCGCACATCAATCCTGCCGAAAACTATGGCATCGTCATCAGCAATGCGCAGCACATAAGGCCGGGAACGCTTCTGTGTCGTTGGTTTAATGCTATGGAAATATTTCTGGCCGTCAAATAGTTCTATGGCATCATTTTCCTGAAACCAGTTTCCAGTGACGACCACACGTCCGCTGTCTATTTCCATACCTGTAGCAAAGCATCGTTTGGTGTCTAAGCAACCGAATCCCTTAAAAGAGTGTGCAGCTGGGTCGTACATCTCGACGGAATAGATATGACCTATGCCTAACGGCTCGGCATGACCACCGCCAATAAGCACCTTGCCGGAGCTGAGTGGCACGCTGAATCCGTGGTCATGAGGATAGGCCGTCTGCATGAGGTGCCACTCTCCGTCGCGATAAAATTCGGCGGTAGCCGTTGGTACAAAGCTGGTAGTATGACCTCCCACTACCGTCGGTTCGCCATTAACCACGAACACAGAGTGTCCGGATCGGGGAATATTCAGGTCAGGCAGGCGTATAGCCTCAATCTTCACCATAGGACATGCGCCCTGTGCTTTGTCATTGGCTGACAATTCTGTCTGTATCGTCATCAATGCATACAGGGCTAATAGTATAGGTTGTTTCATCTTGTCTTGTTTATATTGCCTGCAAAGGTACTGTTTTCCCCTCACATATCCAAGATTGTGACCCCAAAAATTGCCAATGAATGTCACGTCAGGATAAATCTTAAGTGGTATGTTGCGCTATCTATAATCAGGCCCAAATGTGAATGTCACGAAGTATCCTGTAACTGATGTGACATAGCCGTACTATTGCTCAGCAGTTAACACCGCATTTCCCTTTATTATTTAACGCATGGTAACCGCACGGTAACCGCAGGGTACTCCCAGAGTAGTTAGAATGTCACGTCGCTCCCCCCACACGCAAGCACATCATGGTCAGGTCATCGTTGGGCTCTGCACCATCACGATGATTCTTAACCTCGGCGGCAAGCGTATCGACAACTTGTCTGGCACTTTCGAAGTGAGTATGCCTGAGAATGTCAAGCAGACGGTCGTCGCCAAACTGTTCCTGGGCAGGGTTCTCGGCCTCGTTAAGACCGTCGGTATAGATAAACAGCGGACGGCCCTTGATGCTGTCAATCTCTTCTCCCTCATAGTTCAGTTCATACCAGAGGCCGATGGGCGCATTGGCTTTCATGGCAAGGAAGTCGCCATGATGCTCGCCACCGCCGATAACCGGCGGGTTATGACCGGCATTGCAGAACCAGAGATGACCTGATTTCAAGTCAACGAGCCCGATAAACATTGTGATGAACATGCCCTGCTCATTGTCTTCCGAGAGGGCGCGGTTGATGCGCGTGCAAATGTCTGCCGGCTGTTTACCCTGGATGGCAAAGGTACGGAACAACCGTGTGGCCTGGGCCATGAATAATGAGGCTGGCACTCCCTTGCCACTGACATCGCCGATGGCGAAGTAGAGCATATCGTCGAGCAGCACATAGCCATAGAGGTCGCCGCCCACCTCACGGGCCGGAACCATCGATGCATAGAGGTCGAGTCCTTTATAGTCGGGGAACGTGCTGGGAACCATCGACATCTGAATGTCACGGGCGATGCGCAGTTCGCTTTCGATCCTCTCCTTAACGGCGTTCAAATCTGCCAGCCTGCGGGCAGCCCTGCGACGATGGATGGTATATATTGCGAAGAACACGATCAGCAATACCATCGCAATGGCGATGCCTATCAGCTGCTGTCGGCTCAGGGCGGCCTGTTGTTCTGCTATCTTCCGTTCTTTCTCCTGGGTCTCATAGATCACAGCCAGCTCGGCAGCGTCTTCTTTCTGCGTCTGGCTGTAGACGGTATCCAGCAGGTTGATCAGTCTTTCCGCCGACTTTAGCGCACTCTCCTGATAACCCAGCTTCATCTGTGTCTTGAATTTCTCGCCAAGGACACTTGTCAGGTATCTCATAGTGTGATGTGACTGATTCTCTATGTAAAAGGAGTCTGATGCTTCGTAGGCAGCCAACAGGTCTTTCCATTTTCCCGCAGCCTGCAGATAGGCAGATGATGTCTTCCTTTAGCCTCTCGTCCTTCATGGCACGTTGGGCATAGACCTCCGATACACGCGGCTGGAACTGCTCGCTATATACCTGAGCACGACGACAGTTCGCTAAGCCTTCAGAGAAGATACCTTCAGACTCCAGACTGTCGATAAGGGCTAAAGCCTGTTGAGGTTGGTCAGACATCATGTCGTAGAGGACGTAGGTGAGACTGTCAGCGGTACTCTGACCGTGCTGCTTTCCGTGTTTGTCGGAACAGCTCATCAGGAGTAGTAGCGTTGCTGTCAAGATGTAAAACGACTGTTTCATAGATTAACCTTTTGACAGGTGCAAAGATAGACAAAATAATTGAGATTTCCAATTTTTTTGAGGATTATTTGCATCTAATAGGATGCGGTGCAGGGGATGCCGAGGGCGATGACGCGGTCGCGGATGGCGTCGAGTTGGGCGGGGGTGGCTTTGAGGAGGCCTTGGGTGGGCGTCTCACGGTCGATGGTGTAGATCATCACCTGCTGGGGGGCAATGGCCTTCACTGCCTCCAACCAGGGGGCGACATATTCTTCTCCAGTATTATCTACTGACTCCTGTCTCCTGACTCCTGACTCCTTACTCCTTCTCTCCTTCTCTCCTTCTCCCCTCATAAACATCGTCTGTATGATGACATGTCCCTGGAAGGCTTTCAGGCGTTCGATGACCGTTGTGACATCGTATGGGATGACGGGCTGGTCTACCTTATTTATATATATAGGGTCGACGGTATCGAGTTTGAGGATGTTGTTGTCGACGCGCATCAGGGCATCGTGTACCTTCTGGTGGTGGATCATGGTGGAGTTGCTCAATACCGACACCTTGGCCTTCGGACAGTACTGGTTGCGCAGGCGGATGGTGTCGTCGATGATCTCGGCAAAGTGCGGATGACAGGTGGGCTCGCCGTTGCCTGCGAAGGTCAGCACATCGGGCAGTTGTCCGTCGGCGGCCATCTCCTGCAGCTTGGCCTCTAACTTTTCGGCTACGAGCTCACGGGTAGGACGGGGTAGGGTAGGACGATGGTCTTCGTTGAGGCCGCACTCACAATAGATGCAATTGAACGTGCAGATCTTGCCGTCGGCAGGCATGAGGTTGATGCCGAGGGAAATGCCCAGACGGCGACTGTGAACGGGGCCGAAGATGGGCGATGGATAGATAATTGTACTCATAACGGCTGCAAAGGTACGAAATAGTTAAGAATTAAGAGTTAAGAATTAAGAAAAAAGTGAAAATATTTGGATTTCGTTTTAAATTGTTGTATCTTTGCACCTCGATTACGTACGTATTTGAAAAGTAAATGAAAAAACGCAAGAAGAAGACTGGCAGCCGTCGTGGCGTGCAGTGGGTCACCTTGTGTATCAGTACGGCCATGGTGCTGGTGCTGTTGGGTATTATTGTGTTCTCCGTGCAGACGTCGCGTAACTTGTCGGCATGGGTGAAAGAGAACCTGACGGTGACCGTGATGTTAGGCGATGATGTGAGCGTGAACGAGGCCAAGCGCCTTTGTCGCGACCTGTATCACCGTCCCTACGCCCGTAACATCGACTATGTCAGCAAGGAACAGGCGCTGAAGGAGCAGACGGAGGCCATGGGTTCCGACCCCTCGGAGTTCTTGGGGGCGAATCCCTTTGTGGCCACGCTCGAACTGCAGCTGAAGTCGGATTATGCCGACCACGACTCGTTGAAATGGATTGTCTACGAGTTGCAGAAGAACCCGAAGGTGACCGATGTGGCCTATCAGGAGGATCTGATGGACAATGTGAACAAGAATCTGGGCAAGATAAATATCGTGTTGCTGTGTATAGCGTTATTGCTGACGTTTGTCTCGTTCTCGCTGATCAACAATACGGTGCGTCTGAGCGTCTATGCCCGACGGTTCCTGATCCACACCATGAAACTGGTGGGGGCCTCGTGGGGCTTTATCCGCAGACCGTTTATGCGACAGGCGGTGATGGTGGGTATCATCGCTGCTGTGCTGGCCATTGCGGTGTTGGGATGTGGCGTGTATGCGCTCTATACCTTCGAGCCGAACATCCTGAACATCATCACCTGGCGTGAACTGGCGATTACCGCTGTGGCCGTGCTGCTCTTCGGACTGATTATCACGGTGCTGTGTACCTGGATTTCCGTGAATAAGTTCCTGAAGATGACAGCGGGAGATTTGTATAGGATATAAAAGTGAATAGTGAATAGTGAAAAGTGAATAATTTGCTACCGCAGAAATATGAATAAGAGAGATTTTGCATTTGATAAAGTGAATTACATCCTCCTGGCTGTGGGGATGTTGATCGTGGTGATTGGCTTTCTGCTGATGACTGGTCCAGGATCGAGTGATACGGTGTATGAGCCTGATATCTTCAGTGCGCGTCGTATTAAGGTGGCACCCGTGGTGTGTCTGTTTGGCTTTGTGTCGATGATATACGCCGTAGTACGTAAACCGAAAGATCAAGGAGAGAAGGAGGTCGCTGAATAATGGATTGGATTGAAACCCTTATCATTGCCATAGTTGAAGGATTGACAGAGTTTCTGCCTGTTTCTTCGACGGGTCACATGATTATAACCCAGAATCTTCTGGGCGTTCCCCAGGGCGATCCCTTCGTCCATGCCTTTACGTTTATCATCCAGTTTGGCGCCATTCTTTCGGTGGTGTGCCTTTATTGGAAGCGTTTCTTTCAGTTTGACAACACGCCAGACCCCATGGCCTTTGCCTGGTGGCAAAAACTCAGGCACAAGTATTACTTCTATTGGCTCCTTATCGTTGGTGTCATCCCTGCTGTGGTCATCGGTCTCTTGGCCAAGAAGTCGGGCTTGCTCGACTGGCTGCTCGACAGCGTCGAGGTGGTAGCAGTTATGTTGGTGCTGGGTGGTATCTTCATGCTATACTGCGACAAGATTTTCAATAAGGGCTCTGAGGCCAACAAAGTGACGGAGAAGCGAGCCTTCAACATCGGTCTCTTCCAGTGTATTTCGGTGATTCCCGGTGTGTCGCGCTCTATGGCCACCATCGTTGGTGGTATGGCGCAGGGGCTGACCCGTAAGCGTGCTGCTGAGTTCTCGTTCTTCCTGGCTGTTCCCACCATGGCTGGTGCTACGCTGCTCGATTTGCTCGATCTGCTGAAGGACGATACCGCATGGGCCACCTCTCATAATATCGCCATGCTGATTCTGGGATGTGTCGTTGCCTTTATCGTGGCGCTGTTGGCCATGAAGTGGTTTGTGGCATTCCTGTCGAAATATGGTTTCAAGGCCTTTGGAATCTATCGTATTATCGTTGGTGGTATTATCATCGTACTGCTGCTGACAGGTCACTCACTTGCAATGGTCGATTAAATGAATTTCCAGGAAGGTGCCCTCATCTATATCAACAAGCCCTATCGCATGTCGAGCTTTGGGGCGTTGGCACATATCCGTTACCTCGTGTCGAAACGTCTGCGCGTGAAGCGGGTGAAGATGGGGCATGCCGGTACCCTCGACCCTTTAGCAACGGGGGTGCTGATACTCTGTACGGGTAAGGAAACAAAGAACATAGAGTCGTTGCAGCGTCATACCAAGGAGTACACGGCTACGTTGCAGTTGGGTGCCACCACGGCCAGCTACGACCGTGAGCATACCGTAGACTATACTTATCCCACGCGCCATATCACCCGAGAGCTGATTGAGCAGACGCTCCAGCAGTTTGTGGGCGATATCATGCAGCGTCCGCCCCTCTATTCAGCATGTATGGTAGCTGGCGACAGAGCCTACGAGCTGGCGCGTAAGGGCAAGGATGTGGAACTGGCTCCGAAGCCTATCCATATCGACGAGATAGAACTGACTGATTTTAATCGCGACACCATGCAGATGTCTATCCGTGTGGTGTGTGGTAAGGGTACATACATCCGTTCGTTAGCCAGGGATATCGGTGCTGCCTTGGGGAGCGGGGCCTTTCTGACGGCGCTCTGCAGAACCCGTGTGGGCGATGTCCGTATCGAGGACTGCCTGACCTTCGAAGACTTCCCGGCATGGTTAGAAAGAGAAGTGAATAGTGAAAAGTGAATAGTGAATAGTATAACATATGAAATTATCGCAATTTAAATTCAAACTACCTGAGGAACTTGTAGCTCTTGAGCCAAGTTATCATCGTGATGAATGTCGCCTGATGGTGATTCACCGTAAGAGCGGACGCATAGAAGCCACTAAGAAAGATGAGAATGGTGAGGATCTGAAGGATGAAGAGGGTAACCCCGTGTTCCTGGATTTCCGTAATGTGCTCGACTATTTCGACGAGAACGATACCTTTATCTTCAACGATACCCAGGTATTCCCCGCCCGTCTGTATGGCACGAAGGAGAAGACCGATGCCAAGATCGAGGTGTTCCTGCTGCGTGAACTCAACGAAGAACTGCGCCTCTGGGACGTGCTGGTAGAGCCTGCCCGTAAGATCCGTATCGGTAATAAGCTGTTCTTCGAGGAAGACGGTCCGATGGTGGCAGAGGTCATCGACAATACCACCAGTCGCGGACGTACCCTGAGGTTCCTCTACGATTGTCCGCACGACGAGTTCAAGAAAGAACTGTTTGCCCTGGGTTCAGCCCCCCTGCCGCGTTACATCGTCGACAAGCGCGAGGCAACGCCTGAGGATATGGATGCGTTCCAGACCATCTATGCCCGTAACGAGGGTGCTGTCACAGCCCCGTCGACAGGCTTGCACTTCAGTCGTGAGCTGCTGAAGCGTATGGAGATCAAGGGCATCAACTTTGCCTATATCACCCTGCACTGTGGCTTGGGTAACTTCGACTCCATCGAGGTGGAAGACCTCACGAAGCATAAGATGAACTCGGAGCAGGTCATCATCAATAAGGAGGCGTGTGATATCGTCAACAAGACCAAGGAAGACGGCCATCGTGTCTGTGTGGTAGGTGTCAGCACAGCCCGTGCTACTGAAACCGCTGTAGGAACTGACGGCCTGCTGAAGGAGTTTGACGGATGGACCAATAAGTTTATCTTCCCGCCATACGACTTCGGTCTGTCGAATGCGCTGATCGGCAATTTCTACCATCCGGAGTCGACGATGATGATGACGGAGTGCTCCTTTGGTGGTTATGAGCTCGTGTATGAGGCCTATAAGAAAGCCGTCAGCCTGGGCTATAAGTTCGGCTGCTTCGGCGATGCGATGCTGATTCTCGATGATTAGACTGTAGATTTAGACTGTAGACTATAGATTATAGATTAATAGACTATAGATTATAGATAGGCTATAGATTGTGGAGATTTAGGAAGATGGGAGAGGCACATAGGGTATATTTGGGACTCGGAACTAACCTTGGAAATAGGGAGGAGAATGTCGCCCGTGCTATATGTCTGATCGGCGAAAGGGTAGGGCAGGTGCTTCGGCAGTCCACCCTTATTGAGACCGAGCCTTGGGGCTTTGAGTCTGAGAATAAATTCCTCAATGGCGTCATCCTTGTAGAGACAGAACTCACTCCCCGTCAAATTCTCAATACAGTCAAGACCATAGAGTGGGATATGGGCCGTCGCCCTCTTGAAAAATCTACAATCTATAGTCTAAAGTCTAAATCTAAAGTCAAAAAAAAGTCTAATAGTCGGTATACTGACCGTCCTATCGACATCGATATCCTGCTCTACGACGACCTGACTGTCGACGAGCCTGATCTGAAGATCCCACATCCTCTCATGTACCAACGAGACTTTGTGATGATCCCTCTCAACGAAATCCAACAATGACAACAACAAAGCAAACCAACTAATCACTAAATGCAAATCAATATGTTATTAAAAAAATCTGTTAGTCTGTTATTCTGTCTTTCAGCGATCTTTTGTCTGAATGCGCAGAATTCTTACAAGAAGTACACTCAGAACCTGCCTTTCGCCATGCCGGAAGTGAAGGCACCAGTGATTCCCAATGCCAAGGTCTTCATCACCGATTTCGGAGCCGATGCCACTGGGCAGAAACTCTGTACAGAGGCCTTTGCCAAAGCCATCGACGCCCTTGCTGCTAAGGGCGGTGGTCATCTCATTGTGCCTGCTGGCGTATGGTTCACGGGCCCCATCCAGCTGAAGAGCAATATCGACCTCCACTTGGAGATGGGGGCTGTCATCAAGTTCGCTGCCGACGAGACACTCTATCCTGTCATCAAGACCTCGTTCGAGGGTCTCGACACCCGTCGCTGTCAGTCGCCGTTGTCTGCTTATGACTGCACGAACATCTCGATCACGGGTCAGGGTGCCATCGATGGTAATGGCGAATATTGGCGTCCTGTGAAGAAAGCCAAGGTCACCGAGAGTCATTGGAAGCGGATGATGGCCATCCCTGGCAGCGTGGAGCTGAAGAAGGATTACTGGGTGCCGTCGGAGGGCTATGCCAAGGGTGAGAAGGGTGCCAATATGAATGTGCCCGCAGCCCGTACCGACGAGGAGTGGAACAGCATCAAGCGTTTCCTCCGTCCAGTGATGGTTAGCCTTGTCAAGTGCAAGAACGTGCTGCTGCAGGGTGTCATCTTCCAGAACTCGCCTGCGTGGAATGTTCATCCGCTGATGTGCGAGAACATCATCATCGACCAGGTGCTGGTGCGTAACCCTGATTATGCGCAGAACGGCGATGCCCTCGATCTGGAGTCGTGCAAGAACGCCCTCATTGTCAATTCCAAGTTTGATGCAGGCGACGATGGCATCTGTATCAAGAGCGGTAAAGATGCTGATGGTCGTAAGCGTGGTATTCCCTGCGAGAATGTCGTGGTCGACGGCTGTACGGTCTTTGCAGGACATGGCGGCTTCGTGGTAGGCTCGGAAATGAGCGGTGGTGTGCGCAATTTCAAGGTGCAGAACTGTCAGTTCCTTGGTACCGACGTGGGCTTGCGCTTCAAGTCAACCCGTGGTCGTGGCGGTATCGTGGAGAATATCTATATCAACGACATCTCGATGATGGACATCGCTACCGATGCCATTTCCTTTAATATGTATTATGGTGGAAAGTCTGTGGCTGAGATGCTGGCCGACGGCGATCATCCCGATAACACCACGAAGATGAAGGTCGACGAGACCACGCCTGTCTTCCGTAATATCAATATCGAGAATGTGGTGTGCAGTCATGCTGGCAGGGCTATGGAGTTCAACGGTCTCCCTGAGATGCCCATCGACCGCATCAATCTGAAGAACATCACCATTCATGCCACAAAGGATGCAGAGTTTACGAACTGTGTAAACATCAGCAAAGACAACGTTTTGGTGATTGTTAAATAAAAAGTTAATCCCCGCCAACTGGCGGGGATTAACTTTATTTTCTTTTTACTTTCTCAGGCCGAGAGCCTTGATGATTGCACGATAACGATTGATGTCGTTATTGTAGAGGTACTTCAGCAACTTACGACGCTTACCTACCAGCATGGTCAGTGAACGAGCGGTTGCGTGGTCCTTGTGATTCTTTTTGAGGTGCTCAGTCAGGTGAGAGATACGATAGCTGAAGAGAGCGATCTGAGCCTCTGCAGAACCGGTATCAGTGGTGCTCTTACCATACTGACCGAAAATTTCCTCTTTCTTTGCTTTGTCTAAATACATAATTTTAAAGTGATTAATATTGTTTGCAAATACATTTTTCAGACGCGGTTCCTGCCTAATCACCAGCCGGTTTACGTCGTCAAATGCTCCGGATTTTCCGAAATGCGGCTGCAAAGGTACAAAAAAAAGTGAAAAGTGAAAAGTGAAAAGTGAAAAATTTGCT
>JAEEGG010016256.1_pt1 | contig 15473 bp, 13 predicted proteins | sample 9134161 | NCBI WGS metagenome assembly JAEEGG01 (sample SAMN16246543, study PRJNA631951) | gut metagenome | biome: gut microbiome; feature: rumen; material: CR-attached | host: Bos | place: Iran: Karaj | collected 2018-10
CCAACGTCGGCATCGGCAAGGATGACACACTGTTCGCAAAGATCGACGGTATCGTTCGTTTTGAAGTCCGCCACGCGGGCAAGAAGACCGTCAGCGTCTACGCCGAAGAGCAGGCCGAAGCATAAGCAACACAATCTGAAAGAGAGCCGAAATTCGGCTCTCTTTTTCTGCGCAAAAAAAGGAGCCCGCAGGCTCCTTTGGGTGGTTGACGCTTATTTGTCGCTCTTGTCTTCGTCGTCGAAGTTGAAGGCGGAGGAGGGCATCGCAGGATTGACCTGCTGCGCTCTTGCTTTGGCGAGCTTTTCCTTGTCCGTGAACTTGTTGATGATGATGAAGATCGCAACGACGCAGAGCACCGCAAGCCCCATAAAGACGTAGGAGAGGATGCTCATCGTCTTCGAGGAGATCGCGTTGTACAGCTTTGACAGGAAGGAACCGTCGTTCGCGTCGGAACGGACGCTGCCGATTGAACTGGTATAGACCTGACGGCCGTTCTGATCGGTGACGGGGATCGCTTTATAGTAGTTTGCGACGTTGCTGCTTGCGCCGCCGCCGAGGCAGCTGAAGCCTGCGGACTGCGACTGGAACTTGTCGGGATGCACCGCCATCGCCGCGCGCAGGATCGCGTCCATCTCTTCAACGGAGTGCCTGCCTTCGACGGTGTACGTCTTGCCCTCGTATTCCACCGTGCCGTCCTTGATGACGTCGGCAAAATCGGACTTGTACGTATCGGTCGCTTCGTATTCGATCATCGCGTTGCTGTAAAGCACGCTCTGTCCGAAGTTGGAAAGCGCCATCAGCAGCATGATCGCGCCGAGCACAAAGTACAGCGTGCGGAGCAGCTTATGCACCTTTTCTTTTGCATCCTCTTTGATGTTCTCCATCGAGAACAGTCTGCCTTTTCCGGTGATTGCACTGTAGAAGACATAGATGCTCATGGCAAGCAGCAGGATCGGGAATAAATACGTCATGGTTTTCTCCTTTGTGTTTCCGTTCTTTTCTAATTAGATTCTCTTGAGCTTCGCGCCTTCGCGCGTGTCCTCGACCGCAAAGCCCATCGCCTTGAGCTCGTCGCGGATTGCGTCGGCTTTCGCCCAGTCTTTTGCCTTTTTCGCTTCCTTGCGCGCCTCCAGAAGCGCCAGCGCTTCGGCGGGGAAGTCTTCTTTCTTTTCCTTGACGACCAGCCCCAGAACGCCGTTCAGCTCGGCAAAACGCGCCTTGACTGCGTCGATGCCCGCCTTCGTGTGCGCGTTCGTCGCAAAGATGTTGATCCATCTTGCAAAGTCGAACAGCACGCCCAGCGCGTCCGCGGTGTTAAGATCGTCGTCCATCGCCTCGCAGAAGCGATCGCGGAAGCCGTCGAGCGCGGCGGGGACGGAGGCGTCGTCCGCCGTTTCGTCAACCGCGGTGTCGAACAGCCGGTCGCGCGCGGTGTAGAGCCGCTGCAGCGAAGTCACGGTCTGTTCCATCAGCTCACGCGAGAAGTTGACCGGATTGCGGTAGTTTGCGGAGAGCAGGAACATGCGCACGGCTTCGAGATCGTATTCCTTCGCGATGTCGCGCACCGTGAAGAAATTGCCCAGCGACTTGCTCATCTTCTGGTTGTCGATGTTGATGTAGCCGTTGTGCATCCAGTAGTGGACGAACGGCTTGCCGGTGGCGCATTCGCTCTGCGCGATCTCGTTCTCGTGGTGCGGGAAGATCAGGTCCATGCCGCCGCCGTGGATGTCGAACGTTTCGCCGAGATACTTCATGCTCATCGCGGAGCACTCCACGTGCCAGCCGGGACGGCCTTTGCCCCAGGGGGAGGGCCAGCTCGGCTCGCCGGGCTTTTCGCCCTTCCAGAGCGCGAAGTCCAGCGGATCGCGCTTCTGCTCGGTCGGGCTGATGCGCGCGCCGTTTTCCATGTCGTCGATGTCCTGTCCCTTGAGCTTGCCGTAGCCGGGATCGGAGCGCACGGAGAAATAGACGTCGCCGTTTTCGGTGGCGTAGGCGTGACCGGTTTCGATCAGCTTTTTGACAAGCTTGATGATGTCGCCGATGTGCTCGGTCGCGCGCGGATTGACGGTTGCGCGTTCGATGCCAAGCGCGTCCGCGTCACGGTAGTATTCCTGAATGAAGCGGTCGCCGAGCTCCTTGACCGTCGTGCCTTCGCGGTTGGCGCGGTTGATCATCTTGTCGTCGATATCGGTGAAGTTCTGCACGTACCTGACTTTGTATCCGCGATACTCGAGATACCGGCGCAGCGTGTCGAACACGACGAACGGACGCGCGTTGCCGATATGGAAGAAATCGTAAACGGTCGGACCGCAAACGTACATGGAAATCTGTCCTTCTTTGATCGGAACGAGCGTTTCCTTGCGGCGCGACAGCGTGTTGTAGATCTGCATGATCTTCCTCCTTCGGGGTACGCCGGACGGTCTGCACAAAACCATTGACAAACGCATTCGGCGGTTTTAATCTATGATAAGAAAAAATGGCCGCTTTGTCAATAAGGATTTGACGAATTGCTTTTTTTGTACTATACTGCTCTGATAGGAGGTTGTGCATGAAACGAGTTTTGATTTGCCTGCTTGCGCTGCTGCTGATCGTGCCGTTCGCGGCGTCTTCGGCGGAAGAGAATCCGATGCGTTCTTTAAAGCTGACGGCCGAGGCCGACGGCGATCTTCTTGACGTGCGGTTTGACGCGGAGATCGACTATCCGAGCGAGACCGCGGCGTTCGAATCGATGGATTTCGTCCTTACATACGATCAGAATGTTCTTGAGCTGATCGAACTGGTCAAGATCGACGGCGTTCCGGAATCCGACATTCTGGACAGTTCGTTCATCGGCTTCGAGGGCACGGAGACGGCGGGCAGATTCGAGTATCATTGCGCATCCGCGCTCGGACACCGCGGCAGCGGACTGCTGCTGCATCTGCGCTTCCGCATTCTGAGCGGCGGCAGCTACGGCTTCCGGCTCAAGCGCGAAGGGTATTCGATCTACGACAGCGCGACGAACCGTTCCGAAAGCCGGATGTTCGCGCTCCTCGATATGAATCTGCCGGTCGCGGACACAACGCCGCTTCCGGAACCGGACCTTCCGGACATTCCGCAGCACGAACCGCCGAAAGAAGAAAAGGGCTGGTTTGCAAGACTGATCGACTCGATCTTCGGATCGAGCTGCACCGGCGGCAGATAGCCGCAAAACCCGAACAGGAGGTATACACATGAAACGCAAACTTGCATGGCTTCTGATCGTTGCCTTGCTCCTGATGCTGTTCCCCGTTGTGACAAACGCAATGGAGGAAGGCGAAATGCTGCTGACCTCGGAGTCCGTACAGGGCGCGGTCGGCGATATCGTCAAGGTCGACTTTTACTGCTATCCGAATCTCGACGAAGGACTCGTGATGGACTCCTTCGAGGGCACGCTGGACTACGATCCCGAGATGCTGACGCTCGGTTCGATCAACCTGCGCGACGAGGAGCAGAATCTCAATTCGCTGATGAACAGCAAGAGCCCGCTCTGGATCCCGAGCAAATCGGAGGCGGGCAAGCTCGCGTTCGCGTATGCCGATGCGTTCGGCACCGACGCGAACGGCTTCCTGTTCCAGCTCGAGTTCCGCATCGAGAAGGAAGGCGCGTGCGAATTCGTTTTCAACGGCATCCGTTATCACGCGATCGACGCTTCTTCGTATCGCTCCGTCGGCAGCTTCTACATCAATCCGGTGCAGATCGGCGGCGTCTATACCGAGGGCTATGAGATCACCGAAAACGGTACGCCCGCGGCAACCTACGATCCGCTTGAACCTGCGGTGGAAACGCAGAGACCGCAGGCGACCGACACGCCGAAGCCCAGCAACAGCGGACATTCCGTGCCGCAGACGTCCCAACTGCCGGAACCGTCGATCATCGCAACGCCGGACAGCGGGCTTGTCACGCCGAAACCGCCGGTGACCTCGATGCCGATGAACACGCCTTCCGGCGCGACGATTGCGCCGACGGAGGCGGCAACCGAAGCGCCCGCGACCGACGATCCGAACGGCACGGTCGAGACGACGGAACCCGCTGCCGAGACGCAGGAGCCCGGCACGGAAACGGACGCAACCGAAGCGCCCGTCGCGGAAGTGACCGCGGAACCGGTCGGAACGATCGAGACGCCGAAACCGACGGCGGAGCCCGGGAATACGGATCCGAATCCGGTGCAGCAGCCGAACCGCGCGCTTGTGATCGCGGTGATCGCCGGCATCGTCGTCGTGATTCTGCTTGCAATTCTCGCCATCATTCTGATTCTGATCCGCAATAAGCGGCAGAGAGAAGAGAACTGATTGATTTTTCATCAAGAAGGCTCTCAAATTTGAGAGCTTTCTTGCGTTTTGGATCGAATTGGTGTATGATAGGTTGGATTTCGAGAAAGGAGGGAAACAGATGCGCAAAATCACAACAAGACAGTTGACGTTTGCCGCGCTGTTCGCGGCGCTTGCCGTTCTGCTCTCCATTCATCCGTTCACATTTTACATCGTGCCGAGCGTGCGCATCACGTTCCGCGAGGTGCCGATCTATCTCTGCTCGATCACGCTCGGACCGGTCCTGGGCGGGCTTTGCTCGTTCATCGCGGACCTGTGCGGAACGTTCATCAGCAACTCCGGCAACGCCTGGAACCCGCTGTTCGCGCTGAACGCCGTGCTGATCGGCGTGCTGCCGGGGCTGCTTTACCGGCTGTTCGAACCGCACATGAAGCGCATCTGGGCGACAAGCCTTTCGATCGTTCTCACAAACCTTTCGGTGTCGGTGTTCCTGACGCCGGTGTGGCTGTGTATTCTGGGATTCAACGGCGGACTGTCCTACTGGGCGCTTCTTGCGAGCCGCCTGCCGCTGATTGCCGTCATGACCGTTGTGCATATCATTCTTGTGATGCTGCTTGCGCCGCTGGCGAAGCGCGGCATCGAAGGAGGGAGTTCCAAATGACATACGAGGAAGCCGTCGCATATATCCACGGACTCTACTGGCGCGGTTCCAAGCTCGGTCTCGAACGCACGATCGAGCTTTGTCACCTGCTCGGCGATCCGCAGAAACAACTGAAATTCATCCACGTCGCAGGGACGAACGGCAAGGGCTCGACCTGCGCCATGCTGTCGCGCATTCTGCATGCGCAGGGATACAGAACCGGTCTGTTCGTTTCACCGTTTGTCGACCGGTTCAACGAGCGCATCCAGTTTGACGACGAACCGATTCCGGACGAGGACCTTGCGGCGCTGGTCACGGAGATCGCGCCGATCGTCGATTCGATGGCGAGCCTGCCGACCGAATTCGAGGTCATCACGGCGGTCGCGTTCCTGTACTATGTGCGCAAGCGCTGCGACTATGTCGTGCTCGAGGTGGGACTCGGCGGCGAGCTCGATTCGACCAACGTCATCGACACGCCGATCCTCTCGATCATCACGGCGATCGACTACGATCATATGCACATCCTCGGCAATACGATTGCGGAAATTGCGAAAGCGAAAGCCGGTATCGTCAAGGACAACGGCGCCGTGCTGTTCTACGGCGAGCATCCCGACGCGCTCCCCGTGATCGCAGACGCGTGCGAAAAGCATCACGCGGCGCTGCACATCTGCGACCGTTCCACGATCGTGCCGGAGACGTACGACCTGCACGGACAGACGTTTTCCTATCGCGGCTATGCGCATCTGAAGCTCGGTCTTTTGGGGCAGTACCAGATGTACAACGCGGCAACCGTGATCGACGCGGTCGGACTTTTGCGCGAAAAAGGCGTCGCGATTTCGGACGAAGCGCTGCGGAAGGGACTCGAAACGACCAAATGGCCGGCGCGGTTCGAGCTTTTGCGTGAGGAGCCGCCGTTCTTTGTCGACGGCGGGCACAATCCGCACGGCGTGAAGGGCACGGTCGACACGTACAAGCGCCTTTTCAAGCGCAAAAAGGCGATCGTCGTGATGGGCATGATGGCGGACAAGGACGTTGCAAAATCGATTCGGCTCTTGATCCCGATTGCGAAGGAATTCTATACCGCAACGCCGGACAACGCGCGCGCCATGAAGGCGGAGGAGCTTGCAGCGGAGATTCGCACGCTCGGCGCCAAGGCGACGCCGTTTGAAACGGTTGCAGACGCCGTGCACAAAGCGATGAAAAGCAAGGGACCGGCGCTTGCGGTCGGCTCGCTGTACATGGCGGGCGAGGTACATGCGGCGTTTCGCGACGCGGCGGAGCACGAAAGATGAAGCTTCTCGCGCTTGACATCGACGATACGCTGATCGGCACCGGCAAACTGCCGAGCGAACGGTTGAAGCGCGCGATCCGTCTGACCGAGGAACACGGTGTGACCGTCGTGCTCGCAACCGGCAGAGGCTTTCTGGGCACCAAAGCGATCCGTGAATCGCTGTCTCTTGACGGTCCGCTGATCCATTACGGCGGCGCGGTCATCAGCGACGGAAAAACCGGCGCGCATCTGTACGAAAACTATCTGCGTCCGGTCGACGTCGTTACGGCGTTTGCGATCGCCGACGCATACGACATCCACGCGCAGATCTACGAGGAAGACACGGTGATCTTCCGCAAAGGCAACGATTTCACCAAACGCTATACTTCGACGCTCCAGATTCCGTTCATCGAGGATCCGAATCTTCTGTACCGTCCGCTCGACAACATCCCGAAGGTGCTGTTTTTCGTCGATCCCGCAAGGGAGGCGGAGCTTGCCAAAGAGATTCGCAGCCTGCTGCCGCGGCATATCTCGGTGCTGCAGAGCAAGCCCGGATTCATCGAGCTCGGCTCGAAAAGCGCAACCAAGGGCAGCGCGCTCGAACGCCTTGCCGCCATGCTCGGTATCGATCGAAAGGACGTGACCGCGATCGGCGACAACACGCTCGACCTCGATATGATCGAATGGGCGGGTACCGGCGTCTGTGTCGCGAACGGAAACGATCTGGTCAAAGAAAAAGCCGACCTCATCATCGGCGCTTGCGAGGACGACGGCGTAGCGGAATATCTCGAATCGCTGTACGCATAAAAACGCATCAAAACGAAAAGCACGGGATCACCGTGCTTTTTCAAGTCATACCTTTTCCGCAAAATCATGCGACTGCCTGAGCGCAAAATCGTAGAGCGCGTCGGGCGGCTTGTTGTATTTGCGGTAGACATACACCCATTCGAGACTCTCATAGAACAGGAAGGCGTTCATCGCCGCAAGGTAATCCGCGCGGGAGATGCCTTTCTTATGGATCAGACGATCGTAATAGGTTTCGATCGCAAAGTCACGGTCTTGCTGCGTCATGAAAAACGGCGTTTCGCCGTGCTCCGAGGTGTGCGCCAAAAGCCGCGCAAGCATGGCGGGATAGGGCAGAATGCCGCCGTATTCACAGTCGATAAACGCGGTGCGTTCCGTGCCGACGATCACATTGAACGGCAGAAAGTCGTTGTGGCAGAGCGTGCGAGGAAGCGTCCGGTACATCGCTTCAAACCGCGTGAACGCGTCGATCAGCACCGTTTCGCTGAGATACGCCTTGCGGTTCAGACAAGACTGCAAAGCGGCGGAAAATGGCTCTCCGACGCGCTGCCTCGATCCCCAGAACATGTCCTGCATCCGGATCATTGCATCGAGTACGCGCCCAAGATCGTTTCGCGTTGCCTGCATCAGGTTGTGTCCTTCGACAAATTCAAGAAGAAGATACGGCTTGCCGCGATACTCCGTCGCGCCGTAAAACGTCGGCAATGCGTCGATACGGTTGCGGAGCTTTCGATAGATCGCAAGCTCCGTCTCGGATGCGGTGCGTTTCAGAAGATACGAGCCGCGCGCGTCGGTGATCTTCCAGACGGAATAGAATCCGTCGCATTCCTCATAGGGAATCTGCGACACATCGACCGGGTCCGAAAAGTCGTGCATGCGCGAAGCGATTTGCAAAACGGTTTGTTCTTTCATGGCTTACAGCTCCACATGATCGGAAAACGGGGGAGTGAACGACGCGCCGACGCTCGTCAGTTCCTGCGTATAGACGTTCGTAAAGCCGAGCGACAGGCAGTAATCGAGCGCGCTTTCGTATTCGCGCCTTGTCAGCGGGCGGTCCAGCGGCTTGACCGTGCACTGCGGGATCGGCGTAAACTGCGACATCAGCGAGACCGGACAGTCCGTGCCGAACCTTGCTTTGATCGCGTTCAGAACCTGCCGCGTATCATAGACGCAGCCCGGCAGCACCAGATGCCGGATCCGCACGCCGCGCACAGCGACGCCGTTTTCATCGCACACCATCGGACCGACCTGACGGAACATTTCTTCGATCGCCTTGATCGCGACGTCGAAATAGTCCGCCGCGCGCGAGAATTTCAGCGACAGCTTCGGATCGACGTACTTGAGATCGGGCAGGTAAATATCGATCAGTCCTTCAAACGCCCGGATCGTTTCGACCGTTTCATAGCTGTTGGTATTGTAAAGGACCGGGATCTTGAGTCCGTTTTTCTTTGCAAGCCGCAGCGCCGCAGCGATCGCGTCGCGGTGCGGCGTAGGCGTGACAAGGTTGATGTTGTGCGCGCCGAGCGCTTCAAGCTTTTGCATCGTTTCCGCAAGGCGTTCGACCGTGAACGGCTCGCCGAGCGTACCGTCCTGAATCGCCATGTTCTGACAGAAGATGCATTTGAGGTTGCAGCCGGAGAAGAAGATCGTGCCGGAACCGTTTGTGCCGGAAATGCACGGTTCCTCGTCAAAGTGCAGGGCGGCGCGCGCAATGCGCGGAACGGAAGAACAGCCGCAGAATCCGCATGCGGCTGTTCGGTCGATCTGACAGTTTCTCGGACAGACGGAGCAGGACATCACCATACCCGCCTTCCGCAGACGAAATTGCGGTACCAGTAGGAGGAGAAGGAGCTGTGTACGACCTGACCTTTGCTGGCGCTCGCGTGGATGAATTTCTTGTTGCCGAGATAAATGGCGGTATGGTTGACCTTATCGGAGGTATCGCTCTTGAAGAACAGCAGATCGCCCTTCTTGAGATTGTCGACCGAATCGATGCGCTCCCATTTGTCGTAGTTTGAATAGGTGTATGCGTTGCGCCGTCCGACCTTGATGCCGCACTTCGTGAGACAGTAGTAGACGAGTCCCGAGCAGTCGAACGAATTCGGACCTTCGTCGCCGAGGATGTACGGATCGCCGAGCTGATCCTCCGCGCAGCGGATGAACTCGCTGACGCTCGAACCGTAGCTCGCGTTGTCGTTGCCGGGCTTCGGCGTCGGCTTCTGCGTGGGCGTGGGCTTGGGCGTCTTGGTCGGCTTCGGTGTTGCGGTGGGCTTCGGCGTCTTGGTGGGCTTGGGCGTCGGCGTCGTCTTGCCGGTGGGCTTTGCCGTGGGCTTGGGCGTTTTGGTCGGTTTCGCCGTCGGTTTGGGCGTGGGCTTCGGCGTCTTGGTGGGCTTTGCCGTGGGTTTTGCCGTCGGCTTTACGGTCGGTTTCGGCGTGGGCGTCGGCTCCGGCGTCGGCGTCGCAAGCGCGACCGCGTCGTCGGAATAGAGAAGATCCCAGTCGTCGCGCGTGATCTGTCCGTCCGTATGCATGTTGTTCTTGGACTGGAAGCGCAAAACCGCTTCCTCGGTCTGCGGACCGAAATAACCGGTGATGCGGTCCGTATAGTAGCCGAGATTCGCGAGCTGCCGCTGAATGCTCTTGACGTCGGGACCGTCGTCGTTCAGCTTGATGCGGTATTCCTGCGCATCGTCGGAGAACAGCCTTTCCTGCAGCTCCGCCGAGGCGACGCCGGTCATGCTCGTGTCGCTTGCGCGCTGAAACAGCATGACCGCGTTCTGCGTGGATTCATTGAACAGGGTGCCGGGTTCGTCGACGTCCATGTAGCCGAGCTCCATGAGCTTTTGCTGCAAATCGGACACCGCGGAATTGTTGTCGCCGAGCTGCAGCGTCGCATAGCGCGAGACGGCGATCCGGTTCTGCATCGGCGTGGGCGTCGGCTCCATCGTCGGCAGCGGCGTCGCCGCAACGGGAACGGGCGTCTGATTGTTTGCGAATACGGAGGTTTCCTCCGCAGTCAGGTATTCGGAAGCCGCGTTTGCGGAATGAAGCAGCCGACCGGCATGTCCGTGGAGCAGAAGAAAGAATCCGAAGCCCGCCAGAACGGCGCAGACCGCCGCGGCGCATACGATCCGCAGCGTCATCGGAAAGGTCTTTTTCTGTTTGCCGGGCAGGCGGGGCACGTTTCGATCCATCGTTCGACTCCTTTCGCCTCCATTATACCATACCGAATGCGTCATAATCTTGAAATTTCTAAGAATTATTTCCAAATAACGAATTTTGTGGTATAATTTCTATATGTCTATCCTGCATGTGGAAAACTTAACCAAAACTTTTGCGGACCGCACGCTGTTCGAGAACGTTTCCTTCGAGATCCGTCCCGGCGAACGCGTGGGGCTGATCGGCGTGAACGGCAGCGGCAAATCGACGCTGATGCGGATTCTGATGGGCAAGGAACCGTACGATTCCGGCTCGTTCGGGATGCGGCAGGGCGCGAAGCTCTCCTATGTCGAACAGATTCCGAAGCTGTCCGAGAATGTTGACCTGTACAGCTTCACGCTCGAAGCGTTCCGTCCGCTGCTCGATCTCGAAGCCGAGGAGACGCGCATCGTCGAACGGCTGCAGACGGATGCGGAAAACCGCGACCGCCTGATCGCGCGGCAGTCCGTGGTGCTCGAAGCGCTGGAACGCGGCGGCGGTTCGACCTTCCGCGCCATGACGCGCTCGGCGCTGCTCGGGCTCGGCTTTTCGGAGGACGAGCTTTCGCGGCCGGTTACGACGTTTTCCGGCGGGCAGATCAGCAAGGCGATGCTCGCCCGCGCGATTCTCGAAGACGCCGATCTGCTGCTGCTCGACGAACCGACCAACAATCTGGACGTGACGGCGATCCAATGGCTCGAGGACTACTTCAAGCTCTACAAGGGCGCGGTGCTCGTGGTCTCGCACGACCGTGCGTTTTTGGACGACACTGTCACGCGCATGCTCGAGCTGCAGAACCGGCATATGCGCGGAACCGACGGAAACTATACGCGCTACATGGAACGCAAGATGAGCGAACGCGAGCTTCAAAAGAGGCTTTATCTGCGAAAGCAGAAGGAGATCAGGCGCATCGAGGGCATCATCGCGCAGCAGCGGCAGTGGAATCAGGAGCGCAACTATGTCACGATCGCGTCCAAACAAAAGCAGATCGACCGTATCAAAGCGGATATGGTCGAGCCGGAGAAGGACGAGAAATCAATCGTATTCCGCTTCCAGACGCCGTCGCCGACCGGCAACGAGGTCATCGTGCTCAAAGAGCTCGGCAAATCGTTCGGCGAGCAGCGCGTGTTCGCGCATCTCAATACGACCGTATGGACGCGCGAATGCGTCTGCATCATCGGCGCGAACGGCTGCGGCAAAACGACGCTTCTGAAGATTCTGACCGGCGAGGAGCCGCCGACCGAAGGCACCTACAAGATCGGCGCGGGCGTGCGGCTCGGATACTATGCGCAGCACACGTACGATCTCAACGACGCGAACACGGTGATCGGAGAGCTGTCCGACATGTTCCCGCACATGGACACCAATCAACTGCGCGGCGCGCTCGGCAGATTTCTGTTCAAAAACGACGATCTCGAAAAGCGCATCGGCTCGCTGTCCGGCGGCGAGAAGGCGCGCATCCGGCTGCTGAAGCTCGTCCTGTCCGGCGCGAACGTGCTGCTGCTCGACGAGCCGACGAACCATCTGGACATCGCATCGGCGGAGATGCTCGAATCCGCGCTGGAGACGTTCGACGGCACGGTGCTGATCGTCTCGCACGACCGGTATCTGGTGCGGCGGCTTGCGGACCGCGTGATCCTTCTGACGGAGAACGGACTCGTCGAACAGACCGACGAAAACGACGATCTGTTTTTGAAGATCGTCGAGCGCAAACCGGAAAAGCGCAAAGCGGCGCAGACCGGACAGGCGGACAATCTCTATTTCAAACGCAGGGATGCCCGCGAAAAACGCGCCAAAGCGAGGCAGGAGGTTCACCGCATCGAGCGGTTGATCGAGCAGAACGAGGAGGAGCGAAGGACGACGGAACAGGCGCTGGAAACGGCGCAGCGCACCAACGCGTACCGCGAAATGGAGCGTCTCTATCAGACGATCTCCGCGTTGGAGGCGGAGGAAACAAGCTTATACGAAAAACTCGAAGCAGCTGAAGCAGCTGTCAACGCACTTGAAACGGAGGAATCAGTATGATCTGGCAGTATTTTCCGGTCGGACTCCGGTTTCCGGTACGGGACTTTTCGGACGAAACGAAACGTGCCTGCTGGAAAACCGCGCTGTCCGCGCTGCTCGCCGCCGACGCGAACGGCGCAACGCTCTATGACGCGCAGCAGACCTACGACGCCGGAACCGGCGGTCCGGTCTATCTCTGCATCGCCTGCTTCTACGGCGTCAAACAGTCGCGCGCATCGTCGAAGAAACTGTACGAGCTCGACGGGTTGATGACGCGTCTCTGCCGCAGCATGCCGTTCTTTCAGGCGAACGCGCTTGAAAGCTTCGGACCGTATCCGCCGCTCGGCAAGCTGGAAGAGAACGGAACCGTCAGCGTCACCGAAGCCGGTGAAGCCGTTCTGAAGGGCGTCGAACCGGAACGGATGGCGCCGGGCGACGGGATCCGGCTGCTGATCGCTTCTGACGGAAACGGAACCGACGGCGATGCGGAAGCGCTGACGCGCATCTTCGGCACGGAAGCGGCACAGCGCGGGTTCAAGGTCTGCCGTACCATGATTGCGGACGGCGGGTTCGAAACGCTGCGAGCGCTCGTCGGCGGGCTGAACGGACGCTGCGAAACGGTTTCGATTGCGTGCGAAAACGGCGAGCGCAAAACGGAAACGATCGGCATTCTGCCCGGTCCGGTCGCCGTACTCGAAGCCGCGGGACGCGACGTGAAGACCGTCGGCGCCCTGATTCAAAAAGCGCTCGACCTCGGCTATCGGAAGATCGATCTTGCCGCCGACGGCTGCGTCGATCCCGAAAACGGCGGGCTCCTTTCGGAATCGCCCGATCCGCGGCTTTCGGAATGCAAGTGCAGGCTTTTGAGCGCCGGAACGGGAAATGCGCTCATCGACGCGCTGAAATCGATCGGCTTTGCCGCCGTGTCCGGCACGGAGACGGTGCTGAACGCGATCCGCTTTGCGCAGGGACAGAACCGCGCGGACTTCGCGATCCTGCACACCTTCGGCGTCGAACGGGAAGCCGTGTCCGCCGCGCTTTCGGAGCTCAACGCGCAGAAGACGCCGACCTGTCTTGTCACGTGCGAACCGGTCGATGCGGACCGCCTGATGCGGGAGAATCCGGTCCTGCGCGGCGTCGTCACGCTTGCGGAAACGGACGAATCCGCGCGGCAAACCGCGTTTGTGCGGGAAGTTCTGCCGCTGATTGCAAAAGACGTTGCCAAGGCAGCGCGGATATGATATAATTTTATATCAATAATAACGGAGGAAAATACCCATGCGCATGGTTGATCTCATCGAAAAGAAAGTGAACGGCGGGATCCTCTCCGATGAGGAAATCGCATACATCGTCAAGGGATTCACCGACGGCACGATCCCGGATTACCAGATGGCGGCGTTCCAGATGGCGGTCGTCTTTCAGGGCATGACCGATCGCGAGACCGCGGACCTTACGATGGCAATGATGCATTCGGGCGACGTCGTAGATCTCTCCGAACTGCGCGGCGTCAAGGTGGACAAGCATTCGACCGGCGGCGTGGGCGATACGACGACGCTCGTCATTGCACCGCTTGTAGCGGCGTGCGGCGGCACGGTCGCCAAGATGAGCGGCAGAGGGCTCGGGCATACGGGCGGCACGCTCGACAAGCTCGAATCGATCCCCGGCGTGTGCATCGAACAGCCGATGGATCGCTTCAAAAAGATCGTCAACGAGATCGGCGTCGCGGTTATCGGGCAGACGGGCAATCTCGTTCCCGCCGACAAAAAGATGTACGCGCTGCGCGACGTCACGGCGACGGTCCGCAGCATCCCGCTGATCGCGTCGAGCATCATGTCCAAAAAGCTTGCGGCGGGCACCGACGCGATCGTGCTCGACGTCAAGACCGGCACCGGCGCGTTTATGTCCACGGTCGAGGAGGCGGAGAAGCTGGCGCATCTGATGGTGTCGATCGGCAAGCTCGTCGGACGCGAATGCGTGGCGATCATCACCGACATGAATCAGCCGCTCGGTCTTGCGGTCGGCAACGCGCTTGAAGTGCGCGAGGCGGTCGAGCTGCTCTCCGGCAAGATTCCGGCGGGCGATCCGCTCTACGAAGTCTGCATGCTGCTCGGCACGCATATGATGATCCTCTCCAAGCTTGCGTCCACCGAGGTCGAAGCGCGCGAAAAACTCGAAACGGCGCTGTCAAGCGGCGCGGGGCTCAAAAAGCTTCGTGAGATGATCGCGGCGGAGGGCGGCGACGCGTCCTATATCGACGTCGAGCGGATCAACGAACTGTGCAAGGTCAAAACGACGCTGAACGTGTATCCGAAGCGGTCCGGCTACATCAGCGCCATGAACGCGGAGCGCATCGGCACCGCGGCGCAGATCCTCGGCGCCGGACGCGCCACCAAGGAGGAGAGCATCGATCCGTCGGTCGGTCTGGTCATGAAGAAGCGGCTCGGCGATTTCGTCCGCGCGGACGAACCGCTGTGCGTGATGTACGTGAACGACGAGAGCAAGCTCAACGCGGCGCTCGAGATGTTCCACAGCGCGTTCGAATACTCCGGCAAGAAACCCGACTACCGCCCGATGGTATACGACGTCGTGCGCGCATAAATCCGAAACAAACCGAACGAGCGCGGCACACTCCCTGCGGAGCGTGCCGCATCCATGAAAGGAACGCATGAACCGTTTGCTCCTTGCCGTTGACGGCAACAGTCTCCTGTATCAGGCATATCACGCCTTTTTCAAGGCGAATCTCACCACGCGCGACGGGTTTCCGACCGGCGCGCTGAAAGGCTTTTTCACAAAACTGGTCGAGCTGCTGCGGCTTGAGCCTTCGCATGTGCTCGTCGCATTCGACGTGCATCAGCCGACGTTCCGGCACGAGCGCTACGCGGATTACAAGCTCGGCAGAAAGCCTGCGGACGAGGATCTCATAAAGCAGATGCCGGTCGTGCGGGAACTGCTCAAAGAGATGGGCATTGCGGTCGTCGAGTGCCCGCGCTACGAGGGCGACGACGTGCTCGGCACGTTTTCGCGCATGGCGGAACGCGCGGACATGGACACGCTGATCGCAACGGGCGACCGCGATTCGTTTCAGCTGATCACCGACCGCACAAAGATTTACTATACAAAGGACAACTCGATCGTCGACGCGGCGGCGCTTGCGGAAAAATACGGCCTGACGCCGGACCGCATGCGCGATCTCAAGGCGCTGATGGGCGACGCGTCGGACCATATTCCGGGCATCGCGGGCGTCGGCGAAAAGACGGCGCTCAAACTTCTC
>JAEEGG010016258.1_pt1 | contig 15471 bp, 12 predicted proteins | sample 9134161 | NCBI WGS metagenome assembly JAEEGG01 (sample SAMN16246543, study PRJNA631951) | gut metagenome | biome: gut microbiome; feature: rumen; material: CR-attached | host: Bos | place: Iran: Karaj | collected 2018-10
CCTTGCGCCGGTCGCCGGCATGTATTGCTACACCCGCTGCCCCTCGACTTGCATGTGTTAAGCCTGCCGCTAGCGTTCATCCTGAGCCAGGATCAAACTCTTCATTGTATAATTTTTTATATAACTCAAGCTGGATCCTGCAACTTTCAATTCTTTCCAAAAGAATCAACGCTTCGCTCTCTGATTTTACTAAGTAAAATCGGTACTTGCTTGTACTTGTTTTCTTCCTATTCTTTCAATGAACTGTCGTTTCTTCCGAAACGGGCTGCAAAGGTAAAAACCTTTTTTTAATCTGCAAAAAAAATTTGATTTTTTTTGCTTGATGGCCCTGGAGGGCCGTTTTTCTGCGATTCAATCAACTTGCTTCCCGAACGGGACCGCAAAGGTAGACATTATTTTGATAAAACAAACTTTTTTTCGACTTTTTTTAAAAAAGTTTGGGATAGTTGTCGTCAAGCTGCTGCAGGATGTGCGAAATGACGATATCGCGCATGAAAGCGGAGCGGTTGCGCACCGAAAACTTCTCGCAGTACTGGTCGATCAGCGAGAGTTCCCGCTCGTTGAAAAGGATGACCTTGCGGCGGGAGCGGATCAGCCGGGCACGTTCCTCGCTCCGGAATCCCGGAGCGAGGTTGTGCTTCTTCGATTTCTTTTTACGGGCCATACCTATATAATAGTAATAGAAATGGGTTATTCGATGGGCTCGCCGTCGGGCTTGCACCACGTGGCCTGCAGGAGCGAGTAGTCGGTATTACCTTCGATCTTGATCTTGCAGGAATATTTACGGCACCACTTGCGGCGGATGCTGTTGAAACCTTTGGTCAGGTAGGCCTCGAAGATGGGGCTGACCTTGAGCACGAACGAATTCATGCTCCGTTCCTTGACGTAATAGGCGAGCTGGCGCTCGACGGTCTCGTCAAAGAGGATGGTCGGTCCGACCTTGCCCGTACCGTGGCAGGTGGGGCAGACTTCGGCCGTGTTGATCTCCGTGGCGGGACGGACCCGCTGACGCGTGATCTGCATCAGGCCGAATTTGGTCAGGGGAAGGACCGTATGCTTCGCACGGTCGCCGGCCATCAGTTCCTGCATATACTTGAAGAGTTGCTGACGGTGGTTGCTGTCGTCCATATCGATGAAGTCGATGATGACGATGCCGCCCATGTCGCGTAGGCGCAGTTGGCGCGCGATCTCTTCGGCTGCATTTTTATTGACCTCGAAAGCGTTGTTTTCCTGGTCTTTCTGTTTGGCGCGGATACCGCTGTTGACATCGATCACGTGGAGGGCTTCCGTGTGTTCGATGATGAGATAGGCGCCCGATTTGATGGAAACGATCTTTCCGAAGGAGCCCTTGATCTGGCGGCTCACCTCGAAATGGTCGAGAATCGGTTCGTTGCCTTTGTAGAGTTTGACGATCTTCTCCTGTTCGGGAGAGATCATCGTCACGTAGTCATCGACCTCCTTGTAGACGGACTCGTCGTTGACGTAGATGTTCGTGAACGAGTCGTTGAGCAGGTCGCGGAGGATGGTGGTGGTCCGGCTGTTTTCCGTGAAAAGCAGCTGGACGCCCTTGTTCTTGGCAATGCAGGGCCAGGAGTCTTCCCATTTCTTGATCAGGCTCTTGAGCTCCGCATCGAGCACGGCGGCGCGTTTACCTTCCGCAGCCGTGCGGATGATGACCCCGTAATTCGGGGGCAGGATGCTGTAAACCAGCCGCTCCAGTCGTTTTTTCTCCTCGCGGGAGGCAATTTTCTGGGAGATGCTGACCTTGTCGGCGAACGGCAGCAGGACCAGGTTGCGGCCCGCTATCGAAATCTCCGCCGTCAGGCGCGATCCCTTGGTCGAGATGGGTTCCTTGACAATCTGGACGGCAATCGGCTGCCCCGGTGAGAGGAAGCGTTCGATTTTGCCTTCTTTTTCCAGAATGTCGTCGATCCGGGTGTTCCGGTACAGTTGCGTAAAGTCGCTGTTGGCATTGATGCTTCTGACGAAGTGGTCGAATGCCTTGAAGTTCAACCCCAGATCGAGGTAGTGTACGAAAGCGTCCTTCTCATCGCCGATGTCCACGAAGGCGGCGTTGAGCGACGGCAAGATCTTTTTGACTCGTCCAAGATAGACATCTCCCACACTGAAGCCGCGTCCTTCCGTCTTCTCCCGGTTGAGCTCGATCAGGCGTTTGTTCTCGAGCAGGGCGATCGAAATTTCGGACTGGCCTACATCAATGATCAGATCTTTGTCCATACTTGTAAAAACGAAAATAATCTAAAGCAGAATGCTCTGCTTTAGATTAATCGGTGGATAAGAGTACCTTAGACAACCTTATTTCTTCTTATGTCTGTTCTTGCGCAGGCGTTTCTTACGCTTGTGCGTGGCCATCTTGTGCCTCTTATGCTTCTTTCCGTTAGGCATAATATATATAATTTAAAGGGTTTACGCTTCTTTGCTCACCTGGGCGATGAAGGTCTTGGCAGGCTTGAAGGCGGGAACATTGTGGGCGGGGATCACGATGGTCGTGTTCTTGGAGATGTTCCGGGCCGTTTTCTTCGCGCGGGTCTTCACCGTGAAGCTGCCGAAGCCACGGAGATAGACGTTTTCACCATTGGCCAGCGAGTTTTTCACGCTTTCCATGAAGCCTTCCACAACGCCCTGCACCTTAATTCTTTCAACGCCAGTGCTTTTGGCGATTTCGTTTACAATTTCAGCTTTAGTCATAATAATAATGTATATTTTAAGTATCAATCAGTTGAGTCCCTTTTTCAAGGGGTTGCAAAAATAGGTCTATTTTTTTAATTATCAAAAACAACTGACTATTTTTTTGCAATTTTGTTTGGCATAACTATTGACCATTTCTACCGCCGGCCCATTTCGGCCGCACTGACTGACATTTTGACACGAAATTATGGACAACAACGATATTTTGCAGAAGATTTTTGGCGGTTCCGGAAGTGAAGTCAACATCATTCCGGTCATGAACATGGACAACCCGGGCGGCGAGCTCCGCGAAGTGGACCTGCCCCCCACCCTGCCCATCCTCCCGCTCAGGAACGCGATCCTATTTCCCAATACGGTCATCCCCGTTACGGTGGGACGGCCCAAATCCATCCAGCTGATCAACGATGTCTTCCGCAGCGGAAGGCTTCTCGGCGCCGTCACCCAGCGTGACGCCAAGGTGGAAGACCCCACGCCCGACGACATCTTCCCCATCGGCACGCTCGGACGCATCGTCAAGACCATCGAGATGCCCGACGACACCATCACGGCCATCATCCAGGGCGTCAGGCGCTTCGACATCCGCCGGATCGACATCACCGCCCCCTATATGATGGCGGAAGTGGCCTATCGGCGCGAAATCATCCCCGCCCCGGGCGACGATGACATGGACGCCCTGACCGGTTCGATCAAGGACGCCGCCATCCAGATCGTCAAGCTCTCGCCGCACCTCCCCCAGGAAGCGGGCTATGCCATCAAGAACATCGAAGGCTACGACTTCATCGTCAACTTCATCGCCTCGAGCGCCGAGATCGATCCTCCGACCGACAAGGTGGCCCTCCTGGAGATCGACAGCCTGAAGGAACGCGCCCTCAAGCTGCTCGAACTGCTGGGCAAACACATCGACCTGCTCAAGATCAAGGACGACATCCAGAAGAAGGTCAAGACCGAGATCGACCAGCAGCAGCGCGAGTATTATCTGAACAACCAGCTCAAGACCATCCAGGAAGAGCTGGGCATCAACTCGGAAGAGGAAGACCTCACGCAGTTCCGCGCGCGGGCGAAAGACAAGAAATGGTCTGCCAAGGTGGCGGAGATCTTTGAAAAGGAACTCCGCAAGCTGGAGCACACCAACCCCAACTCCGCCGACTACAACGTGCAATACGCCTACGTGGACTTCCTGCTGGAACTCCCCTGGGACGAAGTCTCCGCCGACAACCTCGACATGAAGAACGCGCAGCGGGTCCTCGACGAGGACCACTTCGGCCTCGAGAAGGTCAAGGAGCGCATCATCGAATACCTGGCCGTGCTCAAGCTCAAGGGCGACATGAAATCGCCCATCCTCTGCCTCTACGGCCCTCCGGGCGTGGGCAAGACCTCGCTCGGCAAATCGATCGCCCGGGCGCTGGGGCGCAAGTACGGACGGATCTCCCTCGGCGGCCTGCACGACGAGTCGGAAATCCGCGGCCACCGAAAGACCTACATCGGCGCCATGCCGGGCCGTATCATCCAGACCATCAAGCGCGCCGGCACCTCCAACCCCGTCATCGTCCTCGACGAAGTCGACAAGGTGACGGAAGACGTCCACGGCGACCCGGCCTCCGCCCTGCTGGAGGCCCTGGACCCCGAGCAGAACACCACGTTCCACGACAACTACCTCGACATCGACTACGACCTGTCCAAGGTCCTGTTCATCACCACGGCCAACGACATCAGCGGCATCCACCCGGCCTTGAAGGACCGTATGGAAATGATCAACGTGTCGGGCTATCTGGCCGAGGAGAAAGTCTCCATCGCCCAGGGCTACCTCATCCCGAAGCAGCGCCAGGCGCACGGCCTGGAAGAGAAGGACTTTCAGCTGACGGTCCCGGCCATCGAGACCATCATCGACCAGTACACCCGCGAATCGGGCGTCCGCGGCCTCGACAAGCAGATCGCCAAGGCGGCCCGCATCACGGCCAAGAAAATCGCGCTCGAAGAACCCCTGCCTGCGGAGATCGGTCCCGACGAGGTGAAGGAATACCTCGGCCTGCCGACCAATTTCCACGACATCCAGGAAGGCAACGAGGCGCCCGGCGTCGTCACCGGCCTGGCCTGGACCCAGATGGGCGGCGAGATCCTCTTCGTGGAGTGCAGCCCGAGCGAAGGCAAGGGCGTACTCTCGACCACCGGCAACCTGGGCGACGTGATGAAGGAGTCGGTGACCATCGCCTACCAGTACATCAAGGCCCATCCGGAACTGGCCGGGACGACCGCGGAAGAACTGGCCAAGAAAGACCTCCACGTGCACGTGCCGGAAGGCGCCATCCCCAAGGACGGCCCTTCGGCCGGCATCACGATGGTCAGCGCCATGGCCTCCGCCCTCCGCGGCAAGGCCATCCGCAGCCACGTGGCCATGACCGGCGAGATCACCCTCCGGGGCAAGGTCCTGCCCGTGGGCGGCATCAAGGAGAAGATCCTGGCCGCCAAGCGCGCCGGCGTCAAGACCATCGTCCTGTCGAAAGAGAACGAGAAAGACGTCAAGGACATCAAGCCCCTGTACGTCGAAGGGCTCGAATTCCACTATGTCGACCGCATCGACGAGGTGCTCGACTTCGTCTTCGCAGAATAGCCATGGACGTCAAGATCGAAGAAAGCTGGAAGCGCGTCCTCGCGCCCGAGTTTGAAAAGCCCTATTTCCAGGAGCTGGCACGCCAGCTGCACGAAGAAAAGCGCGCCGGGAGGACCATCTACCCGCCCGGCCCGCTGATTTTCAACGCCTTCAATCTCACACCCTTCGACCAGGTGAAGGTCGTCATCATCGGGCAGGATCCCTACCACGGGCCGGGACAGGCCGAAGGCCTCTCCTTCTCGGTTCCGCATGGCATGCCGCTGCCCCCGTCCCTGGTCAACATCTACAAGGAGATCGAAACCGACCTGGGCGTGACGCTCCACAAGGACGGCTCGCTGCGCGGTTGGGCGGAGCAGGGCGTGTTCCTGCTCAACGCCGTGCTGACGGTGCGCGCCGGGCAGCCCACGTCGCACAGCCGGATCGGCTGGGCCGAGTTCACCGACGCGGTGATCCGCACACTGTCCGACCGGCGCGAAGGGCTGGTGTTCCTGCTCTGGGGCAATTTTGCCCGCTCCAAGCGGGAACTGATCGACACCGGCCGCCACACCGTGCTGGAAGCGGCACACCCTTCCCCGCTTGCGCGGGGGGCGTTTTTCGGGTGCCGCCACTTCTCCCAGACCAACCGGATCCTTCAGTCTCAAGGGCTTGCGCCCATCGACTGGACGAAATGAAAAGTGCCTTTCGGCACTTTTTTTGTTTTTTTCCCGCCTGTATGTTTTTTTTTATAAATTTGTATGATTGTTCGAGTGAAAAACACGATAATCATACATAAACCATTAATCAATCTACTACCATGAAAAAAGTTTTAGTAGCCCTCATCTGCACGGCCCTCGTTCTTTCCGGCTGTGGCAACATGTCCAATCTGGCCAAAGGTACCGCCATCGGCGGCGGTTCCGGCGCAGCCCTCGGTGCCGGTGTCGGCGCCCTGATCGGTAAGGACGGCAAGAGCACGGCCATCGGCGCAGCCATCGGTACGGCTGTCGGCGCCGGCGTCGGTGCCCTGATCGGCAACAAGATGGACAAGAAGGCCGCCGAACTGGCCGCCGCCATGGAAGACGCCAACATCGAAGTGGTGACCGACGCCAACGACCTGAAGGCCGTCAAGGTGACCCTCGAAAGCGGTATCCTCTTCAACACCAGCAGCTCCACGCTGAACGAAACCTCGAAGATCGCCCTCAAGAAGTTCGCTGCCAACATGGCCGACATGCCCGACACGGACCTGACCATTCTCGGCCACACCGACAACACCGGTTCCCCCGAGTACAATGACAAGCTTTCCGTGCAGCGCGCCGCTTCCGTGGCTTCTTACCTGCAGAACTGCGGCATGTCGATCGACCGCATGACGATCGAAGGCCGTTCGTTCCACGAGCCCGTGGCTGACAACAGCACGAAGGAAGGCCGTCTCCAGAACCGCCGCGTCGAAATCTACATCACCGCCAACGAGAAGATGATCGACCAGGCCCAGAAGGGTACGCTCAACTAAATCACTGACCGCCCACTGACTTAAACGTTATGGCTTTCCAAGAAACTACACGGCAATCCTACGGAAGCAAAGTCAAAGGCTCCTTCCAGGGGATTCTGTGGGGTATCATCCTGATCCTTGCCGGCACGGTCGTCCTCTGGTGGAACGAGGGCCGTGCCGTCAAGGCCAGTGACGCCCTGAAAGATTTCCAGAAGAATTACGTCGAACTTCCCGACGTAACGACCGTCGATCCCGCTTTCGAAGGCAAAGCGGTCCACGCTACCGGTGTGGCCACCACCGACGAAATCCTCCGCGACGAAGCCTTCGGCATCGCCGTCAACGCCATCCGCCTCGCCCGCACCGTAGAATACTACCAGTGGACGGAGAACAGCGAATCCGAAAGCAAGGACAAGCTCGGCGGCAGCACGGAAACGACGACGACCTACACCTACGAACCCGCCTGGTGCAGCGAACCGGAGAACTCCAACGAATTCAAGGACCCCGACTACAGGGGCAAGAATTTCGTGTGGCGTTCCATCGACGATGCGGAAACCAGCGCGAAGAACGTGACCCTCGGCGCCTACCGGCTCACCGACGGCATCATCGCCCGCATCTCGGGTGAAGAGCCCGCCTATCCGGCGCTCGATACCGCGATGAAGGCCAAGCTGCTGGCCCAGGTCACCGACTCGACCGTCACGGTCACCGTCACGAACGACCAGGTCTACATCGGCGCCGATCCTTCCACACCGCACATCGGCGACGTACGGATCACCTTCACCCAGGTGACTTCGCCCAAGACCATCTCCCTGCTGGAGAAAGTGGTCAACGGCACGTTCGAAAGCTACATCGCCAAGAACGGCAAGTCCTTCTCCCGCGTGGAGATGGGAACCGTCAGCGCCGAGAACATGTTCGAACACCAGAAATCGGCCAACAAGATGGTACTCTGGCTCTTCCGGGTCCTGGGCATCATCCTGGTCGTTGCCGGCTTCAAGTCCCTGCTGGGCTTCCTCAGCACGATCTTCGCCGTGGTTCCGTTCATCCAGCGGATCATCGGCGCAGGCGTCGGCCTTGTGTCCACCGTCCTTGGCCTCGTCTGGAGCCTCATCGTGATTGCGATCGCCTGGGTGGCGCACAGGCCCGTCCTGGCCATCGCGCTGCTGGCCGTCGCCGTCGTCCTGATCGTCTGGCTCGTGGGCCGGTCGCGTAAAAAAAAAACAACTGACGTAGTCGCCATCCTCGTCCTTGTACTGGCTCTCGGCCTGAGCGCCGGCTGCAAGAACACCGACAACGTAACCCCGCGTGGAGAGAATCCTGAAGCCCAGGATCTCTCCACGGTTTTTAAAGGCCCCGCCAAATCGATCTTCGTAACTACCTTATACGGGGAAGGCGAACCGTACTACCAGGAGTACCAGTTCGACGAGAAAGGAAAACTGGTCTCCAAGAAAGAATACTCCCCCTTCGAAGAGGAAGGAGACGGCCTGAACGAGGCGCTGTCGGAAAAGGATGCCCAAGGGCGGTACACGAAAGAAGTCTGGGGCACCGACGATGAAATCTACAACATCCAATTGACGGAATACACGGCCGACGGCCACATCGCCCGGAACCAATGGCTGGATGGCGACGGAACGGTCCGCACCACGACCACCTATCGCTACGACGGGGCCGGCAACCAGACGATGTCGCACACCGAGAACAGCTACAACAATTCCACCTACACGAATGTCTACGAATTCGACGACCAGAACCGCCTGGTGAAATCCACTTCCTCCTATGACGGACAGGTCAACGACATCCAGACTTACCGCTACGACGTGGACGGTTGGGACCGGGTCTATGAAACGGAGTGGGTCAACCTCGGCAAAAAAGCCGTATCGTATGAAAAGATCGGCAAAGACAGCCTGCTCATCGCTTCCCGGCGTTATGAAACCGACGAAAACGGGACGCGCCTGACCTTCTGCGACACGACTTTCACCGATGCCAGCGGCTACCGCCACCAACGCAATTATTACAATTACGACAAGGAGTATTCCTACGAAGGTGTTTACAACAAACAGGGCTATCTGACCCATTGCGAACTGTTTACCGGCAAAAGCACCCGCCCGGCCAAAACGCTCGACCTGGAAATGGCGCCCGACGGCGAGAGCCTGAAGAGCATCACGTTCCGCACCCAGCAATTCGGCCAGGTGGAGGAGGAAAAATCCAATCACCTCATGGAATTCGACACGTTCGGCAACTGGACCGACCGGACGCTCGGCATGCAGTACACCCCGGACCTGTTCTGGAGTGACAAACTGGAAGATTTCGAAGGTTTGTTGACCACCCAGCACCGCACTTTCACCTACTACGGCGACGACCAGGGGCAGAACTACGGCTTCGAAGGCAAGAACGGTGACAGCGAGCTGCGCCTCTTCTGGACCAACGACAACGGCGTCTTCCGCGGCGAAGCCTTCCTCGACGGCGACCCGGTGCGCATCGTGGGCCACAAGGACAAGAATTCGACCAGCTGGCACATCGTAGCCTTGGAGAAAGACGGTACGATTCCCTGGCATATCTATCTGGATACCGCCGAAAACCCCTGCACGGCCACGATCGTCAAGGGCATGGACGAGATCAAGATTCCGGTGAACGCCACCCGCAAAGACCTGAAAACCTACAGTTTCAAGGCCAAGGCCGATGACATCGTAGGCATCTACGAGTACAGCGACAAGGGCGGCGACACGGGCGACGGCTCGCTCAACGTCTCCCGCTGCGGCGACAACTGGGAGGACTACCAGTTTGAGATCACCAACAGCGGCCCCGCGCCGTCGCACAACATGGCGACCGACAAGTTCACCAACTCCCCCAGCGAGACGCTTGAGTTCTACAACTATCTCTGGGACGACAATTCGGATTCGGGTTTCTCCTACAGAATCCGTTTCTTCGACGACTTTGCCGTCATCGAACGCATGAGCGGTTCCCCGATGGGCTTCTTCGGCATGGGCATGACGGTCGAAGGCATTTATGCTAAACTTCCCTCCGTCGGATAACGCAATGAGAACCGCCCTGTTCCCGGGATCGTTCGATCCCTTCACCCTCGGTCATATGGACATCCTCCGCTCCGCGCTGAAGATGTTCGACCGCGTCATTGTCGCCGTGGGTTACAACAGCGCCAAAAGCGGATTCTTCCATCCCGACCTCCGCGTCCAGATCATCAAGGACGCGGTGGCGGGGATGGAGAACGTGGAAGTGTGTTCCTACCGCGGGCTGACCGTTGAATTCTGCAAACAGATGGGCGTGAGCTGCATCATCCGCGGCCTGCGCACCACCACCGACTTCGAAATGGAGAGCGTCATCGCCCAGGCCAACCGCAAGATGGCCCCCGACATCCTGAGCATCTTCATTCCGGCCGGGCACGAATACTCGTTCATCTCCTCCACGGTCGTGCGCGACGTGCTCAACAACGGCGGCAACGCCCGTTGTTTCCTGCCCCAGAACGTGGATATCGACAAATATCTCCAACTGCGGGAAGTCTGATGCGACGGGTCCTGATCATCGGTATGCTGCTGCTGGGATCTCTGGCCTTCCAGGCCAAGGCCCAGCCGTTCACGCATCCGTCCGTCACGGCCTATCTGCAGACCCTGATCGAAAAGCCGGTCGACACCATCTGTGCGGATGTCGACCGGCTCATCGATTCGGTGGGCCGGCAAAAGCCGGAACTCCAGTCGAAAGTAGCCGGCATCTGCTTCGACTTTTTCACCGATTCTCCCGTGATGGGGCACGACGCCGTCGCCGTCCACATTGCCGACGACTGGTTCCTCAACGGCAAACTCAAACTGGAAAACGAGCAGCTCTACCCCATCCTGTACACCTATGCCGAATTCAACCGGAGCTCCCTGGTGGGCAAGAGCGCCCCGGCCCTGACGATGGTCGATCCGCAGGGCGTTCCCGTCAACATCCGGGCCGTCTCCGCCGACCACAAGATCCTGTTCTTCTACGATGCCGAGTGCGCTACCTGCCGCAAGGAAGCGCCCCTGCTGGCCGACCTGCTCCGCAACTATGAGGGCGAAAGGCTCAGTTTCTTCGCCATCTACACCCAAAGCGACCGCGCAGGCTGGGAGCGATATGCCGGTGAAGTCTTTGCCGGGATCGACAATCCCAATGTGAGCGTTTACCACCTCTGGGACCCCGAGGCAGCCACGAACTTCCATAAGCTGTACGGCGTCCTCTCTACGCCGCAACTATTCCTTCTCGACGGCCAGAACACCATTCTCGGCCGCGGCCTCGACAGCGAAGCCCTCGCCTTCATGCTGGGCGGCGAAAACGCCCGCGCCATTCAGTACAAGAACCTGTTCGACCAGATTTTCGGCGCCTTCTCACCACTGACCATCAGTGATGTGGAAGGCATCGCCGACGCCTTCGCAGACCGCTCGCGCCACGACGCCGGCATCTACGTGGAGATCTTCACACACCTGTTCAATTACCTTCGCACCAGCGAAGAGTCCCCCAAGCAGCAGGGCGCCCTCTACGTGGCGGAAAAATACATCGCGGCGGAGCCCGCCTTCTGGTCGGAAGAATTCCTGGAAACCACCATCCACGCCCTGACCCGCGCCCGGATGAATCCCGTCGGCGCCCACGCGAAAGATCTCACGCTCCGCAACCGGCGGGGCCGGCTCGAGTATCTGCTGGAAGGGCGCAGACCCTATACGCTGGTGTTCTTCCACCTGCTCGACTGCAAGCAGTGCCAGGAAGAGCTCTCCGCGCTCCGCCCTCTCGCAACCGACCTGCGGGAGGCGGGCATCAAAGTCAAACTGGTCTACGTCGGCCACGAGCAGGAGGCCTGGCGTAAATTTGCCAGAAAAGTACCCTGCGGCTGGGTCTGTCTCAGCGACTTCGAGGGAACCAGCGACATGCGGACCCTCTACGACCTGGAATACGTACCGCATCTCTACCTGCTCGACAACCACGGCACCATCCTGGCCAAAGACATCCAGGTGGCCGAACTTAAGCAAATGCTTCCCCAATTATGATCAGCGGCGAATATAAACAGTTCTACGAAGCGCTCCTGGCGGTCATCCCCAAGGAGCGCATGTTTCATGATGCGCTCAGCACCCTGGCTTACGGCACCGACGCTTCTTTCTACCGGCTCATTCCCAAGCTCGTGATCCGGGCCCGGGACGAGCGGGACATCGCGGCCATTCTCAGCGAGGCCGACAAGATGAACATCCCGGTGACCTTCCGGGCGGCCGGCACTTCCCTGTCGGGACAGGCCATCAGCGATTCCGTGCTGGTGATCGTCTCGCACGGCTGGCAGCAATGGAAAGTCTTGGAAGAAGGCCGGAAGATCCGGCTTCAGCCGGGCATCCGGGGCGGACGGGCCAACACCTATCTGGTGAAATACGGCCGCAAGATCGGCCCCGACCCCGCTTCGATCGATTCCGCCATGATCGGCGGCATCGCCGCCAACAACGCCAGCGGCATGTGCTGCGGCACGTCGGAGAACTCCTACAAGACCATCGCCGACATCCGCATCATCCTGCCCGACGGCACCGTGCTCGATACGGCCGACACAGCCTCCTGCGAGGCATTCCGCCGTTCGCACGCCGACTTCCTCGCGGGCATCTCGGCCATCGCCGCCGACATCGCCGCCGACCCGGAACTGGCCGCCCGCATCCGCCGCAAATACAAGATCAAGAATACGACGGGCTACTCGCTCAACGCCTTCGTCGATTTCAGCGACCCGATCGACATTGTCAAGCACCTGGTCATCGGTTCGGAAGGCACGCTGGCCTTCATCTCCGACATCACCTACAATACGGTGGTCGACCACAAGTACAAGGCGCTGGCGATGATTACCTATACGAACATCGCCCTGGCCTGCGAAGCCGTGCAGATCCTCAAGAAACAGGGGCTCGTTTCGGCCGTCGAGCTGATCGACCGCACCGGCGTGCGCAGCGTCGACCAGACGCCCGGCATCCCCGAATTCCTGAAGACCATCGGACCGGAAAGCTGCGTGATCCTGGCCGAGACGCGCGCCGCCTCGGCAGAGGAACTGGACACCCGCATCAAAACCATCACGGAAGGCATCGCATCCGTCCCCACGGAACTCCCCTTCGCCTTCACGACCGACGCCCGGGAACAAGCCACGATGTGGAAACTCCGCAAGGAGATGCTGCCCACGGTCGCGGGCCTGCGCCGAAGCGGCACCACGGCCATCATCGAGGACATCTGCTTCCCGATCGAACATCTGGCCGAGGCCACCGTCCGGCTGCGCGAAGTCTTCGCGGCCGACGGCTATGCCGATGCCGTGATCTTCGGGCACGCGCTGGCGGGCAACCTACACTTCATGTTCAACCAGGATTTCTCGACGGCCGCCGAAGTGGAGAAATACAAGAAGTTTATGGACGACATCGTCCGGCTGGTTGTCGACCGCTACGACGGTTCGCTGAAAGCCGAACACGGTACGGGCCGCAACATGGCCCCGTTCGTGGAGTACGAATGGGGCAAACAGGCCTATGAACTGATGCAGCGGGTCAAGGCCTTGTTCGATCCGAAGGGCATCCTCAACCCGGGCGTCATCCTGAACACCGACCCGATGGCGCACATCTCGAACCTGAAGCCCTGCCCGTCGACGAAACAGATCGTGGACAAATGTATGGAATGCGGTTTCTGCGAAGGCTATTGCGTGGCCGAAGGGCTCACGCTGTCGCCGCGCCAGCGCGTGGCGGCGTTCCGCGAGATCGAACGCCTGCGCGCCTCCGGCGAAGAGCCGCACCGCGCCGCCGAGATGCAGAAACTTTACAAATATGCGGGCGACCAGACCTGCGCCACCGACTCGCTCTGCAACCTGCACTGCCCCGTCGGGGCCGATGCCGGCAAACTCATCAAGGAACTGCGGCACGAGGGCCACGCGCCGCGCGGCGAGAAGCGGGCGGTGTGGCTGGCCGGCCATATGGCCGGCGTCACCGCGACGCTCCGCGGCGGCCTGAAGTGCCTCAATGGCCTTCGGACCGTCTTCGGCACGAAACTCTTCGGCGCCATGGCCCGTGGCCTCCGCAAACTCACGGGCGGTGCCCTGCCGCTCTGGAACGAATATATGCCGACCGGAGCCTCCCGGATCCACGTTCCCGCCATTGCGCAGGAACGCGAGCGGAAGGTCGTATATTTCCCTTCCTGCATCACCCGAAGCATGGGCACGACGAAAGCCTACAGCCAGGAGAAGGAAGTCACGCAGGTGACGGCGGCGCTGCTGGAAGCGGCCGGCTTCCAGATCATCTATCCCGAGAAGATGGATTCGCTCTGCTGCGGCATGCTCTTCTCGAGCAAGGGCTATGTGGAAGCGGGCCAGAAGGCATCCGACACGCTGAAGGCCGCCCTGGTGGCCGCCTCCGACGGCGGGCGGATTCCGATCCTCTGCGACATGAGCCCGTGCCTCTATACGATGAAGGCCAATTTCGGCGACGAACTGCCGCTGTATGAGCCCACGGAGTTCATCGAGAAGTTCGTCCTGGATCACCTGACGCTGAAGCCGGTCGACGAAAAGGTGGCGCTGTTCGCCGTCTGCTCGGCCAAGAAGATGGGCGTCGATCCGTGCCTGAAGCGCGTCGCGGAGCGCTGCGCGCGCGAGGTCGTGGTTGTCGACTCCAACTGCGACGGCTTCGCCGGCGACCGCGGTTTCTTCTTCCCCGAACTCAACGAGCACGGCCTGCGCGACCTCAAGCGCCAGGTCGACGGCTGTGATGAAGGTTTCGCCGTGAGCCGCACCTGCGAAATCGGCCTGTCCCGCAACAGCGGCCTCGTCTTCAAGTCGATCGTCTACCTCGTCGCGAGAGCCGCCGGTGTCGAGATCCGGAAGAACGCGTAATGATCACGATCATCATCATTGTTGTCACGGCCGTCGTAAGCGTGATCTGTTTCTCGCAGGCGGGGCTGTTCGAGACGCTGAAATTCAGCGCCTATGATGTCTGGCACCGCCGTCAGTGGCACCAGCTGCTGACGTATGGCCTGGTGCACGGCGGATGGGGCCATCTGCTGTTCAATATGATCACGCTCTACTGCTTCGGGCGGATCGTGGAGCAGTATTTCGGTGCCGCCTTCGGGGACAAGGGGCCGGTTCTGTACGTGGTGTTTTACGTGACGGCGCTGATCGTTTCGACGATCGGCGACCTCATCAAATTCCGGGACAACCCTTCCTACAGCGCCGTCGGCGCATCGGGCGCCGTGTCGGCCATCCTCTTCGCCGCCATCCTGTTCGAGCCCCGGATGGGCATCTACATCTACCTGATCCCCATCCCGGTGCCGGCCTACATCTTTGCGCCTTTGTATCTGGTGTACTGCATCATCATGGCGCGGAAGAACGTCGACAACATCGGCCACTCAGCCCACTTCTGGGGCGCCGTCTACGGCCTGTTGTTCCCGCTCCTCCTCCGCCCCGACATTTTCACGCATTTCTTGAACCAGCTGCACGGATAGCCTTACATCCGGCGGACGGCCTCGACGATCTCCTCGACCGTATCGCAGAAGGTAATGGCGGTGGCCATGAAGGGTTTCATGAAGCCGGCTTCCTGCATATTGGCCAGGAGCTGCTTCAGCGGATCGTAATAGCCCTCGAAGTTGAAGATGAGAATGGGCTTCATATGCTTGTCGATGGCGCGATTGCAGGCGTAAGTAAAGAGCTCGTCCAGAGTCCCGAAGCTGCCGGGCAGGACGATACACC
>JAEEGG010016259.1_pt1 | contig 15471 bp, 11 predicted proteins | sample 9134161 | NCBI WGS metagenome assembly JAEEGG01 (sample SAMN16246543, study PRJNA631951) | gut metagenome | biome: gut microbiome; feature: rumen; material: CR-attached | host: Bos | place: Iran: Karaj | collected 2018-10
ACTCAGTTGCCCAGTAATCTCGAGCAACAGAAAGTCTGAACTTCTGTCAATATCGCCCATGGCGCGTTTAACGGCGCCCGTAGCGGTGTGGCTGTAGTTGCCGTAGTTGCCGCCGCAGGTGTTAACTTGGTAGTTGAAGAAGAAGACGTAGTTGGTGGCGCTGCTGCTATAGCAGTGGGCGGCTGACAAGACATACGGGCGATGGTCCTGCTTGGTGTTGTTGATCATGGCTCCCGAGCATATGTAAATGCTGGAGCCCTCCCTGAAGGTGTAGCATACTACCGAGTTGATCTGGTCGGTCCAGCCTGCGGCTTCGGGACATACCACGTCAATGTGGCAGTTTCCTACGGCATCCCCAACATATCCTTTCATATGGCCAAATATGTTTCTGTCGCAAATGCCGACATCCTCAATCTCAAATGTGCCTTGGAAATCGACATCATGCGGCTCGAAATATTCGACGTAGATCTCGTCTCCAGACACATCCTGTGTGAAGAAAGTGTTGCCTTCCATGATGTTGGCGGAGGTGAACTTGCCAATGGTGAACGAGCGGTCGGCATTATAGACGTACAACTCGGCGCCTTCAGGAATGTTGAAGTTGGTGAACGAAAGGTCCATCGCAAAGGCACCTTCCGAGTGGAAGCCTAATCTCCAAACAATGTCGCCGTTGGCCATGCGGTCGGTGCGGCCGGCATTGCTCATCGACAATTTGACGGGCTCTACCCGGCCAATACGGAGGGCTTGCCCTTTGTCGTGCGTGGCTCCCTTCACCTCGTCAGCCGACGTGGTGGCAGGCAATTCCCATACGGGGACATCCTGTACCAGCGATATTCGGGTCTCAGACTGCGGACGACCGCCAAAGCTTTCTTGGCAAATGGCAGAATTATAGATGGTTGTGGCGATAGTTAAAAGGAGGATGAGAAAAACTTTTTTCATAGTTGGTGAGTTTTTTTTAAACTTACAAAAGTAAAAAAAAATCGAACAGCTACATCGAAAAAAATCCTTTCAGGGAATTTGAGCAGAGAAGAATTTTTTGTACATTTGCAGTTCAATATAAATAGAATACATGGCCAAGAAGATTAAGGTGAAAAAAGCCCCCGCACCTTTTGAGGGGAAACTTGAAGAGCTTATTATTCAAGCTCTTATGGAAAAGAAAGGAGAGGATATTGTTTGCATAGACATGAAAAAAATCAACCATGTCTTTTTCGATTACTTCATTGTTTGTTCAGGAAATTCAAAACCTCATGTGGAAACCCTGTGCGACTATGTGCAGGAAGTGACCCAACGTCAGGCAGGAATCAAGCCGTCGTTTGTGGAAGGCACTGAGAATTGCGAGTGGATTTTGTTGGACTACTTCAACATTATCGTCCATATTTTCCAACCGGAGGCACGCCAGTTCTACAACTTGGAGAACTTATGGGGAGATGCCGATATTCAAAGGTTTTAGTTTTCTAACAAACTGTGTTTTAGAATTTTATTATGGCGAATAAAGGTTTTAATGATAATATGGAGAATAACTCTCCAGATATGGATAACAATAGGCGGAGGCGCCGTCTGTCGCTGTCGTGGATATATTTTATCGTTGCCGCCATTTTGATTGGTGTGTGGCTTTTCAATACAGGACCGCAACCGTACGAGCAAATCTATGACCGCGACTTCAACGATTTGGTTGCCAATAAAGAGATCGATTACATCGAATATGTTGAGCGCGACAAGAAAATTGATGTCTATATCAAGCAAGATGTGCTGGCTGACAAGCCTGAATATGAGAAATTTAGAGAGACTAACTCCAAAGGTCCCCATTTTTATTGGAAGATAGCCGACTTCTCGGTAGTGAATGAAAATTTGAACCAGTTGCGTTCGCGCTTGGTGGAAGCCGAGTTGGCCAAAGACACTACGCTGGTACCTACAGAGGTGGAGGAAGAGTATTCCTTCACCACGAAAGTGGATAACAGTCGCAGTTGGGGAGGGGAGTTGTTGTGGCTTGTATTTCCCCTCCTGCTCATCGTGATGTTCATCATGTCGATGCGTGCCATGCCAGGTGCTGGTGGCGGCGGCGTGTTTAATATCGGCAAGTCGAAGGCGCAGCTGTTCGACAGCAAGAATCCGCAGGGCATCTCCTTTAAGGATGTGGCAGGCATGGAAAGTGCCAAGTACGAGGTGGAGGAGATTGTGGATTTCTTGAAAAATCCGAAAAAATATACCGAATTGGGCGGTAAGATTCCCAAAGGTGCGCTGCTGGTTGGCCCTCCGGGTACGGGTAAAACTTTGTTGGCCAAGGCTGTGGCCGGTGAAGCGCAAGTGCCGTTCTTCTCCCTGTCGGGTTCCGACTTTGTGGAGATGTTTGTCGGCGTGGGCGCTTCGCGTGTGCGCGACCTGTTCAAGACCGCCAAGAGCAAGGCGCCGTGCATTATCTTCATCGACGAGATTGATGCCATTGGCCGTGCGCGCGGACGTAACTCCATTTCGGGAGCCAATGACGAGCGCGAGAGCACTTTGAATCAGCTGTTGACCGAAATGGACGGCTTCTCGACCAATACGGGCGTCATCATTCTGGCGGCCACCAACCGCGCTGATGTGCTCGACCGTGCCCTGTTGCGTGCGGGCCGCTTCGATCGGCAAATCTATATCGACCTGCCCAACCTGAACGAGCGTAAGGGCATCTTCGAGGTGCATGTGCGCAACTTGAAACTGGGCAAGGATGTCGATTTGGACTTCTTTGCCAAGCAGACTCCCGGCTTCTCGGGTGCCGACATTGCCAACGTGTGCAACGAGGCAGCCCTGATTGCAGCCAGAAATGCCAAGAAGAGTATTGACAAAGAGGATTTCCTGGCCGCCGTGGACCGTATTGTGGGTGGCTTGGAGAAACGGAGCCATATCATCTCTCCCGAAGAGAAAAAAGTGATTGCTTTCCACGAAGCAGGTCACGCTTCCGCCAGTTGGCTGCTGGAGCATGCCTCTCCGCTGGTGAAGGTGACTATCGTGCCGCGTGGCAAGTCGTTGGGTGCCGCCTGGTACTTGCCTGAGGAACGCTCTATTACCACTTTTGAGCAGTTGTACGACGAGATGACAGCCACTTTGGCTGGTCGTGCCGCCGAGGAGGTTGTCTTCGGCAAGATTTCCACCGGAGCACTGAGCGACTTGGAAAAAGTAACCAAGCAGGCCTACTCGATGGTCGTATATTATGGCCTGAACAAGAATATTGGTAATATTAGCTATTACGATTCTACAGGGCAGCAGGAATACCAGTTTAGCAAACCCTTCAGCGAGAAAACGGCCGAGAATATCGACAAGGAGATCCACGACCTGATAGAAGGTGCGTATGAGCGTGCCAAAAACATCTTGTCGGAGAATAAGGACAAACTGACGCAATTAGCTAATATACTGCTCGAAAAAGAACTCATCTTTGCTGAAAATCTGGAAGAAATCTTCGGCAAACGCGACTTCGGACACGCTGAAGAGCAGCCCGCTGTCGAAGAAAAGGAAACGCCTGCCGCTGAGGAAAGCCCTGAGGCATCGCAATCATCAGACAGTCAATAATATAAAGCTATGGCCAATTTTCCGCAATACGATAATAAGTACATGCCTCCCAAAGAGGTGATTCGCAAGAAGATTAAGCAAGCGTTGATATCTAAGAACGCGAAGACTTTCACGTCATTGGATGCCAATGCCGATATTCTTGTTCCCATTGACGATGTGGTTACGGAGTTCCGTATGAACTACAAGATGGCTGGCGGTAAGCACATCCTTTGTACGAAGGAGAATTTTGCCGATATGTTGGTGCAACTTATCGAGAATCAACATTATCCCACCATCTTGAATACTGCCAAGGCGCTTTCTCCTCTGTTGGCAAAGCATAACATCCATTGCTATGATTCTATCGACTCGTCATCACCTGTAGATGCGGCCATTGTCTTTGCTAATCAATTGATTGCGCGCAACGGAGCAATGGTCTTCTCGCAGAAATTGTCGCTCTATCCGTCGGTAAAGAATCTGGCTAAGGACATCATCGTTGTAGCCATGGTCCAAAATATAGTGCCCGACTTGAAAACGGTTCTCGACCAGTATCAGCCCACGGGAAATGGCAAACCGCACGATATGCTGGAAATCATCACACCGACCAATACGCCCATCGTTGACGGGAAAAATGTCTATACGCCCAATGAACCGCGTTATATCATGCTATTGGTTGAGTAATAGCAATTTATAAATTAATAGACTGCCTTATGAAGAATCTTATCATACGAACCGTAACGGGGTTGGTTTTTGTGACGTTGGTGGTGGCCTCCCTGTTTCTTCCTCCCGTTTGTTTCTTCGCTGTGTTTCTTACATTTGCGTTGATCGGGACATGGGAATGTCTGAAGATGACTGAGAAGACGGGCGCTTCGCCTCAAATGATATTGCCACTCTTGTTGTCGGCCACACTATTCACGGCACTTCACCTGTCGGGCCGCATGCGCTTTCAGATACACCTGTCGGGTAGTCAGCCGTCGACGGCGCTGTATGCCTTTATGGTGGTTGTGATGCTTGCCTTCCTGGTGCCGATAGTGGAGCTTTTCCGCAAGAAAGAGCATCCTCTTTACAACGTGGCTAGTTCGCTCTTCCCTGCACTGTGGGTGGCGCTGCCGCTGGGCGTAGTTGCCTTCTGGCTCTCCTTCTTCAAGGCTCCATACATGGTTCTGGCCCTCTTTATCATCATCTGGGCATTCGATACTTTTGCCTATTGCGCAGGTTCGCTCTTTGGCAAACATAAATTCTTTGAACGCATATCTCCCAAAAAAACTTGGGAGGGCACGCTGATAGCCCTCGTGCTGACGCTGGCGGCTTCCACCTTGTTCTATTTCATTCCCATATGGCAAGGCGGGGGTGCGACATCGTTCGGCAATAACGGTGTGCTGACCACACCCTGGCATTGGATTGGCTTCGCCTTCGTCATCGTGGTTACCTCCTCGTTAGGCGATTTGGTTGAGTCGATGTTCAAGAGAGATGCACAACTGAAGGACAGTGGCAACATACTGCCCGGCCATGGCGGTATCCTCGACAGGCTCGATTCGCTCTTCTTTGCCGCTCCAACCGCATTTGTCTATTGGGTGGCGCTTTATGCGTTGGATTTCTTTTAAGAGAATGTGATGATTTTTTGTAGATGGAAATAATGTAATTTTGCACTCGTTTAATTTTTAGGATATTATAATCAATCATGCGACGGATTCTACTAGTTACTTTTACTGTTTTGTTCCTTTTAATGAACGTTTTACCGATGTCAGCAGCCAACTTTATCGATAATGCTACGGTTACCCGCACCGTTCAGGATATACTGCCTAAAACCACTTTTTCTGAGAAAATGGTTCGACGTGGCGTGGAGAATACAGCCTCTTTATGGCAGCATCAGGATGGTGATGCACAGGCGTTTCACGATTTCTGTGTGGCCAACTATTGCAAGAATGAGACGGATAAACAGCTGCTTTTTGAGCGCTTTTGCCGTAATTTTGAAATCATCATGGGCTACAATAACCGACTGAATATCGAGTTGAGAAAACCTCTTGATGTTCAAGGTTTCGCGCCAACACCTGTAGATTCATACTTCGCTTCCTATGATGCATTAGCACACCTTCATGAGGATATGTATAGCAGCAAATTGGCGTTCATCATCACCCTCAACTTCCCCTTCTATACGCTGAGAGAGAAGAACAACAACGGTCACAACTGGTCGGATCTGTTGTGGGGTTATGTTCGTCTGGGTGACCTGTTTACCTCGCGCGTGCCCGCGCAGGCCTTGCAGAAGATTAACGAAGCTACTACCGCCGCTGAGAAATATATCGCCAACTACAACATCTACATGGGTATGGTGTGGAGTGATGAAAACCGCCAGTATTGGGGTCCCGACCAGACTTTGCTCGCCCACTGGGGATTGCGCGACGAACTGAAGGCTGCCTACTCCGACAAGCAGTTTGGTTTGGATAAGCAGATTATCCTTTATAATATTATGAAACGTATTGTTAATCAGACTATTTTAAAGGATGTGATTGACAAGGATGAGTATATCTGGTTCCCCTCAACCAATCAGGTGTTCATCTCTACTATCGAAATTGAGGAAAGCGAGCAGGAAGAGAATATCCGTTATCAGTATCTGTTGGATGTGTTCAAGGCTGTCAAGGCTGCGGATAAATATTATCCCAAATATCCCACTTTTATCGACCGTACCTTTGATGCCGAGTATGAGATTACGGCGCAAGAGGCTGAGCAGATTTTTGCCGAACTACTTTCTTCGCCAATGGTAAAGAAAGTGGCAGCGCTGATTTCCAAACGCTTAGGACGAAAATTGGAACCTCATGACATTTGGTACAATGGCTTTAAAACGCGCACCGATATCCCACAAAGCGAACTCGATGCCAAGGTGCGAGCCAAATATCCTACCAAGTTGGCTTTTGAACAGGATCTGCCTAACATTATGAATAAATTGGGCTTCTCGGCTCGCACTTCCAAGTTTGTGTGCGACCGTGTGACCGTAGAACCGGCTGTCGGCTCGGGCCACGCGCTTGAAGCTATGATGAAAAACGACCATGTCATGCTGCGTACCCGTTTCGGTAAAAATGGCTTGGATTACAAAGGTTATAATATTGGTATTCATGAGTTTGGCCATAATGTAGAACAGATACTTTCGTTACACAATGTGCCCAACTATTTCCTGGCTGGTGTGCCCAATATCGCATGTACAGAAGCACTTGCCTTCACTTTCCAGCACAAGGATTTGGAACTGCTGGGTGTGACTCCGGCTGACGAGCTGACCAAGTACTTCAACACCCTCGACATCTTCTGGAACTCGTATGAAATCATGGGCGTGGCGCTGGTGGACATGAAGGTTTGGCAATGGCTCTATAACAATCCTAATACGACCGCCGATGACCTGAAATATGCCGTGCTCCGTATTGCCAAAGAGGTGTGGAACCAATATTACGCCCCCGTTTTCGGTGTGAAGGACGAAATCATCCTCGCTGTCTATTCCCACATGATTGAAGCACCGCTCTATCTGGCTTCTTACCCGCTGGGTCACTTGATTGACTTCCAATTGGAACACTACTATGAAGGGAAAAACATCGGTACCGAAGTGGAAAGAATCTATTCCCAAGGCCGTCTGACTCCCAAGTTGTGGATGAAACGCGCCGTGGGTCGCGAAATATCTGCCTTACCGCTTATTGAAGCTACGACTTTGGCGATGGAAAAGGTGAATGCTTACGACAAACAGGTGGCCAAGCAGAAAAAGCAGGCTGCTAAAAAGAAGTAATGATGAGTAAACTTGGATCGATAGGATTTCTCTTTGTCGCACTGGTGCTGCTGTCGGCCTGCCAGCGGGAAGAAAAGTTTCCTGTCGAGCCGGCCATTTCGTTCGTCAGCTTTGAGAAGATTGATGATGGCTCTGCCGTGGACAACAAAGGCAAATTGACCATCCATTTCCAAGACGGCGATGGCGATGTGGGGCTGAATGAGAGCGATACGATGCCGCCGTTTAACCGCGATTCCATCTATCACTACAATTTCTTTATCGATTACTACGAAAAACAGAATGGCGACTATGTATTAGTGGAGCTGCCATTGACCAACAATGCGCGCATCCCGCGATTGAGCAACAGCGTGCCCGAATCCATCGAAGGGGATGTTTCTATTGAATTGTATATCAATAATTTTCTGTCGCCTTACGATACGATTCGCTTCTCGTGCTATATCGTTGACAGGGCGTTGCATCACAGCAATACCATTACGACACCTGATATTGTCGTAAAGAAGCATTAAAAGAAAGATAATCAGTATTTTAGTTGTCCGAACCGATGGTGTCGGGGTTGATGATAACCACACGCCACTTATCGTCGCGTTCAATCGGTTTCTTCGGTTCTTCGGTTGGCGTGGTGGCCTGTTGTACGGGCTTTTCGCTCGTTGTGGCGTTCTGTTTGGCTTCCCTTTCTTCCAGACGCTTCATCTCTTCGGGGGTCACACCGAAGTCACAGTAGATTTCGTCTGGTTGTGTATTTATTTCAGCATCAGCTATTTGGATTGTGTCTTCGGCTGCAATGATGGGGTCGTTAGAGGGTTCTGTCATCACCTGCATAGTGTCGGTAGTGGCTTCGGGCTTGGGTGAGAGGTACTTGTAGGCCAGGTAGCCGCCCGTGGATAATAAACCGACTGTCACCAGCGAAATGGCGGCAATCTTCAGTGCGCCGACTGAAGTGCCGATGCCGCTCTGGCGGGCGAATTTACGCCAAGCCGAGGCTTTGTAGGCGTATTGTTTTTGTTCGATTTTTGCTTTAAGCAGTTGGTCAAAGTTATCCATAGACATTTTTATCTGTTGTTGATAATTTTCTGTTTCAGTGTGTTGCGTGCGAAATTGAGGTGCCAGTGGGAGGTTCCTTCCTTGATGTTGAGCTTCTCTGCAATTTCGGCGTGCGTATAGTTTTCGAATATGTAAAGGTTGAAAACCAGTCGGCTGACCGGCGGCAACTCCTGTATGAGTTCCATCAGCTCGTCGCCCGACAATTTTTCGAGGGCGGGGTTGACGTCGTACCGTTGCAGTTCTGTTTCCGATACCGATTCATATTCTACCGTTTCAATGAGCGTCTTGTATTTCCGCTGGAAGTCAATGGCGGCGTTGGTCATCACTCGCTTCATCCATGCCTCGAAAGAGCCTGTGTCCTCGTACTGCTCCAAGTTGGAGAAGATCTTCAAGAACCCTTCGCTGAGCATATCCTCCGCTTCATCAGGATTGCTGGCGTATCGCATACAGATGCCGAACATGTGACTGTAGTAGGTCTTGAACAGCTTGTGTTGGGCACGATGACTACCACGCTTGCAATCTGCAATGAGTTGGGTGAGTTTTGGATCGTTGCGATTTTCGGTGTCCATATTGATAAACGGATTTTCGAATCAGAATCTTGGGTGCTTAAATGCTTTTTTTTAGAAATTCTCTCTAAAGTCGTGTTTCTTGTTGTATTTCAGGTCTTGCAGTACCGATGCTTTGACATTGATGGTGAAGCTCCAGCCGCGGCGCAGACCGAACGGAATCCAGTTGAAACGCATCTCCCAGCAGTGCAGGTCGCGGTAGATGTCGAGCGAAGTGTAGGAGAGTGTCTTGGCCACAAAGTCGTAACCTGTGGTAAAGCCGATTTTCCACTTTTTAGTGATGTTGAAATCGCCCATGATGTTCAATGTCTGGATGATGTTGTTCTTGTATTTATCGTGCGATGTGCCGAGGTAATAGTAGAAATTGTCGTTGACGGAGTAGTTGAACGAGTAGTTGAGCGTGATGGACCACGGATTGGAGAAGTCGGGCCGCTTGTTGGGCATGCCGAGGGCGTTCTCCGGAAGGATGGTGTTCTGCTCCGGCTGCTTCTTTTTCTTCTTGCTGTTGCTGAACGTGTTTTGGCTCAAAGTCCAGTTGACGCCAATGCTGATGTTGGAGTTGGAGAAACGGAGCAGTCGTTTGTTTTTCTTCCATTCAAACTGGTTGATACGGACACCGTTTTCGTTGTAGCAGTAGGGGTCGAAGCCGATGCTGAAGGTGATGAAAATCTGTTTGAAAAGGGTGGTTCGCCCCGAAATGGTAAAGAGCGACCATCGTAGCGAGTCGGCGGCGAAGTCGTAATACTCCGATAGGTCAAGGTTTTCCAGCAGGACCACTTTCTTCATGCCGGTGATGGTATCCCTCTTCGAGCGTACTTTCATCTCGATGTTGTTGCCTAACGAGAGGCGTGCGATGGCTGTGGTCCTGGAAGGAACGCCGCCATAAATTGAGTTGGAGAAGTAGGAGTAGGTAACCTCTTGGCCCGTGATGGTGTTGAAGTAGGTGCCTGTGGTGGCACCGCTCAAGTTGGGCGTGTAAGTAAAACTGAGGTTAGGCGTTAGCACGTGGCGGAGAGCGGTCAGCCAGCCCTTCTTGAACTGGTACATGACATAAACCTTGGTGGTTAGCGCCGTCGACAAGGAGAGTTGGTGCAAAGCGTGGAATTTGCGTCGGAAGATGTCGTTGACCTGCCCTTTGGCCTCACCGCCCGTCGTGTCCACGGAGAATTTCTTCTCAATAGACTGTAAATACCACTTCTCGGTGAAGTTGATGCTGGTGTTCCAGTTGATTTTCTTGGCAATTTTAATGGGAATGGAGATGGGAATGGTATGCTTCATGCCAATGCTCATGTTTTCCCAAGTCTCGGGTTTGAAGAGCAGCGAGTCGTACGTGTCTATCTGGTTGGTGTATTGCGTTGACCATTTCATGGAGATGTTGTCATACCATTTCAGCGGGCCGCTTTTGTTCTTCTTCCGGAAAGGATAGAATTGGTTGACCGACATGTTGATGTCGGGCAGCGACAACGTGACAATGCCTGTCTGCGTGTTTTGGGCGTAAGAGGCGGTTGCATCAATGAAGAAGACACCTCTGATGTTGGTGGTAAAGTTGAGTTTTGAGGTGTATTGGTTTGATAGATAATCGTTTACGCTTGATGGGTTGTAGGTGTTGTACGAGCGGCTCACGATGTCGATGTGGGCGGAGAATCGGGTGGTGGGGTGCGATTTGGGATCCTGGTTGTGGTCCCAGTAGAACTTGAAGTCGTTGGTCTTGTAGAACTCGTCGGTCTCGCGCTCGCCAAACAGGTTCTGTGCGTAGCTGACGTTGATAAGGCCTTTGCACTTGTAGCGCACCACATAGTTCGAACGTACCTTGGCGGCCCAGCTGCCTCGTGTGTAAATGTCGCCTAAGATGGCGAGGTCGAAATTGTCGCTGATGCCGAAATAGAAGCCGCCGTTTTCCAAGTAGAATCCGCGGTTGCCCGACTCACCGATGGTGGGCATGAGGAAGCCCGATTTACGCCCCTTCTGGATGGGAAAGTAGCCAAAGGGTATGGCCAGTACCGTTGGCACACCGTCAAAGCTGAGGTAGGCGGGACCCGTAACGATTTTATCGTTGGGCATCACCTTGGCTTTGGTGAAGGCAATCTCAAAGTGCGGGTGGTCGAGTTCGCAGGTGGTGTATTTGCCTCGCTTGATGTAAGAGGTGTTATCGTCCATCTTCTTCACCTGCTCGCCGTGGATAAATCCCTCACCTTCGGTGGTGATGACATCCCAGATTTTGCCTTTTTTAGTGTTAAAATTGTACTTTATCTCGTGGGTTCTGAACGAGTACTCACCCTGCGTGAAGACGGGATGCCCGTTGATGGAGCCGTTTTCGTTGGCTATGCCGCTGGCATACAATTCATTATTCTTGAAGTCGATTTCGATATAGTCGGCTTCCAACGTCATGTCTTCGTATTCCACTTTGGCATCGTGAAACAGATATACTTTTCGCTCTTTCATGTTAAAAATGAGCGAGTCGGCAGAGGTGTACGGGATGATGGAAGTGATGGCATTTTTCGAAATCCGTCGTTTGGGAACGGTGTCTCTTGGAATAGAATCGGGCAAAACTACGTTACTTTTCTGCCTGATACGCCCGCGTCTTATGGTGTCAGATGCCGTTTTGACGGGAGTTTGGGAGGCGTGGGTGGTGTCTTCTTGCGCCCAAAGAGAAAATCCTAATATGCAGAATATTAGCATGATGCATATTCTTAGGAGAAGGTGGCCACGAAAATCTCCGTTTTTTTTTCTCAAAATGCGCTTGGTTTCTTATTTATAAGTATTTTTGTACAAAATAAACTTTCAAAAATACGCAAAAGTTTTAACCTATGAACATAAAAAAAGCAGTTTTATTATTTGCTGTGTTAACTTTTTTTAACGGAATGGCGCCAGCGCAATCTTTCGATAAGGTGACGAAGGTGGTGATAGACGCGGGCCATGGCGGCAAGGATGCTGGAGCTGTCGGCAAACGCGAGATGGAGAAGAATGTCGTTTTGTCGGTGGCCCTCAAGTTAGGCAAGCTGATTTCCGACAATTATGACGATGTTCAAGTGATTTATACCCGCAAAACAGATGTGTTTGTGGAGTTGTACCGCCGTGCGCAGATTGCCAACGACAATCATGCCCAACTCTTCATCTCATTGCACTGCAACAGCAACGAGAATCGTGCTCCGTCGGGAGTGGAGACCTACGTGATGGGCTTGCACAAGACCGAGGCCAACTTCGAGGTGGCTAAGAAAGAAAATGCGGCTATGTTGCTGGAAAAGAACTACTCCAACAATTATGGCGGCTTCGATCCCAACTCGCCCGAAGCGCATGTGATGTTCTCGCTCTACACTTCGGCCTACTTGAACAACTCTATCTTGTTTGCCGACAAAGTGCAGAAAAATCTGGTGGCCAACACCCATTTTATCGACCGCAAAGTGAAACAAGCTGGCTTCTGGGTGCTCTACAAGGTGGCCATGCCGAGTGTGCTGGTCGAGCTGGGCTTCATCTCCAACTACGAGGAGGAGGGCAAGCTGATGAAGCAGAGCATGCAAGACCTGATGGCAGGCTCCATCTACAATGCTTTTGTGGATTATAAGAACCAATTGGAACGCACCGATAAGCCCGGACTTGACCTAAAGCCGCTGCAGAAGGCTGTGGCCGAGGCTACCAAGCCGGCACCGAAACCCGAAGTGCCTGTCATTGCACCCCAAAAACCGGATACGATTGCAACTCAAAATCAAGAGAAAACCGCTTCCAATCTCGAAATCCGCTTCCGCGTGCAGTTCTATACATCTCCTAAGGATGAACCGGTGACCGATGCCAAGTTTGCCAATGTCAAGGATGTGCGTCGTTATCAGCAGAATGGCGTGTGGAAGTACACTTCGGGCAACGAGACGAGCGAAGATGCTGCGCAGCAGTTGTTGAAGCAGTTGCGCAAGAACGGCTATCCCGATGCCTTTATGGTGGCCTTTAAGAACGAAGTCCGCATTACAATGTCGGAAGCACGTGAATTGATCAAAAACTAGTTTGTATGAGGATCTTGCGCAAGATTTCGATAGTATTGGCTGCTTTCCTGCTTGCTATGAGTGGGTTGCAGGCGCATACGCTACCTGCCGATACGACCGTGCGCAAGAGCAAGGTGAAGAATCAGGAACCGCTTTCATTGCTCGACCGCGGCTTCGACTTTATCATCGGCGCAGGCATCTATTTCGGAGGCCGCTATAGCGCTGGCTACTATTCGGGCATTCCTGAAAATGAGAATAATCTCAACTATATCTTCGACAACTATTACCGTAGGAAGGAGATTGTTGAGTTGATAATAGAAAACAACAAATATATTACTGGTTACGATTCCACCATCGCCATCAAGGAGTATCCCTCCAAAATGCGATACTCGCCGGCGCTCTCCATTTCGTTGGGATTTTCCTACAAGTTTACCAAAAACTGGGGACTGACCTTTACCTATTCTTTTGCCCGTCTGGTTGCGAAAGATGTCTTCACGGTGGGCTATCAGGCCATTTCCGGCAATGAGCATAACGACTATCTGTTGTATAGTCTGGTGGGCAAGGAGAACCGTTCGTTTTTCGACTTGTCGGTGCGCTATCTCTTTCATCCTTCGAAGGTGGTAAAGCCGTTTCTGGAATTTGGCGTGCAGTTTAATTATGTGAAAGTCAAATATTTTAAAGCTATTATCGAGGATAAAGAATTTGAGTTGTTGGATTGGTATCGTGGTCAGAACTATGTGCCAGGGGTAGATATGCAGAAATTGAATGTTATCTATGGCGGCCCCGGTTTCGGCTTCTCGGCGGCGGCTGGTCTGAAGATTGTTTGCACCAAAGTTATCTCAGTGGATCCTATCTTTTACATATCTATTTCGAAATTAGGACTTAAAGGCTACAACGATTTTGATAAGCACAGTATCAATTATGGTGCTTACATCCGTTTCGTGATGAACGATAGTTTTTTCGCTAGATAAAATTTTTTTGTTGGATAATAAAAAAATCGTATTTTTGCTGCACCAAAGTTCAGCTATTCTTTGAACTTTATTTTCCCCCACATTTTTTACTTTTTTGACTTTTAGTAAGATTAATAAATCCATTTTATATGCTTGAATCACAGGAAAATAAACCAAAGAGGAGAAGAATCTCCACGGCTACTCCTATAGCCACTTCCAATGAGAAGAAAATCAGCGATGGCATTGTACCTGGCAGCGAAAAAGCCAGTCGAAAAGCCATGCGAGAAAAGGAAGCTAAAGAGGCCGTCGAAACTGCTCAAGTAGTTGTAGGAGAAGCTCAAATGATTGAAAATGAGCCGACTGATGCTCCGAAGGAAATGGCCAAACCCAAACGTGGTCGTCGCAGTTCCAAAAATTCAAGTGTTAAAAAATCACAAAGCCAGCCAGAAGAGGTTACTTTGTTCAGTGCGTCTGAGAATATTCCCCAAGCAGCACCCAGTATGGTTATTCCTGCCGTTTTGAGTGATGATATTTGCGATGCCGAATTCCAAAAATCTGCACAAGACACTGAAAAGAAAACGAAAAAGCGTGGTAGAAAACTGTCAAAACCAGCTGATGAGATTGAGAATTCCGATATTAGGGAGATGTTATTGGATGATTTCGTCTTTACGCAACCCGACCAGAAAAGCACGCAGTTGCAAGAAGATATGGCGGTGATGCTTGAGCGCGCAGAGGCTCCCGTGGAAGATGTCGCCGACGATGATGAGTCGGAAGAAGATGACGATGAAGTTGTTGAAAATGAGACTGAAGCGGAGACTGCTGCGGCAGAGACACCTTCGACGACGGAGGCGCAACCTAAGAAAAATGACCATCACGGAAAAGGAAATAAGAACAACAATGCACAGAATGTTGATGAGCAGTGGAATCTGATTGCCAACGCCGAATTTGAAGGTAATGTTATGGCGGAGGGTGTGCTGGAGATTCATGACAATTGCGGCTTCCTCAGGTCTTCGGATTACAACTATCTGCCTTCTCCCGACGATGTGTATGTTTCTTTAAATCAGATAAAAACATACGGTTTGAAGAATGGTGACACGGTGCGTGGCCCGATTCGTCCGCCCAAGAAAGGCGACAAGTTCTTCCCGCTGACTAAAGTGGAGAAAATCAATGGCTGCGACCCTGAGGAAATTCGCGACCGTATCCCATTTGACTATCTGGTGCCGATGTTCCCCAACCAGAAAATCCGTCTGACGGGCCATTCGGGCGACAATGTGTGCACGCGTGTTATCGACCTGTTTGCTCCTATTGGCAAGGGTCAGCGCGGTCTGATTGTGGCTCAGCCCAAGACAGGTAAAACCGTTCTGCTGAAAGAGGTTGCCAACGCCATTTCGGCCAACCATCCCGAGATATATCTGATTATCCTCTTGATTGACGAGCGTCCCGAAGAGGTGACCGACATGCAGCGCAGTGTCAAAGCTGAGGTTATCTCCTCCACCTTCGACGAGCCTGCCGAGCGTCACGTGAAGATTGCCAACATTGTGCTTGAAAAGGCCAAGCGCATGGTTGAGTGCGGCCACGATGTGTGCATCTTGTTAGACTCTATCACCCGTCTGGCGCGCGCCTTCAATACCGTTTGCCCTGCGTCGGGTAAGGTGCTGTCG
>JAEEGG010016260.1_pt1 | contig 15470 bp, 9 predicted proteins | sample 9134161 | NCBI WGS metagenome assembly JAEEGG01 (sample SAMN16246543, study PRJNA631951) | gut metagenome | biome: gut microbiome; feature: rumen; material: CR-attached | host: Bos | place: Iran: Karaj | collected 2018-10
GGCCATTGATGTAGTCCTTCCTGGAGACCTTGATCATGAAGCATACGCGCTGATAGTACAGGGTCTTCTCATGCGGAAGGAGGTCTGATGTCTTCTTGTGGAGAGCGGATGGGATGCGTCCGTACTGGGCGTGTGAAACACGGATTTCCGGTTCTCCTATGCTCTCAGAGGGGAAAACGTCAAGGGCAGCCTTCTGAACTGCTGTGATGAAGTTCTGATGGCTGATGGTAAGTGTATTGTCGGCCCAGGTGGGCACGACGCAACGGTTCTTGAGGTCATACAGCGAGATTTGGATGCTGTTGCCTTCGATGAAGTGAGGTCGGTCTTGCTGAAAGCCTTCCTCGACTGATACTTCTTCGTAGTCTGCGTATTCGACTGTTGAAGGAAAGTTGGTTCTGGAAACGACGATCTGCTGAGATGCCGATTCCTGCGGTAAAGTTGTTTTTGTCATTGTTTTGATGGTTTTATAGGGTTTGTGTTGGGTTAAATAAAAGACCTGGAATCCTATGGATGTACCTCTTCGGCTATTCCTTGGAATTCCAGGTCGATGGTAGTCAGGAGCAATTAATGATGCTCCACGTGCGTGCTAGATCCTACGGCTCTTCGCCCGGATCTTTCTTGGGCTGGTTCAGCAGTTTCTCGATGATGAAAAGAATGATGCTGATGATCGGGCCCATTTTGTGAATTAGTTTTTTCATTGAGTTGTGATAATGATGGGTAAAATGTTGGAATAGTTGGTTCTATATATAAGGATTTGAAGCGTCCCTGTATTGCGCTCCCAGATGGCAGAAGAGCATTGCTTCCAACGATCAGAATGCTCCTTGTGGATGGTGGATTGTTTGTCTGTGGTGAGTTGACAGTATATTGCCTATCTGACCGCAAACAGGTATATATAACGCACGTTAACCCCTTAACGTTAAGGCTTAACAACAAGGTTAACATATATTCAATGAACTGATATACAACGATATATGCATTAACAAGCTGTTAAAGCTGTTAAGGGGGTAATACACACAAAAAAAAGAGGTCATCTCTGGCCTCTTTTTTGCTTGATGAGTGGAAATTATTAGCTAACGTAGCCCTTCTCTTTCATTTCTTCGAACAAGCGCTTAACTTGTTGAGCACTGTCTAGGCCGTATCGTTTGCCCCATTTCTCATTTCTGACAATGGAGTTATAACCATATCCATTGACGCCAGGCTTGTAACTGTTATACATCTGGAGTGCGACATTCAATGGAACGCCCTTGATGGTAACTGTACTCTGTGGCTGAGGATCCTGTTGTTCTGGTTTCACATATTCTGCAGATCGGTTGGACTCACGCTGGAGGTTATGCTTGGCACCGAACTTGTGGATGAAACGCTCGATACAGAAGTCGGCAACATAGATGGTCAAGTCTGTCACAGCCTTCCGCTTCTCAACCTCCGTCTCCGTGGGCTGCCCCCAAAGCATATGGATGATTATAGCAGCATGGAAGGCAATGGTTGCGGCTCGCGTACGTATGTCCTTGCGGGCTGAATTGCCATCCTTCTCAAAAAGGTCATACTGAGCGTCCAGCCACTTCTTCAAGGCAGCATTCACATAATCGAGATCAATTTCTGTTTCAACACTGGCAATGTCTATGCCGTTATCCGTGTGATAGCAATACTTGTCGTGCCACTCGTCAATCTGGTCTCGAATCTTATCAAGATCCTGCCCCTGTGGCATATTCAGAGTTGCAATCTCACGTCCGTTTTCGGGAATAGTCGTCCAGATGATTCGGGAGGCCGTACCTCCTTCAATCTCCTTGTCGATGAATTTCTCTACAGCTTCATTTGTGCCCGTGAAGACCCCGTTGAGATATACTGGGAACGTGCCTGTTGCACTGGCTTTGGCTTTTGTGTTTTGGTACACGAGACCGTTCTCGAAGGCCTTACGGAGGTGTTCGTAGGACAAGCCGCTTTGCTTCTTGAGGGCATCGATAACAGCATCGATCTCTGTCTCAAGGATAAGCATGTGTACACCCTGGTTAGAGGCAGTTACATCGTAGAACTTAGATAGGGTGGTGTTGATACCCAAGTTCTGGATGATATTGTTTGACTTCCCCTTGGACAACTTGGCAATGTCGATTTCGATAAGACGTTCGAACAGGCATTTGTAGAGAGTCTCGAATTTGCTCTTACCCGAACCGAAAGGAGCTTCGACGATGCTCAGCAGGCTAGGTGAATGCATAACACCATCGAGGTACACGGAACGTACTTTGGAGAAGCACAAGGCACCGAGCTCAGCAAAGAGTGCCATTGTCATTGCATCCTCATAGCCCTTGGGACAACCCTGGATGATTTGCGCAAGGAATGGAGGAAGCTTAGGCATGCTATAGTTCTTGTGGAAGTCGTCTGCCCAAGTCTGAGGTTTGACAGCTTCATCTTGTGGAACGTCGGCTGCTGGTGATGGTGTGGGAGCAGGTTCAGGTTTCTCGTCTTTCTTGTTGCTGAACTCGTTCTTGATACTGTAAGCTGCGTACATGAATGCTGTTCCTGCGGCAAGCAAGAACCCTAATTCTTTGCGTTGGACATCGATTTCATGTCCCCAAAATTTTAATTTCATGTTTTTACTTTTTGAATAAATTATATACCTTCTTTCCAATGATAACGACTCCTGCTGCGGAAAAGGTCAACAGTAAAATATCGTTTGCCTTATCCATAAATGAATCCCAAGACCCATTTCCATTGCCAACGGACGCGGATGTTTGAGACGAATTGGTCACACCCTGCATCTCAGCAGAACGGGTTGCACTAGCTACCTGAGCTGGATTAGCCTGAATAATATTCATATCTGTTTCCTGTTAATTAGACATTTTGGTAAAACAATCCAGGGCCTTCTTGGTCTTGCCCTCGGATGGTGAACCGGCATTGACATCCGAGGTTGCGGTAGAAAGACCTGCGCATGGTTGAGCTACACTTGCAGTAGCACTTGCCTGATCGCTGTAATCCAGATCAGTAGGATTGATCACTAGTGCAGAAACCATGTCCTGCATGGGTTGCTCTGCTGTGAGAGCGGGGGTAGTATATTTTTTCATTTTGTTAATATTATAATTATTTAGTTAAGAGTGATGCAATAAAAAAAAGACTGCTGGAGAGCCACGGCTCTCCAGCAGTCTCATTAACCAGATGAACTGGTGTAAGAAAGCGGAGGCCTCTTTCAATTATCAACAATAATTATGTCACAAATATGGGATAATTACCCATATTTGGAATTGACATACTGTGTAAGATATGAAAGAGGCCAATTAATATAAAGTCCGCGTATAAGGCCTCTGTTACTTTTTGGCGGACTTGCGCCTTCGAAAAGGCGTCACTTTTTATCTGCAAATAGTGTGCCGCAGTATAACTGACGCAAGGAGTCTTGACAATTTGTCAGACTTTTTCTCTCTCATTGTGAAAGAGGCTATGTGAATGATGCTGTTTCAAATTAATCAATCCGCACCTCTCTCGCCATGAATTTCTTACTAATGAATAAGTAAAGAACTATGTTTATAGATTATTTCACAAACCTATTTAGGTTTTTCACATCTGAGCCGATAGACCCAGAAGTGAGCCAGTAGTAGAAAGCAGCATTGGTGAAAGAAGACCATTCTGGCGTAAAGAAAGCTGCTGATGAAGATGTTGTTGTCGATAACGACAAACCTTTCCTATCAGACGACATACGAAGCCTTGAGGATAGATTCGGGTGTTTGTATTCGGGCATGGTGATTGAGACGGACTTGCATGAGATGCTGAGTCTATGCCCAAGGCAGAGACGTAGAAGTGATGCTTACAACAGCCTCGTAAACTATCTTGGACGTGAACATGGTGTAACTCTGCTTATACAATCTAGGAAATCAATTAAACAACAAGAACATGAGCAAGAATAAGAAAAAAATTTAGGTGGGGTCAATCAAATTGGCTCCAAACGGACAGAATCAGTTTGAAGGTATCGTATATGCCCACAAACTTAACGCGACGAATGAATACTACGTCGGTGAAACTACGAATTAGGATTTGAGATTGAGTGTTTGGAACAGTTAGAAGTCTTCTTATGGCGGTCAGAAGATCAAGAAAGCCAGGGAAGAATTCGGGATTGATGATTCGATATGGTCCTATGCTGTTCTGGAGACCGTTACTGCTGACAGCAAAGAAGAACTTGACGCCAAATTGAAGGAACGAGAAAGTCATTGGATCAAGGAACTCGATTCAGTAGAGCACGGCTTCAACGCGAACTATGGAGGTCGTGGTATGACAGGACTTGCATTAACTTAGGAGCACAAAAAAAAGATTGGTAAAGCCAATAGCCGGAAGATCACTGTTTAGTTCGATGACAAATTACCCATGGACTTTTAGTCTTAGAAAGAAGCCGCAAAATAGCTAAACATGAGCGAGGCTTCCATTTCAAATTATGCTAGGAATGGAAAACACAATGACCGAGGAGGTTGGAAGATTGTGTGATAATCGGTGTTTGCCTATCCTCTACACATTATATATAATATATAGGGGAGGTTTAAGAAAAAAAAGAGACGGGATAACCCGTCTCAATTTTTTTGTTTAAGTTAGATGGCCAATAGCCATAACGATCACTTTAGCCTGTTCTTTTGCACCAAGGTGTCAAGTGGAATCAACAATCAGCCAAGGATAATAGGCTTTTGGTTGGTTCGTCCTTTGGTTGATTACTGAATATTTGGCCAAGTGGGTGTCTATGCGTATATTTACGCGCCAATTGCTCTGATCAAGGAGTGGAAGATACGACCTTTACACCTCTGTGCATTCGGTTTCGGATTCAGATATTCCTCTCCGGGTAACGACCTATCATGTCATAAAATGACTTGATTGTTCACACGGACTAAGTTAAAAAATGATCATACTATGGGAAAAAAAGACTTTAATGAATTTCTCGATATGTTTGCAGATGTAATAGCAAACAAGGTGGTTGAAAAACTAAATCTCGCTTACCCCGAGTCTTTTGAAGGCAAGAGTAGGCACGAGAAAGAGTATCTGAACGTTCAAGACGTCTGCAAGCAGCTCCACATCTCCAAGGCAACCCTCTATCGTCATCGTGACCTCGGCTTTCTCAAACCGTCACTGTATGTCGGTCGTAAACCACTCTTTACGAAGAAGGATATTGAGGACTATCTGAAGGTCTTCAACCGTGATGATCCATCATCAATTAAGTAAAAAGATACCAGCTGTAGCACACTAAGCAGTACTGGCAGAAGTACAATAGATGTTTGAGCGCTATGTAGCTATCCATAATTGATATTACTCAATTTGTTCTAGATACGCTCTCATTGTAGCATCAATTGCCGAGTATTGGAATTTAATAATCCTTTCTATTTTGCCAAATACATAAGGATCCATCTGGGTTACTTCCCAATCCTTTAGCTCATCCAAATCCATTTCCTCGTTTACATAGCTGAGGTTTGTCCCCTCAACAAACAAGGTGTGAAAATACACTATATTATTGCGAATATCGGTTATTCTTGAAAAGTTTACGACTTGGAGACTCGTGTAATCAGATAGATGGCAGCAACCAATCTCAAATTTGTATGGTTGAAGATGTTCTTTGGGTTTCAAGCGCATAACTGTATCATAGGCTTCCTTATAGCCGTTATACAACTTGTCGGACACATCGGCTGGGACTTCCTTGATTGCTGTGGTCTCTGAGAATTTCAGTTCACAGTCCCCAAATCCAGCAATTTTCTCCCCTTGAACTTCATAGGCATACACTGCATCTATGACATAGGTTTCATCGGATAGTTTTAGAATCCTGCCCAGATAACAATCGCCGTCAGACTTCACTAAATAACAATGGCCCTTTTCCATACATTCAGAATATAAGGATCTCGATAAAAAACTTCATTCTAGCGCAGGCAAATCTAATTATTTTCTTTCAATCTTCACGCATTTATCACCAAAAAAAGTGTTTTTATCCCCCAAAATATTCACTTTTTGCTCAAAAATGAACCATTGTATTCAAAAAATAATTAATTTTGGCCCATTCAAACATACTCACCATCCCATGCAGATTAACCTTATTGATATATCTGAGGACGAGATCTTCGAGCGGATGCCCGAAGTTCTTAATACGTTATTACGCGACCACACGTTATCTGGCACTGAGCCGGATACGTTCAGGCATATCAAGTGGGGAACACGGGATTATGAAGCGCTTGGCAAGGGGTTCCAGGAGAATGATTCCATCGAGATACAATCCATCACCGGTAAATACGGCAAGGTCATACAGCCGCATATCTGCAAGACAAAGGAGGTGAAGCGTACCCGAATCAAGGCTAAGGCAGAGGTGTTCACACCAAGCTGGATCTGCAACGCCCAGAACAATCTCGTCGATCGTGCATGGTTTGACGGGAAGGATATGTTCAATACTGAAAATCCTGATCACACTTGGACTGTTACCCAAAGTCCCATCCCCTTCACAAAGCCGAATCACCGCTGGCGCGATTATGTCAACGCCCCACGTATGGAAGTGGCTTGTGGCGAGGCTCCATATATTACCAGCCGTTACGATACGACTACTGGAGAATTCATCCCTACCTTGCAACGCATCGGATTCCTTGACCGTAAGCTGAGGGTCGTTACGGAGAATTGCCGAACCACAAAGGAATGGATCTATTATGCAAAAGCAGCCCTCCACAGCTGTTATGGCTTCGAATGGCAGGGTGACAATCTGCTTTTGGCTCGTGAAGCCGTATTGTACACCACTATCGAATGGTTCCTTTCAGCCTTTGACCGAATGCCCATGAAGCAGACCATCAACCACTGGGCCTACATCATCTCCTGGAACCTTTGGCAGATGGACGGCACTACCCTATGCGTGCCCGGTACTCAGACCTACTGCCTCATTCGTGATTGGAAGCGCTGGGCTAATCGTTATCACAAGGATAGAAAAGAAGACTATGGCTACCGTTGTGAGACTTTCTACGAGCAGGTTTATCACAAGAAACCGCAGGTGAATCCTCAAACCGAAATAGATTGGTAAGGCTATGAAATACACCGATACTTTATGTCCACAGGTCATCTATGTATTCCGCATCAACGATGAGGAGCATAAGGGCTGCCTGAAGGTGGGGATGACCAAGCTGACAGGAGAATATCCAGACTTCAGCAAGCTAGAGTCAAATAGCAATATCCTGAATAATGTCGCTCGTGCCAGAATAGAGCAATATACATCTACAGCAGCCATCCCATACGACCTGCTCCATACCGAACTAAGCCTTTTCTTCAATGGATCTCATATTGTGGCTTTCGACGACCATCAGGTTCATGAGGTGCTGCGACGCTCCGGCATCAAGCAGAAGAAATTCGAATATGCCGATAAGGCAAAGGAATGGTTTATCACAGACCTTCAAACCGTCAAGAATGCGATCCTTGCTGCCAAACAGGGAAGGAATTCATTGCTCGCCGAAGAGAAGTCTTCTGGCAAGGATCCCATCATCTTTAGGCCAGAGCAGGAGAAGGCAATAAAGGCTTCAGTCAACAAGTTCAAGGAACCAGGAACACGCATGCTGTGGAATTGCAAGATGCGTTTCGGCAAGACACTTTCCGCTCTGCAGGTCGTACGTGAGATGAAGTTCAAGCGTTCGGTCATCGTTACCCATCGTCCTGTAGTCGATGCTGGTTGGTTCGAGGATTTTGATAAGATTTTCTGGGATCTTCCGGAATACCGCTATGGTTCGAAAAACAATGGGGAAGACCTGGTTACTCTGATTGGCTCGGACAAGCCTATGGTCTATTTTGCATCGATGCAAGATCTAAGAGGTTCGGCAGAGGTCGGTGGACAGTTCGATAAGAATGACCTCATCTACAAGACGCATTGGGACCTTGTCATCGTGGATGAAGCTCATGAAGGGACACAGACAGAACTTGGACAAAAGGTATTGAAGGCTCTTGTCAAGAAGAAGACTTGTGTCCTCAATCTTTCGGGCACACCCTTCAACATCGTATCCGATTACAATGAGGATGAAATCGTCAACTGGACGTATGTGGATGAACAGAAGGCCAAGGAGCAGTGGGATAAGGAGCATCCGCTTGAACATAATCCATACGGTGGACTCCCTCGCATGAACATGGCCATCTATGACCTTGGCAAGGTGTTTGACAAGCCCGAATATGAAGCCAAATACGGAAATATGCAGTTCAATTTCCGTGAGTTCTTCCGCACCGATCCTACCGGTAATCAGTTTGTGCATGAAAAGGATGTCAACGCATTCCTTGACCTTTTATGCAAGCCTGATCCGGAAACCAATTACCCATTCTCGACCAAGGCATATTGTGAGATCTTTCGTCATACATTCTGGGTTGTTCCAGGAGTGAAAGAGGCACGAGCACTCTCGTCCCTTTTGAAGAAGCATCCGGTCTTTGGCTATTACCAGATCATCAATGTAGCAGGGGATGGCGATGATGATAGCGAGTATTGTGAAGCACTCGATGCCGTTAAGACAGCTATCGGCGATCACCCGGAGGACACCTACACCATCACCATCTCATGCGGTCGACTGACTACGGGAGTCAGCGTCAAGGCCTGGACCGCTGTTTTCATGCTCAAGGGAGATGCTAAGACAAAGGCCCAGGGCTATATGCAGACCATCTTCCGCGTTCAAACACCTGCTACGATTGGAGGAAAGCGCAAGGAGGAATGTTACGTGTTTGATTTTGCCCCAGATCGCATCCTCACTGCCCTTGATGAAAGCATTCGTGCCAATTCCTATGCCAAGGCCAATAAGCCGGGCACACAGAAGGCTGTTCTTACAGATGAAGAGAAGGCTCAGATAGACGAGTTCATGCACTTCTGCCCCGTGGTTGCCTGGGATGGCTCTCAAATGCTGCCCTACAATGTAGCCCTTATGATGGAGCATTTGAAGCGGGTTCAGATTGAAAGGGTGGTACGCAATGGCTTTGAGGACGATTCCCTTTACAACAACGATTTCCTTATGAACCTTGATGATGAAGCCATCAAGCAGCTGGAGGACGTAAAGGGTATAATCGGCACATCCAAGGCACAGAAGAAGATGGGTGACCTCGTGATCAATGACCAGGGCCTCACTGGGGAAGAAGAGAAAGCATCTGATGACATCAAACCCAAAAAGCCTGAGCTTACAGAGGAACAGAAGAAGGCTAAAGCGGAATTGGATAGGCGCAGAAAACAGAAGCAGGCGGCTATTTCAATTCTGAGAGGCCTTTCCATACGTTTCCCCATGCTTATCTATGGTGCAGAGTTGAAGGATGAGAACGTAGGAATAACACTTGATAACTTCACTTCATTCATCGACAAGGAGTCTTGGGAGGAGTTTATGCCCCAAGGCATCTCGATGCAGCGTTTCTATGCTCTACGCAAGTATTATGATCCGGATGTCTTCAACGCCTGTGGCAAGCGCATTCGTGAAAAAGCCCGTTTGGCAGATAATCTTCCTCCGCTTGAACGTACTCAGCGTATTGCTGACATATTCGCCACCTTCCGCAATCCAGACAAGGAAACTGTGCTCACCCCTTGGCGAGTGGTCAACATGCACCTGTCTGATACAATAGGTGGATATGATTTCTATGATGAGCAGCACATTCGTCCCATTGAGGAGCCCAGGCTTGTGGAGCATGGCAAAATAACATGGCGCATCTTTGAGGGGCCAGACCCCCAGATTCTGGAAATCAACTCCAAGTCCGGTCTATATCCGCTCTATATGGCCTATTCTCTGTTCCGTGTCCGTCTTGAACAATGGGCTAATGCAGGATTGATTGCAAATCCAGCCAAACCTACATTTGAAGAACAGCAGACCATCTGGGACGATGTCGTTCATCGTAACCTCTTCATCTTGTGCAAGACACCGATGGCTCGCAGTATCACGAAACGTACATTGGTAGGTTTTAGAGATGTGAAGGTGAATGCCAAATATGAACCCAATCTTATCGAGACTCTTTCAGATTCAGAGCAACGAGAAGCTTTGATTACAAAACTACATCAAGGTAAAACATATTGGAAAGCAATTAAGGATAATATGATTCAATTCGAAGCAATCGTGGGGAATCCACCATATCAAGAGATAGGTGGATCTGGTGGAACTAATGATGCCCCTATTTTCCAGCATTTCTGTAATCTTGCAACAAATATTAAGCCATATTATATCTCTTTGATTATTCCATCAAAATGGTTTACTGGGGGGCGTGAATCATTGCTGGGTGATTTTCGTAAACGCATGTTGAATAGTAGTAAAATAGAAAGGATGATTGCATATAGCAATAGTCGTCAGCTTTTCTCCAATGTTGAAATAAAGGGTGGTGTTTGCTATTATTTAGAAAACACCAATTACCATGGCAAATGTGAATATACATTTATAACGGATTCAGAGATACAGTCTACAATTGTTGACCTCAGTTCTTTTGACCTATTTGTTCGAAATCCCAAATTGGAGCCAATTGTAGCCAAGGTTTTTAAGCAAATGCGAGAAGACAAGACAGAATCCGTAGAGACAATGATTTCGGCAGACACCCCTTTTGGTATTCCTACAAATCCATCAGGAAGTAAAAAGAATCCTTTCAGCCTAAGTCCAAATCTGACAGATGAGTACAACACTCCTGTCTTATATTTGAAAGACCATGATCGTGTTTATGGGTTTATTCGCAACTCTGATATTCGCAAAAATCGACAGGATATTGATGCAAACAAAGTATATGTTCCTAAAGCTGGAGGTTCTGGAAATGACAATCTGATTTTGGGCAAGCCAGTGCATGCTTTGCCTAATTCTGTTTGCTCTCAAACATTCTTATATGCAAAATTAGATAGTGAGAAAGAATGTGCGAACTTTGTCGAATACCTAAAAACTCGGTTTGTTAGGGCATTGATCTCTTCTATTAAAATAACACAAGATGCTGCAAGTGGCGTTTATCATTATGTTCCAAAATTAGATTTCCACGAATCCTGGACCGATGAAAAATTGTATGCAAAATATGGTATAACACCCGAAGAGCAAGCATATATTGAAAGTCTAATCAAACCGATGGAGTAATACTTATGATGGCGAAAGACGAAAAAACTGGCATCGTATATGTGCTGACCAATCCTGTTATGCCAGGGCTGGTGAAGATTGGCATGACCGAAAGAAATGAAATAGATGCTCGCCTAAAAGAATTATACACGACAGGTGTCCCCGTCCCCTTCGATTGTGCTTATGCTTGTAGAGTGAATCAGAAAGAATGTGCCAAGATTGAAAAGGCCCTTCATAAGGCTTTTGCTCCCAATCGTGTCAATGCAAATCGTGAGTTCTTTCGCATCAGTCCGGACCAAGCTATCGCAATCCTGGAATTATTTCATCACGAGGACGTGACTGATGAGATTACTGATGAGATAGAGAATGACCTGACCGAAGACGATAAGGCAGCATCGAAGAAGGCCAAGAAAAACCGTCCAGCTTTGAACTTTGCAGAGATGGGTATTCCAGAGGGTGCATCATTGCAATATGTTCACGATCCAAGCATTACCTGCGTTGTTGCTTCTGAACGAAAGGTAAATTATCACGGAGAGATAATGTCTTTGACTGCTCTTTGCCAAGATCTATTGGGCTACAAGCATGCTCCAGCTCCATGCACTCACTGGCAGTATAAGGGCAAGAAGCTCAGCGATATATATGATGAGACTTATCCTTTTGAAGAATAATAAATTGCAAATATAACATAACGACTAAAAAATATGGATTTAACTATTATTGGTCACGTAATTGGGCATGCCGATCCAATTGAGATGCCTGTCAGTGAATTATTGACAGGTAGTTATGAGTTCTCAATACCGTCTTATCAGCGCGGATATAGATGGGAATCGTCCGAAGTGGGTGTGCAAAACAATGATGTAAAGCAAGTGGATGACCTGCTTAATGACCTTACAACATTTGTAAAGACAAACGCTAATAACAACACCAGCAATCCGGCAAAATATTACTTGCAACCATTGATGGTGAAGCCCTTACAGACATCAAATGGTTATGTGTGGGAAGTTTTAGACGGACAACAACGTCTAACGACTATGCTTCTGATATTGCGATGTATTAACGAGAAGCTTTATTTGAATGCTCCACTGTCTCTATACACCCTAATCTATCAAAACAGAAAGCAACTAGACTTTAGTAAAATTACTTATAATCCGACATCGCCCAACTATGATTATCCCTATCCAGCCGACAGCCTTGATAGTTATTTCGTTAGAAAGGCAAAGGACAGAATAGAAAGATGGTATAACGATGTGCTCGCTCCACCTTACCAACAGCCACTCCGCGATAAATTGAAAGAACTATTGTTCTACCCAGATGTCTCTCGTACTGGAACGACAATGACACCTATTCTCAGAGCTGTCTTCATTTGGTATAATGTAGAGCCTATATCTTCACCCAGCCAATCAATAATGGGCAATCGACAGCACGATATTGAAATCTTCAATCGTTTAAACAGAGGAAAGATTAGCCTTACTGACTCGGAACTCATCAAAGCTTTGTTCTTATTGTGTATTAAACAGTCTCCTACATCAGGCAGTTCTCTTATGAATCCTGACACTTTGGTGCGAAAGTGGGATGAAATGGGCAAGAAATTCCAAAACGATAAGTTCTGGAAAATGATAGTGCCCAAAGACAAAGAATATAGCAATCGCATGGATCTTCTGTTTGATTTCATACGGGATTGCCAAGGGGGCAAAGAAAAGAGCTCCTATAGATACTATTACCAAAAGATGCGTCACTTGCTGGCAGCTCCCAACCTCCAACAAGTTGAAAATCTTTGGGATGAAATCAAGTCATACTTCGATATTCTCTGTAAATGGCATGAAGATGTGCAAAAGCACAACTATGTTGGATATCTTGTAGATAATGGTGTAACAATATCAGAAATATACAGAAAGATTGCAAATGGCACAAATTTGGAAAAAATGATAAAGGATAACATTGAAATAGGAAATGAAAACGATATAGATACACTTTCATATCAAAATCGTGAGGATTTCATAAAGATACGTAAGATACTTCTTTTGTTTAATGTGCTGACTTGTGACCGATATGATCAGAAGTTCCCATTTAACCTCTATCGGGACAACTACTATGATATAGAGCACGTTAATTCGCAAACGGATAATCCCATTGAAAAAATTGAGGAAAAGCGCGAGTGGATCAAAGAACATGCTTTTGCCTGTCTAAGATTCGATCGTACAGAAAAGGATGCTAAGGGGGCATTTACACAAGCGGCTATAGTCGCTCGTAATCTGATTATTGAAGGCATAAAACTACTTCGTGCCTTCAAACAAAATGGTAATAGGGACCTTGGCAATCAATTCAAGCCATACAGAATCAAAGTGGAGAATTATTATGCCAGTGGTAACATAGGGAAAGCGATGGCAAACAAGGATACAATAGGAAACCTGACATTGCTCAACTCAACAATCAATAGAGAATACAAGAATGCATTGTTCCCGAAAAAGTTGAGAACCTTGAAACGCAGCGATCAAGAAGGCTCCTATATTCCTCTTTGTACCAAATACATGTTCTTGAAGTATTATTCTAATCCTCAGGCTAATGTCTCAGCATTCAATATGATGCGGTGGAGAGAAACAGATCAAGAAGAATACATCGAAGCTATCAAAGATACTATTAAAACAATTCTTTAATTATGGCACATTTTAATTTTTCTACACTTATACATAGAACGTACCAGTGGTCTATGACTTTGCCTGATGGAAGCACACATAATGGTGCTAGCGTCAGAGATATTCCTGTGCGAATTCCCAAAATACAACGCGATTATGCAGAAGGTCGAAATAGTGAGATGATTGAGCGCAAAAGGAGAAATCTGCTCAACGATATGCTGGATGTAGTATGTGGAACAAGGAGTGGATTGTCATTCGATTTCGTGTATGGCTATATGATGTCAAATGGCAAGATAATAGCCAACAACGGATGGCAAAATCAGCATATTAGTCCTAACATTGCGTTCGAGCCCCTCGATGGTCAACAACGTCTTACTACCCTATTCTTGCTGTATTGGTTGTTTGGACGTGAAGCTGACATACGCGATAAGTATGATCATTCATTACTCGTTTATGAAACCAGGGATACAAGTGAGGAGTTCTGCCATTGGCTTGTGAAACAGAATGCACAGACTATTATTTGTAATTGGGAAACCAAAGTGTCCCAAATTCAACAGCAAAACAATAATAACATCGCAAAGTGGGGAACTGTAAAGGGCGCTAATGGAGTTGTGGATCCAATAGCAAATCGACTACGCTTCCCACTGCTTCCTGTACCATCATTATTTCAATTTATGCAATCTCTTAATTCCTTCAAGTGGGACTGGCATGACGATCCAAACATCCATTCAATGATTACCGTCTTAGAATCGTCTATGAGTATTCTCCATGAACGAGGATTGCAATATTCCACAATGGTCATCAGCGAGAAACAGAATAAAAATCTTGACAGCATTACCTTTATGCTCCTTGACAACTTGGTATGTGACGGAGACCAATTGTTCGAGAAAATGAATGCCCGAGGCAAGGCACTTACTAGTTTTGAAATACTAAAATCGTCTCTTGAAGAAGAGATGGAACGTCAAAATTTACCTAACTCTAATCCGACATTGACCAACGATTGGCGTATAGCAATGGACGGAAATTGGATTGATTATTGTTGGGACAATTCCAATATTGGAAATAATCCTCAACTCAAGACTGTGAGAACTGTTGAGGAGAAACTCGAACGGCTGCTTGTGCGAATGGTTGGCAAATCATTCTTTGCCACAACTATTACAGGCACTCCGATAGTACAGAATTCCAATGCTAAGGATTATACTTCTCTATTAATAGAGTCTGTCTCAAAGAGGGAAAAAGTGAATCTCGTGGTAGACAGATATTTGGAATATGCTCGTCATGAGCGTGCTGTCAACGCAAAAAAATCTTCCATCGCCAAAGTTCCTTCCCCATTGGATTTTCAAAGCATATATGATGACATCCAGAACCTAATCTATCAAGATGCATCTAATAAATGGCACGATGCGTCTTCTTTACTCCCTCAGTTCAACCGATCTAATACGAAAACCTTGATAGAGATGTTTTTGGAGGACAATCCGACCCATAACATACGCGTTATGGTGTATGCTATGTTTGCATATCTTCGTATTGTTTCTGCCCATAAAATTGCAGGGAACACCACAGAAAAAGCCAATTTCATCGATTGGATGCGATTCGTTCGAAATGTCTACAATTCTGACAACAAGAACTCCGGATTGGATAATTTTGGAGATGTCAAAACTGCCATCGATGCAATCGACAAATGGTTGGATGAGTATGTGAAGAATTATCGAAAAGGAACTAATCAGGATGTCTTGAGACTCATTCTCAATCATATACAAGGGAATGCTAATAGTCAGGAGCAAGCCAGACTTGATGAGGAAGTCATAAAGGCCGGTTTGAGAATTAACGGTTC
>JAEEGG010016263.1_pt1 | contig 15465 bp, 12 predicted proteins | sample 9134161 | NCBI WGS metagenome assembly JAEEGG01 (sample SAMN16246543, study PRJNA631951) | gut metagenome | biome: gut microbiome; feature: rumen; material: CR-attached | host: Bos | place: Iran: Karaj | collected 2018-10
CGACAAAGTATTCAAAATTGGAATTTATCGTTGCGGAATACAACGGCGGTGATTCCGATAACCACTACAATTTTGACAAATCCCGCCAAAAGACTCGTGAATCCGTCCGCGAAATGAACCGCTGGATTGGCTCCTTCTTCTGGGAACCGACTATCGGCGGCGCGTGGGGCGCAGGGCTTTTTGACTGGCGCGGTAAAGACCTTTACGCAAACGCTAAGGCCTTCGAAGAGTTTTTCTAGAAATGAATTCCTAAGTTTCTATATTGTACTCATACGCTAACACCTCCGGAGAGCAGTTCTGGCGAAACCTCATTTCCTAAGTTTCTATATTTGGCGGCCTTTTCGGCGGTAACCAGAACCCGTTCTGGCGAAACCTCATTTCCTAAGTTTCTATATTGAACGGCGGCCGCAAGGAGTTCATCCGCAAGTTCTGGCGAAATCCCATTTCCTAAGTTTCTATATTGGAAAGCTGATGATGATGGTGGCGGACGAGTTCTGGCGAAACCTCATTTCCTAAGTTTCTATATTAGTTTCGCGCTAAGATATTGGTAAAACGTAATTTAGCGCGACTAAATAGCCAAAAAAACGGGCCGAAACGCTAAAACAGACATAGCTGGTCTGGATTTTTTTTGCGTGGCTCTTGAATATTGTTCTGAAAACGAACGATGTTTTCAAACTGCTTGTCGGTTAATGTGATAATATGAACTTTTCCACCTGGAGGAAGGTTCATTTCTATATGGCGATAGTATTTTTCGGCATTCTCTTTGCCTGAACAGTGGCGCATATAAACCGAAAATTGCGCCATTTCAAAACCTTCGTCTAACAGAAATTGACGAAAAGCTGTAGCCGCTTTTCGGTCGTGTTCTTCTACAACAGGTAAATCAAAAAGAACCATCAACCACAAAATCCGATATCCACTCAGCCTTTTCAAACTTCAGACCATTCTTCTTGAATTTCTTCAATGGAAGGTATCTTAGCAAATTGGAGATTTGATGAAGTACCTTCACAAATATCAACAAAACTATTGCACAAACGTTGAATACAAATGCGTAGGGGTGAGTGTTGCTCATTTAGTTTCAGATCCCATTCTAAGACTTGGGTCAGGAACTTTTTTTCTTCTGGATTTAGTTCTGTTTTTTCGGCTAGATATAATTTATAAACGGCTATGTCTATAATGGGACGCCATGGTTCTCCAATTTCTAGAATCCTACCAATCATTTCTCCTTAAATCCAGGGTCGTAAACAAAGCCGCATTCATCAACATGAACAATGCGTGCTTTGAGTGGTTTTAATGTACTTGCCTTTTTATATGTGTATTTAAAATAATCATTTTTATTTTTGTTTCGTTCTTTCAAGTTTCCTGCTTCAAATAGTTCCGCCATTGTAATTTTTTGATCTGTAATGCCGAGAATGTGATATAAAATTCTTTTGCCATCTTTCTCGCAACAAAGGGTATCACCGATAAAAAGGCTCATTATTATGTTATTTGTTTTTGTTGGACTTTGAGAATTTGCGTCAAATCGGCTAATAATTTTTCCTTCCCATTTATCTCCGTTTGCATAGATATCGTAACAATAATTTCCATCTGGTTTGAAGGACTTGTAAATATGTCCATTTTTGTCTTTTATTGGAATGACAGAATGTTTTTCTATTAGTGTTACTCTTCGAATGCCGGTTCTGCTAGAGTAATCGTTGATTGCTTCCATTAGTTTTGAATCTGAAGATGATTCTGCTATAAGGTTTTGAAGACTTAATCGAATTCTTTCGCTGTGAATTTGTTCTATGTTAGTTTCCTTAATTGAAGTTATAGGAACTTTATGACGGATTGTTGAAACTGTATCTTTTTTGTATTCACCAACAATTCCGTATGCGGTTGCATCATGAAGTTTTCCTCCCAAACCATGGTCTTTGCGATGGGAAACTACCAAATGAGAAAGTCGTTCTTTTGCTTGATCATAAATATCGACAATAGGAGGATTAATATGAGAAAGAATCCTTTCCTGATGTTCCCAATTAATTTTCGTTGCGTCAGACATTTTTTTCAGCATAGCACGATCGGTCATAGCGACGACAAGTCCATCAATGGCGTGATGCCCATGGTGGTCGCGGCTTTTTTCAAATGAACCATCGGGAAGTTCTCGGCCTAAAATGCTGTTTAAACCCCATTGGCGCCTGAGCATGGATGTTAATTTTCCAGGAATTGCCCAAACAGAATCCTTTGGGCATACGAACTTTAAGTATTCGAGAGCTAAACGGGAAGCGTAAGCCGTATCAGTCAATTGTCTTGCTTGGAAGTCTCCATTTGCATTATATCTGTCCATCGCTCCTTTTTCAAAGCGCCAACGTTTGTTTTCCCAAGCCTTGTCTTTTGGAAGTCTATCAAGCATTTCTTGGTAAGATAAAATTCCTTTATAGGAATGCTCCGCAAATGCTTCGTAAGGAGAGCGGTTTTGCTTGAGTCTGTTGGCATATCGCATGGAAAGCGTTTTATTTGCCAATGAATCCTCATATGTTTGTGCAAAGGGGAGAATATGTTCTATTTCAACTTCTTCAGTAAAGAGCTTTTCTATACCGATGGCTTTGCCTGTATAGGGACAGCAGCGATCCATTGGATTATCAGCTAATTCTTCCCAAAGTTTATAGCGTTCTCTGTTTTCTCGATTGATGGATTGACCTAGTTTTTTTAGTTCATTATCTATGCGTTCATTTCGTTTTTCATTTTCTGCTTGGCGTTTGTTATAATCCTTGATTTCTTCTTGAGTCATCTTCAACTCGCGAGCAACTTCAATGACGATTTGCTCTGGACTGCCAAAATGCTTTATGACGCAATTAACTACGCGACGGAGTTGGTTTAATGCTATATGAACTGTTGGATTACCGACTTTCCCATAACGATCTTCGTCATTGTCGGCTTCGTTGCCGCTTCCGCGCATAACTCTATTTTCCAGAACTTTACCATAGTAAGGTAGGTAGTGGAATATTTCGCCTGTATAGTTGTCGCTGTGCTTATAGCCAGCCTTGGTTGCCGCTTCGGAATATGTAATGACAGCTTCTTCAAGGAAGGGAACTATTTTCTTTAATGCAACGAGAGAAAGTTTGCCATATCCAGTGGGGAGTGTTTCCTCGGACAACTGCGCCGCTGATTCATTGGATAGTCCAAAGGCGCACAATTTTTTAATTAGATTTTCAGTATCATCTTGATTGATGAGTTCTGCAACAATTGCATTTTGGTTTTCTAATGGCAATAATTTCCAATTTTTTCCGAAATATTTCTTGTTGCCAAGTAGAATTGCAATTTGGTCTCCTTGGAATTTGTCTCGGCGCTCATCTTGGATGCTGAATCTGTCGTAAACGGACAAAGAAAGGAGCTTCTTGGCAGCGGAGAATTTAAGTTCTTTTTTCTGCGAAAGATCTTCTAAAAGAATATTGCGTTCTTTTAGGGTTAGTGGCCTTTGGTCTCCGTATCGGCTGATAATTCTCAATTCATTGATTGTTTGTAGAATCCTGAAACGTTGAAAATAAGGGCTTGCAATGGGAGCGCGATCTTCGCTGGGTTCTAAAAAGCATTTCCCCGGTTTGGCTGGTTTAAGCGGACGCTGATAGAGGAGTGTTGCTCGAATCTCTTTTTTGGCGATTTCCGTCAAAATGTCTGGATAAAATTCTACTTGTCTATCCCATATTTTATCAAATTCACATTCAATCATTTGACGGGAAGGATAAAATGGATAAGATGCTTTTGCTCCAGCGCCTTCTAGTCTTGCTCGGACAGATTGTCCCTTTTCAAGTCTTTTCTGATAAAATTCGCCTAATGTTCGACAGCCTTCTTTTTGGAAGGTTTCTTCGAGTTTGGCTACGGCTTGTCTAATCTTGCCGTCTTCACCGCCATCAGTTTTTCTGTTGCTTTTAAAACCACGTCTCTGGTTTAAATGGAAAATAGCTCTTCCGAGTTCCTCGAGAGAAATCTTTTCATCTAGGGCACGAGTCCGAATATCGTACGGATTTAAAAGACAGAGAGACTTTCGTTGTGTTTCATCTGCTGGCCAAATTTTGAATTTGATAAGTGCGTCGGTAAGGCGCTTGCGTCGCCTAAGATAACGGTCAAGCATTTTTCGGTTCTGCTTGGCCATTCTACGGGCGACACCGAGTGGAACTTTTGTCTTGGGGTCACGACCATCATCAAAGATGCGGACTCCCATATGAAGGATATTGGTTGGATATGGGTGCTCGGCTGGTCCATCTAATTCAACAAGGGCTGTTCCAATGCTTGCTGTGCCAAGATCGATTCCTAAACGATATCGTTTTTTCTCCATTTCTTATTCCTTCTATTGACTTTCTCAAATAAAAATACTATAATATGATTATTAGTGACTTAGGAAATGAGGTTTTTCGCCAGTAATAAGCTGAAAAACTAGCACTAAATAGGGTTCTCGCAAGGGAACCCTCGTTTTTTTATGCAAATTCCTTTTTTTTTATATAAAATTTTTAGACGACAAATAATGTCATTTTTAATAGACCAATTTAATTATTGTTCTATTTGATGAAAATTTTATATTTCAATTGGAACATTATTGCGAAATCCTAGAGTCAAAATTTTTGACTCTAGGACAGTTTTTTTAGATTTTCTTAAACTTCCGCTGCCATTATTTCGGCGACGTTTTCCAGAGTGATTCCCTTGAGGGCGTTTCTAAGCATAATATTCAATATGATATACTTTATTGGTCCCGGAGCAGGAATCATATGGTATTTTATAGTCACAGCCATGGCTAAGTGAAGCCGAATCTTTTTCCCGAACATTTCGTCTGGTTGAATCGCCCTGCCAAAATATGCGGCTATGAATTCTACCCAGTAATCGCGCAACTGTTGTTCCGTCATGTGGAATATTTGCTGTAAGCTTTTTTTCTTGCAAAGAATATGGGTAAACATAAACAGAATGGCAATATCAAAAAGGTAATGCCCATATCCAAAATCACCCATATCAATCCAATAATTTTCACCAGTCTTGTTTGAATGTACAATATTGCCAGGCTGGAAATCGTATTGTAGACATCCATAGCTGTCAGGGACTAACTCTATGGCTGTTTTCAATATTTCTTTATATTTCTTGAATGTGAATAGCTTTGGTATTGCCTTGCGTATGGCTTCTTTATGGTTCAAAAACTGGTTGGGGTCGCAATTCAATCCATGAAATTTTTTTGCTTCTTCGGCATGGATTTTTGCGATGCGGGGTAGGTCGCTTGGATTGTCGTGAATCATTCTTGTGAATGAAATTTTTTCTTGCACTTTTTCATAGATTATGCCAAGACGCCCCGATTGGCTTTCTTCAACCATTTCGATTGCGGCAGGAGTTTTAAAGCCGACAGAAGCGATTTTTCTAGAGTTTTCGTACTCTGCGATAATGTCTTCCTTGCGCCCCTCAGGTTTCATGAGCTTGAGCATGATGCTCGAATCTATTTTGGAAAAATAGCTTTCTCCGAAAGCCCCTTCCCCTTGCAATTCCCAGTCATTTAAATTGATCTGCTTGTAATTCATAATTACGAATATAAACAAAAAGGCGACTCAGTGATTGCCTGGTCGCCTTTTTTCAGCTCATTTTTTGCGGTTAAGCAAATATTTTGTGATACCCGTTAAGCGTACGCTCTTTCGTCAAGGCATTTTTCAAGCTCGACAATGATGTCGTCCTTGTTGTAGCCTTTGCCGATGAACACAACCTGGTTTTCGCGGTCGCCAAATTGAGTGTCCCAGTTTTCTTTGATTTCTGGATTTTCGGCGATGTACGATTGCTTAACGTCTTCGCGCAGAGCATCAATCCAGTACGAAACGGGCAAAATCGAGGAATTACGACCTGCCTGTTCGAAAAGCTGCACGTCCTTGCTGGCGTCTGAAAACCAGATGTAACCCTTGGAACGGATGAGCTGTGACGGGTATCTGTTGTTGACAAATTCCATAAAGCGGGTTCTGTTGAACGGGCGTCTAGCTTCGAAAACAAACGATGTAATTCCGTATTCGTCAACGCAACCATTGTTCTTGCGACCTGGCTGGGTTAATGTTGCGGTAGCCTTCTGGATGGCCGAAGAGGAATCAATTTGATCATAGTTGAACGGCTTTGTCGTCATGATTTTTTCGATGTCGATATCGCCGTTGACGGAATGGATAATCGGAGCGCGAGGCTGGAAATCGCGAACGATTGATTCCACTTCCTTGAGCTGGTCTGCGCTGAGTAAATCGCACTTGTTCAAAATGATGAAATTGCAGAATTCAATCTGGTCTACAATCAGTGTCGAAATTTCTTCGTCGCTTAAATCGTATTTTTCGGCGAGCGAATCTCTTTCTTCTTTTTTCTGCTTTAATTCGCTAAGGAATTCACGATAAATTCTGTCGCCATCAACAACAGTGACGATAGAAGTCAAGTAGACATTCGTATTTGGGTTGTCTTCTTCGTAAGCAAGGAAACTGGCGCTGACCGCACCCGGATCGCTGATGCCGGAGGCTTCGACAAATACGACTTCAATGGAATCGAGGTTGGAAATTTTTTCAATCTGCTGGATGAATTCATCGCGCAAGGTGCAGCAGATGCAGCCGTTTTGCAATTCGAACATCGGGCATTCGGTGACGTTCGAACCGTTCTTTTTCAAAATTTCGGCATCGACGTTGATGCTACCCATATCGTTTACGATGAGAGCGACTTTTCTCTTTTCTTGCTTGAGAAGATTGTTCAAAAGCGTGGTTTTACCCGACCCCAAATACCCGGTGATGAGTACCACCGGTTTCTTATTCTTTTTCATAAGAATCCTTTGTTAAAAAATTATGTAATTAAGTTGTTAGCTCGCTAGGCGGCAGTTCTCACAAAGTCCGTAAAAAACAGTGCGGAATGGATCAAGTGCAAAACCATGTTCTGCCATCAGGTGCGAACTCAGCTGTTCAAGATCGTGACATTCGAGATGGATGAGCGTGCCGCATTTTTCGCACTTCAGGTGAAAATGCGAAACTTCTTTGTGGCATTCTTCGCCCATGTATTGGAAGCAGGCGGCATTTTGTTCGCCAAGGAAATACTTTTGAACAACGCCCATCGCCACAAACTTTTCAATCTGGCGATAGATGGTTGCAATGCCGATAGAAATGTTCTGCTTCTGGAAATAAGCCGCCACGTCTTCTGCTGTGAAATGGCGGCCCTGCATCGCTTTGAAGCAAGATAGGAGCAGTTCTTGCTGTTTGGTTTTGTATTTAATAATGCCCATGCTTATCTCGAAATTTGATAACCGTTATCAAATTATACTAAAGTAAAAGATATTTGGCAAGGGGAAAGGAATATTTACTGTTCTACTCTAAAAATAAACTTGTTTTTTAAACGTCTTTCGCGGCCTTTGTTTTGTACGCTTTTTCCGAGTGCATTCACGTTTTTGATTTGCGCGTTCGGATTTTGCGATGCGTCTAGCCGGGAGCCCGTCGCGCGCTTCTTGTGAATGTCGAGGATTCCTGTAGTTCCTTCGCGCAATACAACAGCAATGCTATCAAGAATCGGATTCCCGACGCCTTCGATGTAGTCGTGCGAAACTTCCCAGACCATGATGCCTGCGTAACCGTTTTCTTTGACCCATCGCGATTTGACGGCTGAAGAATGCGGGTCTTCGAAGGTCACGTATCCGGTTGAAGATACGCCGTAGGGCTCTACAGCGACGCTGTCATAGAAGTATTTCCAGTCGGTGTTTGTGACGATATCTTTGTATGCGATTTGCTTGGCGGTACCTTTGGTAAAGTCGGAACCCGGTCCTGTTGCTCCTTGAAATTGAAAACCGAATGACGGAATTCCGAAGACCATCTTTTCTGTCGGGACGCCACGCTTTTTCCAATAGTCGCGTGTTTCTTCCCACGACCAGGTGGTATAACCTTCGTGCGGGTATAGTGGTGAATCGAACATGGCTTTGTCATCCCAGTCGCCGGTCATGTCGTAGGTCATGAATCCGAACCAGTCCAAATTTTTAACGAGAACTTCGGCTGTGAACCATTTCCCGTAATAGGGTGAGCAGGGAAGTGCTGCCGAGAGGCTTTTGTCTTTGGGGAGGGCTTCGCGTAGTTCTGTGAGCAATTTGCTGTAGGCGATAGTGTCTGCTTCGGGGACGGGATTGTATTCCCATTCCCAGTCCATGTCAAGTCCATCGAGATTGTGGTCTGCGACGTATTTGACGAGGTTTGCGATGAATTTTTGACGGAGCGCATCGTTTGATGCTATGGGCACAAAATTGTCGCTCTGTCCGCCACCGCCAAGCGAGACGATGACTTTTGTACCGGCCGTATGGGCGAGCGTTACCATTTCGTCGAGTGCGCTTGGGTCTTCTGCTGCATCTCCGCGCAATGAACCATCCGTATTTGGCGTGATGAAACTCCACAGCACATGCGTTAATTTGTTGTACGGAACTTTATCTACAGTGTAGGCGGGCTTGTGCCATTTTCCCCAATCGGGATAGTAGCCGATAAATAGCGGGGCTGCCCACGCGGAACTAATCCCGGCGAGAGTGAAAAGAGAACTAGCGATGAACGCTACAAATGCATGTGAAATTCTATTCTTCATCTTTAAACTCCTAATTAACGACTCCTAGCCTCTCTTCAATTCGACCACATAATCCGCGGCGTCGACGAAGTCTTGTGCATGTTCAATAGCAATGACGGTGTGGCCGGCGTTGCAAAGTCCGTGAATGAGGCCGAGCAATTGTTGGATATCCTTTTGATGCAGCCCGCGGGCGGGTTCGTCAAAGAGGAACAATGTGTTCGGGGCTTTGGCTCGCGCGAGTGTAATGGAGAGGCGGAGTCGAGCGCGTTCGCCGCCGGAGAGGTGCGCTGTCGTTTGTCCGAGTTTCAGGTAGTCAAGGCCTGTGTCTACAAGTGGTTTTAGCTTTTCGGCGAACGGCTTCATGTTTGTGAATAGCTTGTATGCACTGCCGATTTCCATGTCCAAAATGTCGGCGATGGAAAGCGACTTGAATCGGATTTCCAAAACTTCATCACGGAAGCGCTTGCCGAGGCACACGGGGCATTCGGATTCTTCGTAGCCGAGCGGATCGTAAATGACGCCTTCTCCTTTGCAGTTCTCGCAACGGCCACCGGGGGCGTGCATGCTGAATTTGGAGGCGGTGTAGCCGCGTACTTTGCTTTCGGGAAGTTTGGCGAACAAGTCGCGTAATAGTGTGGTGAGGCCGATGGCGCTCAAGACGGTGCTGCGTTTGCTCCCGTGAAAATCTCCGGTCGTGAGAATTGAAAGAGCGTCGATGCCGAGTTTTTTGAATTCTTCTGCTTTCGCGCGTTTGGCGATGTTTTCAAAAAGGAGTGTCGATTTTCCGCTGCCGCTTTGACCCGTAATCACGCTGAATTTATTGATGGGGAAGGCGGCGTTGACGGGCGCCATGTCGAACTTCGCGAAGTTATCAACGAGAATATTTGCGCTTTCGTTGCTTGTCGTTCCTGCCTTAGACTTTGTCATTCCCGCCACCGAGCGGGAATCCCCTTTTACACCTAATTCACGAATCCACTTTCCTGTGGGCGATCCCGGATTGTTCAGCACTTCGTCGCGGTTGCCCTGGAACAAAATCTCGCCGCCTTTTTCGCCTGCGCCTGGCCCCATTTCAATGATGTAATCGGCGCGCTTGATGATTTGCGGATTGTGCTCAATGAGTACGAGCGTGTTGCCGCGCTTGCGGATTTTCTCGAGAACTTTCCAAAGAGCCGTGACATCGCTGGCATGGAGACCGCTGGCGGGTTCGTCAAGCGCTATCAAAAGTCCGTTCAAGTGCCCTGTACTGAGGCTTGCGAGTTTGAGTCTTTGCAATTCGCCGCCAGAAAGCGTTTGCCCCGCGCGTCCTGGCGTGAGGTAACCAATGCCCAAATCGTTAATCGCTTCAATGCGATCGAGAAGCGAATTGAATGTCGCTTTTAAGTTCTGTCCGATTTTGTTATCGAAAATTTTGTGCAAAAGTGCGGGCAATTCTGCAAATTCCGTCGTGAGAATTTGCTTGTAACTGACGTCATCTACGGTGGCGTTCAAGTATGTTTTCTTGAGGCGGAGCCCGTGACAGTGCGGGCATTCTGCGTTTTCGTCCTCGTCACTTTCTACATTGGATTCGGCGCGACCTTTGCCGCCTCCTTTCTCGTTGATTTTGGCTGGGGCAGCTTCTTGAATGATTCCCGTGCCGTAGCAATATTCGCAGACACTGGTTCGACTGTATGGCGAGAACGCACGCGCATCTAGGCTCGCGATGGTTTCTTGTATGTCGCTTGTTTGGTGCTGTTTGTCGTTTGCATTCGGGCAGCACGGCTTTGTGCTATAGAATTTGCGTTCGCCAGCAATGTCAAGCGTGATTGCGGAATGCGTGAGCTTTAGCGTTCCGTCAACGGCTTCTGCGATTCGTGTGCGTGTGTTTTCACGGACGATGATTCTATCGACGATGATGAAAAATTCCTTGGGCGTCAAGACTTTTTCGCCGGGGAGCAAGTCTGCAAGCGAATACATAGTGCCGTCGGCAATCGCGCGTGTAAAACCTTGCGCTAAAAACACCGCAGAAAGCTTATCCAACGTCGTGCGACTTTTGCCCTGCGCCGCGTCCTGTAACTCAATTTTCGCCAAGAACTGTAGCTTTGTTCCTACGGGCATTCCCGCAATTTCGCGAATAATCTCTTCGCGACTCTGGCTCACCATCGGAGCACCGCAAATGGGGCAGGCGGGCTTTGCAAACGCCGCGAATAATGTTCGCAGTGCATTGTCACATTCGGCAATCGAGAGTGCTGATGCTTTTGCGGGTGCTTCTCCACGCGTGGCTGCAATTGCTAAACTTGCCGGGAGTCCTTCGGCGCTGTCGAGCGGAATCGTTCGCTTGCCTCCGAGCAAATCTGCCGCAAATGGCGAGAGCGTTTCGAGATAACGTCGCTTGCTTTCGCCGTGGAGCGTGTCCATCACGAGCGTCGATTTCCCGCACCCCGACGGTCCGCACACAACCGTGATTTTCCCCAGCGGAAACTGGGCGTTGACATTCTTTAAATTATGGAGTCTGCAACCGCGAATCGAAATGTAATCAAGCATCGTTTAAAAGATAATTATTAAGTGTGGAAAAGCTATATTCTTGTGAAGAAAACATCTTCAATATATTTATTCTAACAAGGCGTCCGTCATGAAGTTGCTAATCCCCTCTTTGCTTGCTTTTTTTCTTATCGCTTGTGGCGATGATTCATCAACCTCGGCGAATAATTCGGATGTTGGAGAGGGCTCGTCTAAAAACAATAATAGTTCTGCGAAGTCTTCTGCAAGCGTTGGTGTGGCGACGTCATCATCAAATAAGATTTGCCAGGAGTTTGAAGTCGGCTCCGAAACACTCGAGGCGACTGTTGGTTCTATGACAGATCCTCGCGACGGTCAAACCTACAAGACGGTAACCTTAGACAAACAGGTGTGTAGTGCTGAAGACAGTAAAACCTTTAGGAGATTTACCGTCTCCACGCAGGTTTGGATGGCTCAGAATTTGAACTACGAAACCGCAAACAGCTATTGCTACAACGACGATGTGACCAATTGCTCCAAGTACGGTCGCCTTTACACATGGGGAGCTGCAATAGATAGTTTGTACATTCTCCGTGCAGCGGGTGAAAACTGTGGTCTCGATAGAAACTGTTCGTTAAAGGGTCCGGTACGAGGTGTTTGCCCTGATGGTTGGCGTTTGCCTTCTGAATATGATTGGCGAATCTTGTTCGGGAATGTCGGTGGAAAATCAAAGGCTAGCAAGGCTCTCAAGTCCACTTTGGGGTGGACATTTAAAGGCAATAGCATGAACGGCACAGATACGTTTTCGTTCTCGGCGTTGCCTGCTGGTTACAGACTCGAAAATGGAAACTACGTCAACGAGGGCACCGCAGCGCGTTTCTGGAGTATTACTATGAGCATTCATAACTCTGTATACAGCTTGAACTTGTTCTATACCGACGAAGCTTCTGATCTCGACGACAGTGGCTATATGAGTTTCGCGTTTTCCGTTCGTTGTATAAAGTATTAGCTTTCAGTGATTGCTAATATCGCCGAAGTTTGCTTCTTGAATTCCATGGAGGCTCGCTATGTGTCATTTCCACTAATTTTACGCTCCTTGATATTTTACTGTTCGAGGTAAAATCTACGATTATGAAATTTCTTAGTGGTTCTCTTTTATTATTTACATTGTTTCTTATCGCTTGTGGCGATGATTCGTCAACTTCGGCGGGTAATTTGAATGATGATGGAATTTCTTCTAAATCGAGCAGCAGTTCCGCGAAGTCCTCGGTTACCGCAACGATGCAAGCAACTGCACCAAGTACGGCCGCCTTTACGAGTGGTCAGCTGCTATGGACAGCGCGGGCACATGGAGCATGAACGGCAAGGGCTGCGGCTATAACAAGACATGCTCGCTGACTTATCCTGTTCGTGGCGTATGCCCCCAAGGTTGGCACCTGCTTACTAGTGGCATCACCAACGAGGACGCCTTCGCCTTCTCGGCGCTCCCTGCCGGCTTCAGGGGCCTCAATGGGGATTAGCTTGAACTACAGCCTCGGCAGCTCGTTCCTGGATTACGACTACAAGGACTACGGGTTTTCAGTTCATTGACTCAAGGATTCCGAATAATTTTTCAGAATAAGCCGTCTCCCTTGATTTCGGCGCGTGCCATTTAGACATAAAATTGCCTGTTTACAGTCTAAAAACAATGATTTTGTCTCTTTGGGAAAAACGTGGTGGCTGTTAACGGGCGAACGGAATATCAAATAATGATTATTTTTTTTGCCCTATTCTGTTACGTTTCGTAAAATTAAATTATAGATTTCTTACAAAATGCTTATCATGGAGATTCTATGAAATACCTGAAACATTTGCAACTTTGGAGCCGCGTAGTGGCTGTAGGATCCCTGGCACTCCTTGCTGCTTGCGGTGGCGTCAGCGATTCTAGTAAGGTCACTGAGCCTGCCGATGTGACTAACGGAAATCTTACCGACAGCCGCGATGGTAAAACGTACAAGACCGTGATAATCGGTTCCCAGACCTGGATGGCCGAAAACCTTAACTACGCCGACAGTGCCAATACCCCGAGCCTCAAGGGAAAGAGCTGGTGCTACAATGATTCGGTCGCAAATTGCGAAGCGGCAGGTCGCCTTTACACCTGGGCGGCAGCCATCGACTCGGTGAAACTTGCAAACGAAGCCTCGAATCCGTTGGACTGCGGTTTTGGCAAAACCTGCGGTCTTTCTGGCAAGGTGCAGGGGATTTGTCCTAGCGGTTGGCACCTGCCCAGTCCGGCAGAATGGAAAACGTTGTTCGCGGCAGTGGGTGGCCAGGACAATGCGGGCAAGGTTCTTAAGTCCCAGAGTGGTTGGGACGAAAATGGAAACGGTACGGATGCTTACGGCTTTTCTGCACGGCCCGTTGGCTACAGGGAAGGGGATGGCTATTTCTACGATGGTGGCAAATACGCGTACTTTTGGTGTGCTACGGAGTTCACTAGCGGCTATGCCAACAACATGTACCTGCGCTACTACTATGGAGACGGGTATCTGTACGACTTCAGCAAGAACAATGCCTTCCCGGTTCGTTGCCTAAAGGACTAACAACAAGGGACTCTGCAGAAGTTCCGTAGAAAATGGACAGCTTGGGGCTGTCCGAAATTTGCAAAAAAAAGCCCGCGCAGCTCATCTGCCGGGCTTTTCTAATAACTATTAGCTAAGAACCAACGACTATTCCTTAAACGTGAATCTCAGTTCGCCAAACGGAGTGCGGAAATCCTTGTTCTTCAAGTTGTTGGCTTCGATTCCGGCGAAGAGCCTGTAACCGCCTCCGATAGAAACTTCAAAGAGCTTTGTCACGCGGAAGTTGAACTGTGCCGAAAAGTCAGCTATAAAGAAACCGTCTTCTGCCTTGAATCCGTCTTCGTCACCCTTGTCCATAAAATCGACTTCGCCACCGCCGATGCTCACCGGGAGCGAAATCGAGAAAATGCCATTGCGGAAAACGACTGGTTCTGCAAAAACGCCATAGGCATGGTAGTCAATCATCTGCGAATGATGGACTTTCGGATTCTGTACATTGCTGAGTATAGAGGAATGGTATGCGCCAAAGCTGATGTAGGGATTTAAGGCGATACCAATGCGAAGGTTCATGAAAATTGTACCATCGCGGGCAATCAGCGAGTTGCCTCCGCTAACGCCAACGAGTGCGCTCCAGTCAGATGATTCGGCCTTGCTCGGTTCGTAATCTTTGGAACCCTGGAGTTCGGCGTGGGAACTTACGGCGAGCGTGAGCGCCATGAGGAGAGATGTCAAAAGTTTTGTTTTCATAGTCCGTCCGTGTTTCCTTCCCATCTCCAGTTCTTTGCGCTGACTGCGGGCCAGTGGCAAATCGTCCACACGAGACTGTTGCCGCACAAAATGATGGACCAAACGCCAAAGAGCAAGAAGAGGAATAGTGGAATAAAAGCTAGTGATCCGTAGAAGATGGACATGCGCGTGACCATTGCCGTCTGGATGAGCATCAGAATCTTCACGTAGATGTTGATGGCAAGCCAAGAAAGCAAAGTCGAGAGCATCGACGCCAGGAATAGCTTGCGGCGAGTGTAGGGCTTGTGGCCTGCCGGGCGTGCCGGGAGCGCGTAAAGCATGATGAAAATCACGAGAAGCGCCGCGATATGGAATGCCGAGTACCAGAACACGGTAATCAGCGCCTTGATGACTTCCGGCGAAAAGTGGAAACCGTCAACGATGATGACCTTGAGCACGTTCTGCACGTGGTTTACAAAACCTGCGAACATGCCGACTACGGCTGCACCGATGAGGAGGAACGGCGTGTAAATCTTAATCTGGCGAATCAAAGTTCTGGAAGTTTTGTTCTCCCAGACCACGTTGAAATTCGTTTCGAGGCTTCCGAATGCGAGGATAAACGTGACAAAAAGACCGCCTGCGCCGATAAATCCAAGCTTTTTGATGGGAATGTGTTCGGCGTTTTCGACAATGTCCATGATTTGCTCGGTCGGCCAGTCTAGATTGAGCATGTCAATCACGATGGGGAGGTAGTCCGAAATGAAGTTTCCGAACCCGACAGCGAGAGTGATGGAGGTGAGCATGATGAGGAGTGGAACGACTGCCACGAGCGTCGTGTAGGTCAAAGATGCGGCACGGGTCATTCCGTGATAGTACAGGAATGACTTTCCGGTGACAACCATGATTTTTACAAATGTCGGAGAACGGGCTGCGATATGATCGAACAGCCATTCCCACGAAAAATTTTTCCACCAATGCGGCATACTCGTGTTAAATATAGTTAAAGGAACGACTTACGAGAACTTTTGGCGCGTTTCGTTTCGTTTTTTTACGAAAAACTGTACTTTTTGTGGTCGAAATTTCCTAAAAACAGGTTTACTAATGTAGACAAATAATAAATTCCTTTTGTGGACTTTTTCTAGCAAATTATTGTTTGAAA
>JAEEGG010016264.1_pt1 | contig 15465 bp, 10 predicted proteins | sample 9134161 | NCBI WGS metagenome assembly JAEEGG01 (sample SAMN16246543, study PRJNA631951) | gut metagenome | biome: gut microbiome; feature: rumen; material: CR-attached | host: Bos | place: Iran: Karaj | collected 2018-10
TGGTTATTCTTGGTATTGACCCGGGCTCGATTACGACCGGATATGCGTTCTTGAAAAAGACTGGCAACCAAATTCAGGTGCTGGAATATGGCACGTTCCATGCGAACGCCACTAAAAATCTCGAAGATAGGCTTGTGCATATCGTGACGGAGCTCGAAAAACGCCTGGATCATTACCACCCGGATGCGCTTGCAATGGAAGGTGTGTTCTTTGCAAAGAACGTGAAGAGCGCATTGGTGCTTGGGCATATCCGCGGGGCGATTCTTGTGGCATGCCACCGTCGCGGAATGACGTACGAGGAATATCCGCCAAAAGTCGTGAAGCAGGCTGTGACAGGCAATGGCGCCGCCTCGAAGGAACATGTGGCGAATATGATTTTTGCGCATTTGGGAATTGTAGGCGGGGAGCTTCCGCTGGATGCTTCAGATGCGCTTGCGATTGCATGGACTCATGCAAACCCGGCTCCGTTGGCGCAGTCGCTTTTGGGTAAAAAGTCGAAACCCAAGAAGAAAACGACGGTGCAACAGTGGAAAGACTTGATTGAAAAAATGGGAGGGACGATTCAATGACGGACTTGTCTCAGGATTTGTTGCCCTACGGCCTTGGTACGCCTGACTTGGTGGAATTCCAGCCGGGATACTTTGTAGACCGCGAAATTGTGGATGATTTACGTGCTCTGTCAAACGAAGCCCAGGCGAACGGTTTTGAGTTGCGTATTGAATCGGCGTACCGCTCGTTTGAAAAGCAACTCTCGATTTGGAACCGCAAGGCTTGTGGCGAACTCAAGCTCTTGAATGAAAAGGGCGAGCCGATGGAACGCCCGAAAGACGAAGAAGAGCTGATGTATGCAATTCTCACATGGTCGGCATTGCCGGGGGCGAGCCGTCACCATTTGGGGACGGACATCGACGTGGTCGATGGAGCTGCGTGCCCGGAGGGCTACGAAGTGCAGCTCACGCCCGCGGAGTGCAGTGGCATGTTTGCGAAGTTCCATGCGTTTTTGACGTCTCGGATGGAGTCTGGAACATCGTTTGGCTTTAGTCGTGTGTTCATTCCCGGGCGCGGGAAAATCAAGCCTGAAGGCTGGCACATTGCGCACTTGCCGACATCGCGTAAGCGCTTGGAACATTTCTCGCTAGACATGTTGCGAAGCATTTATGAACGCTCGGACATGGAATGCAAACGCGTTGTGTTGGCGAATCTCCCGCAGCTTGCGGAGGAATATATCTATCCTTACTTTGTATGATGAGCGGCTTCGCCGCAGTTCTGAGATACTAGTAACTAGTATCTATTAACTAGTAACTTACGGTTCCTATTATGTTTCTATCTCCCGAATCCCGCGGTATTATCCGGTTGCCTTCTCTTGAATATGGGCGCTCTGTGTTGGGCGCTCCGCTGCTGTACTACCCGTGCAAGAGCGAATGCAAGTTGCTTGTAATGGCGGGGATTCACGGCGAAGAGCCGGAGACGACGTTCCTCCTGAGCCGTGTGCTCCGTGCTTTTGATGAACCTTTCGATTCTATTGCTTTTATTTTGTGCGCCAATCCGGATGGTGTCGTTCTTGGAACGCGCGGGAACGCCAATGGCGTGGACTTGAACCGCAATTTCAAGACGCAAAACTTCTCGACGGAAAAGGTCGGTTCGCGCTCGATTCTCGAAGCGCCTCGCGATACGCTTTTATCGCCGGGTGCATTTGCGGGGAGCGAACCGGAAACGCAAGCGCTTGTCGCGTTAATTGAAAAGCTGAGGCCTGCGAGTGTGCTTGCGATGCATGCTCCAATGTGCTGCGTCGATGCCCCGCAAAAGACAACGCTTGTCGAAGGCGTGATGGAGGCTTTTAACTTGCCTTGGTTGCCGGACATTGGGTACAAAACGCCGGGGAGCTTCGGGACGTGGTGCGGTGAACGAAACTTGGAATGCGTGACGCTAGAACTTCCGCGCATGTCTCTCGAGCAACTGTTTGACCGCTATGGCCGCTCGTTCGCGGAATTCTTGGAATGCAAATAGACGCACTAGGACACTTCTTGGAACATCTATAAAAAAGAAATGCCCGCTTGCGGCGGGCATCTCTCATAAATTTTACTGTATCCTTCGTTTCCGTGGCACTATTTCTTAGAGGCTTTAGCTTCTTCGATAATCTGCTTGCGGTAGATGATGCCTACGGCAAAACCAATCACCATGTAGCTACCGCCAAGAATCAGCAAGTATTCAAGAATGAACGGCACCTTCGGGTTGTAGAAGAGGATACCGGCAACGTAGGTGAGCAAAATCAGCACAATCTGGAAAATGTTGAAGGCCTTGTTCTTGCGCGGCTGGAGTTTCGGGAGGAACAACGGGCTTACCATCAAAAATCCCGTGGCTACAAACACGATAATCGGGAGCCAGAAGAGGAACGTGCTGGAGTCTGTGAAAACGCCCTTGGTCATGAGGAACACGATGAGCGTTGCGTTGATCATGCCTGCGAAAGTGGAAGGGAGACCAGAGAAGTGATGGTGGTAAGTGTCGGAGTCGCAAGCATTGTACTTGGCGAGACGCATGGCAGCGCAGAGCACGTAAATGGCGAGAGCAACCGTCATCAGGAGTCCGTGGTTCTTGAACCACTCGTTAGCACAATTCATGTAGGTGAAGTAAACGCAAAATGCCGGAGCGAGGCCAAATGCAATCAAGTCGGCAAGGCTATCGAACTGAGCGCCGAATTCGGAACTAGCGTTCACGAGGCGAGCAGCAAAGCCATCGAGCTTATCAAAAAGGGCACACAACATGACAAAGTAGGCACCCATGCGGATTTGGTCTGCCGAACTAAAAGAACTGAATGCACCGGTTGTCCAGCAGATGGAAAATACACCGAGCAAAAAGTTCAGGCTAGTAAAAGTATTTGGCAAAACAAAACGTAATTTTCCCACGATATACTCCTTGAGTTGGTCTGCTAAAGATAATTTTTTTACGGCGAAATGTAGCTTTTTTATTGATTACCCTGTGGTTTGACAGGTACAATTTCCCATAGGGCGCTCACCCCGGTCGCAACAATCAGGTTGTTGGGTGGGGCATACGGGTTTTCTTCAGTCGGAAAGTTTGTCCAGTGCTTGGTCGAGAACTGGTAGAATGTTGCGGGCCTGTACATGAGGGGGAGCACAGGGACTGTCTGCATAAACAGCTTGTTGAGCTCGCGGTAGGCCTGCGTGAGGGAATCTTCGTCCGATATGGTCGGAATGTCGTTTAAAAGCTGGTTGATTTCGTCATCCTGGAAGCGTCCCTGGTTTGCGTAGGATTCTTCGCCGACAGGCTTGCTTGTTGTGCTGTTAAGCATCTGGTAGAACCTGTTCCACGGATTGGCGATCGAGTTCTCGGATGGCGGGGTCTTCATGGCTAGGTCAAATGTGCCACGGCGGAGGTCCATGTCCCAAATCCCGTAATCGACAATCTTGGGGACGGCGGTAATGCCGATTTCTTCGAAGGATTCGATAATGACGTTAATGGCTTCAATCCAGTCTGTCCAGCCTTGCGGGCATTCAATGGAGAGGCTCCGGACGGGCTTTTTCTTCTTGTCGAGGAGCTTTCCTTCTTCGTTCCAGGAGAAACCTGCTTCTGCGAGAATCTCGCGAGCCTTTTCGGTGTTGTAACCGTAACCGAACTCGTCGGCATCTTCCTTATAGAAGTACTTCTTTTCGGGACCGAAGGGGAGGATGAACCCGGGCTGTATGGGCGGGGTGTAGTTCGAGACGGCGCGTGCCTTGATTTTTTCGAAGTCGATAGCGTGGGCGAGGGCGCGTCTAAAGTTTACGTTGTTGAACGGTTCCTTTGTGGTGGCGATGACTAGGGCCGTTATCGTTGATGGAAGGTGGTACGGCTCGACACGGCTCCACGCGCGGATGCTGTCCTTTGTCTTTTCCCAGATTCTCGGGAGATAAATGGAGGATACGTCGAGATTCCCGCGGACCATCGCATTGTTGAAATTGTCGTTCCCGTCGTAAATCGGGTGGATGATGTACTTGGGGGCGGGTTTCTTGCCTCCGTACTTGCTTGTACGCCAGTAATTTTCAACGCGTTCGAGCACAATCTGGTCGGGGGCGTAGTTTTTGAGAATGTATGGTCCCGAAGCGATGGGCTTGTTCTCGTTCTTAAAAATTAAAATCTTCTCCATGTTGTAGGTCTTTCCGGTCTTGGCAGACTTGATTAACGGTTCAAAGACCGACTTGGGGAGGATCGATGTCTCGGTGATTGCGTTCAGGACCATGAGCGGGTTCCTGTTCGCGGCGAGATGGAACGTGATGTGGTTTTCGCTGTCGGCGGAGATGGTCTTGATGTGCTTCCAGTTGTTGTGGTGGGATGTCGGGAGGATTGAATCTATCCTGAACGAATAAATGACATCTTCAGGAGAGACTGGTTCTCCGTTGTTCCACTTGGCCCTAGTGTCCAGGTGCACGGTAATGCTTGAATCGGTCTGGCTATATGAATCGGCTAGCATCGGGTCTAAGTTTCCCGTGAGCTGGTTATAGGCGAGGAGCGACTCGTACATCAGGCGGATGTTGCCGTCAGAAGGAAAGTTCGGGTCTGGATCGAGCGGGTTGAACGTCGTGGGGGGAGCCCAGTCAAAACCGCCGATATAAAGCGTCTCGTTACGAGGATAATCGGAAACTTGAGGCTTGGGATTTTTAGAAACTTCGTCCTTGCAACCTGCTACCATAAACGCAACCGCTATGGAGAGGTAGCACAAAGAAGTTAATTTCTTAAAATGAACACTCATAGTTTCCCTGAACAACTTGATTGGGTAAATTTAGTGAGTTTTTAAAAAAGTGACCACTAAAATTTAGTTTACTAATAGCTATAGCGGTGGTTTATAGCGGAAAACCGTAAAGAACGCGCTTGGGGGAGGCGCTAAACAATGTGTGGTTCAGGATAAACGGGGTTCCTGCTCCGCCGGGCGTGTTGAACGTCTTTACGACCTTGCCTGTCTTTATAGAAATCGCGATGATTTCGTTTCCTTGGTCAATCCAGGCTTTACCGTCATAGATAAACGGCTTGGAGAAAATGGACTTCTTTCCCGGGAACTTCCAGAGCGGCGTGCCTATGCTTGAATAAAGGAGAATGGACTGGTCCGAAAGCGAGATGATGATTTTGTCTTCATTCTGGTCGCGGAATACCTGCATCGAGACGATGGGATTTTCCATAAGCACCTGGGTTGGGCTGAAGTCTTTGCGCTTGGTGTTTTGCAGGAATAACTTGTTTGTGCTAGAAACGAGCACCAGCGTAGAATCGATCCCGTCCATTGCGGTAATGTTGACTTGCACCTTGTTTGTCGAGTAATCGATAGTTTGCCCGTTGTCGTCATTGAGCCGCATGAGTTCGCCATCGAGATTGCACAGCTGGAGGCTACGGTTGATTTTGACGACATGGAAAGGCATGGAATAGACTTTGCGTGACCAGACGATGTTGTTTGTCGTACGGGAAATCTTGAGCAAGAATCCGTTCCACGTCGAGGCGTAAATGAAGTCTCCGGTTATCGTGAAGTTGAACGCCTTGCCTGGGAGCTGGAGCGGCTTGTTGAACAAGTCCTTGTTCATGTCGTAGATATTCATTTGATAGCCGGTCGAAATGACGATGGAATTTTCATCGGACTGGATGACGGGAGCATTGCCGATTTTCCCGATGTGCTTGCTCCAGCGCTGTTTGCCCGTTTCGACATTGATGCAGATGAGTTGTTCTGTGGCGGGGTCAACCGTGTACAGGTTCTTTTTTGAACCGAACAACTGCGGATACATGGTCTTGGGTGAAACGTTCAGCTGGCTTGCAAAGCTTGCGCCGATGACCCTGCTGTAATATTTTAAGACGATGCGTGCAATTTGCGGGCTACCGGTGGAGAGTCTCACGGCTTCTGCCCATGCTTTTTGCCGTTCCTTTTCGGAAACTTCATGTTGTTCCAGGCTGAAAGCCCTTAAGAAATGCGCTTCGGCGTTGCCGGGCTCGTTCTTGATGATGGAATCGAGAATGGGAGAAATGTTATCCCACTGCTTTCGCTTTGCCATGTGCACTGCCTGTGATGCAAGCTTGCTGGAGTACAGCGGGCGTTGACCGTAGTAGTGCGCATCGATGGCATAAATCTTTTTATTGTCGAAGGGAATGTAGATAAAGCGACTTTTGGCGATGGGCTCTGTCATAGGAGCTTTGGCCAGGTTGAATCCCCATAGCGGGCGGAGTAGCGTATCGACCGTGATGACCGAACCTTCGTTCGAAAAAAGTCCGAGCGTCCCTTGGGCGAGCGAGTAAATGTTTGAGGCGTTTGCGCGAACGCTTGAAAGTATGGCGCCTGTATTCCTGTCGTATAAGGTGATTTTTCCGGAGGCTTCAAGCGTGACGATGTTGTTCTCGAACGCCTGAATGCTTTCGATGTTCCCGATGGCAACTTTCCAGAGCGGGGACTTGATGTTTTGTAGCGAATAGCAGAAAAGTTCGTTTCCGGAGACAAGATAGATGTTGTTCTTGTAAACAAAAGACTTTTGGATGATGTCGTACTGCGCGATGGTAAACGATTCGGTGGCTGAACTTGCCGAAATAAAATGGAGCGCGTTATCGGTGCAGTTGACGATAAAGTTGTCGTTGATGAATTGTTCGTTTTGCAACTGGCAAGAGGTATAGTCGGTGTTGCCTTTGATTATGGAGCCTTTACGGTCAAGGATGTAGAAACCTTTTTCGTTAATGGCAATGGCGGTTCCGTTTACGGATGTAAATTGCGAAAGGTTCTTGACCTCGAACGAGATAATCTGATTCGGGGAGTTGTGGGGCTTGAAAAAGACGGAATCGCGCGAAGAATTCTGGTACCACATTCCATCGGAATTGATGTGCAGCAGGTGGCTTCCTTCTTTCAGCTTTGCTGCAATTTCGATGACCATCCCGCTTTCGATTTTGGCGATGTGGCCGTTTTCGAAAAGAATGTTGGCGTTTTTGCCTGGGAAGAACTTGCGGATGGGACTACGGAGCGGAATAACTTTTTGCAGGAGCCTTTCCGGGGCGTAGTTTGTGGCGGCGTCACGGCCTGCAAGCCAATAGGCCTTGCTCGTGTTATGGGTAAAACCTTGGCTACGGCTGTAGAAATGGTTTGACTGAGCCCTGTTGTTGGCAAGGTCGTAAATTTTCCCGAGATAGAAAAATGCGGCTTCCTTGTCGTCGTCATCGCCTTGGCGCGAAATCTTTTCGAGCTGGCGAATCGATTCGTCAACTTCACCTTTCATTTCGAAAAGGTAGATGGCTTCCTGAAGCTGGGAGGCCATCTTGCTTGCAAAAGCTTGGCTAGAAAACAGCGAACAGAGGGCGAGGACTGTAACAATCCACGCCTTGAAAACGTTTTCTTTTTGCCAAGTATTACGCATCGAACTTGTAGCCTGCTCCGCGGATAGAAAGGATGATTTTCGGGTTTGCCTGGTCGTCTTCCAGCTTGCGTCTCAGATTCACGATGTGGTTGTCAATCGTACGGGTGGACGGCATGTTTTCGGGGGTATAGCCCCAGAGGTCTTGTAACAGGTCTTCGCGCAAGACGACTTCGCCACGGCGCTGCCAGAAATACTTGAGGATCTGGAATTCCCTTGTGGAAAGTTCCAACGGAACTCCGCCCTTGGTGGCGATGAACTTCTTGAAATCCAGGTGGATGTCGGCAAAGTCAATGGCATCGACGGAGGCGAGTTGCTTTGTCGGGGCTGCTTGTGCCTGCAAGTCAATTCGGCGGAGGAACGCCTTCACGCGCGCTAAAAGTTCCAGAATCGAGAACGGCTTAGTCACGTAGTCATCGGCGCCCATATCGAGCCCTGCAACCTTGCTCGTTTCTTCGGTCTTGGCGGTGAGCATGATGATGATGCATTCCGGATGCTTCTTGCGGATGATTCGGCAGACTTCAAAACCGCTCTTCTTGGGGAGCATCACGTCCAGCAAGATGAGGTGCGGCTGGAACGAATCTGTCTTTGCGATAGCTTCTTCGCCGTCGCATGCCGTTTCGACTTCGTAGTTTTCGAGCTCGAAGTTGTCCTGGAGCCCAAGCCGGATGATTTCTTCGTCTTCAACAATGAGAATTCTGTGTTGTTGCATAATCATTCTGCCTTTTTGAATCGTACGGTGAAAGTGGAGCCCTTGCCGGGCTTACTGGTGAGTGAAATGGTTGCCTTGTGCGTTTCTGCAACGCGCTTCACGATTGCAAGCCCAAGCCCGGAGCCTTTTGTGCTGCGAGTCATTTCGTCACCGACTCTATAAAAATCATTAAATATATTTTTTTGTTCCGAAGACGGGATGCCTATGCCGGTATCTGCCACGGAGAAAACGACTCTGTCTTCGTCGGGGGCGACCGTTATGGTGATGTCGCCTGGAGCGTTTGTGTACTTAATCGCGTTTTCGATAAGGTTTTGCACCAAGCTGTAAAGGGCTGTGTAATCGCCAATTATAAACAAGCTTGGCTCAATTTTTGTATGGAATATCAGGCCCTTTTCTACACCGATGTCTTCTACGTTGTCAAAAACCTTCTGCACGCAAGCCGAAAAGTCGAGCTTTTCCCAATGGAAACCGCCCTTGCCGTGCTCCATGCGCGTGTAGTTGAGGATTGCACCAATGAGGTTTTCGAGGCGGGTCGCTTCCTTGCCGATAAGGCCTGAGTATTCCTGCACTTTTTCGACTTTCTGTACGCGCCCGCGGGCCATCATTTCGGCAAACATCTTGATGGAGGTAAGCGGAGTCTTGAGCTCATGCGACACGCTCGAAAGGAAGTTCGCCTTCATGGCTAAAAGCTTGTGTTCTTGCGTGAGGAATCTAAACATCACGATGGAACCGAGCAACACGGTAATGAGCGAGAACGACAGAAGCCCGTACATGAGGAACATGCGCTTGCGGGTATCCTTCTTGATTTCGCTTAAGCCTTTCTCGTACAAGGTCAAGTTCCATGAAATAACTTTGTCTAGAGTGACTTGCGTGAGGACTGCGGAACTGTCCGAAACATGCCCCAGAATAAGCGCCTTGTCGGGACCTTCGGTAATGGAATAGGGAATGCCTTTCCAGCCTTGGGCCGATGTCTTGAGCTTGGAACGCATGCGTTCGCGGTATTCTTCGATGTTCACCTTGGCTAGCACGACCTGGTCGCCCGAAAGGATCGGGTAGCTCATCTTGATGAACGTCGACTTGTTGTCGCTCATGATGTCGATGCCGTTCTTGGACGTCGTTTCTTTATTCAGGAGCGATTGGACAATTTCCTTGTTGTTGAAGAATATGTCCATGTAACCGAGCTGGCGGTTGAAGTTCTCGCGCAGGTTCCAGAACGCTTCGCGTTTTTCCTGGCTCAAGTTTTCAAAGGAGAGAATCTGAGTGAATGCCGTTTCGAAGAAGAATCTTGCCGATGGCAGGTTCTCGATGTTTTCGCTTTGCAAGAACTGGTTTAATACGGCGAGCGTGTAGTCTTCAGCTTCTTTGTGCTTCTTTTGCGCGACGAGAATCTCGAAGTGCAGCAAGTTGACCGAACGCGTGAGGTCCGAGTGGAGGTAGCCCTGCTGGTGCGGGTGCTCCTCGAGAATGTTCAAGAGGCGTAGTGCTTCGTCGTAGTCCTTGGTCTTGTAAGCGATGCGCACAAGTCCAAGGATGTTCTGGATCTGGTCGTCGATGGACTCAAACGAAAAATGCAGCTGGCGTGCCGACCGCGAGAGGCTCACCGGCTGAGGCATAGCCGATGTGACTTCTTCACGGAACAGCATCCGTTCGAACGAACTTGCGATACTGTTCGAAAAGTCCGAAGTCTTTGAAAAGTGCTTGGACGAAATGTCGGGGTAGATGAGGGTCCCGTTGTTGTACAGGAACATCGCCTCGATGCCGTTTACGGTCTTGAACTGCGTTGCGTTTCCGAAGTCCAAAAGGCTATGGGGCTGTTCATAAAGGTACAGCGATGCCGACTTGACTTCCTGGAAAATCTTGCTCTGTTCCTTGCTGATGGTCGATTCGCATTGCTCGCGGAAAGTCGCAACGCTTTCGCTAAAGTTCTTTTGTGCAAGGAACGCTTCGTTCTGGATGTTTCTAACGCTCAAGAACGAGAGAATTGCCGTGGGTAGGACAATTCCCCCTGCAAAAAAGGAAAGAAAGAGAAGATTGCTACGAGATATCCGCATTGGCGTCCATTTCCTTAAAATGGAATATGCGCCGACAATTCAGGAAAAATCAGTATAAGAACACTTCCTGCCATGAGAATGGCCAAAAGTGAAATCGCAACACCGATGATAATCAATAAGTTCTTAGTCACTGTGCCAAGTTTGCTTGATGTGTTATGGATACCTTGTGTCCAACTTCAATACGGCGGCTGTTCGAATAGACTTCGCGAACGAGAACCGTAGATTCATTCGGGGTAGCTCTTGCAATGATACCGCGGCCAAGTAGTCTCGGCGGGAGGCTTGCATCGGACTTGTCTTCTTCCCAGATGGCAATGGCGTTACCCGTGTTGAAGCCCTGGTTTTCGCCCTTGTCGACTAGAACGTAGGCGTAAGCGCCAATGATGAGCATCGGGTCCATGGTATAGCGGAGCATAGCCATTTCTTCGATCTTTGCTTCTGGGACTGCGGTGTAACCAGTGACGTTCAAAATGTTGAGGGGCTGCTTTAAGCGGGCCTTGGAATGTTCCATCTTGATTTCCCTGAAGCTCTGGACAATTTTTGCTCTGGAAAGAGTATCGCCAATGGCGGTAATCTTTGCATAACCGGTAAGCCTTACCAGTGCGTAGTTGTCAAAGCTCTTGCCCTTGTGGGTCGGGACTTCAATGGCTCGTGCTTCCAAAATTTCGACAAGGTCACCCTTCTTGAGGCTTGCGTTTGTCTTGCGGCCAATGCCTACGATGACTTCGGATTCAGGAATGTGGATGATGGGTTCCTTCTTTTCTCCGGAGCGGATGGAGAAGAAACGCTGGTCCTTCTTGATGGAATCAATCGAGTAGATTTCTGGGGCCAAAATCTGGTAGTAGCCGTTGAAAATCTTCGGAGCCGGGCGCTTCTTGTAAAGGTAAGTGTCTGCGGCCTTTTTCTTCTTGTGCTTCTTGTCCTTGTCGCGGAGGTTTCCGAGCATGTTCTCGAAGTCTCCGTTGCGGGCGTCACGTTCGTCGCAGCCGACAGAGGTAATGCCTTTGGGCAAGTTGGAATCGGCAACCGCACCTTCGCACGGTCTTGTTTTCGGGAGACGGTAACCGTCATCCTTGATGCCCTCGCCTAAATAGATGGAGTCGCCCGGATAAATCCAGTGCGGGTCTTCAATGTGCCTATTGTTTTCCCAGAGGTCCGGCCATGCGAACGGATCGTTTAAAAATTCGGCGCTCAAGTCCCAGAGGGTATCGCCTTTTTTAACCACGTAGGCAGATGCAATCAGAGCTGAAAGACCAAGACAGATCGAAGCACATTTTAAAAATCGCATACTATTCCCTAAGCAAAATTTTGGTATTTGTTAAATAATTTAATCTTTTCTTTGCTTAAAAGAGGGCGTTTTTTGCACAAAATGCGGAATATCTGACGAATTCGAGCGCATGGGGCGTTCTTTCGGGCGCTGGATATTGCGTGAACGGTGTGCAAGGGCCGGGTTCTGACCCAAAATGCCAACTCTATCCGGTACGAACAAGAAGAGAATTTCGAAGGTGCCACGGCCCGGTTCCATGTAGAGCGGGATGTTCTTGCGGAGCATGTAGCCCTCGTTACGGAAAGCCTTGATGGCCTTGGAGGCGGTTTCGAGATTCCCGGTCTGCAAAAGGATGCGTTCGGGGCGGGAACCGGCGAGTGTGAGGATCATTTCCGATGTCAACGTGTCGTTTGCGCTCAGGTTGAGGTAGAACGTCCAGCGGCCTTCGGCGTTATCGCTCTTTGAGAAGAATTTTGAGACGAAGTTTGCGTCCAGGTGGCTACGGTGGAAACGCATGTTTTGCGTTGCGACATTGCGGATGTTCAGCTTGGAAGACTGCATAGCCACTTCGCGGCAGTCGAGCGATTCGACTTGCTTGAAGAATGGGGCGAGCGATGCCGAAACGTAAGAGGAGCCGGAGCAGAATTCAAAGAAACGGTCTTCGCGGTTCGGGTGGATGGCGTCCTTGATGCGAACAGGGAGGTTGAGCCATGCATCCTTGATGCGCGGCGTCCAGTCGAGAACGTGCATGCTAAAGCCGGTCGATGCAATCGGCATAAAGCTACTGCCGAAGGAGCATTTGGATTCGACCTTCATGCCCTGGGCATCGGCGGGGTCAAAGAGACGGTCCGGCAAGCACTGGATCTGGTGGCAACTGATAACTTCGGGGCAGTTGCGTTCGATAAAGTCGACGAAAGTCTTGTAGCCGTGTGCCGAAATCTTGCCTTTGACGTTCACTTGTACGAGGAGCGCAAAGCGGCCGTCGCCTGTGGCGCGGAACCAGATTTGGCGCAATGCCTTTTTGAAGATGCGCAAATGTTCCTTGTGGAGCTGTTCCAAGACGCGGCTCACGAGCTCAATCGGCTTCATATCGCGGGAAGGAGCGTCGATGACCAGGTTTTCCTGGGCTCCGTGGTATTCCTTGACAATTCTCCAGTCGGAATTTTCGGGAGTTGCATCGGCAGTGAACCAGGCTTGCAACTTTCCCGGAATGCGGTCGTTTTCCATCCATGCGGCAACTTGGGTCTTGATGTCGTCGAACGAAAGAATTTTGCGGACAACAGGTTTTTCGGCCTTTGCCTTCTTTTCTTCGAGTTCATCGTCCTTGCGGATATCGGATTTTCTGGAAGCGTGGAACTTGCCTCCGGCGAGGGGTTTGCCGATTCTGTTGCCCATGGTGTTACGGGCAATGCTCCCTTCGGAGCGGCGTGAAAAACGATTGTTCTGTTTGTACATCTTTATAATCGTGTTGAATGTTTAAACTATAAATCTAGGATAAATCCAGGAGCATTCGCGGGCGAGAGTCTTCGGGAATTCGCGGAACGAACCCTTAATCTGGTACGTGTTCAGGCTTCCTTCTACCGGCGTGAGCGAAATGACACTGTCGGCGCGGGATTCTAGGTAGGGGTATTCGTTGAAATTTAAGGAAGTCACGACAGCGCAACCCGTGAGGGCGATAATCGAATCGACCATCTGCATCAGAATCTGGTGCGGGGAGCCGCTGAGCCTTGAAGACTTCGGGTTGTGCAAAACGGCAGAAATCGGGTCGATCACGACGACTTTGTAATCGTGATTTTCAAGCTTCTTGGCGCCTTGGATGCGCTTTGCGATAAGCTGTGCAATTTCAAGCGGTGTGAGCGCTGTGCCGCGGAGGTTCAAGAAACCGAACTTGGGCGTGTTCGGCTGAAGGTTACGTTTTTCGCCAAGCAAAAAGAGACGGTTCAAGAACACGGACTTGGTGAGTTCCAAGTTGATGTACAGAACGTCGTTTGCATTTGTCGTGTTGCCGAGCCAGTCTTCGCCGTGGCATATGGAAAGCGCCATGTCCATGAGCGCAAGCGACTTTCCGCTTTTCGGCGGGGCTGTGAACAAGAAAAATTCACCAGCGCGGAGCACGTTTTCGATAATGGTAACGTCTTTTTTCGGGGCTTCTTCGCTATCGCTAGCAAGTTCTACAAGCGGCTTTCCGTCAAGTGAGTATTCCGCCCATTCGCGCCATTCCGTGAAATTCTTGGCGCCTTGTTCCAATGCGATGAGGTACTGTTGCTTGCCGTTGCGGAGCACGCCTGGCATGCGGACCATCTGGTTTGGATTGCGGTTGCCGTCATCGACTTTAAAGCCTTGCGATTCAAGCGTCTGGAAAAGGAAGTCTACGCGTTCCTTGTATTCTTCCTGGTCATGCGCTTCAATCTTGATCCATGCCTGCACGGAGTTTGCGCCCGTGTTTACAAGGGCGGCGCAGGGGAGGTTCAATGCTTTGTAGTAAGCGAGCTGTTTCGCGAGCGTCATCTTCGGGTTGTCTACGACAACGTAACGGTAATGCCAGCTTTCGTCGGTAGCGTCGGCGCCGCCTTTCACTGCGTTAATCGTGAGGAGCGCTCCGTCCGGACCGTCGAGCTGCTTCATGATTTTCTTGAGCGCTTCGTCTTGCGCGATAATCTTCGAGACTATTTCGCGAGAACCGGATGGAGTGTTCGAAATCTTGAATTCAACGGTTTCGTCGGGCTTGAACGTTGCCGCCAAGAGCTTTGCAAAGTCTTTGCGCCAGTCAGGGGCGGGCCATGGAATCGAGAGCGCTTCGGGGTCAATCTTGAAGTTCTGCAACAGCTCAAGAGACTGGTTGTCGAGACCGAGCGCTATCATCTGCTGCATCATCGTTGCCGAAATGGGCGAGATGACGGTTGGGCCCATGGCGGCATATCCCGGAGCCATTCCGGGGGCCATGCCCGGTTGCACTTGGGCTGCTTGTGCTTGTGGCGCTTGCGCGGGTTGCGCTGCGGCTTGAGCGGCTGCCTTTTGTTCAGCTTCGCGTTCGGTACGGCGCTTTTCTTCGGAGAAGGCGTTGCGCAAAATCTTCTCGACATCGTCTGCCGAGAGCCCCTCGTCGCGTGCTTTGCCCCCTAGCTGGAATGTGGCGTCCATGAACGTCCAGCCTTCGTCAAGCGCGGCAACGCCGGCTTGGTACAAAGCCTTTTTCAGTTCATTCTGGTCAGCGAATTTGCTCTTTACGAAGTCGTTAAGAAGTTTCTTTCCGTTTTCCATGGACACCTCCAATTCTCTCGAGTGGTTTGGCGAGTTTCAGTTTACTTCAGCGGGTCGCTGTTCGGGTCGAGCTTGCCGGTCTTTACGTATTCCTGAATGTCTTTAGAAATGCGCATCGAGCAGAACTTCGGACCGCACATCGAGCAGAAGTGTGAGGACTTTGCGTTGTTGCCCGGGAGCGTTTCGTCGTGGAATTCTACGGCGCGTTCCGGGTCGAGCGAAAGCGCGAACTGGTCGTTCCAGCGGAAGCTGAAACGGGCGCGCGAAAGCGCGTCATCGCGGAAATGCGCTGCAAAGTGGCCCTTGGCAAGGTCTGCGGCATGGGCGGCGAGCTTGTACGTCACCACGCCTTCACGCACGTCGTTCTTGTCCGGGAGACCCAAGTGTTCCTTCGGTGTCACGTAGCAGAGCATGGCGGTACCGAACCAGCCAATCATAGCTGCACCGATAGCGGACGTGATGTGGTCGTAACCCGGTGCGATGTCTGTGGTGAGAGGGCCAAGCGTGTAGAACGGTGCGTTGTGGCACATTTCAATTTGGCGGTCCATGTTTTCACGAATCTTGTGCATCGGCACGTGACCCGGACCTTCAATGATGACCTGAACGCCCTTCTTCCATGCAATTTCGGTGAGTTCGCCGAGCGTATCGAGTTCGGAGAACTGTGCCATGTCGTTTGCATCTGCAATGGAACCCGGACGGAGCCCATCGCCCAAAGAAACGCAAACGTCGTACTTCGCGAGAATGTCGCAGATTTCGTCGAAGTGCGTGTAAAGGAAGTTCTCTTGCTTATGGACCATGCACCAGCGGGCGATGATA
>JAEEGG010016265.1_pt1 | contig 15465 bp, 16 predicted proteins | sample 9134161 | NCBI WGS metagenome assembly JAEEGG01 (sample SAMN16246543, study PRJNA631951) | gut metagenome | biome: gut microbiome; feature: rumen; material: CR-attached | host: Bos | place: Iran: Karaj | collected 2018-10
GACGTCAGATGTTGTAGCGGCAGAGAGCAGCTTTGCCGGACCAAAGCCGAGCACTGGCCTGACACGATTGCTAGTCGTCTTATAGTCGGCTCTCCAAAAATTACTGTAGAAGGTCCAAGCTTTGCCGGACCAATCGTCCACCGTAGTAGACCAACAGTAGCCAGATATTGCCGTACCGCCTACACCGGTGGTGATATAGGCATTCACGTTGGCGTCGTAAGTCTTGCCGTCGGAGTCACCAGTCGTCGAGCCGAGGTTGGTGAATATCGCCTCGTAGTCGCTCTTCTGCGCCACGGCCCAGTCGGACACGGCGGTAGTGCCCAGCGCGGCGTAGCTCGTCAGGCTGCCGTGGGCGGCGGCGTCGGGCAGCACCTTCAGCGTGGTGCCGGCGTAAGTGGTCACGGATGTCCAGCCGTTGATGGTGTTCCAGGTCTGCGCCGTTGCGTCCTGCAGGGCGAGTATCAGGCCGCAACCCGTCTCCGTCACCTTGCCCAGGATGCCCACGGCGGTGCAGCCTGCGGGAACGGCAGTCTTCGCGGTGTGCAGATGGCCTGCGGCGCACACCACCTTGCCGATGTCCTCGGCCGTGGCTGCAGAGAGCAGCTTGTAGGCGGGAGCGGCCTCCGCCATCTTCAGTCCTTGCTGATAGAACTCCCCGGCCTCGTATGTCTTGCCAGTCAGCGTCTTGGTGTAGTTCTTGCTGCCGTCGGTGGCGGTGATGGTGATTTCGGCACCATCTTTAGGCCACATGGCTACATAGATTTTGTCCAGACCGGAAGGAGTTATAGTATAGGTAACTCCACTAACTTCAATGGTCATGCCCGTAATTGTGTTGGTGATGTCGGTAGTACCATCGCTCTTGTACAGCGTGAAGGCCACGACGGCAATCTCATTATCCAATGTTACCGAGGTAGGAAGATTCGTTCCAGCAAAGGAGCCATCATATGCGGCATAATCCCTGGTTGCAACGTCGGTCAGTGTGCCGTTTTGCGTGTAGATAGACGATTCAGAGGCAGGATACTGATAGGCAATGTATCCGTTTTCCTTCGGATTGGTCAGCGTGAAGGTCAGCTTTGCCGATTTGCCGTCAGCCGAGATGTCCTCCGGTGTCAAAGCCTGGCTCACGGTATTTTGATTGTTACCATCCTGGTCCTCGTACGTCAGTACCACCTGTTCGCCCACGGCAAAGGTCTTTGTGAGCGTCTTGGCCGTGTAGTCGATGGCGAGTGCCTTGGTGTCGTCCGCAGTGAAGCCCACGGTAGTGGTCAGGGTGACAATGTTATCTTTCGGAGTTTCCATCTCCTGGCTCTCTACCTTGTTGCAGGAGGTCCCAAGCATGCCCATGGCAACGAGGGCGGCCAAGCCGATGTTCGTAATCTTTTTCATTGCTTTCTTCGTTTTCATGGGTTTACTTACTCGATTACCGGCTCATTCCAGTTGTAGTCCTGGAGGCTTTCGCTTCCGCTGACGGTACAGATGGCACCTTCGGTCTTCACCTCGAAGGTCTTGACCTCCGGTGAGAGGTACAGTTCTTTTTTGTTAATATCCATTGTTTTATGAGTTGTTGAATTATTGTTCATGCAGGTACACGAAAGGCCGAGGATGGCGTCGATGCGGGCAATGATATCGGCCGACAACTGCACCTCAGACACGATTTCCGGAGATACGGCCGCCATCTTCTCATTGAACCATTCCTGCCTGTTTCTCATTGCAAACGTGATGTCTTCTGTAGAAGATAGGTCTTTCTTTTTTCAAATTGCAAAGATAGTGAAAAAAGAATTATCGCGTAAGTCAATTGAAAGCATGTCCACGGAATTTTGCGTGTGACCCGTATTTGGCCTTTTTCTCCTTCTTGGGTGTTCCGCCCTTGGTGGTCTCCACTTCCACCTTATCGGTCAGACCAGCCTCCTTGGCCACCTCCTTGATGTAGCGGTTAATCACCTGGTCCTCCAGATGCGGCATCTGGTAGTCATACTTCTCCAGGATGGCCTTTAACTGGGAGTTGCAGGGAATGGAGACCTTTGCTCCGGTCTTTTGCTGGCGGATGTTCAGGTAAGTCACCCCCTCCTTCTCAATCCATGCCCGCTGCATCCTACTGGATACAAAAACCGGATACCGCAGTCAGTTCTACGCGGTATCCGGCATTGTGAGTCTGTGATTTCTACTTGAAGTAATCGTATTTATCGGTCAGTTTCTCAACTACCTGGAGGCTATCAGCCCTGATGTATTTCTTCAGCATCTTGGGTGACGTGTGGCCAGTTATCTTCATGATATCATAGATGTCAATACCATCTAAGTACATGAGAGTTGCACCTGTGCGTCGGGCAGTATGGGTATGAATGAGCTTGTATTTCTCAATCTTTTCCGTCTTGGGTGTACCACCTTTTGTGCTTTCAATTTCAACCAGGTCAGTTAATCCTGCTGCTTGGGCAATATCTTTGATGTATCTGTTGATAACCTGGTCAGGCAGATGTGGCACCTGATAGTCATATTTCTCCAATATGGCCTTTAGAGCCGAGTTGCAAGGTATAGCAACCTTGGCACCGGTCTTTTGCTGCCGTATATTCAAAAAGGTAATCTCTTGCCTCTCCACCCATGCTTTCTTCTCCCCGGGATGATCAGGATCGTCTTCTTCCCTTAGCACATTCTTTACAAGGGTATTGAAATCTTCCTTCTGGATGTAGTTGTAATCAGAGACACGCTGAGCTGTCCATACTCCAATCATAAAGATGTCCCTGGCCTGTTCGTGGGCTGGGCTGAACTTACTCATATCCACAGCCATGATCTTATCAAGTTCCTCCCTTGTAAGGAAGATAGAATCCACTTCCACACGATTGCCCTTGAATCGGTTGTCCCTCCAGATCTGGTTACTGTGATGCCCCTCACTTTGCGCGGCTGCTATGACCGTCTTCAATTCCTTGATGCACTTGCCGCAGGTGTTGATGTTATAGTTTTTCTTCTTTAGGAAGGCATTATAGGCGTAGTAGAAATCCATGTTGATGTCATTGAAGTCGTACTCCCTTTTCATGGCCTTTTGGAACTCCTTGAACCTGGTCATGGCCATCTTGATGGACTTCACTGAAGACGGAGCGAAATTTCGGCCTCGGGCTGTCTGTCGGCCTCCAGTTGCAATTTGTTTAAGGTACAAGTCAATGTACTTATTGAGAGTCATTCGGTTCTTTTCGGCCTCTTCACGAGCTTTCTCCTCCTTTCTTTTATTCTCTGCTTCTTTGGCCTCGGCATAGGCTATGTTCTCAATAATCTGCCGCATCTCCTCCTTGGTGATGGGCATTTCTCTGTCAAGGGTGTTATCCAGCTCTTCCTGTATGGCGTCTACTTTTTTACAGAAGGAAGTGTTTTCTCTACTGTACTTCCTCCATTTCTTCATATCGCCATAGTTGTCATTCCATTCCCGTATATTGGCGACTAGAGGCGTCGCCATCTTGTAGTTAATACCTAATTTTCGGGATTGCAACCGGACAAATAGAGTGGCATCGCCATCCTCTTTTTTTGTCATCAAGAAAAAACTTGTAGCCATAGTTCATATCATTTAATAACGCATTACAAAGATACGAAAATTTCCTGAATAGTTGGCTACATCTTGGCTACATTTGTGAAAAAAACTGGATAAGGAACGAAAGGTAAAAAGACGTAAGACGCTGATATTCAATACATATATTTTCATATCCTTACCTTTCTTTTCCACCTAAGAGGTGTTCCCAGCACCACAAGATAACCCGCTGAATTTCAGCGGGTTATCTTGTTAATACAGGGGGCTCTGCCCCCTCATACACCCCTGCGGCCTTTTCTCCCTCTACGATTTTGCCTGGCGGCAAAATCCCGGGTACGGCCGGCGCTCTGCAGAGCGCATCGTCGCTTCGCTCCTCCAAATTAGGTACTTATTCTAATAATAAAACTGACCCTATTCTAATAACCGTCTTATTTGCGGATTTGTGCTATCTTTGTAAATAGCTATGAAACGATTTCTCACTATTCTTCTATGCGCCCTGGGTGTGCTTCTGCTGGGTTTTGTCCTTTGTCTGCTGAATAATCCGGCCAAGGACGGTTTGTCGCACAATCACAATCCCTACGGTCTGCAGAGCGACAGTTCCCAAGTGTATCTGCTGCCGTCGTCCCAGGCCTATAAAGACTCCCTTCTGAAGCATATTTCGCAAGCCCGGGAGAGCATTTATATGGAAATGTATCACTTGGGCGGGGTGCATGCCCGGGAAGTGATGGACTTTATGCGTCAGAAGGCCCTGGATGGCGTGAAAGTGAATGTGCTGGTGGATGGCTGGGGCACCAAGGATGAGGACTGGGATTATGAGGCCATCCGTGCGGACGGTGTGGAAATCTCCTTCTGGGACGAGGTGAAGTTTCCAATAGTCAACCATGTCCTGCATCGGAACCACCGCAAGGTGGTCATCATCGACGGAGAATGGTCATTCATCGGGTCCACCAATATTGCCGATTATTCCTTCGGGAAGTTCGAAGAATTGCCGGACAGCCTCCCCTGCTTTGATATGAACGTTCAGTTCCGTGCCGGTGCACCGCAGGTTAGCGTCATAGAGAAGGCCGATGATCTCCTGTCCACTATGACGGCTCTGATTGACCAGGCGCAGGACTCCATCCGCGTTATCCAGCCTTATATCGCCCTCCCCGACCCTGTCCAGGAGGCTCTTCTAAATGCCTTGCAGCGTGGCGTGGACATCCAGTTCCTGTTGGGCGGATGGAATGATACCCCGGTCTATCAGCTCTCGGATTTCGGCCTTTTCCATAAGGTCCTCTACCCGGCGGGTGCACGGTTGTGGGTGCATCCGGTTGGCTTCCACCACACCAAAGCCCTGTCTGTGGATGGAAGCATCCTCTTTCTGGGCTCTACCAATATGACCTATCGGGCACTCCGTCGCAATTTGGAAGAGAACGTGCTTGTTAAAGACGCCCGGCTGGCCACGGAGTTTGATAAGTATTTTGCCGTTTATGCAAAAGAAAGCGTTCCCTTCGACGACCAATACTGGGCTCAGCTGCCAAGAAAGGAACGGGTTGAAGGAGTGCTTGCAAACCGGTTTAACTACCTGATTATAGAGTAATTATTTTCGGTCTATTACTGTAGAAGATCTTTAAATTCTTCTTTGCCTTCATAAGCTTCTCGGACGCCTGTATGGGTAAGAACCCATTTATCGGCCGAAGGTTCAAATTCGCATTCTCCAATCAATTTGCCTCTATCATAGGCGGCACTGCGGTCCAGTTCTTCTTCGAAAACGATGGAGATGGGGTTTAACAGTTCATACAGCAGGTGCCTGAGAGACATCTACCCACGGGCGTTGCTGCGGGTTAAAAACATTAACACCTGAATGTCATCGTTTTCGTAGGTCTTGTACCCTTGAGCCTCGAGTTCTTCTTTCTTTGTCATATCTTATTTACTTCGGTTGGCCAGCATCTTATAGGCTTCTACGGCATCACGGAAAGTGAGTCCGGCATTCTCCCTCAACCAGTTCTGGAACTCTACTTTGAAGCGGAATTTCTTGCCCAGATACTGCTCAAAGAATGCCCGCAAGTCTTGAGAACAGACAATGCCGGGTTCTATGGCATCATCAAGAGAAACGGGGACCTGACGGTTGACCGCACTTCTTTTGGCTTTTGACTTGGATGAAATGAGTTCCGGCAGGGTTGCTCTGATGATATCCTCCAGATAGTCCCGATCGTCCACGTTAGTGATATAAAAATGGTTCCGGGCACTAGGGTAAGGAGGCCTGAGTACCACTTCATCCAGTACGGCTTCTCCAGCTTCCGTCATTTTAATGTAAAGGTTATTGTCGCAAATAAGGCCGAAAAGGACACCGTTGCAGTAAATGCAATAGTCCCCCATCATCTTTTTGACGGCAATCTCCCCGGCGCCGGAACACTGGTCAACGATGAACTGAACGAAATCTGAATTACAAGCCATAGAATTCCAATTTATTGATAACAAATATATATATATTTTGCGTATATCTTTTCATCAAATCGCCCATCCGTGTGGCATAGTAGTTGCTTTTTATGGGCCCGGAACATGTTCTAATTATTAATTGTCACAAAATAACGAATGAAAAGAACGAAATGAAAAATCTTCTCATTTTATGGCTAGGAGCCTTGCTCCTTATCCCCAGCCTGAATGCCCAGGAAAACAGAAAGTATGAAATCGGAGCAGATGCCTCGTTTGGTTTCAGAAAGAAGTCTCAAGAAAACAACAATTACAGTTTTAGTGCTTTCGGAGGCTATAAGCTAAACAACTCACTATCTGTTGGAGCCGGCTTGAATTACACCAAGTATCAGAGCCGATCGGACGTCCCCAGTGGAATGGATGACGTTTATATCATTATCCAACCCTATCAGGCTTTCCGCCCTTTTGTTTATGCCCACTATGACTTCCTGCCCAACTTCAGATGGACACCCTATGTGGATGCAAGGCTGGGATATGCCTTCTTCTCCAAATCCAGCATCTCCTACGGCATTAATCCGTTTGCACTTACCGGACCCGAAGGAGGCATTATGTACGGTTTGGACACCAGTGAGTTCGATTACTTAAAGGATCTGGACCACTCCCTGGGTGTGAAAGGCAACGTATATGGTTCTATTGGTGTTGGGGCTTCCCTGCATCTTGGCAAGAACAGGAAAGGTGGAAAATTGAATTTCGGCGTTTCTATGGATCTTCAGCCCGTCCAATTCAGTTACTACCAACATCCCCAGGAGAAGAAAGTCAACTTCTCCATAGGACCAAAGATTGGTTATACCTTTTAGTTAATTTGTTTATTTCTGCTTCAGAAGACTGTCTAGCTGGCGGGCGTAGTCCAGGTTGGCGTCAATGGATTCCTTGTCCGGGTGGGGCTTCATAAAGTCGGAATAATCGGGCATAGCTTCTTCCTCAATGGCCACTTCTGCACGGGCATCCGTAAATGCAAGGACCTCTTCTTCGGGTATTCCTATCAGTTTCATATTCTTGCGGTTCATCCGCCGCAGATTATCTGAACAGTAAGCGAGCCAGGCCTTAAACGAATTGGGCATCTGCAACTGTTTACGGGCCTGTTCATCCCTCAGCAGTTTTTCCGTGAAGGTTTTTCCCGGATAATCCGAAAAGTGATTGAATATCCGCGCCTGATTGTCAGTGTATGCAACGGCTTCTTCGTTAATCTTCCCTTCGATCCAGTTCATCTGGGAAAAACAGGCTCCTACGTTGTCCACAAACTGGAAATTACCCATATTCTTCCACGTGTCTATATTACTGCTGAAGATGGTTTCGGCCGTTTGGTCGTGACGGATGATGGGGGCCTGGAACACTTCATTGACGGCATCTTGAAAAGGTTCCTCTCCCAGTCTTTCCACCTCATCCAGCGGCAAGCGCAGCAGCCATACGGCCACACTGTCCAATCGGTCCCATACTTCTGCCGATTCATCAATGCTGCGGGCAAAGGATTCAATGCTGCTCATAACCATCAGAGCGGTGAGTCTGCGTTCTTTCTTCTGATTGTTACGTTCAATCAGCTTGCTGGTGCCAAAGGTCAGAACAATGGAAACGGTAGTGGCCAGGATAGCCACCACAAAGTCTTTCCACCAATTTCTGTCAAAGAATTTGTCAGGCATAGTTTATTTCTCAGTCAAACGTGATACTTTCTATTCTCAGGCGAAGCGTTCCGGAAGGAACCTGGGCCTCGGCTATTTCGCCCACCTTCTTACCCATCAGGGCCGCGCCAATGGGCGAATTCAGTGAAATCTTGCCGGCCTCGAGGTCCATCTCGTGAGGGCTGACAATCTCGAATATCATCCGGGTATTGGTTGCCAGATTGGTGAACTCAACACGGCTCAAAAGACTTACCCTGTCTTTGGGGAGAGCGTTGGGGTCTATCACGCGGGAATGCTCCAGGATCTTCTGCAGGAAGCGGATGCGGCTGATGGTTTTGGCTTGAATGCGCCTGGCCTCACGGTATCCCGCATTGTCACTTCGGTCCCCTTGGGAGCCAGTCTCCTGAAGATCCTCCTGGACCTTGGGGTAGACCACCTCGATGAGGTTCTTCAGTTCGGACGCAATCTCGTTGTATCTTTGCTTTGAAAGGTATTCCATAGCTCAAATTCCCAATACAAAAGCGAATATAGTGTTTTTTGACGAGAAGTTGAAAGAAAATGCGTATCTTGCAAGGAGTAAAAAAATAGTATATGAAAAGAATCCACTATCTGGTAGCGGCGTTTCTTCTGGTCGCCTGCGGTACTACCAATCATTCCAGTGTAAAGGACGGGAACAAGTATGTCCCCTATGACCAGCGGGACGGAGAGGAAGCAGTAGTCTATTTTACCCGCAATCTTTCGGCCGAAGGGCTCATCGCTGCTTATGAAAAAGTAGGCGGCGAAATTATCGGAAAGGTGGGCGTCAAACTCCATACCGGCGAACAGAACGGTCCCAACATCATCCCTCGCGAATGGGTTAAGGCCCTTCTGGAGAAGGATCTGCCGGAGGCTACCATCATAGAGACAAACACCTATTACAAGGGAGACCGCTACACAACGGATCTTCATAGAAAGACCTTGGAAGTTAACGGATGGACGTTCTGTCCCGTGGATATCATTGACGAGGAAGATACCCTTACCCTTCCGGTAAACGGTGGAACCTGGTTCAAGAAGATGGCCGTGGGCAGCCACCTTACCAACTACGATTCTATGGTGGCCCTCACCCATTTCAAGGGACATACGCAGGGCGGTTTTGGCGGCTCTAATAAAAATATAGGCATTGGTTGTGCCGATGGACGCGTGGGAAAAGCCTGGATTCACACAACGCCCGGGCAGCCCAACCAGTGGGACATCAAGGAAGAAGAGTTCATGGAGCGTATGACGGAGAGTACCAAGGCTACCATCGACCATTTTGGCAAACATGTTACCTATGTGAACGTGATGCGCAACATGTCGGTTTCCTGCGACTGTGAGGGTGTTCATGCGGCTCCCGTAGTTACTCCCAATGTAGGAATCCTTTCCTCTACCGATCTTTTGGCTGTAGACCAGGCCTGCGTGGATATCATCTATGCCATGACGGCCGAAGAGCACCACGACATTGTGGAACGTATTGAAACCCGTCACGGCCTGCGTCAGCTTTCCTATATGAAAGAACTGGGCATGGGCCACGACCGCTATGTCCTGATTGATTTGGATAACGGTGGTAAAAGAATTACCGCTGCCGAAGCCGCCCAAGGCTTGAAACCGTTTGTGAAAGAATAAAAACGGATTTAGACTGGGGCTGACTTAAATATGAATAACTTTCTCCATTCATTATTGATGGTAACGGGCGAAATGAGTCCGTATCTGTTGTTGGGATTCCTGATAGCGGGGATCCTGCATGTGTTTGTACCCCGGTCATTTTATAATAAGTATCTGTCACGGGACAATAAGTTTTCTGTCCTGTATGCCGCTCTTCTAGGCATTCCTCTGCCGCTTTGTTCCTGTGGCGTGATTCCTACGGCCATCGGGCTGCGGAACGAAAAGGCTTCCAAAGGAGCGATAGCATCGTTCCTTATAGCCACCCCTCAAACGGGTATTGACTCCATTCTGGCCACGTTTTCCGTACTGGGACTGGGGTTCGCCATCATCCGGCCGGTGGCCGCACTGGTGACCGGTGTGTGCGGCGGACTGCTTGTGAACCGTTTGGTAAAGGATGATAACGTTAACAGTCCTGCCGAAGGCACCTGCCGCGTGGAAAGTGGAAACAAAGTATGGCGAGTGCTTCGCTACGCATACTTTGATATGATCCAGGACATCGGATTGAGGCTTCTGATCGGCCTTATTGTGGCTGCACTGATCCAGGTTGTCGTACCGGACGAGTTCTTCCTCCATTTCAGTTCCCATCCACTCCTGCAGATGCTGGTCATTCTGATAGTGGCAGTGCCTATGTATATCTGCTCAACCGGCAGCATACCCGTGGCTGCAGCGCTTATCATGAAAGGGCTCTCTCCTGGAGCCGCGTTGGTGATGTTGATGGCCGGCCCTGCGGTCAATATGGCCTCCATCCTGGTAGTCCGTAAGGCATTGGGGACCCGGTTTACAGCTCTCTATCTGCTGGTTATCGTCGGCTTTTCCATCCTCTTCGGCCTGCTGGTCAACGCTTTGGGATTCACTGTTCCTCCGATGAGCGGTTCAGACGCCTGTTGTGCATCAGAAACGATGCTCCCCAGTACTTTCAAAATTATATGCTCTATTCTGCTAAACCTATTTATCCTATTCGCTCTGACCATGAAACTCTTTAGTAAATTCACCCATAAGGAGGCCGACCCGGATACGGCCGTCTACACCGTTGAAGGTATGCATTGCAGCCATTGTGAGGCCGCCGTCGTACGTGCCGTAGAGGATTTATCCGGCGTTGAATCCGCCAAGGCCAGCGCGACTCGGAATACATTGACTATTAAAGGGACGGCTGCTCCGGAAGAGATTCGTGCCGCGGTTGAAAAAACGGGTTATACATTCAAGGGGAAGAAAGCATAATTCCGTTTCTTTTATTATTTTTGTAATTGGAATACAACAATTAACAACTAATAACCATGACAAAAGAAGAAGCATTGAAACAGTTTGCCCAAGCCGGTGCTGTATGGTTTGGCAACAGTAAACAGCATTTTGCTTTCTCGGCCTACTGCCGTCTGCAGGGCTGGAACAAGCTGGCCGACAAGTGGAAAGAAGAAGCAGAAGAAGAATGGGATGAGGCCGAAGAGGTCCTTAACCGCCTGGTAGAACTGGGCTGCAAGCCCGCCGAGCTGCAGGAAGCCATGAAGACCGTTGAGTTCCCCTTCTATGACGACCCCAAGCAGCAGATAGAGTCCGATTACAATCCCGAGGCCGTCAAGATTATGAGCGAAATGGCCGAAGCTTTCAAGGACGATTATCCCACCCAGAAGCTCATCCAGAAGTGGATTGACGGAGAGGTAGAGCATATGGCCTGGGAAGCCCAGTACCTGAATTATATTGAAAAACTGGGTTACGAGAATTTCCTCACCGCAATGATGTAATTATGAAAGAACAAGTACTCAAAGCTATGAAAGAGGCCGGAAAGCCCGTTTCGGCCGGTGATATTACCAAGATCCTGAACGCAGACCGCAAGGAGGTTGACAAGGCATTTGCAGACCTGAAAAAGGAAGGCGCCATTGTCTCCCCCGTGCGTTGCAAATGGGAACCCGCCAAGTAATTAATTGCTTTAACGCCAGACATTACTCAGCTGCTCAAAGACGGCCGGAATGACGGCCGGGCCATTGTTGCCCAGGCCTATTCTGACAATGATCAGCTTTTTGTACGGGTTAATGTAAAGTACCTGATTACATATACCCAAAGCATAATAGCCCGGATACTCTCCGGGTTCAAAACCTTCAAACCGCACGTCGTACCAGCTGTAATGGTAACACGACTTGGGATTGTAATCCGTAGTGAGGTGTATCCATTCCTCGCTTACGATTCGTTTGCCGTCCCACATACCGTTGTTCAGATACAGGCGGCCAATCTTGGCCAGGTCTTTCAGGGTACAGGTGATGCCGCCGAAGGCGTGGGGTGCACGGTGCTTGCGGCTATCTATGTTAATAAGCGCTACTGATTCCATCCGCAGCGGCTTCCAGACCTTCTCGCTCAGATAATCAGCATAGTGCTGTCCCGTAGCACGTTCTATGACTACGCCCAGAATGGCCGTGGTCATACTCTCGTAGCGGAATTCGGTCCCGGGATCGCAGCGGAACTTCATACCCCGGATCTGCTTGACCATATTGTGGCCGTAATTCAATTTGGCGATGGCGTTGACGGTCTTCAGTTCCTTGATATTGAACTCGTATTCGTCATTAAAGTCCAATCCGCTGAACATATAGAGCAGGTAACGGATGGTCAGTTTCTCCCACCGGGGGTCTTTCCCCTTCAGTTCCGGCATATATTTAGTGACGGGGTCGTCGATGCTTTGGATATAACCTTCATCCACGGCAATACCGCACAGAAGGGATGTGATGGATTTGGAGACGGAGAAGACGGTAGCCATCCGGTCGCCCGAAAAATCTCCCCAGTACTTCTCGTAAACGATGCTGTCATCGTGGATAATCATCACTCCCTGCGTGGAGCTGGCATTCCCGATGGCTTCGTCAAAGGTCATATTAACGCAATACGTGTACTCATTGTAGAAATGAAGCGTATCTATCCAATCGGCCCTGGATGGGGCCACTTTGAACTGGAAAACTTCGTCACCGTTGGGGATGGTATCGTGGACGTGGTGCTCAAAGCTGAAGATGTTGGGGCCATTCAAACCGTCGGCCCTGTATCCTCTGATCATAGAGCACGACGCCAGAACAAACCCACACGCAATGATAAATGGGGTACGTTTAATTGACATAGGGATTCGTTTTATTATTAAGTTCGTTTTTTCCGAATTATGGGTTGGTGATGTGCAGCACAAGGTATTCCGAGCGGGTTCCTATGCGGATCTTCGGGCCCCAGATGCCCAGGCCGGAGCTTATGTAATACTGCGTATTTCCGCGGCGGTGATGCCCCCAGGACTTCTCGTACATAGCGTCCGTGGCCCAGGAGAGGGGCCATACCTGTCCCCTGTGCGTGTGACCGCTGAACTGGAAATCGATTCCCGCTTCCTCCGCTTCTTCCAGGTGATAAGGCTGGTGGTCCAGCACTAGGGTGAAGCCCTCGAGGCCCTCGGCGAGATCTTTTAAATCGGCCCTGCTGCGGCTGGTGCGGTCGTTTCGGCCTATGATGTCCAATCCCTTGAAATGGGCCACGGAGTCCTTCAGAAGCTGGATTCCGGCCTCTTGGAAGAACTGCTGGGCGCCATCCAGGTTGGAGTAAAACTCGTGGTTTCCCAGGACCGTCATCACTGGCGCCTCCAGCTTATGGAATTCTTCCTGGCAGTTTCCTTCTATTACGGGCCGAAGACTGAGGTCAATCACGTCTCCACCGAAAAGGATAAGATCCGGCTTTTCTGCGTTGATGAGTTTGACCCAGCGGGCCAGTTCGGGCTTGCGGTTGTGATAGCCCACGTGCAGGTCACTAGCCAGTACCACCGTCAGGGGCTTTTCAAGGGGCTTGTTTGTGACTACGGTCATCTCCTCGCGGTACTTGTGGTGGTAATGAAAACCGCCCAGGGTTAGGATGACCGCAACTAATCCTACCACTGTGCAGAGCCCGGCTATGCTGTCCTTCAGAAAGGCCTTAGGAAGCACGTGGATGAGGGTTAAGATATCGGCCAGTATGAATATCAGCAGGAAATAGAGGAAACCTATGAGCCAGGTATTCCCTACCTCGTACAGCACGGAAGCTGCCGCCATAGGAATCTTGTCGTTGATGGCAAATCCCACAAAGAACGAGGCCATCCACAGCACGAAAATGCTCACCACTGCCCACTTCCATCCCTGCGGCGTAGTGCGCCACAAATGCCAGCATACATAGCCGGTAAAAGCGAGAATAAGGGCCGAAAGGGTGAGTATGGTTCCTGCTCTCATAGCGAATTTGCTTATATACTTGTTACAAAAATAATCATTATTCCCAAAAATGCACTAAATTAGCATCGTCAAAACAGTTTAGTTAGTAATGAAACAACTTCTTTACCTCTTGCTCCCCGTATTGGTGGTGGCTGTTTCCTGCCATAAGAACCAGGAGGATCCCTCGGGACCGAATTCTACTCCATTGACCTTGGAGACTGAGAATGCAAATGCCACAATGACTGTGACCTTTGAGAACACCCTTTCCAAGCTTATTAATCTTCAAATTAGTCTTGATGATGGAGAGAGTTGGCGCACCATAAGCATTCCTGAAGGAACGCCTGGTTATACAGACAAATCATCGGCCGGTCACTATAAAAAACCCGGTAGAGTACAAGTGTCCGGGGTTCGTAAGATGCTTCTTAAGGCAGAGTATGAGTCTTACGGAGAGTTTTCTTCAGTAGGTCTTGTTGATCCAAAAGAAGATGTTGACCGCAACCTGAATATCAGCGTTGATCAAGACTGCTATATCTATGGGAATGTGATGAGTCTTGTGGGGGGAGACCAGTTTGCTAAAAGGACTGATCTCAAGGAGGACAGGACGTTTTTTTATTTGTTTGCAGGAAATGCCAACCTAAAGAATCATCCTACCCAAAAGATATTGCTCCCTGCCACCACACTGACAAAGGGTTGCTATAGACAGATGTTCTATGGTTGTACGGCATTGACGGAGGCACCGGTACTGCCTGCTACTGAACTGACAGAAAGGTGTTATAGTTATATGTTTGCCAACTGTTTTGCCTTAAAAGCTATGCCGGCGTTACCTGCCACCGAATTGGAACCCTATTGCTATTATAGTATGTTCTCGGGGTGCAAGGCACTGACAGAAGTACCTGAGTTAGTTGCTACGACTGCCGCTGAATATAGTTGTTCAAAGATGTTTGAAGGTTGTACGGCTTTGAAGACTGCCCCTTCCAGACTTGCCCAAACGGTGGCCGACCATTGCTATTATTATATGTTTGCCGACTGTACGGCTCTTGTTACTGCTCCGGAACTGCCGGCTGCGACTATGGCCCCCTATTGCTATTCTGCTATGTTTCGTGGATGCTCATCGCTTGAGACAGCGCCGGCATTGCCTTCCACTGAATTGGCCGACCATTGCTATGAAAGTATGTTCTTTAATTATATGAATCTCCCCTATCAGTTGAAGAATGCTCCCAAGCTGCCGGCTACTACCTTAGCAGATAACTGTTACACTTATATGTTCAGTGGCTGTAATTCCTTGACAACGGCACCGGACCTGCCCGCCAAGGTACTCGAGAACGGGTGTTATGTGTGTATGTTTAATAATTGCACCAGCCTGACCAGTATAAAGTGTCTTGCAACAAGCATTGCGTCTGATGCAATGACATCGCCCACGTACAACTGGTTGAGAAATGTGCCTGCTTCCGGTACATTTGTGAAGGATGCCAGTGTGGATTATGGTTCTGGCGAATTCTGGGACACCTCTACACAGTTCGGCTCCACCACTAAATGTGCTGCACAGGATATTGCCAACTGGACTATGATCAATGCCCAGTAAGCAAGAGCAGTCTATTTACATTTTAATGTAAACGGTCATCTCTTCGTCAAAGTTGCGGAGGAAGAGTCGGTAGGTGTCGGGCTCGTAGTACTGGAATACGGCGCGGTATTCATTTGTGTCTCTGCCCCAACGGGTGGTCATGATATAAAACTTCCCGTCAATCTTTGCAAAACTGGTGAGAGACTGACTTGTGGCCAGACACACGCCATGGGTCTCAGACCACATTTCCCAGTAGATTCCCTTAGCCCCGCGAAGGTACAGATAGGGATTCTTGATTATATAGGAATAGTCCATGTCCCCTATAGAAAAGTCCAGCGAGACAAGGTCAGTTATCTTTTGTCCAGGATGGAATTCAATATAGGCATTGGCCGATTGCTGGATGGGCACCCACTGATCGTCTACGAGTTGCGCCAGCTTGAG
>JAEEGG010016266.1_pt1 | contig 15464 bp, 9 predicted proteins | sample 9134161 | NCBI WGS metagenome assembly JAEEGG01 (sample SAMN16246543, study PRJNA631951) | gut metagenome | biome: gut microbiome; feature: rumen; material: CR-attached | host: Bos | place: Iran: Karaj | collected 2018-10
CAAACCTGTCCCTGTGTTTTTGCGTTCCCATGTTGCAAGCTGCTATTTCTTGACAACCTTTCTGATGTAAGTTTGGTCGTGGGTGACGATGCGAAGTGTGTAGGCACCGTTGGGGAGGGTGGATAGGTCTATCGTTTCATTGTCCGACAGACAATCGTGCACCATCAGCTTACGGCCAACGACATCCATCACCTCGATGCTCTTTATACCTTCCGCGGCGACGGTGAGCACTCCGCCCGTGGGATTGGGATAAAGTTGAATCTCAGATTCCGTTCTTTGATTGTCATCGATTCCCACCTGGTTAACGACAACATGGAGGTGTAATGTGCTGTCGCAGCCGCCAACCGTTGTGCCGTTGAAAGTGTGATCGCCTTCTTCGTTGATGGTGTTGCCGTGATAGTCGTATGGCAGTTCCGTCGACGCGATTGTTATGGAATCGTACATTACAACGCTGTGATTAATTGTCAGATGCAGCGTGACAACCGAATCACATCCGGCAGCATTCTGTAGGGGCGTACCCCCGTGTACGTCCCCACTGACGGAATAGGTCGTTCCCTGCCAAGTGAAGCACTCGCAAGCAGTGACAGTAGTGTCACCAGTGGTGCTGTTGTTGATTGTCAGATGCAGCGTCACAACCGAATCACATCCGGCAGCATTCTGTAGGGGCGTACCCCCGTGTACGTCCCCACTGACGGAATAGGTAGTTCCCTGCCAAGTGAAGCTCTCGCAAGCAGTGACAGTAGTGTCACCAGTGGTGCTGTTGTTGATTGTCAAGTGCAGCGTATCCACCTGTGAACAGCCGTTGGCGTCGGTATGCGAATAGGTATAATCGCCGCTAGCTTCATATGTGGTCCCGTTCCAAATGTAACTGTCGCAAGCTGTTTCTGTCGAAGCCGTATGTGCAGGATTGTTGATTGTCAGATGCAGCGTGACAACCGAATCACATCCGGCAGCATTCTGTAGGGGCGTACCCCCGTGTACGTCCCCACTGACGGAATAGGTCATTCCCTGCCAAGTGAAGCTCTCGCAAGCAGTAACAGTAGTGTCACCCGAAGTGGAAGGATTGATAGTCAAGTGCAAAGTGACAACGCTGTCGCATCCAGCAGCGTTGGTCAATACATGCGTAGCGCTATTCGTGCTATTCGTGTAATTCGTGTTCCACCAAGTGAAGCTGTCGCAAGCCGTAACGACCTCGCTGCTTGAAGAGGTGGGTTTCACGTCGAGGACGAGCGTCACCGTGCTGTCGATTCCGTAACGGTCAAGGTAGAAGAAGGTGTAGGTGCCGGCATCGGCAATCAGCGTGTCGGCGTAGGCGTAAGGCAGAGTGTTCGAGCAGACTGAGACGCTGTCGGTGCGGCTGTAGGGTGTGCGGTGTTCGAGGTGCAGGTTGATGGTGTTGTTACAACCATATAAGGTGTGTGCCTCGAAGGTGTAGTCGCCCGCTGCGGTCAGAAGCGTGTCAATAGACTGATGCGTGTTCCACTGCAGGGCGAATCCGCCGTAGTTGACGCTGACGTCGGAAGTAAACTGTATGGTCAGATAGCCCGTATTGCTCTGAACATCGACGTTGCCGTCGCTGTTGCCAACGGTATTCACCAAGGCGTTCCCGCTTGTGCCATATCCGTCATAAACAGCAATATAGTCACAGCATCCCTCCAGATGGTAGTTGCCTCTAAGATTAATTGTCGCACCTGGGTCAGCCGTGAGAATGATGGTTCCGTCAAAATAGTTGGAATAGTTGCCATCGGGGCCTCCGTTATCGTAGATGGTCCCCGACGGATTGGTGCGGGTGTCTATAACCTGGGTGCCGTTGGTCATTATAACATTAAAAAAATCAGGAGCAGGCCCCCAGTCCTCGTATATGAAAAGATAGGGAAGGGCGTTTACAGGGACAATAACGGTGTCATACAGGTTGTAGCTAGGATGCACCGTAAGGTTAAGCTCCACGATGCTGTCGCAGCCGTTGGGGGAGACATTTGTCAGTGTGTCGTAATAGGTTCCCGACTCCGTCAGCATTTGTCCAGCAAACGAAAAGGGACTCCCTTGACAAGTCTCGGCGCTGGGGTATGAATAGTTGTTCCGCACCTCAAGCCAGAGATATGCGATGCTGTCGCAGCCGTTGGCGGCACCGTTTGGGATGGTGTCGTAATAACTGTCCATTTCAGTCAGTGTCCTGCCGTTGAACGAGTAACTCTGTCCTTCGCAGATGCGGGCTGTGTTCACCGAGGTCGGGTTTCGCACTTCAAGCCATAGATAAACGATGCTGTCGCAGCCGTATACGGAGCCGTTAAAGATGGTGTCGTAGTATTCATTCGTTTCTGTCAGTGTCCTGCCGTTAAATGTGTAACTCTGGCCTTCGCAGACACGGACATCGAGCCACGATGCCGCGTTCTGCACATCGAGCCATAGTGAAGCGATACTATCGCAACCGTAGACGGAACCGTTATAGATGGTGTCGTAATAATTACCTGGTTCTGTCACCGTCCTGCCGTTGAAGGTGTAGCTCTGACCTCTGCAGATGTGGACATCTTCGTAACCTTGTACGGGATGATGTATCAATATCAGCCGTATAGAAATGCTGTCGCATCCGTTTGCATCCAGAAGCGTATCGCTGATTGAGGAGTTGTCAGTATATGTAACATTGTTAAAAGTGTAGCTTTCACAAGCATGGGTACGTTGGTTTATGTATGTTCTTGGTACAACAGGACATGCTGGCTTCTCCAATATGGGGAAACCACCGTTCATGTTTGCGGTATCCGCCCGCCAGTGATAGTAACGCCGGCCAGTATTGTTTTCGTCCACCCATGCGTTGAGAGCATTGAGCAGGTTGGTTTGTGCGTTGCCGCCCACGAATATAGGATGTGTAAAGGTCTGAAAGGAGTCGGAGAAGAACGAGGCCGTATCGGAGAATGAATTAACGCCCAATATGCCCACATCATTCGTGCTGGCGGCAGGAATTGTGTTTTCTGCCGGGAAATAGGTGTGGTCTGCAGTAACCGAATCAGTGCAACCTGTTAGAATGCCTGCCGGACTTCCTCCATTTATCAAATAACCCATATCGGTTATGGATAATGTCGTATAACAGTTTTTGATATGGAGCCCGTGACTATTGCCCGAGATGCCACCACTCCAGAATCCCGCATTGAGAATACCATTGGCATAACAATTCTCCATAGTAGAACTGCTATAGACTGTGCCACACAAGAGACCTGCCAGATTGTTGGCATTGACTTGACAAATAGAGCTACTATTGGCCATAGTACCTCCATAGCCCCAAGTGCCGATGAGGCCACCACAGTCGTTGTAGCCAGTCGAGACCATTCCGCGGGAGCCACATCCGTTCATCTCAACCTGTTCAGCATATCCAATCAAACCACCCGCAGATCTGAAAGCATATACGTTGCATTCTATAATGCAGTCAATAAATCGTGAAACCTTACAATAGCCGCTGATGGCACCGGCCATCTTGTGACCAGACACTACAGCATTGGTCATCCTCAAATCACGCACCTCACCGTGGAAAACAGACGCAAAGAAACCAACAGAATCGGTATTCTCATAGGCATAGAGGCTGTTGATGGTGTGGCCATAGCCGTCAAACGTACCGCCAAAAGCACTTATAGGTTTCCATTTGTAGGCCCCCAAATTCACATCGGCCAACAGAGACACTTTCTTGTTGACCATCTTGTCCGCCTCTTGCCCGTTAAGCCCATTGACCACACTGCACAGCCATGCCAAACCTTCCGTGCTGGATATAGCAACATTGCCTTGAGCATCAGTGCTGTACCCTTCGGGCTGGCTGGTAACGATGTCGGTCCAGTAAGGCTTGTCAAACACGTGCTCAATTTCGTCCGACCAGGCGCCGTGTTGCACCGAGTCGCAAAAAGCCCGGACATAAATCAAGTAATCATTTCCCGGCTCGGTCAAAAAAAGCGTATCGGGATTGCTGTATAGTGTGGCGTATCGGGCAGAGTCCATCAAATGAGTAGCTTCATCATAAAGGATGCCGTATTTCACCTCGTAATGATCTGCGTTGTCATCGCCGAAAGACAATTCCAATGCCGGAACACCATCAACCATTATGTTTCGTACAGATACCTGATCAATATTCTGGCATACAGGTTCGTAAATGACATCGCCCAGCACTGGAAGGCCATTGCGGGTGCTGTCTGCCACCCACAGCCTCAAACCGGCAATGTTATATTTTTCGACACCTTTGTTCAATACATCGACAAGATTACGATGGTATCCGTCCTCGAAAAGCAAAGAATCCTCGTATGGAAGATTGGTCCAAAAATCAACTGATGTCATAACCCATTCCCTTTCGTGCTTGAAGTAATACCGATTGTCTTCGGTGAATGATTCGTTGGTCAATGCACAGATATTATAGTTGCCAGATTTGTAATAGTTTCCGTAGCAGTTCGCCACTTCGGTTCGTGGGGTCGACGAACAGATTGCACTAGCAAAATGAGTTCTACTGACAGGCTCGACGGAGGAATGGCAGTTGCGAATAACGCAATCCGTCGCCTCGCCGCAAATACCTGATGAGTAATTATAGGCTATTACTTTCCCGAATGAAGCACAATTGACAATCTCTGTATTTTGCGCTCTTGACGCTATGCAACCAGCATAATAACCTGATATTAAACCATCTACCATACAATTGTAAATCTTTGAGGACGCTGCATAATCCACTATGCCTCCAAACAGCATGAATCCTTCGGAATAAATGTAGCAGTCTATGAGATTTACATCCTTCACCATGCCATTATTCAAAGTCCTGATCAAACCGTCCGGTTCTCTCTCAAAAGATTCCCAAACGTGCATTCCCTCACTTGTCAGATTACGAATTGTGTGTCCACCACCGTCAAACACGCCACGGAATTCATATATGGGTAGCCACAAGTACTCTCCAAGATCAATGTCGGCAGCAATCCGCACTGTATCGTCAATATAGTCATATAGATAGGATTGACGCGCCAACCAGGCAAGACCCTCGGCCGATGATATAGTAATACTACCATCGTTTTCAACCGTGTAGCCTTCAGGCTGTTCGGAAACCACATCCACCCACAAAAGCCTCTCCACGGTGGTACAGAGCGGAGCACACCACGGGCCAAACAAGTTCTCGTCACAGACAGCGCGGACATAGAAGTCGTATTTGTTCCGTTTGTTCAATCCTGTTATGTCCACTCTGTTGCTGTCTACCGAGATAATAATTCCTGTTCCCGGGACGAACCCTTGCAATCCATATTCCACTTGCCATCCGATGCAATTATCCATCGAATCCCACTGCAGGTGCACCACCGAAGTGTCAGATGTGGCTGAAAGTCCCGTAACCATTTGGCAGCCTTCATCTTCAACCACAAGGAAATGGTTTCCTTTACTCATATTACCATGAGCGAAAGCAATCGTAAGCGCGTGGCGTGTACTGGAGACCGGAGAACGGTCCACGTGATCAAAGAAACCGCCCAGGTCATTAATGGCGCGTAACAGCGTATCCGTCGTCTCGCCATCGTATATCCACGCCTCCGACTCCAATTCGTCCATCATGTAGAGAGTGACTTGGTTGTTCGTGTCCAGGGGATAAAAAGTAACATAAGAAGAATCCTCATAATTATCGTATAATGCATAGCTGATATAAGAATAATTGTTGCCATCCATTATACCTTTCAGATGAATCGGTTCGGAAAGGTTGAAATAACTGTGTTGAAACTTGTTGTATTGCGTATAGACAGTATTGCTCGCAACGGTGGTGTCGTAGGCTATGTCCAACAATGCCGCCTGATTGGTGTTGAATTCATACATCCCCGGATTGACGGCCGAAGAGAGGTACCAACCGTCGCCGTTGCCGCTCCACCCGAAATTGAAATGGAAATAGTTGCCTGCCACTCCGTCGCACACAAACATATGCCCAGCCTGGCCACTAATTCCACTATAAAGAACAGGGAGCCCGGCTCTGATATTGGCACTCACTGTACGCACCCATTCATCATCCGGCATTCTTACCTTGTCAGCATAGTTGGACGATGCAAGATAATTGAAGTGATTGGTCAAAGCGGCACGTACATCGTGGTTGTAGGTGCCACTTCCATCGGCGCCATATTTCATATTAACCGCCACGCCGCAGTCATACATCAATTTTGCGACAGCTTCGACTTGTTCCGGGGTGCTGGAACCCGTGAGGGCGTCAGGCATGTTGTCGAAGTCGTAGGTGGCGTTGTCGTAGTTGACGGTGAGGGTGCCGTAGGTGCTGTGATTGAGGCTATGTGAACCTCGGCCATGTATGGGGTAGCCCCAGTAGTTGATGATCTGTGCCATAGCTGTGGCAACACAGCCGGTGAGGACGTGGCCGTCGGGACCGCCCGCATCTTCTGGGCAGAGGGAGTTGTAGTATTGTCCTTGGTCCCAGGTGGTGGTCAGGAGGGGACCGACGCTGTCGGGAATATTCGACGGCGAATACAGTGGCGTGTCGCCGAGCAGGCGCTGCCATTCGGTAGCGATATCGGGGTCGGGAGTCGTTGGTGACGGCTCGCCGTTGCCCAGACGTCCCGCCTGCGTAGCAGCCTCGATCTGGGCGGCAAGGTCATTCAAGAAATCGGCAACCTGCTGGGGAAGCGTTGCGGCGACGCGTTCTCCATTCTCCGAGGATGACCTTTCGTTCCCTCTGGTCGCGTTCTGCCCATCTCCGCCAGTCGTCGGCCAGGGGCGCGCGAGGCTGTAGCCAAGGATGGGATGTGCCACATCGTCGGCGGCGACAATGACGAAGGCCGAGCCGACATTGACGGCGTACATCGCCGGAAGGCCGCTCTTGGGCATCGGGTGGGTATAGACAATCTGGGGCACCAGGCCTTCAGCAACCTTGACGCGCTGGGCGACGAAGTTCTTGGCAACCTTGGCCGCAAACTGCGGGTCGATGGGATTGGCCATAAGCGATAGACCCATCAGGGTCAGAACAAGAATTGATAATAATTTCTTCATATAATGTGTTTTTTCGTTTCTAAAAAGGGTATCAATTTCAGCGATGCAAAGTTACGCATTTTTTTTGGAACGGCAAAAAAATGTGGCTTGACGACAAGATGTTAGAGGGTGAGTGGACATTGTGGCGTACCTATGGCACTCGTTGCGACAGACCTGTTGCGACAGATTCCTCGTCGCTGCGAATGCCCCGTGTGGCAAAGCCTGCAAGCACCGCTGAATAAATCAAATCTAGCGAGTCAGCTCGATGAGCGAATAGTAGTGCAGCATCAGATAGCCCATTCCGCCCATTAAACCCAATCCGCCCAATCCGCCCAATAAGCCCATTTCGCCCATTAAGCCCAATCGCCCCATCTTTCAAGGTCGCCGTTAGGCATTGGCTGGATCGGGACAAGGGCGCCGTTAGGTGTCCAACACTGGTAACCAGCCGTTTCAACGGCTGGAACGAAACACCCCACCTCATTAGCGTGCCGTAGGTACGCAACACTATCATCCCCTTCCCCCTCCAGGTGACAGAAAAGCTTCGTGATGTAAAACCTATTAAACCTTGGAGGTAATGAATGCAAAAAAAAAACTGGCTTGTTCTGGACACCCTACTGTTATGGTCCTGTTCCTGTAGTACATTGGTGACAGATTGCGTTATAAAAACACAGGGACAGGCCTCAAACCTGTCCCTGTGTTTTTGCGTTCCCATGTTGCAAGCTGCTATTTCTTGACAACCTTTCTGATGTAAGTTTGGTCGTGGGTGACGATGCGAAGTGTGTAGGCACCGTTGGGGAGGGTGGATAGGACTGTGGTGGTAGCTACTGGCATCGTCTCTTTTTTGAGCAATTAATCTGGAAAATATCTGTATGCACGATTTATATACATATGACCTTATGAAGAATATTTATCACGTTCATCAGACCCCCCTTTATATATTGTGTAATAAGAGTAACAATCCTCCAGTGTTGTGCAAATCTTATAAAAAACTTGAATCCATATTTCGACTATAAGTTACATGCACACTCATTATTTGGTTCATACTGTCAAATTTTAGTACAAACGCTAAAACTGCCGATTTTGTACAGAAACCAAAGAACCGAATCCCCAGAATTTCGAATAATTATGCATCTTTGCACCTGAATCCGATGACCCGATGACGGCACAAACAACCAAAGAAAAACCTCTTTTTTTTCGACGTCTCTCTCAAAAAACGCCACGGGGAACCATTGGTCAAACATCTGTATTTGTGCAAGATATAAAGTCGTCTCCGCGTTCGCTTTCAACAAAAAAAATGCCGCCCTTGTGGGCGGCATTTCGTTTCTCTTGAGTGCCTCAAGGCGCGTCGCTTTTACTACTCCTCTTTGTAGGGATATTCGTAGCGAACTTTGTAACCCTTGTCGGTAGCCTCTTCCAGCCAGATCCTCATGTGCTGCGACTTCAGGTCGTGCAGTTCGGGTCTGCCATAGCTGTCAAAATTCATCGTGCCATGAACCTCGACAACATAGCCGTGCTTCTCCTCGGCAGCCACCGAGTCGCTGTACTGGTCGGCACCAAGGTAGGTGTTAATCTTCGAAAGGGCGTTGACCTTGCCGTAGTCTCCAATGCGGGCAGCGCACTGGCAGTCACGCAGGTTCATGCCGGGAATCTGAAGCGATTCGGCAGTGTTCTGGGCCGTCAGGTTCGTGATGACCAACTTGCCGTTTCTCAGCGTCACTTTGAAATGGGCAGGATAGGCCGCCGTGGTGTCGTAACCGAATCCTTGGTTGTAGTTGGCGTCGTTCTGGGTCGATGCGCCAATCTCGATAAAGTCGCCGTCTTCAAGAATAACGCCTTCGTATTCGATGTCGTCATCCCCACAACTGACAAAGCTCAGCGTGAAAGCAGCTGCCATGACCATGGCTAAAAATCTTAATTTTTTCATGATGTTTGACTATTTGATTATTATGGTGCAAAAATACAAAGTTTTTTTTATATGGATACAAATTTTTTTGACTTTAGTTATAATGCACTGATAATTAGTTATGGAACAGGGTCGTATCCCGAACCCCCGAAAGGGTTGCATCGCAAAATGCGCTTCAGCGCAAGCCAACTTCCCTTGAATGGACCGTGTTTTATGATGGCTTCTTTGGCGTATTGCGAACAGGTGGGGGTGAAGCGGCAGGCGGCGGGTGTGAATGGCGAAATGCATTGCTGGTAGAATTTTATCAGCAACAGAAAGAACCAGCTCAGCCCTTTCTTCACGCCTCCATAAATCGTTCCCAGAATCATGCTATGCCTCTTCCGCTTCGCCGACATCGGTGTCTTCCGATGCCTGCAGTTCGTTTATCAGAATGGTTATCAGCTTCTCAAATCGGACCGACAGCTGCTCGTGGCTCAGTATCTCCTGGTGAACGTAGTTGATGCCCAGCGCCATCGACAGCTGCTGCTGCTCCAGCGCCTCCGCCAGCCGGTGCTTCCGCATCCGGTAGCATTCGCGCATCAGTCGCTTCACTCGGTTGCGGTCCACCGCATGGTGCAGCTTCTTCTTGGGTGCCACCAGCACCACCTCCAGCTTCCCCGGCGCGGCAACGTCCCGCTGCGTCGTCCAGTGTACGCTCAGCGGAAACACCATCACGCGGTGCGGCGAGGCATACAGCCTCCCTATGGCGCTGCGGTTGCAGAGCCGTTCCTTTTTGCTGAAAGTGTAGGGGCCTTTCACGATTGCGGATTTGTCGTCTCGCTCAGCTTGGCGGCAGCCTCGGCTTCCTTGCGGGCTTTCTCCGCGGCACGTTCGGCACGGCGCGCGGCGGCCTTGGCTTTCTTCTCCTCCATCAGCTGCTTGTATTTCGTCTTGCTCGCAAACACCGATTTGGTCTTCTTCGTCCCCGTCGTCTTGCTGCTGTGGGTGCTCTTGCTGTTCTTCAGGCTGCTGGGCTTCACCACCAGCACCGCCTCCTGCTGCTTGCCCAACAGGTAGTTCTCTATGGCCATGGCCATGGAGGGCGAATTCTTCGTCGGCGCGGCTATCGTTATCTTGATGCCCGCTGCGTTCAGCGCTGCATGGGTCGACGTGCCGAAGGCGGCAACCATGATCGACGAATCCTTCGCATCGGGAAAGTTGATCAGCAACGACCGCACCCCGATGGGCGAAAACAACGCTATCATGTCGTAATCCTCCAGCTTGAACTGCTTCAGGTCGCGCGGCACGCTACGGTACATCGGCGCTTTGGTGTATTTGAATTTGGCCTTGTCCAGCAACTTCGTGTATTCCGTCTGCTTCTCGTCCGAACAGGGGAACAGGAATTTCTCCTCGCGGTGCTTCGACATCACGTCCACCAGGTCGGCAAAATACTGCGTCCCGTAGAAGATCTTGCGCTTGCGGTACTGTATGTAGTTCTGAAGGTAAAGGGCTATTGCTTCTGTCGAGCAGAAATATTTCATCGATTCGGGGATGACTTCGCGCAACTCTTTCGCCAAACGGAAGAAATGGTCTACAGAGTTCTTGCTGTTGAAGATGACGGCGGAATATTCTGTGATGTGGATTCTGCTTTTGCGAAATTCCGTGGCCCCGATTCCGACCACTTCAAAAAATTTGTAAAAGGTCAAGTCTAACTTGTAATCGCTTATCAGTTTCTTGTATGGCGACTTGTCCAAATCGGTCGGCTCTGGTTGTGAAATCAGAATTTTCTTAATTTTCATGCTCTTCGGTTCAATAGTGCAACTGCCTTATATTTATTGAATTATAACCTTTGCTGTTATCAATATCGGTAATAGTTCGAAAATGCAAAGATAGTAAAATAAATATAATTTGGAACTTCTTGAATTCGTTAAAATTAGTTGCATCCCTCGCAACATTCTGACAATGAATAATATGGCAATCATTCCCAACGCTATCTTCAGCGGCAGATCGCTGGACGAGGGGGTGTAGTACACAAATAGCAGCATCGGCGTGAGCGTCAGTCCGCCAACAAAGTGGAACAGATAGTTGCTCGAAAGGTATAGCATCGCGGCACTGGGGTCGCCAAACAACACGCCAAACAGCCGTATGAAGGCGTTCTTCGTCAGCACATACACCAGCAGCGCGGCTAGCAGCAGCACAAAGACTAACGCTTCGCTCATCCCGCCGCCATAGGCCATCTGCCGCGTCACCTGCAGCGCCGTCAGCGCTATCGCACACAGGTAGATGCCGGTCATCGGCATCAGCGACCGCGGACTGAGATTGCTCTCCCTGAATACGCGGTCCAGGGCTCTCATGTCAAACAGCGACCGGAAGATGTCGTTTATCTTGAATTTCTGGTTGTTCAGGTACAGGCTGATGAGGGTCCCTAGCAGCAGCATGCAGGCAAATATCCAACCGCCGGTGAAGTGGTTGCTGTGTGCCATGGGTTGGGTTTCGCTGCGGCTGTGCCCGTTGTCGGCAAACATGCTTTCGCGCATCTGCACCTCCTTGTAGGGGAACGGGGCGTCGCTGCTGTCTGTCCAGACGATGCTGAATGTGGCGGTGTCGGTCGCTACGGTGTCGGCTGCCACCGTGTCCTGGGGCATCAGCAGCAATGGGGGTATCTCGGTGTTGTAGGTGGTTCTGGCTTGCGCAGGGGTGGGGGTGGGGACGGGTCGCTCCACGACGGCCACGGCAGGCTCCGTCTGGAGGCTGTGCTGGCTGCTGTCGGGCTGGGCCTGTGCCTGGGGGTGGCTGGTGTGGGTCTGGTGCGTCATGTTCCTGCTTGGCTTGTGTGGTGTCGTCTGGTGTGGGGCTTATCGCACTACGGTCAGTTTTCTCACTTCTCTATGGTGCGCGCTCTGCATCAAAACGCTGTAACAGCCACAACGAAGTGTGTGGGTGGAATATTGTATGATGTCGGCATTTTGTGCAAAAAATTCTGCTACCTTTCTGCCGAAACTGTCGTAAATGGTTATGTGTGTGGGCTCTTGCAGTCCCTTCAGCGTCACCTGCTCGTTGCAGGGGTTGGGGTAGAGGGCTATGGGGCTTTGCGTTGCTGCCGTGGCGATGCTTGTGGTGCTGTCTGTGGGGTAGCTGTAGCGGTAGTCGGCGCTGTCTGTCCGGTGCTGCAGCCGCAGCGCCAGGGTGTAGGGCTCGTGCCCCATGGGGGTGGTCAGCTGCAGGTGGCCTTCGGCGGTGTCGCCGGCTTCGATGTCGCCAAGCGTCAGCTGCTGCTGGCTCGCGCTGTCGGTCAGGGTCACTGCTTTGGCTTTGCCGCGGCCGCCGTTGGCTATCGTCACTCGCAGGGTGTAGTCTGTCTGGGGGGCGACGCTGGTCACGGCCGAGTCGCCGAACATCAGCGTGGCGTCGGCTAGGGTCACGTGGGGCGTCACCACGTCAAATCCTATCGTCAGCGTCTGCGCTGTGCTGTCGTGTGTCAGTGTGGCGCTGAGCAGTGCGGCACCGCGTGTGGCGGGGCTTATCCATGTCGTCCATGTGGTCGCTTCTTGGGCTTGAAGGGGGGCTATAGTGGTCTCTTCGGTGGTGTCGCGCAGCAGCTGGGCCGAGCGCAGGGTCAGCTGGTGTTGTTGCGACGTCTCCTGGCCGATGTTGCGCAGGCTCAGGGTCAGCAGCGCGCTGTCACACAGGGTGGGTTGCGCTAGGGTGTTCCCGTCGCTGTCGTGCAGCGCGTGGCCGGTCACTATCAGTCGGGCGCCTTCGACGGGCTGCACGCCTACCTTTCGCTGCAGCGGCTTGTGGAATTGGGCTGTGGCGGTTATCAGCAGGCTGTCGGTCAGGGGTCTGTTGCAGTGCATGGTGCCGTGTCCGCTGCCGTCCAGGGTGACCACGCCCATCAGGGTGTCGTTGCGGGTGGCTGCCACACGGCTGTAGGGGGTGCCGTGCAGCGCTATCTCCATGTCGCCGGCTTCTATGCTGTCCACCGTCAGCTGCTGGGCGTCGGGTATGCCGATGTAGGGCATCAGCGTGGGGTCGCCGAGCAGACTGTATATCTCCCAGTAGAACGAGTCGTAGGGCGATCCGCTCTGGCTTACGGCCCAGTTGCCGGCTTGTAGCAGCTGACCCATGCTCAGGGCGTGTGTCTCTGGGGGCTCTTGGTGCATGTGGAACAGGTGGTCGTAGGCTCCGGCGTTCTCACTGCTGTATTGGGGCGACAGCGTCACTTCCTCTTGGCTGCCCACGCTCCACCAGTAGTCTTCTTCCCACAGCGTCTCGTTCGTGGCGCCGATGGCTCCCACGGCGGCGGCATGGGGCTTGCGCAACAGGTGGGCGCCGAAACAGTCGACGATGATCTGGTTGGCGCGGCAGCAGTTGTTGATGGCCACAAAAAGCTTCCCGTCCTCGGCCAGACTGTCGATGTGGTCTGTCCCGAGCATCGGGTGCCGCCAGCCCCAGGCCAGACAGTGCGACGTGTAGTTCACCAGTCCTACGCCGGTCTGCATCTGACTGTATATCTCGTCGCTCAGCGTGTCCGATTGGGGGTTGTAGTAGCAAAGGGTGTCGTGGGTGCTGTCGTGCTGCATCAGCAGCTGTTTCAGGTAGTTGACTTGCCCGTTCGTGACGGTGGGGGCGGGGTGGGTCAGCTCCTTGCCGGCCACCAGCAGGCTGCGGCTCAGGTAGCTGCTGTCGGCCAGTCGGAATTGCTCGTAGTCAAGGGTCTTTTCGACGATGTGTCGCAGCTCTGTCGTGTCGTTCACTGGCAGTCGCCCCAACAGGGCGTCGGGCAGGTAGTCGCCGGTGAATTCGCTGTAATAGAGGTCTGTGCGGTGGGTCTCCAGCCCGCCGATGCGGTGTCGCGCCACGAATGGGGGTATCTCGTCGGCATTGCCCACCAGCAGGATGTGCTGGGGCGCGGGGTGCAGCAGGTCGGCGTTGGCGTAGCGTCTGTCCAGCTGCGCCTTGATGCTGTCGCGGTTGCTGTCGGCAACGGTCAGCGTCTCTACCAGATAGCCTTCCTGTCGCTTCCACGACATCAGCGGCTCCAGCGTCGACAGGTAGCGCTCCGGACTGACAATGAGGTAGGTGCTCGGACCTTCGCCGGGCAGTTCGTTGCGGTAGGCCTTGGTCGCCAGACCGCGGTTCGGACGATCCTTTCGGTCCATGCCGTGGCTCCCCTGGTCTTGCCGATCTCCATTTGGCAATTCCCCGTCCGACGTCGTCCCGCCGATGTCTGTCCTGTAGCGGATGTTCACCGTGAAGCGGGTGCAGACCGCTAACTCGCCGCTCACGGGGTTGTAGACGAAGGGCGACAGCGTCAGTCGCATCAGACGGCTGTCGCGCATGTGACCCATGGGCGTCAGCTGTGCCAATGGCAGGCTGTAGCTGCGGTTCGCGCCGTAGCAGGCAGGGTCGGGGAGGGGCTGCTGCCATTCGCCCGCTTTGCTCTGGGCCCCGGCGGCAGCCGTCAGACGGGTCCCGTCGGGCAGACGCCACTGGCGCCATTCGGCATCGCCGATGCTCACCGTCACCTCCGCATCCTCCGGAACCTCAATAATCCGATGATATATCGGCAGACAAGGTTTTCCCGCCTCCCGACTATAACTGTTGCAAGACAAAGCCACAATCCGCACCTCCTCAAATGCCCCTCTTCCACCAAACAAACTCAATCCAGTATCACCCCCATCAATCAAGCCTTCGCCAGAAGGCCTTCCATTCCGCAATCCCAATCCAGAATCACTTCCAATAGTAAAGCCTTCGCTAGAAGGCCCCAAAGCGCGCCGACCTTCGTCAGAAGGTCCAGCAGGCGCCAATCCATAGTCATTAGTAAGGAATTCAAACTCCATACCCTCAGCGAAGTCTTGTATAAAAGCAATACCGTTCTCCACCTGTCGTTGAGCCCGCAAGGGCGAAACCGTCCCCACCGACCCGCCAACAAGCCAGAGAACCAAGCAAACCAAGCAGTTGATATTTCGTATACTATTGATTATAAATCCCATACAAGTAATGATGCAAAACCGTTCACCCTGCAAAATTAAGAATATTTCCCGAATCCCCCCACCAATCGCCCCCGAAAAGCCCATACAAATCCACCCCGCCACTCCGAACCCGCCAGCAAAAACAAACCCACCCCGCCATCCGTATCTAAAACTGACCCCCAATAGAAACACCAAACCCCCATAAAAATCACCTCTTCTCCCACAGCTTTGACGTAAATGGCGTTAAGAAAATGGTTTCGACAGCACGTTAAAAAACGGCCACTGTCTGAGCGAGGGCACCGTCTTACTCTGGTAAAGAAGAAAGACTTCGAATCCTAACGACCAACCCCCAAAAGGTTCCGACAGACCTGCGAGTTTGGACGTTTTAGTGATGGCGGAGCCATTTTTAGCCATTTCGTCAGCGGTATTACTTCGACGTACCAAGCACTTTCTTTGCGAGCGTTTCTTTTTGCTTCGGAAAAGAAATGCGAAAAAAACATATCAATGAAACTGACCATATATATCACCACCTCATAAAATCCAAAAAAAAAAATAAAAACCACCAACCATCCCGTATCTAAAACCGACCCCCAATAGAACATCCCCACTCATTAAAAAACGCTTCGTCCCCAGTAGCTTGCTGGAGG
>JAEEGG010016267.1_pt1 | contig 15464 bp, 10 predicted proteins | sample 9134161 | NCBI WGS metagenome assembly JAEEGG01 (sample SAMN16246543, study PRJNA631951) | gut metagenome | biome: gut microbiome; feature: rumen; material: CR-attached | host: Bos | place: Iran: Karaj | collected 2018-10
GTTTCTTGCTTCCGGTAGCCACGTTTTCGAACACGGCGGCTCCGAGAGCCATTATGAACTCGCGAAACGTCGTAGTGTGAAGAATATCAACGACTATGGTGATATAATTCTTGCTGATTTCTGGTTTGTCGAAAACAAAATCGACGAGGGAGGTTTTCCCCATTCGGCGAGCTGAGGTAAGCACCACGTTGAGCTGATTGCGCAGTGATTTCTCAAGCTGAGCGGCTTCTTCCACCCTGTCGCAGAAATACTCCGGCGGGATCTTGCCCGACACCACAAACGGATTAAGACTATCTACCATAAGCATCCAATTTTCTGCAAAGATAGCAAAAAATATTTTACCGAAATAAAATTACCTAAAAAAAATAATTTGTTTTCGGTAAAACTGGGTGAAAACCGACTCTGAGCTGAAATTATGTTGTATTATTCTATCACTATTTTTCTGACTGATTTACCCAATTTTGCAAAATACATTCCTTTAGGTAATTCAATGGTCACAAAGTCGATGATTTCTTTTATAAGAACAGTTTGTCCAAGTGTGTTTGTTACAACCAGCCGCCCCGAGCCTTCCACAATAATTTTGCCATTTGAAGGGTTAGGATAAACTTTGAATGACATATTGTCGTTTTCATCAATTCCAGAGTATACACGTACTGGACCTATTGTGGGTGAGGTAACGGTTCCTGTGCAGTTTTCAGCGACTACTTGCACACATATTACAGCGTCAATATCATCTTCTGTCAATGTATAGGATTGGAACACAGCACCAGCGATATTGGTAGAATCTCTTTGCCATTGATAACTTAACTCACCCAATTCTGGGATAAGTGGAGTTGAACTCAGATTGGCTTTCAATGTCAAGGTCTCTCCAACAACAGCTTCTCCTACTATGCCAACTTCGCCAATCAACATTGGTGTAACTGGCACATTTAAAAGTCTTTCAATAGCTCCATTAGCATTCAGTCTTCTACCCTCGGCAACCAAGCCGTCGAGGGATGCAAGATTGTCGGCACCGTCAAAAAGCGACTGCCTTACTGAAAGACAGAAATTGGCAGGATCGCTTTTGCAGGCGAGCATCATTTCCTCTGGCATTGCAGCATACATCAGCGCAATGGTACCGGATACTTGCGGGGTTGCCATCGAAGTTCCAGTTTTGAAACTATAGTTGTTGTTGGGCACCGTGGAATATATGGATGTGCCAGGAGCTCCAATGTCTATATTATTGATTCCATATCCAGCACTGCTGTTTTTCACATCGGCGGAAGTTGTGTTGGTGACACCTATCAGGTAGTCGCCGGGACAAGTGGAAGGCACGTCGCCGACCACATCGACATTCACATTAAGATTGGGACCGGCGCCGCAACTCAAAATGCCAACTCGACCCATTTCATCATACATCGCACACCAGATCGGGTAATTGACTGGATTACCATAATCAACTCCAAATGATGAATTTGTTGCGACGATAAAAGCACCATCTTCGCCGTTAGTCTCATTGTAACGAGCTCGCATTTCCAAGACATACGAATATGCCTCCACAACAATTGATTCATTGCCTGAACTGCCACAAACAGGCATTATTTTCACATTCCAATTCACACCGCAAACACCTTTTCCGTTGTTTCCGACCGCCCCAATGATACCTGCAACATGGGTACCGTGGTCATTGCTTGAAACATTTCCATCGTGGTAATACGCATTCCAGCCATGGTAATCATCAACATATCCGTTGCCATCGTCATCGATGTTGTTATTGGGAATTTCACGAGTGTTTTTCCAAAAGTTCAAGTCTTCATGATTAAGGTAGGCGCCTCCATCAATAACAGCCACCACAATAGTGTCACCTGTTGCCGTGATGCCGCCAGTGGCATATTTCCCCCATGCCTGAGGCAAACTCATTATGTCAATAGCCCATTGTTGGGAATAATAGGGATCATCAGGGATGGCCTCACGCAGCATTATGTTGGTGTGGTTGTTTTGAACGACTCGCACATCGGCGTTTTTGTTCAGGCGACTCATTTTATCTTCTCGAGACTCTTTACCATCATTAATCTCAAAAAGCCAAATATTAAGACGTTCGGACAACTGTCTTTTAGGCATAATCCCCACATTTGAGTCGGCTGCAAACGCATAAGCATCAACATCTTGCATCAGCCAGATAATGAATTCATTGTCAACATAAGCAGCTTCAGAATTTTGCTCCTGACCATAAGACATCGTTACAAGAAGCATTATGTTCAGAAAAATGATGAATTTTTTCATAATACTTTCCCTAATTCGTGTCGGGTGCAACTTTTGGTTAAACTAACGGCAAAACCCTTAAACATTTTCAATCACCTCCTTTTCGGTACACATGAAAATGTACAGATTTCGAGCCTTATAATAAAAGCTAAACGTTTTTTTATGTTTTTATTCCTTAATGAACTATTGGTTTATTAAGGATAGGATTAAATTTCGACTACAAAAATACAAAATCTTTTGAAAAACAAGAAAAATTTTTCATTCAAGCTGCACGAATGGAAAATAATCTTAATTTTGCAAAAAAGATATTAGACATGGAAAAAGCAGTTTTAAACAAAAAAAACAATGACGATTTAAGACGAGCCATTTCAATGGATGAGATGCTTGTCTTGGTAAAACAAGACATTCACGAACTTTTTAAAAACCGCCAACAATTATAATACATCAGCAACCATTATCTTATTGCTATGTTTTTACTAGCGTAGTTCTCAACCCTCTCCGCCATATTATTCTTCAACTGCTCCCTTTTATTATGCTGTATATTTAAACACCTTCCTCTGCGTCAACATCAGCACAAAAGCTAACAAGGCGCCGAAGACATCGGAAACAGTGCAGGAGCAGAACACGCCGTTGAGACTGTCGAGTCCCAGATTTTGATAAATGACAGGCATGATGTACATCATCGGGATGAGGAAGATGACCTGACGTGAGAGGCTGGTGACGATGGCAATCCAAGGCTTGTCGATACTCTGGAAGAAGTTTGAATTCACTATCGTGAACGCGATGAGCGGCGTCATCACGGTAATGTAAGGCAAAGCCATCTGCGAGATATCGAGCAGTATTGTCTCGCTCGTAAACGCCATCGAGATGATTCGAGGCATGGCGCAACCCAAGATGGCAGTCACAATACCTATTGCCACGCATACTTTCATCGTCAGGACATAGACTTTTTTCAACCTGTCGGGATGACCTGCCCCGTAGTTATAGCCGGCGATAGGCTGCATGCCCATGCACACGCCCAAGATAACCATTATCATTATCATGATAAAGCTGTTGGCGATACCGTAAGCGCCCACTGCCATGTCGCCGCCGAAACGGATGAGCTGCTTGTTCAAGATAGCCACGACGCCTGCCGCCGCCACATTCATCATGAACGGACTCATTCCTATCATGAAGATATTCTTGAAAATATAGCCTTTCGGCTGGAATCCATGTCTGCGGAAGCGGATGAACGAGTCGCGTTTCACAAAATGCAGCATCGCCATGAAGGTCGCGAACGCCATCGAGATGGTGGTAGCCCACGCCGCACCGGCGATTCCCATGTCGAAAGCAAAGATAAACAATGCATCAAGAGCGATGTTGAGCACTGCGCCCGACACCAGCACTATCATCGACTTGTTGGGATAGCCCGACGCACGCATCAGCGAGACGAGGTTGAACGCCATGGTGGTCAGGAACATACCAGGAAGCACGATGAGCATGTATTCTCGGGCGTAAGCCACGGTCTCGGCTGTCGCGCCAAACATAAACAATATCTTATCGAGGAAAATATAAGAAAACAGCATCACCAAGCCACTCAAAATGACAGTGAAAATGACGCTGTTGCCGAGGATATGCTCAGCCCAGTTGACGTCTTTCTTACCCAAAACGATCGACATCCTCGCCCCTGCTCCGACGCCTATCAAAGCGCCGAAAGCGTGTATGATATTGATGATTGGCAATGTGATGGCCAAGCCTGCGATAGCGAGCGCCCCCACTCCATGTCCGATGAAGATTCGGTCACATATATTGTATACCGACGATATTATCTGACTCACCACCGACGGCAAGGCGTACATAAGCAACAGAGTGCCAATGCCTTTCGTCTCCAATTCCTTTGTCTTATCAATCTGCATTTTGCTTTTCAATATTTTTTGCTATCCTAATCCCGTATTCGTATAAAATGTAAAACGGCACGAAAATCAGCAGCTGGCTGATGATGTCGGGCGGCGTGATGAGTGCCGAGAGCGCCAAGATGACAACGATGGCGATTTTTCTGTTTTTCCTTAGCCATGCTGAAGTTATGATGCCTATAGACGCTAATAATCGTATCAGAAGCGGCAGCTGAAACACCAGTCCGGCGGCGAGACAAACGCCCAAGACCGTGCTGATATACGAGCTGACATCGATGATGTTTTGTATGCTTCCGTTAGCCTCGTAGTTTGCCAAAAAGTTGATTCCGAGAGGTGCTATCACGAAGTAGCTGAATGCCACGCCGAGGAAGAACCAGAACACTATCTTCCACACTATCAGACGGGTACGGCGTTTCATCGTTGGCGAAAGAGCCGGCCTCACGAAGCCCCACAGCTGCCCGATGATGTACGGAAACGCTATCACGAGTGCCCCGACCGCCGACGCTTTGATGTGAAGCATAAACTGCCCGGCAATCTTAGTGTTATAAAGATTTAACGGATTCGCATTGATTTTCAATGCCTCAGTGCCAGTCAATTCAGCTAATCTCGCAAAAAGTCTGTTTGTGATGAAATCGCTTTCGGAAGGATAGAAAACGATGTTGATGATATCGCCTTTGAAAAACATGAAGAGGGCGATAAAGAGCAAAACAAAAGCAATCCCGATGTGCATCAACACTTTACGAAGCTCATCGAGATGCTCGCCGAAGGTCATTTGGACGTCTTCGGCATCTTCCGTCTTGTTTCGCGACGTCATGACGGACTATTTCTCCTCTTTCTTCTCGTCGTCTTTTTTGTCGCCGGTCGGCTCGTTCATAGCGTCCTTGAATTCCTTGACGCCCTTGCCCATTCCGCGCATCAGCTCAGGGAGTTTCTTGCCACCGAAAAGCAGCAGAATCGCCAGCACGATAAGAATTATTTCACCGGTTCCGATGCCGCCTAAAAATAATGTTGTCATATTTCTAATTTATTTTTTGCAAATATAAACATTTTTTCGAAATCAAGAATTTATTTCTCGCAATAAATCCAAAGCATCCTTGACCCTGTCAACAACCTTGAAAACCAATATGTTTTTGCCGTTTTGCTCCTTAAACTGACAACGTTTCAAATGTTCGGAAGCGTAACGGATAATCTTGTTGAAAGTCTCGGTTTTGAAGTATTCCGACTGCTGGTCTTGCAAGAAATAGCAGGTCATGTCGCCTTTCTTGAGAACGATTTTTTCAAAGCCCAGATCGCGGGCAATCCAGCGCAAGCGCACAGTGTTCAAAAGATCGTTAGCCTGAGGCGGAATCTCGCCGAATCTGTCGATAAGGTTGTCGGTGAAGCGCATCAGACCTTCTTCATTTTCAATATGGTCGAGCTCGTTGTAGAGGCTGATACGCTCAGCCGATGAGTCGACGTATTCGTTAGGCAACAGAATCTCCAGATCCGACTCGATAGCGCATTCGCGAACGTATTTCTTCTCTTCTTCGGGCTTTTCAAACAGGTCTTTGAACTCGTTTTCCTTGAGTTCCATGATAGCCTCGTCGAGGATTTTATGATAAGTCTCGAACCCGATATCGTTGATGAATCCGCTTTGTTCTGCGCCAAGCAAGTTGCCGGCTCCACGGATGTCCAGGTCGCGCATAGCGATGTTGAAGCCGCTGCCTAAATCCGAGAACTCCTCCAAGGCACGCAGACGTTTCTGTGCCTCGTCGCTGAGCATCGCCAACGGCGGCGTCAGGAGGTAACAGAACGCCTTTTTGTTGGAACGTCCCACCCTGCCGCGCAGCTGATGCAGGTCGCTCAGGCCGTACTTATGCGCATCATTGATAATGATGGTGTTGGCGTTCGGGATGTCAAGTCCCGCCTCGATAATCGTGGTGCACAGCAGCACGTCATATTTGCCGTCGATGAAGTCGAGCATTATCTGTTCGAGTTTGTCGCCCTCCATCTGGCCGTGACCGACGGCGACCTTCGCGCCCGGGACGCAGCTGATTATCATGTCGTAGACCTCCATGATGTTTTGGATGCGGTTATGCACGAAAAACACCTGTCCGTCGCGTGCCAGCTCGTATTGGATAGCATCGCGGATGACGTCAGGAGAGAACGAACGCAGTTCTGTCTCGACAGGATACCTGTTCGGTGGCGGAGTGGTGATGATGCTCATGTCGCGCGCCCCCATCATCGAAAACTGCAGCGTCCTCGGGATAGGCGTAGCCGTCAAAGTGAGGGTGTCGACGTTGGTTTTCAATTGTTTAAGCTTCTCCTTAGCGGAAACACCGAACTTCTGCTCCTCGTCGATAATCAGCAGACCTAAGTCCTTGAACTCCACGTCTTTACTGATGATGCGATGTGTTCCTATCAATATGTCCACCCGACCTGCCTTGACCTCTTCGAGGGTCTTTTTCTGTTCTTTGGCGGTCTTGAAACGGTTCATGTAGTCGATGGTGACCGGAAATCCTTTCAAACGGCTTGAGAACGTGTGGAAATGTTGTAAGGCGAGCACCGTGGTAGGCACCAAAACCGCCACTTGTTTCGAGTCGCTGACAGCCTTGAAAGCGGCACGAATTGCCACCTCGGTCTTGCCGAAGCCCACGTCGCCGCACACCAAGCGGTCCATCGGCGACTCCTTCTCCATGTCGCGTTTCACGTCGATGGTCGCCTTGAGCTGGTCGGGGGTGTCCTCATACATAAACGAAGCTTCCAATTCGGTCTGCAGATATGTATCTGGCATGAACTGGAATCCCTTGGAATTCTTGCGCTCGGCGTAAAGCTTGATAAGCTCTCGAGCGATGTCCTTGACCTTGCTCTTCGTCTTGGCTTTCAGCCTGTTCCATGCGTTCGAGCCGAGTTTGCTCAGCGATGGCTCTGCCCCGTCTTTGCTCGAATATTTTGAAATCCTATGTAGCGAATGAATGCTCACATAAAGCAAATCGCCGTTTTGATATATCAGTCGCAGCGCCTCCTGCTGTTTTCCGTTGTGGTCGATGATTTCCAAGCCGTCGAAACGTCCGATGCCGTGGTCGATATGCGTCACATAATCGCCCGGTTTCAAATCATATAACTCTTTGATTGTCAATGCCTGACTGCTTGCAAAACCTTCACGGAGATGGAAGCGGTGATAACGTTCAAAAATCTGATGGTCGGTGAAACAGCACAGTTTCTGGTCGTTGTCGACAAAACCAGCCTGGATGGAATATAGAACAGGCGTGAAATCGTGATTCGACTCGTCTTTTTGCTGCAAATCGTTCAAAATACTCTGGATTCGCTCGAGCTGACGCTTGCTTTCGGAGAAGAAAAGAATGCGGTAGTCTCTGTCTTTCAACGAGTTAATGGTGTTTTGCAACATCTCGAAGTTCTTGTTGAAGACCGGCTGGCTGGTGGTGTTAAACTCCACAATCTCCTTTCCTATCGAATCGGAATATGTCTCGAACGTAACTGATTTAAAATCATCGAGTTGAGTAAGCAGTTCATCGCTTTGCGCGAATAAAGTCTCTGGCGACTTCATGCCTTCGTTTTCCTCAAACGCCTCGAATGCGTCGACAGCTTTTTTGTACTCGGCATCGATTCTCTCTTTCAGAAAATCAGTCTCGTCGAGCCACATAACTGTCTGATTCTGAAGATATTGGAATATCGTCTCGCGTTCCTCAGAGAGGTTATGGTCCTGAAGATTCGGCAGCAAAACTATGCGTTGCAGCTTCTCCATCGAGAGCTGGTCGACTGGATTGAACGAGCGTATCGACTCCACCTCATCGAAATCGAAAACTATACGGTAAGGATAGTCGTTGGCGAACGAAAACACGTCGACGATGCCGCCTCGGATGGCGAACTGGCCCGGCTCCACCACAAAATCAACATGCTCGAAGTTATATTCCAGTAAGGTGTCGGTGACGAAATCCATATCCACTTTTTCGCCAACTGCAAGTTTGAACGTATTCTTACTCAATATCTTACGAGTGACAATCTTCTCGCTCAACGCTTCGGGGTAAGAAACGATTATGGTCTTTCGTTCAGACGTCGAGACGCGTTGTAAAACCTCGGTTCTCGACAAGATATAAGTGTTGTCAGGCTTCTCTGGCTCATACGGACGTTTGTACGACGTCGGGTAGAACAAAATCATCTTCTTGGCGTAGTCTGTCTCGCGTTCGCCGAAGATATTCTCGAGGTCGTTGTAGAAATACGCCGCGCTCTCTTTGTCGGGACACACCACGAAATGCTGTCCGCCGAGCTTCTCGAACGCTGCCGCCACAGCGAAGGCTTTAGCCGAGCCGACGATGCCCTTGCAAAATACATTTTTCTTATCATCAAGATAATCAGCGAGTTGCGCAATTCGAGCGTCGTCTTTATAATATGAGATAGGATTTTCTTTCACGGGTGCAAAAATACAAAAAAGCAATTAGCTATTAGCCATTAGCCATTAGAATTTTTAACATTTTAATGCCATTTGCAGAAATGCGACCTACCAGGTACTGAGAGTATTTCGAAAATGGCATTAAAATGTCATTATTTTTTGTATTTTTGCGCCATGAAAATCGCAAATCTCAACTTCGAGCGTTATCCGCTGCTTTTGGCACCGATGGAGGGCGTCACCGACCCGCCGTTCAGGCACGTGTGCAAGCTCTACGGCGCCGACATCGTCTATTCAGAGTTCATCTCGTCGGACGGTCTGATTCGCGATGCGGTAAAGAGTATCAACAAGTTACGGTATACTGAGAGCGAGCAGCCGTTCGGAGTGCAGATTTTCGGCAACGCTGTCCAGCCAATGGTCGAGGCTGCGCAATATGCAGAAAGATATAGCCCCGACATCATCGACATCAACTTCGGATGCCCGGTGAAGAAAGTGGCATCGAAAGGCGCAGGCTCAGGCATTATGAACGACATCCCGAAGATGGTCGCCATCACCGAAGCCGTTGTTAAGGCTGTGAAAACGCCCGTCACGGTGAAGACACGACTGGGCTACGACAGCGAGCATAAAGACATTGTGGAGATTGCCGAGCGACTTCAAGACGTTGGCATTCAGGCACTTACCATCCACGGACGGCTCCGTACCACGAAATGGGGCGAGCCAGCCGACTGGACGCTCATCGGGGCGGTGAAAAACAACCCGCGCATGACGATTCCAATCATCGGCAACGGCGACGTGGTCGACGGCAAGTCAGCGAAATATTTCAAGGACACTTTCGGCGTCGACGGGCTCATGATAGGTCGCGCCACATACGGAAACCCCTGGATTTTCAAGGAGATTCACGATTATCTTGAAAAAGGTGTCGAAGACGAGCGGCCTTCCGTCGAGGAACGCGTGAGGGTGGCGAAGATGCACCTCAACGACTCGCTGAATTACAAAGACGAGCACTACGCCGTCATCGAGATGCGAAAACATTGGGGCCTGTATTTCAAGGGATTTCCGAACTTCAAGCAGTTTAAAATGCAACTCATGGAGGTGCCGACAGTTAATGAAGTCATAGAGATTCTCGACAATATTGAAGCATATTACAAATAACCAACGTCATTTCGACTGAAGCAAAGCGGAATGGAGAAAATCTCACACAATTTGATGAGATTTTTTCGCCTTGGCGAAAGCTCTCGCTTCGCTCGGGTCTCGACTACACTACGTTTCGCTCGAAATGACGAAAAAACATTTTTTTCTTGTTTTTTTGAAAAACATAGCGTATATTTGCACTTTCAAATGAAAGGTCAACAAAAATATACGCGTATGAAACTTAGATTTTTACTCTTAGCGACTATAATCGCATTCCTGCAGATCAATCTTTTTGCAGAGCATGTAAGTCCTGATAAGGCAAGTCAGGTGGGAATGAATTTCATGAAACAGAGGCACACCTATCTGGATGCACGAGGTGTCAACTTGAAGATGTACAAGTCAATAGAATTGACTCAAATCACCAACAGAAACGTTGAAAACCAACACTTTTACGTTTTTAATCTTAACGACAACCAAGGCTGGGTGCTTGTGGCTGACGACGACCGCTGCATCCCGATTTTGGCTTATTCGAAATACGGTGAGTTTGTGACTGAGAACCTTCCTGCCAACGTCAGAGACTGGCTCAATGGCATCAGCTCAGAAGTTCAGTATATCATTGATAATGATATAGTTGCAGATGAGACCACCACAAGACAATGGAAGGAGTTGTTCTCAGGCACCTCTACTGAATTCATCAACAACAGAGGTGAGAAAGTGGTGAATCCGCTCGTTCAGACGAGATGGAACCAGTCACCTTATTATAATGACCTCTGTCCGTACGACAACCAATACAACGAACGTACCGTGACAGGTTGTGTGGCGACCGCCATGGCGCAGGTGCTCAAATACTGGAACCATCCTACAGTAGGCACTGGAAGTCATTCATACTCAACGAGTTCATACGGCACATTGTATGCCAACTTCGGAGGCACACAGTATGACTGGAGCAACATGCCAAACCGCGTCACCAACACCAACAACGCTGTCGCCACCCTGATGTATCACTGCGGCGTGAGCGTTGACATGAGCTACGGCGTGGCAGCAACGGGCGGCAGCGGAGCATTCGTCATCTCGAGTTACACCAATAGTGAGCACTGCGCCGAATATGCATTCAAAAACCATTTCGGATATAAATCGACTGCCCACGGAGAGATGAAAGACAACACCGGCGACAGCCAGTGGAAAAGCATGTTACGTGCCGACCTCGACGCTTCGAGACCTGTGGTTTACGCAGGCTTCGGCAACGGCGGACACTGCTTCGTATGCGACGGCTACGACAACAACGACAAATTCCATTTCAACTGGGGCTGGGACGGACAGAATGACGGTTATTTCTCGCTCTCGGCCTTGAATCCCGGCAGCGGCGGCGCCGGCGGCGGCTCATACAGCTTCACCAACAACCAGCAGGCCATCTTCGGCTTGGAGCCTGACGGCAACGGCGGTGGAGGCGGAGGTGGCGGTGGAGGCTCCACAGCTGCTGACTTACGCCTCTATTCGGCAGTATCAGTGCCAAGCGCAAACGATCAAAACAAGATATGGTTCGGAAGCGAGATCACCGTGTCAGCCAGCGTAGGCAACTGGGGCAGCAACACCTACAGCGGCTATATCGGAGCAGCAGCATTCGACGCCGACGGCAACTTCATATCATTCATCGAAACGAAAACGCTTAATCTACAAAGCAATTACTACAACACCTACTCGTTCTCGACGACAGGCAACATGATGTTCGTGCCAGGGACCTACCAAGTGGCATTGTTCTTCAAAACGGGCGATGAAGACTGGACCATCATCGACAACGGAAGCTATAGTAATTATGCCACTTTCGACATTTATTACTACGACGACATCGAGACTTACTCCGACTTCACCATCACAAGCAACAGCGGCCGATTGGTACAAGGCTCCACAGCAAAAGTCAATGTTCAAGTGGCAAATACAGGAGACTACTCATATAACGGCAGGGTAAGAGTTAATCTTTCAACTTTGGAAGGCGAATGGGTTCAAAACATCGAGATTAAAAACGTCAACATTAACTCAGGTTATTATCAAAACCTAACATTTGAAGGTGAGATAACAGCTGAACCAGGCACATACCACATGGAGCTGGCATATTATAACAGTGGATGGTATTATGCTGGAGCTTATTGGCACTCAAACCCGATCACCGTGGTGGTGGAGGCTCCTGCCACAAACGCCGACCGATATGAGAACAACAACACTCAGGCCCAGGCTTACCGACTCAGACCGAGCAGCTGGACGAATCACCAGACTACGGTGAATACTACAGGCTCCAACATCCATGTCGGAAACGATATCGATTATTACAAAATCAATCTGCCAACAGGCTATAACTACATAATCTCGGCTCGTCTGCACGACTCATATAACAGCGGAAACGGCCAGACATATACCGTCGATGCCATGTTCGCCTACTCTACCGACGGACAGAATTACTCGCAAGGCTACGACGACGTGATGCCGAGCACCATATCATTCAACGGAGGCACCATCTATTTCGCCGTATCACCGTATTTCTCAGGAATGACAGGCACTTACCTGCTTGAGATAGCCATCAGTGGCGACGGCAACACTGGCGTGGACGAGGATTACGCGATGAATTTGAAGCTGTTCCCGAACCCGATGAATGACGTGCTGCATCTGGAATGCGACAACATCCGGCAATACGACATCTACAGCCTTGACGGAAAGCTTGTCAAATCGGCACAAACATCTGATTCAGAGACTATCATCAATGTCGGAGATTTGTCAAATGGCATATACATGATAAGGATAACAAACGACAAAGGCGTAGTGACAAAAAGAATAGTTAAAGAGTAACACGAAATGCCGACAAAAAGTTTTTTCATAATTTTGTTGTCGGCATTTCATTTTTTTGTATTTTTGCACCCGGAAATTTTCCAGCTCCTATAGCTCAGTCGGTTAGAGTAGCTGACTCATAATCAGTTGGTCCTAGGTTCAAGTCCTAGTGGGAGCACAACTTTAACCGCCGCCTCATATGAGGCGGCGGTTTTATATTATTGAGTTGCACCCATGTCACTTGACAATATATCTACCGAATTTGTACCAGCTCGGAAAAGTAGACACTAAAAATTTTTAAGATGTTAATAATTTACAAAAAGTTTCAAAATTTACAAAATTTGATGTTTAATGGGTCAAACGCTTGGAAATTTAAATTATACATCTTAACTTTGCACCAAAATATTTACAATGGAAAAAATCTCTACGGTGCAGACCACAGAACTGGTTCACACTAGCCAAAGCTGGGACGGCGTGGACCTTCCCGACTATTTGGTAGGTAAGCCTGAAATAGTTGGAATTAAATACGAAATTCCAGCGGGACAGAAGCTTGGTTGGCATCACCACCCAGTGATAAACCACGGCATACTGGTTCAGGGCGAGCTCACCATCGTCAGCATCGACGGCAAAGAGAAAACCTTACACGAAGGCGAAGCCGTCGTCGAAATGGTAGGCACCATCCACCACGGCGAGAACCGCGGCACCCAACCCGTCGTTCTCTACATGTTCTACCTCTCGCAGGAAGGCCTGCCTCTGTCGGTGCAGCATCCGGAGATACCTTTAAAATAATATGAATTAAAGAAAAAACATGAAAAATAAATCACAATAATTAAACCACCATGAAAAGGCTATTCATCATTTTGGCAGCAGTGACAATGGTATTTGTCTCGTGCAAAAAAGAAACCAGCACGAGCAACCCAATCCCGGACAGCAGCCCAAAGAAAGCTCTTTTGGTCATTCTCGACGGCTGGGGCATAGGCGACCAAAGCGAGAGTGACGTGATAGCACAGACCCCAACGCCATATTTCGACTATCTGAAAGCCACTTATCCTCACTCCGAACTGCAAGCTTCTGGCGAGTATGCAGGTCTTCCTGAAGGACAAATGGGAAATTCAGAAACCGGACACCTCAACATCGGTGCCGGACGCGTTGTTTATCAGGATCTGGTGATGATAAACCATGCATGTGCCGACAACTCCATACTTCAGAACCCTGAAATAGTGTCGGCTTACAGCTGTGCACAGACCACCGGCAAAAGCCTTCATCTCATGGGTCTAACCTCCGACGGTGGCGTACACTCTTCAATAGACCACCTCTTTAAGCTCATCGATATCGCCGCACAGTATAACATTGAGAACTGCTACGTGCACTGCTTCATGGACGGTCGCGACACCGACCCTATGTCGGGCAAAGGCTTCGTCATCGACCTGCAGCAGCACATGGCAGAGGCAGGCACAGGCGTTGTGGCATCTGTCATCGGCCGTTACTACGCCATGGACCGCGACAACAACTGGGACCGTATCAAGCTGGGTTACGACCTGCTCGTACACGGCATCGGTCGTGAGGTTACCGACATGGTCGAAGGCATACAGTCGTGCTACGACTCACACACGCCGGAGCACAAAAACACCGACGAGTTTATGGAACCCCTCGTCAACAGCAACGTCGACGGACGTATCAAAGATGGCGACGTGGTAATCTTCTTCAACTTCCGCAGCGACCGCGCCAAAGAAATGACCATAGCGCTCACTCAGCATGACATCCCGGAACATGACATGCAGACAATTCCAAATCTCCAGTACTACTGCATGACACCATACGACGACTCTTTCACAGGCATACACGTCATCTTCCCTAAAGGAAATGTTGAGAATACCCTTGGCGAATACATAGCAAGCAAAGGCTTGAAGCAGCTGCATGCTGCCGAAACCGAGAAATATGCCCACGTGACATCATTCATCAACGGCGGGCGAGAAGAGCCGTTCGAGGGAGAAGACCGCATCCTGGTGAACTCTCCAGCGGTCGCAACCTACGACCTCCAGCCTGAGATGTCGGCCTACGAATTGAAAGACCGTCTCATCGAGGCGCTCAACACCAACCGCTACGACTGGATTGTGGTGAATTTCGCCAACGCCGACATGGTGGGACACACAGGGGTTTACTCCGCCATCCAAACGGCGGTGCAGACTATCGACCAGTGTCTGAGCGAGCTGGTGGAGGCAGCCAAAGCGAAAGGCTATGAAGTCGTCATCACCGCCGACCACGGCAATGCCGACCATGCCATCAACGACGACGGCACACCCAACACCGCACACTCCACCAACCCTGTCCCTTTCATCTACGTGACAGAGAACCTTAACGCGAGGGTGCAAAACGGCGTCCTGGCCGACGTGGCTCCTACCATCCTCCACATCATGGGACTGCAACAGCCACAGGAAATGACAGGCCAGTGCCTCATCAACGAATAAAGTCCGACAACTTTTGTTGCTTTCAAAAAAGTAGTCACTACATTCAAAATCGTAAAAAATAGTTTCAAAATTTACAAAATTTGCTATCCGTATCTTCAAGACCTTGTTTATTTGAAAAAGTCTTATTAATTTTGCAAGTCGTTTTAATCAAAATTACTAACTAATAAGTAACCTTTATGAACATAAGATTCAAAACTAAAAAAGAGGTTTTTAATGTATTGCTTACCATTGTAGCCGCTGTCGTCTCTGTGGCGATGATGTTCTACGGCGTATGGAATTTCGGTCTGAAAGAAACATGGCCGGAACTGGTGCTCAACCTATTCTACATCGCCAGTATTGTGATGATCTTGATGTTTTTCTTCAATCGTCTCAAGCCTGATCAGTTCAACTACGGTTGTTCCTTGTTAGTTGGTATCACGGTGCTGCTGCGCGATATCCTTTTTGCCCCTCCTTTGGCCTATTACTCAATCCACCTTGCAAGCCTCCCCCTCTCGGTGCTGTTGATAATCGTGCTCACCTACTTCTATG
>JAEEGG010016269.1_pt1 | contig 15463 bp, 19 predicted proteins | sample 9134161 | NCBI WGS metagenome assembly JAEEGG01 (sample SAMN16246543, study PRJNA631951) | gut metagenome | biome: gut microbiome; feature: rumen; material: CR-attached | host: Bos | place: Iran: Karaj | collected 2018-10
ATATCGAGGAGCGTCACCATCTGCCGTGTGTCCAGATACTGGGCAAAGAGTTCCATCCCTTTGGGGAGTAAACGGACGCGCATCTTTCTGCCGTTGTCCAGCAGCAGGATGTCATTCTCAAAAATCTCCCTTCCGTTTTTGTCATAGTAGCCTGTGGCAAAGCCCACGGAACGCGGCTCCACTTCTGTCATCCGCGTCTCGTTTCCGCAGCCGGTCTGCATCTGCACAATCCAGCTCCTCTCCTCCGAGTCCACCAGTGAGCCGTACACCCACTCATTGCCGTTGAGAACACGGCCTCTGAATCTGTAATAACTTCGATACATTTTTCTGTCTTTTTTTGTTGTTAATCATTTCATTAAAAGAGTTTCAGTTGTTCATTCACCGGCGGCTCCGTATCCACGAAAAGCCGCTTGAAGATGTGGTAGAGGACGTTCACGACGATGCTGTTGCCAGCCATTTTTGCGAGCTGCGTCTTGGGTATTCCCACAGAGAGCAGTTTGTCTATCTTGCTGTCATCCACGTCCATCAGCCTAAACAGTTCCCTCGGCGTGAGCCTGCGGATGCGGACGCACTTGATGCGTCTGTTCCCCTGGCTGTCCTCCACGATGTACTCCAACACTCCCATCTGTCTGTGGCCTCCAACCGGCTCGGTGATATGGCTGGCACAGTCATGGCCGGTGGTGATGGTGGAGGCATTGCCCTCACTGTCGCCGTTTAGCAGGATCTGCTCTTTGACGTAGTTCTGCATATTGCTTCCCTTCTCGGATGTCACGCAGTTGGCCACATCCACGGGATGGCGGTCTGTCACGTTGCCGTGTTCGTCGCGGCTCCAGCCGAGGACGCTGCGCTCCACGACCATATTGGTCTCGGTATAGGCCGATGCCTTCACCGAGGGAGCCTCCATGTCGAACTCGCCGCCCTGGTAGTAGCCGTGGGGGAGAGCCATGATACTGCGCTCCATCAAGAGGTTATCCTTGGCGATGTTGCTGGTCAGCGTGTTGCACAAGCCGTCCTCGCGTGGCCGCAATTCCTTCCGACCCCATTTCAGACCGTGGTCGCCACCGTGTCGATGGCGTTCCTCCCTCATCTCCTCCGTCCGCACCTGCGACAGCATGGCTGGCTCGGCGATGAAGTTGTCCGTCTTCCTCGACCCCGTGGTGGCGAGAACGGCACTCGACGTGTCGCACTCGTCTGGGTCTTTTGGCATAAATCCGAAGCCGTTGCCTCGACCGTTCTCCTTGTCGGTGCTGGCCAGAAGGTTGCGGATGCGCTCCTCGGAGAGGTAGTAACTCTCATCGACATCCTTCTCCAGCAGGTCTTTCAGACGGCGTTCCAGTTTCACTTTCTTTGGGAAGTAGTACGGCTCACCTTCGCCGTAGACGCTCACCATAAACACTCGGTTGCGGTTCTGCGGCACACCGTAGTGCTTGGCGTTGAGGCATCTCCAGTAGTTGCGGTAGCCGAACAGTTGCAGCACCTTGCCCCACGCCTGGAAGGTGTCGAAGAACTTGTCGCTGACCAGAGCGGGGACGTTCTCAAAGAGGAGGTACTTGGGTTTCAGCACGCCGATGGCGCGCTCGCACTCCCACAGCAGGCCGCTGCGTGTGCCGCTGCCCTTGGCTCCGCCTTGCTGCTTGCCAGCCTGGGAGAAATCCTGACAAGGTGAACTATAAGTCAGCAAGTCAATCTTTTGCTTGATGTTCGACCAGATGACTCCGCTCACATCGCCGAGGTTTCTGTCCGCCCATTGGGGAAAGAGGGTGTCGTGCGCTTTGATGGCGTGTCGGTCCACCTCGCACCAGCCGACAAGCTCGTATGGTATGCCCAGCCGCTCCAGGGCCAGACATTGGCTGTCGTAGCCGGAGAAGAGGGTTATGACATTCAGTTTCTTCATCTTGTAGTCTTTCAAATCGGTTCATGGTTGGTAAATCAAGGGTTTGTCGTGGTGTTGTTCTTCCGCCTTCCGTAGTAGAGGCAGCAGTAGCCTGCAGAGTGTACGCGCTTGGTGAGGGCGCAGAAGGAGGTAAGAAATCCGTTGTACCGCCCATAGCGGCAGTTGGTGCATCGGTGGGGTGTCATGCCGCGCCTCCTCTCTGCATCCGCATCTGGTATTCCGTCATGCCGGTGTACGAGTCCTTCGGCTCTTCAAACATCGTGCTGCGCCGGTGAAGGGCGGCAGAGGGGAAAACCTTGCCGATGACCCTTATGCAGATGCCCTCGCTCTTATGGGTGGCTTCCATGATGTCCTCCAGATACCATCCCTGGATATACATCCGCAGAATCCGGCTTGCCACGCCGCGCTCCAAGTCAAAAGGCTCCTGCTTCCTCACGTCCAGCAGTCCTCTCGCGTAGAGGACGTTGTAGACCATGTTGTACGGCACTCGGAGACGCTTGGCAATGTCGCCGATGGTCATCTCCTTGTAGTTGCGGAGGATGAAATTCCGCTTGTATGATGTCAATGGTTTTTGCTTGCTCATTCTGTGTCATGCTTTTGAGTGTTGGTGAAAATGTGTTGTTTGCGCGCTCTGTCAGACGCGGTAACTCGGCTGCTCGCCGTCGTAGCGGATGGTGTTGCACATCTCGCGCAGCCGGTCGAAGATGCGGTCGCCGTAGGTCTTCTGCAACTCGTCCACCTCCATCCCCTGGCTGTCAGAGACCACGGAGAGGTTGGTGGTGATGACGGTGAAGAGGCGGCTGCTGTAACGTGCCGCTATCAGCTCCGCCAAGGGTGAGAACTCATTGCCGTAGCTCTTGACGATGACGGCCTCCGTGCCGAGGTCGTCAATGCCGAGCAACTTGCACCGCTTCAATCCGTTGAACTCCGCAGGGCTGTTCTTGCCCAGTGCGGCAATCTCTCGTGCGTCGGCCACGGTCATCACCTCGTTGGTAAGGAGATAGAGCATCCTCTTTACGGCGAGCATCATGGTGGTCTTACCCACTCCGATGTATCCGCGCAGCATCAGCCCAGGCTTGGGCAGGGTGACGAGCCACCGCCCCACGGAGCGCAGCACGGCACGGGTGTAGCCGTCATCCTTCATCGTGCATCCTCTCCGCTGAACCTCTCCGACATAGGCCACCCGAAGGTACTGCTCGGCGACCTCCGCCGTCATGTCCAGACGGACGGGCGGTTCGGCCTTGCAGCTCATACTGACCTGACCTGCGAACCATTCCAGTGAGCGTTCCGAGGCTTGCTTCTCGTTCTGCGACACCATCTTCCAGTATTTCTCGCGGTAGGCTTTGGCCTCCTCCTCGCTCTTCTTGCGCTGACGCTCCCGCTCTTCTTGATCCTGACGATACCATTCGTCGAACTTCCGCTTCGCCTCCAGTTCCTCTTCGGTCATCTCCTCCGGCTTCTTGGTGGCGATGGCGTGTTCCATCTCTCGGCTAAATGTCGGTCTGCATACCCTTGTTGGCGGGCTTGGTGACAGTTCCGAGGCCGAGTCTTGATTCGGTTGTGTTTGCTGTGTTTCCATCTTTTGTTGGCATTTCTTTGTTGTCGAAGTTGCCGGACATAACCTTGTCGAAATTGTTGGGCTTGATGAGCCAGTCGAAATTGAACCACGACTGTCCGTCAAGGTATTCCGAGGCGCACACAATATCGATGGCCTGCATGAATGCCCTTTTGCCGTACATGCGTATTCTCGCCCTGACCATTTTGCGGCGGTTGTTCTCGATGAAGAGAATCCTTCCGAAACGCCCTTTCGTCTTCCTGTTCCAGTATTCCGCCAACTTCCCGTAATCTATTTGAAGTTTTATGTCCTCCTCATTCTCCGGCGAAGGAGGAGCGTCGGGCATCAAGCCCGACATATCTTCTCCACCGTCAGGGGGAGAAGATTCAAAACCTTCTTTATTATTCTTATATTCTTGTTTGTTGTTGTTGGTTTGTTGCTCGTTTGTTGTTGGTTTGTTGCCCGTTTGTTGATTTGCTTGTTGATTTGCTTGTTGCTGCGGCACAGCCACCCCTTGGTATCTCTCATAATTACAGACGGTTATTATGGTAAATTTGTTTGTTGTTTTGCATGTTATTTCGCCTGTTGATTTGAGGTGTTCCATGGCAGTCCGTACCTGCTGGGTCGTCAGTTTCGTGTCCTGCTCGATACGCTGGGAACTGGTGACAAAAGAGCCCCGCTTGACCTCATATCCCCTCCACCGCTGGTCAGCGGCGTTTGCCATCAAGAGGAAGTAAGAGAACAGCCGGTAGCAGATGATGTCTTCCCACCACTCCCATTTGAGGATTTTTCTGTGGAACTTTATCCATCCCTCTTCGTTGGCAGCCATACTACACCTCCTTTCCAGGACGGCGCAGCGAAATCCATTTGCCAAGGTCGGTGATGGTGACGACCATTCCCTCTCCGAGCCTCATTACAATGATGTCTCTCGTGATTACCAGTTTCAGCAATGCGTCGTCCAAGTCCGCGAGTTTCATATTGGCCTCCTTCGCCAACTGCTCCACGCTGGTAACGAAAGAGCCTTCCTTGACGACAACACCGCCGATGGTCTGGTCTTCGCGGTTGGCGAGGAAGGCACACGTCAGGTAGAGGCTGAAAGCGTTCTTGTCTTTCCACCACATCCATTTGGTTATTCCTTTGCGGACCCATATACATCCGTTGTTCTGCTTATCCATTGTTCTGTTCCTTTCTTGATTGAGGTTGATTGATTATTTGACGGGGTCGGGTATCTCCACTCCGAGATATTCTCTCCCATAGTCGCGTAGTTTCTCGCAGTAGGTCGAGAAGGTCACGGTGTCCATCTCGCGGGTGGAGCCAGGTATCTCTATGATTTCACCCGTGTGGCGGTTCACCACCTTGTCGGAGGCCATCTGCTGTTTGAAGAACTCATGCACCTGCTCGTCCTCGGTGAACTCCCATCCTTGGGCGTTGAGGGCCTGGCGGAGAAGCGGATAGACGCAGCCCCACAACCAGCGGTTCTGGTCGAGGGTGCGCTGCTTCCGAATGAGCCTCACGTCAATCTTGTACACGCCGTCCTTGGCGTAGGACAGCCAGTTGATGAGCGGACGGAGGTCGAAGGTGCCATTCTGCTTCTGCAGGAGGTATGTTTCCATAGGTTACGGAGTTTCGGTGTCTGCGATTGCCGGTTGCGTCTCGGTGGCCTCCTCGCAGGCCACGAGGATGTACTTGCGCCTCGGCACATAGCCGTTGCGCTGGAGTACACGCAGCACCGTGAAAGAGGATATGCCCAGTTTGTCAGCGATAGCCTCATAAGTGGGCATGGCGATGCCTCGCTTTTTTTTCTTGGGCTTGTTGAACTCCTCCAACGTCATGCCCATCTCTTCAAGCATCGAAAAGAAGGTACTGATTATCTTCTTGTCGCGCTTTTCCTTGCCCTCCTGGGCAGAGGATTTCTCTGTATTCTTCCTTGTCTTCATCTTGTTCTTTGTTAGCTGGTTGGTCTTCGGTTAATGGTTTGTTGTAGTCTTCGCACACCCGCGCCTTGTCCATGAACACCTTGTATGGATAGCCGTGCTTTCTCTTGCACGTTCCCATGAAGAACTCGCCGGTGGCGATGGCGAAACTAATCCCCTCGGTGTCGCGCACGGCATTGCAGCAGCCGGAGCAGCGCACCTTGCGCGGAGGGGATGGCGGTGTATATTTCTCTTTGCTCATCTTTCGGACTGGGAATAAGAAGGGGCGTTGCCCTTTGGTGTCGGACAACGCCCTTCTCGCTGTGCTTGCTATGTGTGTGAAGATGTGCTATTTGATAAGTAGTGTGCGTGACCCCGCGCTGGTTCTCATGCAGGCGGAGTACACCTCTGGGTAGTCGGCGGCGAGTTTCTTGGAGTCGAGCGAGGTGCGGCCTTTAGTGGCCTTGAATGTGGCGAGGACATGGCCGTCAATGTCCACAAGCGCCTCTTCGTCGGAGAAGTAGACCTTGACCTTGTCGACCAGTTCGTCAAGTTCTGTTTCAAGCTCGCTCTTCGCGGCCTTCATCTCTTTGATTTCGGAGATGGTGTCTATGATTTCTTTGGTGGCGGTGACGGTCTTGCCCTCGGTCTGTCGGGGATAGAGGCTCACCACGTCGCGCGCGGCCACGGGTTCAGGCTCCTCGCCGCCCTTGACACATTTGTCCCAGAAGTCATGGCACACGATGATGGCAGCGTTGAAAATCTCTTCGTCGTACTCGATTTTCTTGTAGCCGAACTCAAAGGTTTTCTTGCAGAGCCAAGCGATATGCGCGTGGCGGCAACCGCTGATGCCCATCTGCACCTGCACTTGGAATATCCAACTCAAAGGGAGGTCGTCAGGATCTATCTTGCGGTTGGTGGTCTTGCATTCGAGGATGCCTTTGTTCTTCTCGGCGAACTTACCGTGCTTCGGCCCTTCATCGTCAATCCAGTACGTGCGGTCTGGGCTGGCGTGCATATAGGGGATGTCAACACGGCGGAGAAGATATTCGGCACTCGATGCCTCGATTATCTTGTAGCCGCTTTTGAGCGCGAACTTCTTCGCGACATAATCCTCTAACAGATGGCCGTCCTGCATGGCCTCGGTCTCTTCGTAGTTGAAGATGCCGTTAAGCTCGTCGCGCATCGTGTGAGCCAACTCCAGCGGTGTGCGGAAGTGGGTCTCGCCGAAAAGTACGCCGATGGATGAAGCACCAATGGAGTTGGCGCGCTCGGCGCGCCACTCCTCGTTGGTGTCACAGTCGTACCGCGTAATGCCGTTTACTGTGCGTACTTTCATCACTCACCCCCTTCCTGGCTCTTCACGAAAGCCTCAATCTCTTCATCGGACATCTTGTCGAAGTCCACCGTCTGCTGGCCTGCAGGGGTTTGGGGAGTCTCGGCGGCTGGCTGTTGTGCGGCCTGCTGCTGTCCGGCGGCTTCGGCCTCTTTCTTGGCGGCGGCTTTCGCCATAATCTCACGCGCACGCTGCGCCGCGCTCTTGCGCTCTGGGGCAGGGGCGGCACCGGCAGGAGCCGACGTGGTGGAGCTGACCTCGGTATAAGGCACGTCAATCACCTCGTTGGCATCGGCATCGCCGAGGTCGATACCAGTCAAGAACTCAAAGAAAGCCTTCTTGCACTTTCTTTCGGCCTTGCCTCTGAGCTGGTCAGTGGTGGAGGTCTCGCCATTGGACTTGACCATAGCCACATAGCGGAACCAACCCTTCATGTCCTCGCGGCTGGTCTTGTAACCGACACGGCAGGGGATGGCCACATAGGTCGGGTCGGCACTCACGGCCTTGGTCTCTGGGTCAAACTCAAAGGTGTAGACGAGCTGCATCGGGGAGGCTTTGAGTTTGGCCAGCAGCGCGGTGTAGCCCTCTTTGGTCGGGTACATCGTACTGGAGATAATGTTGAACTGGTTGCCCGTGGGGAGCAGTCCGTTGGCGGCTGCGTCGATGATGCAGGTGCGCACGACATCGCGGGTGTAGGGCTTTGGAGCCACGCCGGTGCGCTTGTCGGGACGGGATGGGTCACGGTCGGTGCGGAAACCGATTTTCTTGTTCATCAGCGGCATGAAGACGGCATCCATAATCTCGTCAGTCAGGATGGCTTCGAGCTTCTGCACGATGATTGCGGCATCGAATGCGCCGCACACGTTGTTCACGATGTCAAGACGCTGTGCGTCCTTCATGGCCACGGAGAAGTTCTCGCGGGCGTTGTCGAGGACTGCGAGTCCTCTTTCCTGGGTGTTTTTTGCGTTTTCGCTCATAATAATAAAGTATTAAGTTGTTAAACCATTTTCTGTTCTTCATTCGTTTCTTCGGCGGGCTGTTGGGGAATAACCAGCAACACCTGGCTGCGACCAATCCTGACAAACCGCTCTGGGTTGTCTTTCATCCGCCGCCATAAGGTGGAGCGGCTGCAATCAAGATATTTGGCTATATCTTTCAGTTTGCCACGGGCAACGACTTGGCGGTTCTGGAGGTCAGGCATACACCACCCCCTTTCTGTATATGTCGCCAATATGATTTATGGAGAGTCCGTATATCTTGCTGTACTTCTCATATACATACATATTATCGGAGCCTCTTTCTATCTCTCGCCTGCACCGGCTGGAAATCTCGGCGTTGCGCTTCGAGAGTTCGCGCTGCCGAGGGGTCTTCAATAGGACACGGAACAACTTTTCAGCCGTATTCGCCGTACCGCTGCTGTCCTTTAGTTTTTCACACATAATGCTGCTTATTAAGTTATTATTCTATTTTATTTAACCTTGGAGAGGCGCAAGGGAGCTATCCCCGACACCCCTTCGTTGTCTATGGGTTACGGACTATGGAGGACGACGTGACAACTTTACGCCGCCCAGTCCGCCTACTCGCCCCTACCTCTGTTTTTCAGGGCTTTCGTGTTTGTTGTCTTTGCTCTTATTTGAATATTTACCCAATATGTCAAAGCTCTCTCGTTGCCGCATTTTGCGACTCTGGTCATCCGCCGTGGCTCTCGCCGCCGACGGATGCTCGGCACATGGAAGCCGTAGTCATTCAGTCCGCCAGTCCTCTTCGGCCACCTCAATGCCGAAGTGGTTGCAGTAGTCCACCATGCTGCTGGTCTTCTCAAACCGCACCCCCTGCATTTCGCCATTGGGGAGGTTGATTTCAAGTCGGCATTCGCCGGTCTTGTCGCTGAAAAATGCTTTTGCGCTCATAGTGCTGATTATTTAATGATTATTCAATTCGTCAATACCGTTTACTTTATTCATGGCTAAAAATACAATTCAATGACTATTTTGATTCATTATTATTACTCTACATGTAATACGGATTGACATTTTGTTGAAAAAATTTTACCTCTATAATTTATTGATTTATAATTACTATTGCTTGTATACTTATTTTGATTTTATTTTTTATTTGTCCAGTTGGAAAATTATGCTTACTTTTGCAACTGATTTTAGTGGTCGATAAATTACTTTTTTGTACCTTTATTTGACTGCAAAAGTAAGAACAAAAATTGACATGGCAAAATAAATTTTGACTAAAAAAGTAAAATAATTTGCAACAAACTGAATAATAGAAGAATAAAATTATAATATTTTTGACTAAAACGGTAATTATTATGAGCGAAATTGACTCTGTTAGTAAACGTATTTCAAAAATTAGGCAAGACTTCTGTGATGGCAAGAACACCGTTTTCGCCGAGCGCATCGGCAAGGATGCCTCTTACGCAAGCCAAATCTGCGTTGGCGCGAAGGTGCCTGGTAGAGGCGTATTGGAGGAGATCCTGACTGTCTTCCCAGAGGTGAGCCGTCCATGGCTGTACTTCGGAGAGGGTAGGATGCTGGTGGCCGACGCGGAGAAGAGTTTGCTTGCGAAGGAGGAAGTCCCCGCCTATGAGAAAACCCTGCCGCTCATTCCTTACGATGCCTTCGCCGGTCTGCCCGCCGTAGACAACATCGGAGTGGCTTTCAAGGACTGCGAACAGTATTACATCCCCGACTTCATCAGCCGAGGAGCGGACTTCCTGATTCGCGTGTCCGGCGACTCGATGGTGCCGCAGTACCTCAACGGAGACCTTCTCGCCTGCACGCTGATTAAGGACGTGCTGTTCTTCCAGTGGGGCAAGATTTACGTCATCGACACCTCGCAAGGAGTGCTGGTGAAACGCATAATGAGGATTGAGGGAGACGATGAGCATGTGCTGCTTGTCTCGGAGAACAAGGACAAATACGAGCCCTTTAAGTTTCCGACATCAGACATCAGAAGCCTCGCCATCGTCGTGGGACTTATTCGCGCGGAATAACCTGTAAATAAACAACAAAGAAAAACAAAAACCGCTTGCCAGATTGCAAGCGGAGGGAGGTTATACACTTATGATTAACATCAAATACAGTGTCACATTCAGGCTCTTGTCCAAAGCCCACCCAGACGGTTCCCATACCGTGCGTATGACCGTATGCTGGAAAGGGCAGAGAGTGTCCCAATGCCTCCCTGTCTCCGCATTTGAAGACCAGTGGGACGATTTCTCCATGAGGGCCAGACCTACAAAGACCCACAGAGAAATCAACAATATCAACGAGGTGGTCTTTTCCTTCCGAGACAAAGTCACCGACATATTCCAAACTGCCTCTCTCAACAACCACGTTCCTTCAAAAGAGGAACTGACCAATGCCCTCGCTACGAAAATCGAGAAGCCGGAGGAAGAGATAGTCGAAGACACCGAAACAGCAGAGGTAGAAGCCGAAAAAGAGAAGACGGAAGAGAATGCCGAGGTTCACCCGATTGCGAAAACAATAACAGAGTTTATCTTAAACCAGTCAGAGGAGCGCGGCTGGGCTCCCATAACAGCAAAAAAATTCTACAACATCCAGCAGGACATACTGAATGCAGGATTGAAAAACGTCGAAGACCTCAATGGGGAAGGTGTGAAGAAACTGATGAAGTACCTCAACACACGAAACCTCGAAAACGCGGTACTGATGAAGAAAGCGTCCGTCTTGAGGTGGTTCCTCGGATGGTGCCGCAGGGTAGGATACCTCGACAATGACGAGTACAAGCTCCACCAGCCACATCTGAAATGTCCACAGAAAGAAGTCATATATCTGACCTGGGACGAACTGCTCCAGCTCTATTACTTCGACTACGGAAGCCACATAGCGCTTGACCAGGCGCGTGATGTGTTTTGCTTCTGCTGCTTCACAGGGCTTCGCTACTCCGACGCAAAGAGGCTGAAATGGTCTGATGTCCATGCCGACCATATACGGATTGTGACACAAAAGACCTCTGATTCCCTGACAATCGAACTGAACAAATATTCCAGAAGCATAATTGACAAATACAGAACCAACGGAGTGTTTTCGCCAGACCAACTGGTTCTGCCGGCCATCTCCATCCAAAAGAACAACGAACACATTAAAGACTGTGCCATGCTTGCACAAATTGACGAAACTCTCCGTCTTGTGTCATACAAAGGCCACCAACGCATCGAGAAGTCGGTTTTGAAATGGGAGGTTATCACCACCCATTGCGCCCGACGTACATTTGTGGTCAATGCCCTGCGTTTAGGCATACCGGCGGAGGTAATAATGAAGTGGACTGGCCACAGCGATTTCAAAGCGATGAAGCCCTATGTGGCAATTGTTGACGAACTCAAGAGGGAAAACATGGCGTTATTCGACAAAGCATGACAAATCAAATATACGATAAAGAGCGTGTTAATAGGAAAAATCTGTGCGCATTTTTTGCGCATTTTTTTCCCGTGTGCGCATTTTTTGTGTATATTTGCACCAGAAATTTGAAACAAATTGGCACAAAGATGCCCTTGTAACCGATTGAGAGTTAATAATTAACGGGAGATTGAATTATTGTGAAAAAAGTTGAAACAAGGGTTCAATTCCCTCCCGGGGTACCAAAGGATTTTGTAAGTAGTTCAAAATGAACGAAAATACAAAATCCTTTTTCTTTTATATCCCAAATTTGGTCATTTTTTAATAGATTTCATAGAAAAAATGCGTCTAATGACGCATCTAAATGACACTATCCAATCACTCATTTCAATACAAAAAACCCAACATCCAGAGGGACAGCTTGGCTCTGTCGGGCATATCCCAGTCGTGGGCAAAGACATAAGAGTCTTTCTTACCCACAATCTGCGAAAAGAAAAAAAATGTTGTACATACGCGACATTTTTCCATATAAATGCCGCTTTTGTGCAACACTATTCATTCTTTGAAACACGAACTACTTTGTCTGGTTATTTAGTTGGTCATAATTTGGTCATATGCTGCACACACTACCAGCTGCTGCCGAAGGTATTGTCTTCGTGCCAGTTCTCCTGGGCCTGCGAGTTGTAGTTGGAGTTGTAGCCCACGGAGCGCTGGGCGGGGAAAAACTCGTGGAAGTGTTCGCGATAGGCTTGTGGTTTATAGAACCACTTGAGCAGCCAGCTGTAGAGGTGGGTGACGATAAATGCCAGATTGGCAGCGAACAATATCAGATATGTAGTATCGAGGGCAATCATAATTGAGGTGTAAAAATACTATTATTTTTCGATATGAGAGCAAAAAAGGAACAAAAAGACCATGGGAAGGTGCCGGAAAGGAGCCATCGAATACCCCTGGAGGTTGTTTCATACGCCAGAGGGGGTATTTTGTACATTGTGAGAAAGACAGGGTGGCCGGTTGTGACTTTTGTCGTATCTTTGCAAAAAAAAATCAAAAACAACACACCATGAACAGAAACAAGCACATCATCGCCGTCATGCTGACGGCTGGCATCCTCGCCGCAGGGTGCTCCTCGGACAAAAATGAACAGAATACGCAAGGGCAAGAGAACTATCGCGACAAGCTCTTCGTAGCCATGCTGAACGACTCCACCATCGTGCAGCAGGAGCAGGCTCTTATCGATTCCGGCGAGGTGGCCTTCTACGCCCATTTCGAGCAGCCGCTGCTGTGGGAGGAGGGCGGCGACACCACGTTGCGCCGCATGGCGGATTTCTACAATTATCTTTATAATCTCAACGCCATCACGACGGATGTCGATACCTGGTACCGGTATGACCAGGACGAGGGGATGAAGGAGGAGTTGCTGGATTCGTGGAGGAAAATCACTTTCAAAGGCATCAGCGACAGTTGGACCGTCGGCAGGCTGAAGGAGGCCCGCGACGTGGACACGGAAGGGAAAGAGGACCGCACGGCGAGCGACGTCTCCGATGTCTACAGGAGACTATCGTGGTGGACACCCGAGGTTGACTCCGTCTACTACACCGACACAATCGTGCCCCGCATCAGCCCGCAGAACTTCCTGCCCGAATCGCTGAAGGAGCACTACAACGACTATATCGGCCAGGAAGCTTCCCCCACTGACACCATGGTCGCCGACCTGTACGATCTCTATTGCAAGGAGAAGAACTTCGACACCCGGATGGCGATGCTTTTCACCCTCTTCGGAAGCACCATCTACTCCTCGTCCGATACCTCCGCCATGCTTCTTAAGGATGCTGAGGAGGCCTTCACCTCGGGTAACTATTCGCCGATGATGCCGTTGGTGTGGCGAGCCTACCGCGTGGCCTACACCAACCTTCACAGCTGCCCTTCCACCTATTGCGAACGGACCAATGTGCGCTTCAACTACTACAAGCGACTGATAGCCTATACTTTCCTCCGCCATATCGAGCAGCATCCAGACGACAAAGTCGCCATCATCCAATATGAATGCCTGGCGGAGCAGGAGAACGTCAACCGCTTCGGAGAGTACATGTTAGGTCACCAAGGAGCCGCGGAACACATATACATCTTTTGGAATGGGGCGTTGCTGTAGAGATAAGAGATAAGAGTTAAGAGTTAAGAGTTAAGAGATATGAGTTATGAGTTAGATAGATTTGATAGGCAAGATAAGGTTAATATGTTGATAGGTTTTTTGATATTACTCATTGTGGGTGGCGGCGGATGCGTGCAGGCGACACCACCGGGCGAAGGGACCATCAGGTTCCTTCGCCACGAACCCGAATACTGGGTCGACAACTTCCTCTCTTCCACCCAGAAAGACACCCTGCAGGTACGCCTCTGGTCGGACTCCCGGCAGCGTTTCCTCGACAGCATCCCAGATCCCGCCTCGATGGAGACGACGATGGATTGGGACTACTGGTTTGTCGACAACAAGGTGGAGGCAGTGCTGTTTCTGAAAGGCAAGGAACAGCTGCGCATTCCTGACGCCATCGGACTGTACTACTGCAGTGTGCTGGAGGAGGACAGCCGGCGAGCCGTTGCCATCGTCCCCTGCTTCGCAACGGTGGCGGACATCATCCATTGCGACATCTACGCCCTCGGGGGCGGAGGTTGGGAACCGTTCGTAGGCTTCAGCACCTCGCCAAGCTACTTCTACGACGAAGAAAGTGCCGAAAAGGAGTGGCTGGTGCGCAAGGACGGCCGCTGGATGTACCGCGACTATCTGAATTCAATCAAAGGGGAGGACACGACGTTACATTTTGTGTTCTATTAAATAAGATAAGAGATGAGAGTTAATAGTTAAGAGATAAGAGATAAAAGTTAAGAGATAAGAGATAAAAGTTAAGAGTTAAGAGTTTTTGGGGGGAGGCTATTCGAATGTGTATCGACGGTGTCTCAGGAAAAATATTTATTCCAAATTACATTATTATTATTTGTATTTTTGTCGCGGCTTGCGAGATTATGTGAAAGTTGACGCCTGTGGGGTAGGTTTTCACCCAGCGGTTGAAAATTATTTTTGCAAGGTCGTTTTTTATTTCGTATATTTGCACTTTCAAAGTTTAAAAAAAATAACAAAACATATAAATAACATGTCAGAAAATCAGATAGTTAATAGAGAGGACCTTGTGGTCCGATTTGCTGGCGACTCGGGAGACGGCATGCAGCTTAGCGGCACTCTGTTCTCCGACGCATCGGCCCTGACGGGCAACGACATCGCCACCTTCCCCGATTATCCTGCAGAGATCCGTGCGCCGCACAACACCATCGCTGGTGTGAGCGGCTACCAGGTGCATGTGGGCAACCACATCTACTCGAGCGGCGACAAGTGCGATATTCTGGTGGCAATGAATCCCGCCGCCTTCAAGTCGCAGCTGAAGTGGGCCAAGAAGGGTGCCACTGTCATCGTCGACATCGACACCTTCACCGACGAGGCCATGGAGAAGGCCGGCTACAAGGAGAACCCCTTCACCGACGAGCTGGAGCGCGCCTACACCATCATCAAGGCTCCCATCACCTCGTTCACCGAGAAGATCGGCGACGCACAAGGCGTGGACAAGAAGACTGCCGACAAGAGCCGCAACATGTTCGCCCTCGGCATCATTTTCTATGCCACCCACAAGAGCCTGGACCAGACCTTTGCCTATCTGGAGCGCAAATTTGCCAAGAAACCCGCCGTCGTGGCCCTGAACAAGGCCGTGCTGACCGAGGGTTATGAATATGCCGACAAGCTGGAGGTGATGCATTCGCACATCTTCGAGGTCGCCAAAGCCGACAAGATGGAGAAGGGCCGTTATCGCAACATTACCGGTAACGTGGCCACGGCCTGGGGTCTGCTGGCAGCCTCTGAAAAGAGCGGCCGCCGCCTCTTCCTGGGTTCCTATCCCATCACCCCCGCCACCGATGTGATGGTCGAGCTGGCCAAGCACAAGAGCCTCGGAGCCCGTGTGTTCCAGGCCGAAGATGAGATTGCCGGTATCTGCAGCGCTATCGGCGCCAGCTATGCCGGTGCCTTGGCCTGCACCAGCACTTCCGGCCCCGGCCTGAGCCTGAAGAGTGAGGCTCTGGGTCTTGCCGTGATGACCGAACTGCCGCTCGTCGTCGTCGACGTCCAGCGTGGCGGTCCCTCGACGGGTCTGCCCACCAAGACTGAGCAGAGCGACCTCGACCAGGCCCTCTACGGCCGCAACGGCGAGGCTCCCCTGGTGGTTGTCGCCGCCTCGAGCTCGGCCAACTGCTTCTACTGGGCCTTCAACGCCGCCAAGATTGCCCTTGAGCACATGACTCCCGTCATCCTGCTCACCGACGGATACCTGGGCAACGGCAGCCAGCTGTTCCGCA
>JAEEGG010016271.1_pt1 | contig 15458 bp, 12 predicted proteins | sample 9134161 | NCBI WGS metagenome assembly JAEEGG01 (sample SAMN16246543, study PRJNA631951) | gut metagenome | biome: gut microbiome; feature: rumen; material: CR-attached | host: Bos | place: Iran: Karaj | collected 2018-10
TTGTTGATGTCTGCGATCCACACGAAGTATCTACGAAAATCGAAGCTGTCAGCAGAACGTATAGGAATATCCTACAAAAATGATCATTCTTCATGGCAGCCTCCTTTCTTTAGTAAACTTTTTGCATGACACCAACGATATTTAGACATAGTATTACCATTTAATTGTAACATGAACGGGACGCAAAAAATCTTAAATGTCCATAAACCATTCTTCTGCCATGTTGTAATGCTTCATCTACTTTCTGTTTGGTCCTGCTGCGTTAAAGCTAAAAGCCCCTGAACAGTGTCAAATACTGATCAGGGGCTGCTTTTTACTTATATCTACAATCAGCCATACTTGATAAATACGGTATTGCTGTCCTTATCTTCATGGAAGAAGCCCTTTGACTTCTCGCTCCTGCTTCCGGGCGGAACATCTTCTGGATATGTGATGTTAAGATTATCACCCTTGATGATAAACAGCATATCAACTTCTGCAACATGCTGCGTGGGATCCCTGTAAAACTGAAGACCGCTAAGGTCCAGATTCCCAACATTTGTCAGAGTTGCGGTCTTGTTGCTGCCGTCAAATAAGCTTATTCTGCCGGTGATAGTAAGATCGTGGCCAGCGCAGTCTATAGTAAAGCCATTTTTGATAACAGTATCAATGTCAATTACAGTATCTTCGCTTAGAGTATAGTTTGCGTTATAGGTAAAGGCATCCTGAACTGACTCAGGATCCGGAACGTATCCTACTTTGTCAAGAAGAAGCTGAAGATCTATGTCATCACCGGGATTTATATTGTTAAAGTCATACACTGGATCTTCGTCAGGACCAGCAAGAGAAAAGAAATATGCCTGCCCATAATAATCAGCACTCTTGTCTGTGTTGGCTGTGGCTACGACCTTGCTTCCATCCTGATTTATGGCAAGCGAGAAGCTGAAGCTGAATTCCTTTTCATCGGTAAGCGTCTTTGACCATAGATATGCACCATCCGAAGCGTTATAAACATAAACACCTCTTCTGTCTGATACAGCTAGCTTACCTCCATCTCCGGAAAAAGCACCAGCTACAGCATTATCATACCCAAGGGAATAGAGGATCTGCCCTGTTTTCATATCAAAAACAGAGCTTGCAATAACACTGAAAGCTGAAGAGGAATGCCCTCCATACCAAAGGTACTTTCCATCTGGCGAAACATCAATGGCAAGAGATGTCTGCATTGTCGGATATGTCCATCTGATCTTGCCCGTCGCCTTGTCCAGCACCTTAAGGGTATCAGCAGCACTTTTAGTTGTGACAGCTATGGCGTCATCTGTAAATTTGGTCTTTGTGATCCATGTGCCTACAAAAGTCTTCCATACAAGCTCACCATCTATTGTGTAGCACCTGTAATATCCATCTCCACTGGAAACATACATAAGGCTGTCGTCCTCGGAGAAATCTACAGTTCTTACCTGCCCATAGATATAGTCCTGCCAGAGTACCTTATCATTCTGCCAGTCGATCAGCCAGAAATTACCTTCTGCATTACTAGTGAAAAGATATTTATCATTATTGGAGATTCCTGCACATCGCGAAAGAGAGTTGTCTGCCTGATTCTCAGAAGGCCATCCCTCCTTCTCTTCAACTGGATAATGATCAATGGAGTAAACCTCTTTTCCCTCTCTGTCAAGAATAACGGTCCTCCATCCGGTGGCTGTAGTCTGATTTGCGCTTGTATTCAATACGGTTACTATATATTTTCCATCCTTTGAGCCCTGGATATATGGCACTTCTTCAGGGATTGGATACTCAAAGAGCAGGTTTCCATCGTAGTCAACCGCTGTAACTTGTATCCTGTCTTTAATATCTGAAGACTGTTGTCCTGTATGGAACGGAATAAACGCGATTATAGAATTTCCATCTGTTGTATGCTCATATCCCTGGAGTTTTAAATCCACAACGCCGTTGTCTTCATACTTCAAAAGCTGCGTTTCAGGGAAAAGAGTCATATCCACCGATATTTCTTTTTCCTCCTTGGGATAAACTATGATCTGCCTGGCATTATAGCCATTCTTTTTAACGCATATCTGCGCTTCTTTCCAGGATTTTGCATAGGTAGTCTTAAAGGCCGGAAGCTTCATAAGAAACTCACCATTAGCATCTGTGTACGCATAGACCCTTCTGATGTTGTACTCACAGGCTCCTCTTATGACAGCACCGGCGATAGGATTTCCGTCTTCATCCCTGATGGTTCCTTTGACTATGCCTTTGTATGCGTCAACATTTGAGAAAGTCTCTCTGCTATATACTCTTATATTCTGCTTTGTTGTGAAGGAAGATTTTTCAGGACCCTTTTCGCCTACAGCAACCGAAAAACTATGATGTATTTCCAATGGTGCTTCATAGTCTGTTTCCGACATCAGTCTTTCTGGAGCCACATCTACTGTGAGCTCATATTCTTCGCCGGGTTCCATGTAGCCATTCCAGCCATTGGGGTGTACTGCAAACTGGTATCCTGTTTGATCACTAAGCTTGCTCACAATATCTTTGTTAGTAAGTGATTCCATCCTGAAAGTGATCGGAGAAGAATTATTGTTCTTTACGATAAACTGCCTGAGGATCGTGCCTTCCGGCTGTACATCTATGTCCAGTTCGCCCTCACCCCAGATCTCAACATCCTTAAGTGTGGCATACAGTGTATCGTAGACCGGAACCTTCCGCTTACTGTCATACATTTCATTGTTGGTTATTATCAGGCCGTCAGTTGCAGAGTGTACTTCTGCTGATTCCGTATTCTCCTCTACAGCTTCCTTGGCAGCATCCTCCGCTGAAGCATCTGGCTCAACCTGAGTTGCTGCATTCTCCGTTGCTTGTAGTTCCTCTGATGGCACAGCTTCAGTATTTGCGGAAGGAGAAGGCTCTTTTCCACACCCTGAAGCAGATACTGCTAAAAGTATCATGATAAGAAGATAAGCTATATATGCATAGTTCTTTGGTCTTTTCATGGCAGTCTCCTGTACGTTGTTACTTCATATGCTTTTGAAGTACATCCCTAAGTTCAGCGCAGATTTCTCTTCCGCTTGATAATTTCTCGTAGGTTGCGCCGCGCCTTTTGTAGCTGTCGTTCAAAGCTACCAGCGAAAAATCTCCACCATCAAATCCGAATTGACACCAGCCAAACCCATCCTCATCACATATGGACAGCATGTCATCATAATATGTCTGGGCACCATTTATTTCTGTGTATACACAGTCTCCAAACTCCTGAAGCATCACCTGGGTCCCGGTTTCTTCCCTGAAATCCACATACTTTTGGAACATCTTGCGGAGCGACTCCTTGCCTATATTGTATTTTGAGGCATCATTCATCAGTGTCACAATGCCCTTTTCATCAACATGCGCCCGTGTGGGAGGAAGGTCATCTCCGACTTCATCAATCCACTGTCCTACTATCTTTGTTTTAAAGGTATCGGTAGAAATTATCAGCTCATTAACGTCAAGCCAATGATCATTCTTAAGCTCAAATCTTAGCTCTTTTGCCGGATCCTTGAGAGTCACCTTATACTCGAGCATGGAAACTCCCGGGTTAAGATCCCAGTAATATGCAAAGTTTTCGTATTCATCAAGAACAAAGCCATTTGCCAATAGCATTTCCTTATCAAACTTCTGAGTAAAGATCTGCTTTCCGTCAGCTAAGAGGATGGTTTCGGCACCGGCTCCGCCTTCTCCGAATCTTATTGTCAATTCTGTTCCCGCAGGGAAATCGCCTGTCACAACATAGCCATCGCGAATTCCCAGCGCCACAGCCGGAAGCGGATACGTTACCACCTGCCTTATTGCGCTTTCCCGCTCTGCTCTGCCTGCCTCATAGTCTGCGTTGTTCACAAGATTATGTGTAAACTCATAGGGGTCATAACAATGGAAAGTCTGAACCACATTTTCGTCAACAAGGCCGTATACCGGTTCGCGCCCGTACTGGAGCATGTCAACAAAGATAAGACGATCAGGTGTGGCCTTCCGGATCACATCCAGGGCCTTTTTCATCAGCGCAGTGTACTGTTCATCTGTGGCAAAACGTGGCGGCTCGTTATAGAGGTTGAAGGACAGTGCATTATTGGGGATATCAGCATACCTCATAGCCATAAATTCCCAATAGTCGATAAATATCTGTTCTTCTTCGCTGCCCTCGGTAAACAGGAGCTCCCTGGAAGCCTCCTCGTCTCCGCCTATCATATATCCACCTGGAGTACTGTGAACATCGAGACATACATGAATGCCTTTGTCTATGCACCATCCAATAAGGTCGTCGACCTTCTTAAGCTCCTGAATGTTGACCATATCGCTGTTGCCATTAAAGTATTGGCCCGGATCCCCGGTCTCTTCCAGGAAATATATTCTGGTGTCCTGAGTAACTCTTATGAAGTTGAACCCCACCTCTGCAAGCTCATCAACCAGCGCTTCGCTGTAATCTGTAGGGTGGCCCTCTGGTCCCCAGCCATACTCCACTTTGTTCATCAGGGTTGTTCCATGCCACGAAGGAAGATTCTGATAATCTGCATAGGGCATTTCAAGGGCTTTCTTTTTCAGGTCTTCCGGGATCGTGTTGGTGGTAGCCTCTTGGCTAAGACGTTCTGCCATCACCTGATCAGATGATTCCTGAGAATTATTCTGCTTGGAAGGTTCATCTACCGGATCTGCTGCTTCTGATTCTGTTGTAGATATTTCCTCTGTAGGAGATGAAACCTCCGAAGGAGTATCTTTTGCTCCACATCCAAATGCCATTAAACATACAAAAACAGTTAACACAAGCACTAATGCAGTTTTTTTCATGTGTATATCCTCTCAAGATATGGTTACTGATTCACACATTAATTCTAGCATTATCTTATAAAATAACGATAAATGCACAATTATATATAGATAAATTCACAAGCATAGTTGCCCTTTTCAAAACCACAGTTTTCATAAAAATGAACTTCTTTATCGTATGCTATTACTGCCACGCGTAGATAATCCTTATAATGTTCTTTCGCCATTTCAACAAGAGTTCTTCCGATTGTGTTTCCATGGTAATCTGGATCAACAAGGAGGTGCAGTATGATGAGATGCCTGTAAGAGTATCTATAGTTTTAGCTATAAGTTTCAGCTCTTGCATACAGTGAATATTTATAGAGCATATCACCATCGCCATTTGCCCGGACACAGGCTCCCAGTGTTTTTTTCATCATTTCATCCTGGGCCGCCACTTCAGAAGGAGTACCACAGACAACAATCTCTCCGCCATCCAGCACGCATATCCTATCGCTTATGGAAAAACTCATGGGAATATCATGTGATGCTATAAGGATTCCTGTCCCGGACTTTTTGAGATTCTCAAGTATTTTACATATATGCAGCTTGTGCGGAATATCAATGTCTGAAAGCGGCTCGTCCAAAAGCATATATCTGCTTTTTTGGGCAATAACCATCGCCAGATAAGAAAGCGTCCGCTCTCCTCCTGAGAGATCAGAAACCTTCTTCTGTCTGTAACTTTCAAGTCTTACCATTTTCAGCGCATCTTCAATTGCTGCTTTATCCTCAGCGTTTAATGTATGAGAAAAATCGCCAAACGAAAATCTACCATGTGAAATCAGCAGTGCAACACTCATATCTACAGGCAGAACCTGCTGTGGAAGAAATGAAATCATCCTTGCACGCTTTTTAGCGGGAAGTCTAGACACTTCTTTCTCGTCAATAAGTACATTCCCTCTATATTCAAGTTGTCCGTCAATTGTTTTTAAAAGTGTGGATTTTCCACTCCCATTGTTGCCAATAATTGATACTATCTCCGATGGTTTAAGGGCAAAACGATCAATATGAAGTTTTTGTACTCCGCCATATCCGGCAGTTAAGTTTGTGAGTTCTATCATCAGATCTGTCCTTTTACTTAATTCTCTTTTTTCGTGATATTATCATCAGGATAAAGAACGGGGCACCCAGGATTGACAGAATCATTCCCACCGGAAGTTCATAGGGATAGAATAAAGTCTTCGCTAGAGTATCTGCAAAAAGAACCAGTGCGCCGCCCCAGACTACACACAAAAGAACCTGCATTCTCGATCTTTCCGTCTCCATTCTTCTAACAAGATTGGGAATTATAAGTCCCACAAAGCTGATCAGTCCGCAACTGGTAACAGCAGCAGCGGACAAAAAAGCTGCCAGAAAAACACACAGATATCTGTAGGACCTAACTGAAAGCCCCAGTCCCATCGCCATCTCATCACCAAGCTTAAACAGTTCCATTCCCGGTGCAAGAAACAGTGCGCCGAAAGTTCCGATAACTACACATATCGTTGTCAAAACTATGAGCGGCATTGGTATACTCTGAAGGGAACCCAGCTGAAAAGCCGCCTTATCCGATACAGAATCGGGTCTTAATGTAATTATCAGGTTTGTGAATGCGCTCATCATTGCAGAAACCGCAACACCGGACAGGATCATTGTACTCTTTCTGCTTCCTGAATAGACAGATATAAGAAGAACCAGAGCAATCGAAACAATCGCTCCGGCAAAAGAAAATGCCCCTCTTAATAAGGCGCTGCCGTGAAGCAGGCATGAACCCACCAGGGCAAAAAGCCCTGCTCCACTATTTATTCCCATAACACTGGGAGCAGCAAGCTGGTTGTTCAAGGCTTCCTGCATTAGAAGTCCGGCTACAGAAAGACCGATTCCGCAGAATATTCCTGCAACGGCTCTTGGAGCCCTCACCCCTGAAAGGATAAGAAATGCCGTTTCATCTGCACCTTCCCTGCCAGTCAGAGCCTGTAAGAAATCAATAAATGACAAGCTCGCATTTGAGCTAAGCAAAGCCAGAACAATCGCCGTAACGAGCAGGAAAAGTCCCACAATCATCCACTTATTCTTTTTCCAAGATGTCCTTAACATATTTGTACGCTTCATCCCACCTAGCATTTGGTTTGTAGTTAAAAAGATCTTTAGGAAGAATTATCAGTTTATCCTCCTTTACAGCTCTAAGCTCTTTAAACACAGCCTGGCTTTCAAATTCATCAGCAAAACTCTGCGCTGCCTTATCGTCATCTCCCATAAATACAACAAATATATAGTCAGGATCCTGAAGCGCAATCTCCTCAATGCTTAAGTCATTAAGTGCACTGTCATCATCTGCAATATTGTAAAGGCACAGATCATTCATGATATTACATGCGAAATGATCCTTCTTTAATGCTTTAGTTTTTGTGGCAGAAGCCTTGATACAAAGATAAGATGTTCCTTCAAACTTATCCCCCACTTCCGAAACAATACTGTCTATCCTTTTCTTTACTTCTGTGACATTCTTTTGATAAAGGTCGTCTCTTCCATTCATTTCCGAAAACATGTAGATCACATTATCGTAATCCTCAAAAGAATCCACAGTTATTGCAATTGTATAAACTGATAACTTATCCAGCTCAGCCTTAAGCTGTTCATGTGCCGCCAGCTCTCCTGAAAGAAGAACCAGATCAGGCTTAAGTGACAGGATTGCTTCTGTGCTTGGTTTTGATATCGTTCCAACACTTTCAGCTCCATCACTCAAGCCGTCAAGCTCAAAGGCATCCTCGGTCACCCCTTTCAGTGTGCCGCCTGATAAGAGCCACATGTCCGCTATAGATTTAGACAGCGCCACTACACATTCATAATTGCTTTCCTGCAAGTTGACGCCCTCATCTTTTCCCTTGGAATTCTCCACATAAGAAGATGCGCAGCCACTCATAAAAGTGGCTGCGATCATACATAACACACTAATTACTGCTATTTTTTTCTTAACCGCCATACTTAGCATAGTTTTTTCCGCCCCAATAGATTCTGTCATTCACTTCTGCCTTAGGTCCAAGCTCAACTCCTTCAAAGATCCATTTCTTAAATTCCTCAAAGCCGGTCCTGTCAACTATGTAGCCGATATGTTCCTTGTGCTCAACAGCGTTAGGGTCTATATACTCCTCAATGTATGCATATGTGTTTTTGACCATCTTAAGGATACTCTCTTCATCTGCCCATTTGATAAAGTCCTCAGCAAGTCTTGGATTCTTTTTACCAGTTCTGCCAAGAAGTACCACTCTGAAGTAGTGCTCTCTGCTTCTGGTCCAGGCCCTTGTGGGGCAGTAAACAACACATACTCCGCAGCCTATGCACTTGTCAGCATCCCTTACAACCTTGCCATTTACGAGCTTAAGTGCACCTACAGATCTTCTCTTGCAGTAATCCACGCAGGCTCCGCAGGCGACACATCTGTCCTTGTTGTACTGGGGCTCAGTCATTCCAATTATTCCAAAGTCAGCCATTCTGACCTTAGCACAGTCATTAGAACAACCGGTAAAGGCAATCTTTACATGTCTGTCATTTGGATAGATGTTGTTTTCCATCTTCTGGGCAAAGGCCGTAGTATCATAACAGCCAAAGGGACAGAGCCTCGCTCCTGGACAGGCTATCACATTTCGAGTTCCGGATGAAGGATATCCTTTACCCTTTTCCGGCTGGTTAATTCTAAGGGCATCAATAACCTCCTGCACCTCAGCATTAACTTTGTCAACGTCCTCCAGTTTTATCCCCGGAATCTCAATCCCCTGTCGGTTAGTTATATTGATAACGCCAGTGCCGTACTTCTCTGCAATTTCCACAACCTTGGCCATGGAAGCAGAATCAATCACGCCACCCGGGATACGGATTCTTGAGGCAGTCTCACCTCTTACCTTTGAATACCTGAATGCATTCTTTTTAAGCTTTCCTACATTAACATCTAAATTTGCCATATCACGCCTCCTTAATCCACAAAGTCTTTTGCAACTTCATAGCTGAACACAGGGCCATCAAGGCAGATGTAGTGATCATTTACACGGCAGTGACCGCACTTGCCAAGGCCACAGCACATCTTCCTCTCGTGTGATACAGTGATGTTTGCATCAGTAAATCCCTTTTTCTTGAGCTCTATTATAGTGAATTTCATCATTGGAGGCGGGCCTACCACAACGGCTCTGGCCTTTGAAGGATCTTTCAAAGGAAGCCCCTCAATGTATTTGGTAACAAGTCCGATGTTACCCTGATAACCTTCAGGCGCCCCATCAACAGTAAGTGTAAGATTCAGCTTAGAATCCCAGGCCTTTAGGTCATCTCTAAAGAGCATGTCATCCGGTGATCTGAAACCCACAACAACATATTTATCCGATGCATCAGGCATATCGGAAAGAGCCTGGATAACGCCTCTTACGGGGGATACTCCGGTTCCGCCTGCAACAACTACAACTTCGCAGTCTCTATATAGGTCAATGTCAAAGCCATTTCCGTAGGGGCCTCTAAGAAGAAGTGACTGGCCTTCGTAGCGCTCAAATACTTCATTGGTAACCCTGCCAACGCGACGGATTGTCAGGTCAACAAAATTCTCACCAATGCCGCTGACCGATATAGGTGCCTCACCATACTTAGGAATTGAAACTTCAAAAAACTGTCCGGGCTTTACCTCGCCCTTAAACTCCATTCTGAAGGTATACTCCTTCTCGGTGTGTTTTATTACTTCCAGGATTTTAGACGGAAAAGGAAGATATGGATTCATAGTATTCATGAGTTCACCTCCTTTTTAACCGCATCGTTTACCTTGTTTATGATATTGGAAAAAGAGATATACTCAGGGCAGATGTCATCGCACCTCCCGCAGCCAACGCACATCTGATAGCCAAATCTCTTCTTGAAATCAGAGATCTTGTGAAGAACCTTAAACCTCATCCTCTCTCCGTTCTTTCTTCTGTACTGACCTCCTCCGGCCACATCTGTGTAGCCATCAACCATACAGGAAGCAGATACTCTTCTTCTCTCTCCGACCCTGCCATTGTCTGAGTAAAAGACATCCTGCATGGTATAGCATGTACAGGTAGGACAGACGAAGTTGCATCTTCCACAGTTAATACACCTTGTGGTGTACTCATCCCACAGCTCACTTGTGATAATGCTTCCGGGTATCTCCTTCGGAATCTCAACCTTGACTTCATTCTCTGTTACAAAACGCGGAGTTACATCAATCTCTTTTGCTCCTGCAGCAGCTTCAAAAAAGCCATCAAATTCCCTATCAAGGACATTTGAATGAATCTCTCCGTCAATCAGATCCACAGAAAAAGCATACCCTTCCTCAAATCTGTTTGAGTCCATGGATACACAGAAGCAGTTATCATAGGAATGGCCGCAGCCGATAAGGACAGGCTTAATCAGGTCTCTGCGGCGCTTATAGAAGGGATCTTTTGCGAGGCCATTATCAAGATAGATCTGGTCAAGACGTTTTAATCCGTTCAGATCGCAGCTCCTGCCAAATATCAGCACTTTCTTTTCACAAAGATCTGCCTCTTTTACTTCCTCTTCAGTGAAATACAAAAGCGTCTCCGAAAGAGGCGTAAGAAACTCCTTTGACGCATAGTCTGACTTCTTCTCCAGCTCAATTTCAGATGCATCTTTTATCTCATCATAGATTACGCAGTCCACGTCAGTGAATCTGCCTGCGCCTTTTTTGAGGACCGGAGCAAAGATGCGGTAATCTTTAAGAAGAGCGCTGACTAGGTCAGAAAAGCTCTCCTTATTAAGTACATAGCCCATAAAAACCTCCTTCCAAATAATTGCTTTATGGCCTCTTGCCTTTCCCGAGCAACATCCTCAGGAAGTTTAGAAGTACATATCCAACCAGCATGGAGGTCAAGAATATTTGAAGACCTGACAGCTGGGTCAATGCAAAACCTGCGTTTTCACTTCCATGACCATTTAGGTACGCAGCCATCTTGTTTGTTGCCACTATCCCTATTGCCATCGGGAAAGTAAGCCCTGCGAATCCCGGAGTAAAATCAAATGAAAAGAAATCCGGGAGTTTGATGATAATAAACAAGAGTGATGCCAAAACGCAAAAATATAAAAAGTACAAAAGTACCTGATTAGGAGCTTCATATACATTTAACAGGCTCACCACACAGAGGCTGCAAGGCGCCAGCACAACCGGCATGGTGTGATAGACCTGCGGCTTAACCGGCACCTTGATGAGTCTTACTATCATTACCGGAATGAGAATCAGATATATGATTATGCCGTACACAGTTATCACTTTTAAAAGGCCTGTCATGTTCATGGCACCGCCCGTGACACAGGCCACCATGATTCCGTTATAAGTAACAAACCAGCTGGGCACGGTGGTATTCACATCTCTTTTCAGGATCACGTTTCTGATAGTGAAAATGCAGATATGAACTGCATGGATGATAATTGCTAAAAGCCATATCCATTTTCCAAATGCCATTCCTTTCTCAAAGTAGAAGCTGCCAAGGATCATGAGGCACATGGTAAATCCCGCATAGAGACTGCAGGGAACCGTCTGCTTGTACTCCTCTATGCATGTTGATGAGCAGAGAATGATTTTAAAGATATAAGCCAGCACAACAGCTGTAGCACATATCATTATCAGCACTCTAAACCATGTATAGCCCATACCTCCATACACATTTCCAAGCGTGAGCGTTCCCACAAAAGTCGGAAGAACAGGAACCGGAAGCTTCTTTAATCGCTCCTTCATCAGCACCTCCTTTCATCAAAGGTCATATGCAAATTCCAGATTGGTTCTCTCATGGAAAAAGTCTGAGTAGTCAATCTCAAACAGTGGCTTCTTAACCTTCCTTACGTCTATCTTTCTGGCGATCATCTGCTGAAGGACACCGCCATAAGCAAGATCTCCCTGCAAAAGAGCTCCCACAATAATTCCATCCTTGGAGACAACCTTTTTGTATACGCCGTCCTTGTCATAAACATCAACTCTGTAGGTATCGTCAGGCGGCGTTACTGTTCCCAGAGACATTGTGTGTATACCTAAAAAGCTCATGGTAGATTTGCTTGCGAAAAAGTCAGTCATCTTCTCTTTCTTGCCTGCCATGTTTGCCGCTGCCACCATTCCCTCTTTTACTGCAACAGGCCAGATAGGACTTGTACCTGACACATCACCTGCACCGTAAACATCAGGATCGGATGTCTTACCGGTCTCGTCGTATACCAGGCCGAACTTAGAAAGCTCAAGTCCTGAATCCTGCAGGAATTCAACGTTGGATCGGACACCGGCTGTAACCACGAAATAATCGCAGGGAAGGACTTTTCCATCGCTAAGCTCTATTTCGTAGATCTTTCCATCTTTTACATGAACTTCATTTACTCCAACGCCGTAATATTGCTCCACTCCGTTTTCCTTAAAGGCATCAATATAGGTCTTAGCTGCCCTCTCATCCAACTGCCTGTTGAGGAGCCAGCCTGCAAAATCAACCAGTGTAACCTTTACTCCCATGTGAAGATAACCGGTAGCACAGTCGATGCCAATTAGCCCTGATCCCAGAACCACAATATTCTTGGCGGTCTTTGGCACCTCTTTTAGCACTTCGATATCATCTATGTTCCTGAAGCCAATGTAGTTATCAGCTTCGGAAAGCCCCTTGATTGGAGGAATGAAGGTATGGGATCCCGTGGCAATAAGGAGCTTTCCATACTTAATTTCCTCATTCCCATCAAGAACCAAAATATGTTCCTTTGGACGGAGAGATATTGATTCTCTCCCTTTCATCCAGTTCACATCGTAAACTTTGTCAAAGTCTTTCTCTGCAAAGTTGAGCCTCTCAAGAGTTCTTTCCCCACACAGATACTGGTGGAGTATGCATCTTGAATAAATGTGCTCATCCTTGGAAACAAGAATGATCTCTCCATCCTTATCTATTTTCCTGAGTTCTCTTATGGCGTTAATTCCTGCGGCAGATGATCCAATAATTACGTATCTCATTCCTTCACCTCCTCAAGAGTTATTGCGTGCATAGGACACTTCTCAACACACATGGGCATAGGAGTTTTGCCGTCCTCGCTCCTGTGAACGCACATATTACATTTCATGATCTCTTTCTGATGAATGCTGTCATACTTAAGTATTCCGTATGGACAGGACATTATGCACATGTAGCAGCTTGCACACTGGTTCTTGTCATATTCAACAAATCCGGTATCAGGATTCTTGTGCATTGCACCGGTCATGCAGGTATATGTGCACTCGGGTCTGTTGCAGTGCCTGCAGAAAATTGGGGCAGGCGTGGTCTCGGAATCAATTACCACTCTGTTTCTGGCATCGCCGCTCTCCGTCTCGTGACTGACCACGCAGGCCGTCACACAGGTAAGGCATCCAATGCATTTATCTCGGTCAATCTTTATTCTATACATTTATCAGCCCTCCCTTGCGATCTTTTCAAATCTGCAGGTTCCGCCCTTGTAGTTAGGCTCCCTGGAATACTTGTCATAGCTGGACGGCGTCAGCGCATTGCATTCAATATAATGAATTGGCGCATAGAGCTCGCCGTACTGAACGTTGTCTGTTACCTTTACTGCAAATATTGCATCTTTTCCATTGGAAGAGAATACTCTTATCTCATCCATATCATGGATGTCATTTTCTTTAGCAAGCTGAGTATTCATATAAAGATAGGCTCTCTTTAAGGAAACGTCTTCAACAAACTTTACTTCCTTGGTCCTGCTCTGAGTGTGCCACTGACCAACAGAACCTCTTCCTGTGTTGAAAACAAGCGGGAACTTGTCAGTCACAGGAATCGGATTCTCAAGAGGTTCTTCATATATGAACTGCGCTTTACCTGATGGTGTAAAGAACTTACCGTCGGCATAGAGTCTTCTCTGCTCATCTGAAAGTTCTTTTTCATGACCTTCAGGATACGGCCACTGAATACCGTGTGAATCCGTCAGGTCATCCCAATGAATACCTGTGAAATCACATCCCTTTCCTCTTGAACATTCCCTGAGAAGATCGAAGCACTGTCTCGGGGTCTCCCATTTTGCTATAGCTTCTCCCATTCCAAGAGCCTTGGCTACTCCCAGGATGCACTCATAATCTGAGATCTCATTCTCGCCTCTGTCAAGGACTTTTCGCATCGCAGACAGGCGCCTCTCCATGTTGATATAGGTTCCTTCTTTTTTGATTCCGGGAACTACTGGGAAATAAACTGTGCAGTCCTCAGCGCTCTCTATTGTGTCGTAGATATCCTGAACCACGAACAGCTCAAGTTTTTTTGCAGCCTCTGCAAAGGTCTCATTATTGGTCCAGCTGTGTCTTGGGTTGGTGCAGAGGATCCAAAGTCCCTTTATCTCTCCGGCATTGATGCCTTCTATGATCTTGTTATATGGAATCGTCGGCTTCTTCGCCATAAGCTCAGGCGTTATACCAACAATGTCGGCAATTCTCTTTCTCTCGGCCTCATCAGCAAAATCACCGCCTGCAAACAGACAGGTGGTATTGGAAAAGAGCCTTGAACCCATGGCATTGCACTGACCTGTTATAGAATTTCCGCCCGTACCAGGTTTACCGACATTTCCTGTCAGGAACGCCAGATTCATGATGGACTGGGCAGTTCTTACTGCCTCATATCCCTGGTTGACACCCATGGTCCACCAGAAGGAAACTGCTTTTCCGTTATGGATAAGTTCAAGGAGTTCTAAAATCTGATCTTCCGAAAGCCCTGTTGCCTTGCTTCCTCTCTCCAGAGTGAAATTCTTTACGAACTCCGCAAACCCTTCGTAGCCTTCAGTATGGTTATCAACGAAGTCATGATCCACATAGTCTTTTTCTATTATCAGATTTGCAAGTGTATACATAAGCGTAAGATCGCTTCTCCACTTCAGCGGATAGTGGTAGTCAGCGTTCCTTGCAGTCTCTGATTTTCGCGGATCAATGACAATTATCTTCGTGTCGGGAATCTTGTTGTTTCTTACTCGCTGCCAGATGATAGGATGCGCAACCACAGGATTTGCCCCTATGAATATGATCGTGTCAGAAAGTTCAAAGTCGTTAAGAGTATATCCGGGGGCATCATAGCCGAGAGTACCCTTGTGGGCAACAGCTGCTGATGCCATACAAAGTCTTGTATTTCCATCCACGTTGGTCTGAAGGAAATTTCTCATAACATGACCAAAGATGGCAAACTCTTCCAGAGTCAGCTGACCGGTGCTGATACCGGCTACACTCTCCCTGCCATATTTTTCCTGCAACTCCTTTAGTTTATCTGCAACATATTTAAAGCCCTCTTCCCAGGGTACCTCTTTAAAGCTTCCGTCAGCCTGCCTGATCTTCGGGAGCGCATTTGGCTTAACTGTTGTCTGCTGCTTGCTCAGGGATAATCCTTTGATACAGGAGAACCCATCATTGACGGGATATCCTTTCGTTGGAACTGTCTTGATGATTTTTCCATCTTCCACATAGAAATCCAGATTGCAGTCGATGGCACAAAAATTACACGTAGATTGAACCTTTTTGACCATTTACCTTCTCCTTTAGACATACTTGTCATAACTATAACCCACCAATCTAATCATAACATTTTAGTCACTCTTCGTGGGCGTTCAGTCGTTAATTTATAGATTATTTACAAACCAATATGGTATAATCATTTTGTAGAAAATCTCCG